>Ga0114129_10011108_pt1 | contig 12833 bp, 5 predicted proteins | sample RhiMetdeltSRZDD1_FD_80071 | JGI IMG/M metagenome (GOLD analysis project Ga0114129, IMG submission 80071) | Populus rhizosphere microbial communities from Tennessee, USA - Rhizosphere MetaG P. deltoides SRZDD1 (version 2) (version 2) | ecosystem: Host-associated > Plants > Roots > Rhizosphere >...
CAGAGCGCGAGCGTGGCGCGCCCGGGGCGTTCACGATCCAGCTTGTCCTCGACGGCGGCGCCGCCGAGTACGTGCTACGCCCGGCTGCCGAGGATGTTGAGCCGCTGCTGCGTCTGCTCCGCCTGTCCAAGGGCGCCGTCTTCGACGTGGAGCGCAAAGTACTCATATTCGACGACGTCGAGCTCTAGGTTCCGAGGGGTCCAAAGCCCGCGCAGTCCGGCGCCTGGCTAGCCGACCGTCGCCTCGGCCAGCTTGCCCCAGCCTCCGCCTGAACGCGAACGGCGCGCGAGGCTTCTCTTGCGATTGTCGGCCGGTTGACCTATATCCCGAACAGGGCCTGGGCGTCTTGGGGTAGAGACCGCTCTAACGGGTGGGTACGGGGAATGCGGCAACTCGTCCACCGACCCGACTGCGGCGCCCGGGCTCGTTCGATCGCTGAGGCGCCCGACTGTCTCGGGTTGGCTCCTCGGTGCGGCAAGACCGACGTGGGCAAGCGGCTATAGGAGGGTTGGGATGGTTGTAGAGGCTGGTGTCGTGGTAGGTCTGCTCCTGCTCCTCGCGTTTGTGTCGATCTTCTGAGCATGTTTGATTCGGCGCGATTCGCTCGCGCCCAAATGCCCAGCCTCACGCCGGGCGGCGTACCCGCCGAGAGCCGTTTAGGCTGCGCTCGCCGGGTTGCGCCGCCCCGGTCACCGCCACATTGAGTTGAATCAGCATTCCTACAAGGCCCGGCAGACGGGGAGCCGTCCCGGCGGCTTCTGTGGCTCGGTCAGGAAGATCAGCCGCTTGGCGCCTCAATGAGAATCCTCGTCAGCGGGATGCTCGCCGGCGATCCGGGGCAGGGCGGGGCGAGCTGGGCAGTGCTTCAGTACGTGCTGGGCTTTCAGCGGCTCGGACACGACGTGTGGTTCGTCGAGCCGGTTGGAAACATGTCCGAACGGGTGACACGGTACTTTCGCGCCGTCTCCTCGAAGTACCGCCTTAGCGGATGCGCGGCGTTGCTCAACCCATCGACGGGCGAGACGTACGGAGTTGCCCGCGACGGTCTCGAAGAGGCCTGCCGTGGTGCGGATATCCATCTCAACATCGCAGGAATGCTGCAGGACGAGGGGCTCATCGACAGGATCCCTGTGCGCGTCTACGTCGATCTCGACCCTGCCTTCACGCAGCTCTGGGCAAGTCAGGGAATCGACATGCGGCTTGACGGCCACAGCCACTTCGTCACCGTCGGGCTGGCTGTCGGCACGTCCGACTGCGCGGTGCCAACGCTGGGACGCGCGTGGCTCACGATGCTGCCCCCTGTCGTGCTCGAACACTGGCGTCTCGCCGGCGCAATTCGATTCGACGGATTTACCACGGTTGGCAACTGGCGCAGCTACGGCGCAATCGACCACGGTGGCGTCCGTTATGGCGTCCGGGCTCATTCGGTGCGTCAGCTCCTCGACTTACCCGCGCGGACTCGCGAGCCGATCATGCCCGCGCTCGCCATCCACCCCGACGAAGTCGAGGACCTGGGTGCACTCGCTGCGAATGGATGGCATCTGCTGAGCGCCGAGCAGGTTGCCTCGACGCCGGCGCGATACCACGATTTCGTCCAGGGCTCGAAGGCCGAGCTCGGCGTCGCCAAGGAAGGCTACGTCCTCTCGCGGTGCGGCTGGTTCTCCGACCGCAGTGCTTGCTACCTCGCCTCGGGTCGGCCCGTGCTCTTGGAAGAAACAGGCTTCTCCGCGTTTCTGCCGACACACGCGGGGCTGCTCGCCTACAGCTCGACCGCAGATGCCGCACTGGGAATCGAAGACATCTGTTCCGACTACGGCCGACACCGGCACGCGGCCCGCACGCTCGCCGAGGAGTGGCTCGACTCTGACGTCGTCCTCGGTCGCTTGCTCGAGGCGCTGTGATCGCGAGGAGGCAGACCCGAAAGAACGGCCTCACTAAAGCGATTTTGCGGCCCCGCCGATGGAGCGGCAGATGCTCGCCGCCAGGCACGAACCGCCGGCTCCTGCCCGCCTGCAGTCGCCCGCCTCTCCCGTTCCGCTGACAGGAGGCCCACGCCCCCGGATTGACGGAAAGTTTCTGGCGGTCGGCGACCAGCGCTTGTGGGTTCGAGGAGTCACGTACGGCACCTTCGCCCCAGACGAGCAGGGCTGTCGATGCGGGACCCCAGACCAGGTCGAGCGCGACTTCGCCGCGATGGCGGAGCAGGGCGTGAACGCCGTGCGGACCTACGTCGCGCCGCCGCCCTGGTTCCTCGACGCGGCAATGCGCCACGGCCTATGGGTGATGCCCGGGTTGCCGTGGGAGCAGCACGTGGCGTTCCTCGACGAGCGGCGGCGGCCTGCTGCGATCGAGCGCCGCGTGCGGGACCAGGCCGCTGCCTGCGCGGGCCACCCGGCGATTCTCTGCTACGCCGTAGGCAACGAGATCCCGACACCGATTGTCCGCTGGCACGGTCGTCGGCGAGTCGAGCGCTTCCTCGAGCGGCTGTGCGACGTCGTACGCGCTGAGGATCCATCGGCCCTCCTGACGTACGTCAACTATCCGAGCACCGAGTACCTCCAGCTGCCGTTCGTCGACCTGCTGTCCTTCAACGTCTACCTCGACGACGCCGCCAGTGTCAGCCGGTACCTCGCTCGCCTGCAGAATCTCGCCGCCGAGAAGCCGCTGCTGCTCGCCGAGCTCGGCTCCGACAGCCAACGCGAAGGCCTCGCCGGCCAGGCGAGAACCCTCGGCTCACAGGTCGACGCCGCGTTCGCGGCGGGCTGCGCCGGAACGTTTGTCTTCGCCTGGACGGACGAGTGGCACCGAGGCGAGAGCCCCGTCGTCGACTGGGATTTCGGAGTAACTGACCGAGAGCGCCGTCCAAAGCCTGCCCTCAAGGCCCTGCGGACCGCGTACGCCGGTGCCGGTGCCGCTGCCGAGGAGGACCCGTTCGTCTCGGTCGTGGTCTGCACCTACAACGGCGCCGCGACGCTGCGCGACTGTCTCGCGGGAGCGACCGCGCTGCGGTACCCCAGCTACGAGGTGATCGTCGTGGACGATGCCTCGACCGACGCCAGTGCCGAAATCGCGGCCGGTTTCGACGTCCGACTCATCCGGTCCGAGAATCGCCAGGGTCTCAGCGCCGCGCGCAATATCGGCCTCGAGGCGGCGAAAGGCGACATCGTCGCCTACATCGACGACGACGCGTACCCGGATCCCGACTGGCTTCGCTTCCTCGCAATCAGCTTCCGCACGACCGGCCACGCTGCGGTCGGTGGGCCGAACCTTCCGCCTGACGAGGATCCTTCGATCGCCGCCTGCGTGGCGAACGCCCCAGGCGGGCCCGTCCACGTTCTCGTTTCGGACAGCGAGGCCGAGCACATTCCCGGCTGCAACATGGCGTACCGTCGCGATGAGCTTGCCGCCATCGGCGGCTTTGACCCGCAGTTTCGTGCCGCCGGAGACGACGTCGACGTGTGTTGGCGGCTGCGTGAACGTGGCGCCACGCTCGGCTTCCACGCGGCAGCCGTCGTTTGGCACCGACGGCGCAGCTCGATCCGGCGCTACTGGCGTCAGCAGCTCGGATACGGCAAGGCCGAAGCCCTCCTCGAGCGCAAGTGGCCCGAACGCTACAACCGGCGAGGCCATCTCACGTGGGCCGGGCGCTTGTACGACCGCGCAAGCGCGAGCGCCCTTCGCCCCGTGCGGATCTACCACGGCACGTGGGGAACAGGCGCCTTCCAGCCGCGAGAGCACGCTCCTCGAAGCGCGCTGGCAGAGCTCGCGTCGGCGCCCGAGTGGTATCTCGTACTCGCGGGCCTCGCGGTGATCTCGGTGCTCGGATTGCTCTGGAGCATGCTGCTCGTCGCGGTGCCCTTGCTTGCGGGAGCAGCTGCCGCGTCGCTGTTCACAGCGTTAAGCGGTTGCCTCGGCGCTGACCTTGGTCGGCACGGCACGAGCAGGACACGGCGTCTGGCGTTACGTGCCGTCGTCGCACTGCTCCATCTACTCCAGCCGGCGGCGCGACTCTCTGGGCGCCTTTCCGCAGGGCTCGCGCCGTGGCGGGCATGGCGGATCGCGGGCGTCGTCGTTCCTCTTCGGCGGGTGAAACTGCAGTGGTTCGAGACCTGGCGGCCCGCGAAGGAGCGCGTGGCCGGGATCGAGGCTGCCGCCCGCAGGGCCGGGGTACGCATCGCCCGAGGGGGTCCGTACGACCGGTGGGATCTCGAGCTTGCCGGCGGAGCGATCGGCTCGGTCAGACTGCTCATCGCGGTGGAGGAGCATGGTGCGGGTCGCCAGCTCGTGCGCTGCCGCGTGTCACCGCACGTCGCGCGGAGCGGTATCTGGACCGCAGTCGTGTTTCTTGGGCTTGCCGGGCTCGCGGGTCTGGCGCATCGCTGGCTGGCAGCGGGAGTCCTGGCTGCGCTTCTTGCCGCCATCGTCGTGCTCGTGACCTGGGAGTGCGCCAGCGCCGAAGCGAGCGCGCTGTCTGTCCTCGAACGCAGCACAGGACGCCTGCCGCAAGACGCAGCCGTCTCCGATCGCCACAGGGAGCACGTGATGCAAGCCGCGGCGGATGAAACATGAGCGCCGTGTCCTGCGAGAGGCCGGGCACCTGGGCCTTCTTCCACGACTTCCCGCGGATTCTCCCGTACCTGTGGCCGCACAAGCGACTAGCCGCAGGATCACTCGGTCTCGTTGCTGTCGGCTCGATCACGGCGCTCCTCGCTCCGTGGCCGCTCGCCATCATCTTCGACACGGTGCTCGGCTCGAAGCCCTTGCCGAGCCTGCTCGGAGGGCTGGCGGATCTCAGTCAGTACCAGCTCCTCGCGCTCGCCGTTCTCGCTGGGCTGCTCATTACTGCCCTTGAGCACGGATTGGGCGTCGCGGACAACTACGTCAACACGAAGCTCGACCAGAGCATGGTCCTCGACCTTCGCAGCGACATGTTCCGTCATGCGCAGCGGCTTTCGCTGGATTTCCACGATCGCACGAGAACAGGCCAGCTGATGTTCGAGATCAACAATCAGGCGTCTGCGATCGGGTCGATCACGGTCGCCGTCCCACCCGTGTTGCAGAGCCTGTTCACGGTCGTGGGCATGTTCGTGATCCTCGTTCGCATCGAGCCGGTACTCGCCATTCTTTCGCTCGCAGTCGTGCCGCCGATCTACTTCTCGGCCGGCTACTACGCGCGACGAATCCAGCCCCGCGTGCTCGAGGTGCGGCACCTGGAAAGCATGTCGCTCACCATCGTCCACGAGGCGATGATGATGATTCGTGTCATCACCGCGTTCGGGCGCGAGGGGCATGAGTGGTGGCGCTTTCGCCGGCAAGGAGAGCAGGCCGTCGCGGCCCGCGTCAACCTGACAGTGCGGCAGACGATGTTCTCGCTCGTCGTCACCATGACGACAGCCGTCGGAAGCTCGCTTGTTCTCGGCTACGGCGCCTACAGCGTCCTCCAGCATGAGCTAACCGCGGGCGAACTCCTCGTCGCCATGTCGTACGTCGCGTCGCTCTACACACCGCTCGAGCGGATCAGCAACACGGTGAGCAGCTTGCAGGAGCAGTTCATCACGCTTCGCGGCGCACTTCGGCTACTTGAAACGGACCCCGAGATTCACGAGCGACCGGACGCGCACGAGATCCAGCAGGCCAGCGGCCACGTCGTCTTCGAGAATGTTTCCTTCAGCTACTCGAGCCGCCGCGGCACGCTCGCGAACGTCTCGCTCGACGCGCCGGCCGGCACGCGCGTGGCGATCGTCGGACCAACGGGCGCCGGCAAGAGCACCCTGCTCAGCCTCATCCCGCGCTTCTACGATCCCAATCAAGGCCGCGTGCTGCTCGACGGCTGCGACGTACGCGACCTCAAGCTTCGTTCCCTTCGCTCACAGGTGAGCATCGTTCTCCAGGAGCCCCTGCTCTTCTCCGGCACCCTGTTCGAGAACATCCGCTACGGGCGTTTCGAGGCAAGTCACGACGAGGTTGTCGAGGCGGCGAAGGCCGCCAACGCACACGAGTTCATCAGCAATCTTCCGCACGGTTACCAGACGCTGATAGGCGAGCGCGGCGCGCGGCTCTCAGGCGGCGAGCGCCAGCGCATCTCGGTGGCCCGTGCCTTTCTGAAGGACGCTCCGATCCTGATCCTCGATGAGCCGACCTCATCGATCGACTCCGCGACGGAGGCGGTGATTCTCGAGGCGCTCGAGCGGCTCATGAAAGGCCGCACGACGTTCGTGGTGGCCCACAGGCTTTCCACCATCGCAGGGGCTGATCTGATCCTTGTGCTCAACCACGGCAAGGTCGTCGAGCACGGCTCTCACGAGCAGCTGCTCGCACGCGGCGGGCTCTACGCCCAGCTGCACGAGACGCAGAACGGCGCGAGCCGACGCCTCGCCGCCGCCGCCGTCTCGACCGATCATCTCTCCGAGCTCACGACCGCGATCGTGGAGGGCCGTGAGGCGGGCACCGGCGTCTCCGGCCCGGCGCTTGCAGAGCTCGCACGCGCGATGGCGGCAGGAACCGATCGAGAACAGGACGATGCGTGGAGGTTCCTCCAGGCTGCCTGGTCTCTGCTCGCGGACGGCTCACCGGAGCGGCTTCACGAGCTCGCTGCCGAGAACGGCTCAGGCGGTGAGGCCTCGAGACTGGCGCACGTACTGCTCGCCGACCTCGGCCTCAGCCCAGAGGCGCAAGAGGAGGCAGCATGAGCAAGGTCGTCGTGCTCGGGATGATGGCGAAGCTGCCCGTGCCGGGTGTGCTGTGGCAGACGCTTCACTACTTGCTGGGTCTACGTGGCCTCGGTCTGGATCCGTACTACGTCGAGGCGCACGCCCGAGCCCCGTCGATGCTGATGGAGCGTGAGACCGATGACGGCGCCGCCCGTGCGGCGGCGCTGATCGACGCGACGCTGGCGCGATTCGACCTCGCCGACCGCTGGGCGTATCACGCGCTGGACAGCGACGGCCGCTGCCTTGGCCTCACCGAGTCCGAGCTCCGCCGCTTGTACCGGGACGCGGAGGTCATCATCAACTTGCACGGCGGGACCGAGCCGCGCCGCGAGCTGGCCGAGACCGGGAAGCTCGTCTACCTCGAGACCGATCCCGTCCAGCTCCAGATCGAGCTGCACGACGGGTTGCAGTCGTCGTACGACTTCCTGTCGGCTCATTCTGCCTTCTTCACCTTCGCCGAGAACCTCGGCAGGTCGCCATGCTCGCTTCCCGTCTGCGAGCGCTTCGCGTTCCACGCGACCCGCCAACCCGTCGTGCTCGATCTGTGGAAGGACGGCGCGTCGCGCTCCGAGCCGTGCTTCACGACCGTCGGCAACTGGCGTCAGGGCTGGCGCGACGTCCGTTACCAGGGCGAGACCTACGGCTGGAGCAAGGACACGGAGTGGCGGACGTTTCTCGACCTGCCGGCTCGAACCGGTCAGCCCTTCGAGCTGACGCTCAGCGGCTACGAGCCACATGACCGGGAGGAGCTCGAGCGGGGCGGATGGCAGGTCCGGAACGCGCTCGACCTGGACCTCGATTCCTACCGCAACTACATCGTCGGCTCGCTGGCGGAGTTCACGGTGGCGAAGGATCAGAACGTCCGCTTCAGCACCGGCTGGTTCAGTGACCGGAGCGCCACCTACTTGGCAGCGGGCCGGCCGGTGATCACTCAGGACACGGGCTTCGGCGAGGTATTACCGACCGGACAGGGGCTCTTCGCGGTTCGGGATCTCGACAGCGCCGCAGCCGCAGTCGAAGCAATCGCTTCCGACCCGGTCCGACATTCGCGTGCGGCAGCCGATATCGCCCGCGAATACTTCGACGCCGAACGAGTGCTCGGCCGGCTGATGGACGACCTCGGTCTCCCTCGCATGCGTGCACGTAGGCCGGCGGCGACCGGCCGCGGCCGCCGAACGCTCGGTCCCGACTCCACCGTGCTCGCTCTCATTCCTCACTTCAAGTGCGAGCAGTGGCTTGACGACTGCCTGGCCTCGCTGCGCGCTCAGACGCGACCGCTCGACGGCATCGTCGTGATCGACGACGCATCGGACGAGCCGCCGATCGAGATCGTCGAACGCCATCCCGGCGTGACACTCCTGCATTCGACGGAGAACGTCGGTCCCTACCGGCTGATCCAGCAGGTGATCGAGGACACCGACTACGACGCCTACCTGTTCCAGGATGCCGATGACTGGTCGGCAGCCGATCGCCTGGAGAAGCTCCTCGAAGGGGCGGCGCGAACCGGTGCCGAGTTGATCGGCAGCCAGGAGATGCGGGTCTTCTGCGACGAGCCGGAGGTCGTGCCGATCGCGTGGCCGCTCGACGGGAACGCTCCGTTCGAGGAGCGGGCGACCGCGTTCTCATGCCTCCATCCGACGAGCCTCGTCTCGCGCGACCTCGTCATGGCCGTTGGAGGGTTCGCCTCCGGCCTGCGCTTCGGTGGAGATGCCGAGTTCCTCCGTCGCGTCCACTGGATCGCAAAGGTTGCCAACGTCCCTAGTCACGGCTACTACCGCCGAATTCGCCAGAACTCGCTGACGACCGCCCCCGCCACTGCGATCGGGACACCGGAACGCCAGAAGCTGATGGAGGAGACGTTCGCCCGTGCAAACGCGAACGCCGAGCTCGTTGCACTCGGAAAGGAACCGGATCTACGTCCGCTCAGGACCCGGCCGCCCGTAGAGCTGCGCCACATTGCAGGACCCGCTCTGTATCAGGCAGGTGCGACAACCGAGCGCCCGCCGCGACCGGCGCCGCCGCCCAACCCCGTCGGCCGGGGGTCCGCACCCCGTCCAATCTTCGTGGTCGGTGCCGAGCGCTCGGGCGCCAGCTCGCTTGCATGCGCGCTTGGCGAGCATCCGGCGATCGCGCTCAACCTCTCCGGTGGCTGGCTCGGCACGGCGGTCAGCCATCTCCAAACCGCCCGTTCCGAGCTGCTGGAAGAGGACGCCGGCGTCTTCGGAGTTGATCCGCCATCGGAGACGGCCTTCGCCAGACTGCTCACGGACACGTTTGCCCGGCGCGGCGGCCATGGCGCGCGGCACTTCGTCGACGCGGCCTGGCAGCACACACGCGATGTGCATCGGCTGGCGGAATTGTTCCCGGACGCTCGCTTCATCCATGTCGTTCGGGACGTGAACAGCGCAGTACGCGCGTTGTCGGACCCGCCGCTCGGCTCGGCAGGCGCCACCGGTGGCACTCAGGTGCCCGCGCGCCTGAGGGCGAAGGTGAGTGAGCGCGAAGCACTCGAGCGATGGGTCGCCGCGGTTGAGGGCTGTCAGGAAGCGGAGCGCACTTCGGCGAAGGGCCGCATGCTCGTGGTGACGCATTCCGAGCTGTTGGCAGACCCCGAAGCCGCGGTCGGGCGCTGTCTTGCGTTCGTGGGCGAGAATCCGGCGCCCGAGTGCCTCCGCCCGTTGCGCGAGCTCAGGGCACTGACCGGCGATACGCCGCTCGAGCCGGGAGTGGAGACCGAGCTGTGGGAGCGTGCGACTCGTCTGAACCGCGCCTTGGGCGGCCGCAGGCGCGCATCGCCCCGGATCGTCATGGTCACGGACCACTTCCCGAAGTTCTCCGAGACCTTTTTCGTCGGCAAGTTGCTCGGGCTCCTTCGCCGCGGCTGGGACGTGCACGTCGTCTGTCAGAGGTCGAACAAGGAGCATTGGGAGTACTTCCCGACGCTGCGCGAGCAGCTCGGCGAAACCGAGCGGGTTCATGTCGCGCGTGACAACCTCGACGAGAAGGTCGCCGCCCTCGAGCCCGACATCGTGCATTTCGGCTACGGGGTGCTCGCCGCCGACCGAATGCACCTGCGTGAAGCGCTGGGTTGCAAGATCGTCGTCAGCTTCCGCGGCTACGACCTCAACAGCTTCCGCCTCGACGACCCGACGGCCTATGACGACGTGTGGGGTTCCGCGGACATGCTCCACCTCGTGAGCGAGAGCCTGTGGCAGCGTGCCCGAGGGCGCGGCTGCCCCGCGGACCGCCCGTACACGGTCATCACGGACGCGGTAGACGTCGCGCGCCTCCGGCCGCCGGCGCGGCCGACGGAGCGAGCCGGAACGCCCGAACGGCCGTTGCGGCTGCTGAGTGTCGGTCGCCTGCACTGGAAGAAGGGTCATGAGCATGCGCTGGCTGCTGTGCGCGCGCTGCGCGACTTCGGCATCGACACGACCTACCGGATCGTGGGTGAGGGCGAGCATCGTGAATCCACCGAGTTCGCGATAGAGGATCTCGGGCTCCAAGGCATCGTCGAGCTACTCGGAGCGCGCGGTGCCGACGATGTCCAGCAGCTTCTGTCGTGGGCGGATGTCTTCGTCCATCCATCCTTGACCGAAGGCTTCGGCGTCGCGGTGGCGGAAGCGCAGGCGATGGCCCTCCCGGTCATCTGCTCGGACGCAGGCGGCCTGCCCGAGAACGTGTCTGACGGCGTGACAGGATTCGTCGTCCCGCGGCGCGATCCGGCAGCACTCGCGTATCGGATCTTTCAGCTCGCGACCGAACCCGAATTGCGACAGGGGATGGGGGAGGCGGCCCGGAAACGTGCAGAGACCGTGCTGAGCCTCGAGCACCAACTCGACGGCTTCGAGCACCTCTACCGACGAATCCTTGCGGAGCCCGAGCGCCGAGCACCGGTCGCGATCAGGGACGCGCGAGCTGCCAGGCGCGCGCGATCGTTACAGGCGCTGCGCGAGGACCTCCGCGCCTCCGGATGTGATGATCGCCTGCGCGAGCGTCTGTGGCGCCGCGAGGTTGCCGAGCGGACGCGCGCCTTCGTGGAGTCCGAGCTACCCGAAGGCGCCCGCGTACTCGTCATAAGTCGCGGCGACGAAGACATCGTCGACTTCGCGCAGCAGCGGGGCGAGCACTTCCCGCAGGAGGCGGACGGCGTCTACGCCGGTCATCACCCGATGGACAGCGCGGACGCGCTCGAACATCTCCTGACCCTCCGGGCACAAGGCGCCCGGTATCTCGTCGTCCCGGGCACGTCGGCCTGGTGGCTCGAGTACTACGAGGAGTTCGCAAGCTACCTGGAGAGCAACTGCGCGAGGATCGCAGCCCCTGATGGCGCGTACGTCGTCTACGACCTCGCGGGTACGGCGAGGGCAGCGGCATGACGCTCGTCCCGCACGCATATCCGACTACCGAGCTCAATGTGACCGGTGCCAACGAGCAGACCGTCGAGTTCTTCCGGACGACCGGCTGTCGGGTGTACGCCGAGGTCGGCGTCTACAGGGGCTTCACGGCCTTGCGCATTGCGGAGCAGTTGGCCGGCGAAGGCGAGATCCACCTGTTCGACTTCGACGATCGGGTTGCCCCCGCCGCCGCTCTTCTGCGGGAGGCTGGCCACCACAACGTCGTGGCGCACCCGAACTCACGCCGGCTACTCGACTCCTACAACTGGAGCCTCATGCAGGTGCTCTGCGAGCACGAGAAGCCGGTGTTCGACTACGTGTTCCTCGACGGTGCTCACACCTGGGCCCTGGACGCGCTGGCGTTCTGCCTCGTGGATCGATTGCTCTGCGACGGCGGCTACGTCGACTTTGACGACTACGGCTGGACGCTCGGCGGCTCGCCCTCGATGAATCCGGAGGTCTTCCCCGACGTTCGAAGGCTCTACAGCGACGAGCAGATCGCCGAGCAGCAGGTTGCACGCATCGTCGATCTGCTTGTACGGCGGAACCCGGCGTACAGCGAGGTCGTGCCGAACAAGGTCTTCCGTAAGGTGGCGGCGTGACGCTGGTCAGCGTCTGCATCCCGACGCGCAACCACGCGCCCTTCCTCGGTCTCGCCATCGACAGCGTGCTCGCCCAGAACCTGGACGGGATCGAGTTGCTCGTGCATGACGACGCGTCCACGGACGAGACGCCCGAGCTGCTGGCCGGATTCGACGATCCGCGGCTACGCGTGCTCCGACACCGCACCGCGCAGGGGGTCGCGGCCAACCGCAACTCCTGTCTCGCGCGCGCACGAGGCCACTACGTGGCTTGGCTCGACTCCGACGATCTCTACCTCCCGGATGCGCTCGCCCGCCAGGTGCAGCTACTCGAGTCCCTCCCAGAGGTCGGTCTCGTGCATGGAGCGTTCGAACCCATTGACGACGCGGGCCGCGTCCTTCCAGCGTGGCCTGCGCCGTTCGATCACGACACCGTGCAGGCCGGGCCGGTTGCGTTCCGCGAGCTGCTCGCGTCCAACGCCATCACTACCTCGACCGTCGTGGCCCGTCGTTCTGTGCATCAAGCGGCAGGCGCGTTCTCCAGCTCCATCGGCCCGAGCAGCACCGATTGGGAGATGTGGCTCCGCATCGCATTACGGTCTGACGTTGCCTACACCGCCGCGCCCGTCGCCTGCTACCGCCAGCACCAACGAACGATCAGTCACAGGACATCCGCGAGCGGAGAGCGGCTTCGCTCCGACGTGAGAGTCGCCCGCCGCGTCCTGCACGAGGAACGCCGGCGCATTCCTGACCGCCGCGCCGCCGCCGCATCTGCACGTGCCGCGCTCGCCGGCAAGGCGCTTACCCATGCGGGCGACCTCTACACCGCCGGTCGGCGGCGGGATGCGCTGCGCCCGATCCTGCTCGCGGCGCGGCTCGCGCCGCGTGCCGCCGGACTGCGAGCGGTGCCCCTGCTCGCGGCGACTCTGCTCGGCGACGATCACGGCTGCTATCGGACGACGAAAGCAATCCTGTCTTCGCTCGCCGAACAGGTCGGCCCAACGCGCTTCGGCCGGCGGCTGCACGATGCGGCGGCCACCGATCCGCTCTATGAGGAACTGTTGGCGCGGGTAGCGCGGCGGGTCCGCCGGCACACGTCACGCAAGGCGAACATCGCGACCGCGACGAAGTGGGACCCGACCCTG
>Ga0114129_10011111_pt1 | contig 12831 bp, 8 predicted proteins | sample RhiMetdeltSRZDD1_FD_80071 | JGI IMG/M metagenome (GOLD analysis project Ga0114129, IMG submission 80071) | Populus rhizosphere microbial communities from Tennessee, USA - Rhizosphere MetaG P. deltoides SRZDD1 (version 2) (version 2) | ecosystem: Host-associated > Plants > Roots > Rhizosphere >...
GAGCGCGCACGGCGTCGTGCAGGGCTCCGCGGAGCGCCAGGCCGACGTCAAGATCGAGGCGCACTGCGACCTGGCCGAGGCCTTCCGCACCGCCGGTCTGGCGCCGCCGCTCGCCGAGGCCCGCTCGGACCGTTTCGGCCGGGCCTCCCTCGATCTCTCCCTGCGCGGGCCGCTCGCCGATCCGGCCGCCCTCGTCATCGAGCCGCGCCTGCACTACGAGGCCGAGCCCGAGGTCCTGCAGGCCCTGTCGTACCTGCGCGGCCCGTTCCCGTATCGCCCCGCGAGCTCGCCCGGCCTCGTCATCGACGTCCGCGAGGGAGCGCCCGCCTTCATCCCCGTCGAGGCCGTGCCCCACTTCTTCCAGAAGGCGCTCCTCGTCTCCGAGGACGCCGGCTTCAACCAGCATGCGGGCATCGACGTCGCGGAGATCGCCGTCGCCTGGGCGGAGAACGAGCAGGACGGCCGGCGCCTGCGCGGCGCGTCGACCATCACCCAGCAGCTCGTCAAGAACCTCTTCCTCTCGAGCGAGAAGACGTACGGCCGCAAGCTGAGGGAGGCCGCCCTCGCCCTCATGGTCGACGCCGCCGTGCCCAAGGCGCGCCTGCTCGAGATCTATCTCAACATCATCGAATGGGGCCCCGGCCTCCACGGCCTCGCGCCCGCCGCGCAGCACTACTTCGGCAAGCGGCCGGGCGATCTCACGCCGAAGGAGACGGCCTTCCTCGTGTGTCTGATCCCGAATCCCGTGCGCTATCACCAGGCGCACGAGCAGGGGCGCCTCGGACCGGGCATGGAGCAGCTCGTCCACAACCTGCTCCGCAAGCTCCATTCGCTGGGCGAGCTCGACGACGGCGCGTACGAGGACGCGCTGCACGAGGAGCTGCAGTTCGCCCCGGAGATGTCCTAGCGGCCCGGCTGGTCTTCGACGAAGTCCTTCAGGCGGCCGAGCGCATCGTCCCACTGTTCCGAGATCCGATTCAGGCACTCGTGGACGGCGGCCAGCCGCTGCGGCTGGAGCTGCCAGATGTGCTCGCGCCCGCGGCGGCGTCCTTCGGCCAGGCCGGCCTTCTCGAGCACGCCCAGGTGCTTCGTGATCGCCTGGCGCGAAACCGACGCCTTCGCGCACAACGTCGCGATCGATTCCGGCCCCGTCGACGACAGGCGCAGGACCAACCGGAGCCGGGTCTCGTCGCCCAGAGCCGCGAAGATCCGTGCCGCCTGCCGTGCGTCCGAGGCGGAGACGGCGTTAGCCGGCGACATGCGTGCGGATGTTCTCCATCTGCGTGGCCCAGCCGCCCTCGTTCATGCGGAAGGCCTCGTGGCGGCGTCCGGGCGGGATGCCATCGAATCCGGATTCGGTGACGGTCAGGCGGGTGCCCTCCGCCTCCTCGTCGAGACGGAACAGGACCAGCGTGGTCGGCTCCTGGGAGTAGTCGACGGTCGGGTCGACGGCGTACGGGTGCCAGCGGAACGCGAAGAGCCTCTCCGGCTCCATCTGCTCCACCGTTACCTCGAAGGTCAGGTGCTCGTAGCCCGGGTACGTGATCTTCCCCGTCGTCCGCTCGCCGACGGCGAAGCCGTTGTCGAGCTTCACGCGGAACCAGGTGCCGAACTGGCCGGCGTCGGTCAGTGCCTTCCAGACCCGCGACCGCGGGGCCTTCAGGCGGATGGTCTTCTCGATGCGATCGGTGCTCGTCAGGGTGGTCATAGGCAACCTCCTGGTTGCATTTTGCCGCGGACGATCCAAATATGCAACCGTACGGTTGCTATTTCGGATCGCGGCGGTTCGAGGTGTCCGCCGTTCGGCGGATTGTCGTGCGTCCCGGCGCCGGTGGAGAGTCGAGGGAGCGGTCCACCCAGCGCAGGAGCGCGACTCGTCCCGTCACGCCGGCGCGGCGGTACAGCCGCTCCAGCATCGTCTTGACGGTGGACGGCATCAGGCCCATCCGATGGCCGATGGCGGCGTTGGCGAGCCCTTCGCGGAGGTGCTCGATCAGCTCCGACTGGCGCGCCGTGAGGCGGTCGCGGCCGGGATCGCCGCGCGGCGAGAGGATCGCGAGGTAGGCCGACGCCCGGCCGCGGGGCGAGCAGGGGGTGACGTGGATCAAGGCGCCGAGCGGGCGGACGAGGAGCGAGGACGCTTGCGTGCGCGCTTGATGGACCGCTTCACCCAGCGCCGCCCGGAGGTCGCCCCCGGCGTCGAGCGCGCGCTGCCCCGCCGCGGAGCAGGCCAGGACCCGGGCGTCGGCGGTGAGCAAGAACGCGGGCTCCGCCCGGCTCGCCATCAGATGATCGATGGCGTCCAGAGCGGGCGCCGTCTGCGGCAGCAGCGCGGCCAGGCGCAGCGGGCCGGCGATCATCGCCGCCACCGAAGCCAGCTTCCGGTGCTCGTCCACGGAGAATCCGGGCGCGTCGTCGGGAACGAGCACCCCCGCGCAGCCGAGCGGACGCGATCCCAGGCACGCGAGCGTGCGCGCCATGCGGCCGAACGGCCGGAAGACGGAATAGAACTCGCTGCGCCGGAACCACTCCGCCGGCAGCTCGACCCACCGCCCGCGTTGCGCGCGGTCCACCCGATAGCGGTCGTAGTACAGCGGCGCATGCTCGAACACGCGGCGGAATCGCTCGAGGTCCATGTCGTCGGCGGTGGCCCCGTCACGCACGCCGACGGCGGCCCCGACGCTGCGGGCGGGATGGCCGCGGAGGGTGTAGGCGAGGCCGAGCCCGCGCGGGCACGCCTCCCACAGGCCGCGCGCGGCCAGGCGCACGACCGCCGCCTCTTGCTCGAAATGTGCCGAGGCGTCGAAAAGACGCGAAAGGCTGGGGGCCTTCATCTCCGCACGCGCCTCCAGTTCGATCTTATCGCTTCCTGTCAAGGAGAGGGCAAGGAGGAGCCATGCGCACCCGCTCGAAGTCCGTCGTGAGGTGGATCGTCGTTCTGGGCCTGATCACTCTGGCCACCACGGCGCTCGCGCAGTCGACGTCCGTGCTCAAGGGATTGATCACCGACCCCTCGGGGGCCGCGGTTCGGGATGCCACCGTCGTCGCCCGCAACCAGGCCACCGGACAGGAGCGTACGACACAGTCCGATGCGCTGGGCGCGTACACCTTTTCCGCGCTGCCGCCGGGACGTTATCGGCTCGAGGTGCGCGCGTCCGGCTTCGGGACGCAGGTCGTCGACGACGTGGGGCTGGCGGTGGCCACCACCCTGTCGCAGAACGTCGGCCTCAAGATGGGCGGCCTCTCCGAGGAGGTGATGGTCGCCTCCGACGCCCCCGTCGTGGAGTCCGCCACCACCTCCGTCGGGACCGTGATGAGCGAGCGCACGGTCCAGGACCTCCCCCTCAACGGGCGCCATTTCGTCGACCTCGGCGTGCTGGCCCCCGGCTCCGTGACGGCGCCCCAGAACGGCTTCCTCTCCGCGCCCATCCGCGGCCAGGGCGCCAACGCCTTCAACACCGCCGGCAACCGCGAGGACACCGTCAACTTCATGATCAACGGCGTGAACCTGAACGACCAGGTGCAGAACCAGATCACGTTCCAGCCCTCGATCAACACCGTCCAGGAATTCCGCGTCGACAACTCGACGTTCAGCGCCGAATACGGGCGCAGCTCGGGGGCGGTGGTGAACATCGCCACCCGCTCGGGGACGAACCGCTTCCACGGCGAGGTCTTCGAGTTCGGACGCCACGATTCCCTGGACGCCCGCAACACCTTCGACCTCGCGAAGCCGAAGTTCGAGCGCCATCAGTTCGGCGCCGCCCTCGGCGGTCCGATCCTCAAGGAACGGACGTTCTTCTTCGTCAGCTACGAGGGCCTCCGCCAGCGCCAGGGCCTCACCTTGAACAGCGTCGTGCTGACCGACGCCCAGCGCGCCTCCGTGACGGATCCCGTGGTGGCACGTCTCATCGACTACATCCCCGCGCCCACCAGCGTCGACGCGAACGGCGTCGCGCGCTTCCAGGGCTCCGGCACGGCGCCCGTCGACCTCGACCAGTTCACGATCGACCTCAGCCACAAGCTCGGCCCGAGCGACGACCTCAAGGCGTATTACGCCCGCCAGAGCGACCTGCGCCAGGAGCCCATCCTGGGGCTCAACACCATCCCCGGCTTCGGCGACCGCCGGCGCGGCCGCCGCCAGATCGGCACCCTCGGCGAGACCCACGTCTTCGGCCCGAACGTCGTGAACGCGGCGCGGTTCGGCTTCAACCGCATCAACATCACCTTCACCCCGAACCTCGAGGCCAACCCCGCCGAGCTCGGCATCAACAGCGGGGTCACCACGCCCATCGGGCTGCCGCAGATCACCGTCGCCGGCGGCGCGCTGAACTTCGGCGGACCTCAGAACTTCCCGCAGGGCCGCACCGACACCACCCTCGTGCTCTCCGATACCCTGAGTTGGCAGCGGGGCCGCCATGCCCTCAAGATCGGCGGAGAATTCCGCAGCTTCACGAACGAAAACTTCACGAACGACGTCGGACTGTTCACGTTCCTCACCGTGGCCGACTTCCTCGGCGGCCGCGCCAGCGGCTTCCAGATCACGCAGGGCGATCGGCGAAGCCGCATCACGCAACGCGCCCTCGGCCTCTTCGTGCAGGACAACCTGCGCCTGCGGTCGAACCTCACCCTCGAGCTCGGCCTGCGCTACGACGTCTTCGTGCATCCGACGGAATCCGAGAACCGCCTGGTCGCCTTCGACCGCGAGACGTCGTCGCTGGTGCAGGTGGGCTCGGGCCTGGGCGAGGTGTACTCGACCGCCGGCAACCTCCAGCCGCGCGTGGGCGTGGTGTGGGATCCGATCGGCGACGGCAAGACCTCCGTGCGCGCCGCCTATGCGATCCTCGCCGACCAGCCGGTCACCAACATGATCACGCCGCTGGCCGCCAACCCGCCGCTGGCCGTCCCCCTCGTGATCAACGGCCCCGCCGGCACCGTGTCCTTCGCCAACGCCTCCACCGTCGCGCGGGCGGGCGGCCTCGCCCCGCAGTCCGTGGATCCCGCGTTCGAGAACGGGCGCGTCCACTCGTGGAATCTAAACGTGCAGCGCGAGCTCCGATCGGGTCTCGGCCTGATGGTCGGCTACTTCGGCTCCCGCGGGGAGAACCTGCGCGTCTCGCGCAACGTGAATCAGCCCGTGGCCGGCGTGCGTCCGTTCCCCCGGCTCGCGGCGACGAGCACCATCCTGCCCGGCACCACCCTCGGGAACATCGTGGAGGTCACGAGCCTCGGCTCCTCGAACTACAACGCGCTCTGGGTCTCGGCGACGAAGAGGATGCGCGCCGGCCTGCAGTTCAACGCGTCGTACACGTTCTCGAAATCGACGGACACGAACTCCCTAAACAGCCAGGTGGTCATCCTGCAGGAGAGCGCCAACGTCGACGCCAACCATGGCCTCTCCGACTACGATGCGCGGCACCGGTTCGCGGCCACCGTGTTGTACGAGCTGCCCTTCAAAGGCAACGCCTTCGTGGAAGGCTGGCAGGTGTCTACGGTCGGCCAATTCCAGAGCGGGAATCCGGTCACGCCCGTCATCGCGTCCGGCGCCTTCACCGGCACCACCAACACGCTGCGGCCGGACCTGACGGGGGCGATCACGGTCACGGGCGACCCCAACGCCTGGTTCGACACCACGGCCTTCACCATCCCCGATCCGCCGCGCTTCGGTACGCTCGGACGCAACACCGTCACCGGCCCGCGCTTCGACAACATCGACCTGTCGCTGCTCAAGAACACCTCGCTCGGCCGCGGCCTTCGCCTCCAGATGCGCGTCGAGGCCTTCAACGTCCTCAACCACCCGAACTACGGACAGCCCGGGCGCATCGTCGGCACCCCGAACTTCGGGCGCATCACGAACACCCGTTACGCCACCGGCGACTCCGGCTCGTCACGACAGGTGCAGATCGCGGCCAAGCTGATGTTCTGACGGCGTCGCGATAGGGACGCTCTCCGGCCGCCGGCGCAGGGCGTTGAAGACGGCCTCGGGGACGGCCACGCCCTCGTCGTCCGTGAAGAGCGCGCGCAGCTCTGCGAACGAGGCGTCCGGATCGAGCGTGAGCGCGGCCAGGCGATCGAAGTACGCCAGCCGCTGCGGACCCAGGTGCTCATCCGGACGCGGCTGCGCGCCCCAGACGTCCCAAGGCAGCATCTCCATCGCGTTGAGCGCGGCCACGTCCCGCACCAGGCTCCCCGCGATGAACCACAGGCCGCGGAGCTTCTCGAACTCGATGCCGAAGCGCGCGGCGTCCGCGCGGCCCGTGCGGCACTGTGTCCAGGCCTCCGCGGCCACCAGGAATCGGTCGCGCGGAACGTCGAGAACGTCGTGGCCGATCTTCAGCTTTTCCCGCCACACGTCGTCGAATTGCGGGTCGGCCAGCGCCCATCGCGCCTCCCGCGCGTTCCAGTACTCGACGACCCAGTGATCCTCGAAACACGGCGGGTTGAAGTACGAGCCGAACCCGCAGCGGGCCCGCGCCGGCATGCCCTTCGCGCGCAGCATGGCGAGGAGAAGCCGAACGAAGTGATGGCAGCGGCCGGCCAGGCGCTTGTCGGCGGTGCGCACTTCGGCCAACGGGCGGTCGTCGAGGGCCACGAGGCGCCTCAACATCTCCTCTGCGGATCGTAGATGGATCTCCGCTTCCCGCGCCTTCGGCACCGTGACGCCATAGAAGTCCGACGCCACCACGTCGTACACGACGAGGCCCTGGACGATCGGAAGGAGGTCTCTGGGCTCGGTCGGCAGCGGAGCCAGGAGCCGGGCATGGCGGCCGGCCGAGGTCAGAGATGCGGGCTGCGCGTAGAAGTCGAGGATGTCGTTTCGTGTCGTCATCGGAACCCCCGTCTTCTCCAGGATAGACGACGGCGGCTCAGGGGCCGGCGGGTGCGTTGCTGTAGGGCGACATGCGCAGCAGACGCCGTCCCACGATCTCCTGGATCACGACGTCGGGCCGCTCCTCGCGAATGACGTCGGCGTCGAAGTTGTTCTGCCACAGGTAGACCACGCGGCGGAAGTGCTCGGACAGGAACGGCGCAAGGCCAGAGCCGAACGAGTCGCGGAAGACGACGGCACACGGCAGGGTCGATCCCGGGATCTCGGTGACGATGCGGCCGACGTTGGCCGACGCCTCATATCCCACCGGCTCGACCACGCGCGCCTGGCGCGGACGCCTGGGACTCAGGCGCAAACGCGTCTCACGCAGCACGTCCTTGAGGCCGATCATCCCCGCCAGGTCCATGGCCTCCGTGTCCTGCGCCACGTCTTCGAAGTCTTCCCGCGTCCACGCGGGCGGGACGGAGGGCACGTCTTTCCGGATGGCGGCGATGAGCTGCTGGTAGGCGACGAAGGCGCCGCGCTCGTTCCAGTGCGTGTCCGTCTTCTCGTAGAGCGCCTCCCGCGCCTTGGCCGCGTGGAGCGCGGGCCGGACATCGACGGCGGTCACACCCGTGCCGTGCAGCGCGCCATAGAGCTGATCCATCCGGTAGGCGCGGCCGATCGGGCGGATCGAGACGGGCAGCGCCTCGGGATAGAGGACGTGTTTGTCGGGGGCGATCATGAACGCGAAGGCGATGTGCTGCGTGCGCAGCCAGTCGCGCGAGCGCACGATCGACTCGCGCCATTCCGCGACGTCCTCCTCGGCGAGGGGCGTCTCGCGCACGTAGTCGTCCATGCCCGCGTCGTCACCGTAGAACAGCCAGTCGCCGGTCCCCTTGACGACACCCGCAGACGGCGAGACGCCGAGGCCGAAGTATCGGATCTGGCCCGACCAGCGCACGAGGGTGGCGCGGAAGCCGAAGTGGTCCTCGAACCAGGCAGTGAAGGCGCTGGGGAACGCGGCCATCGTGCCGAAGCGCCACGCGAGCGGCGGGAATGCCGCCATCGCGCGGTTCTCGGCGCGGGGGTTGGCACCGTCGAGCCCGGCGAGGTTCGCCCCCAGCGGCGCCACGATCAGGGCAAGGAACAGCGCGATCTGGGCCTTGCGCGCGTCCATCAGAATCGGAAGTAGATGAACGGGTCGTACGTGCGCGCGGCCACCTGCATCATCGAGGCCACCATCAAGACCGCCACCGCCGCCGTCTCCGCCGTCGCCCACGCCGCCGCCGGCAGCGGCCGGCCCGGCGCCTGCAGAGCGCGCCATCGGGCGACGATCGCGAGGATCGGAGTGGCGCCGATCACCCCCGCCACGAGCGCGAGCCATAGCTCGGGGGTCAGGTAGTAGGCTGGGGCGTACGGCGTCGGCAAGGCGGCGCCGAGGCCGGCCATCGCGGCCAGGTACGCCGTGGCCTGCGGAAGCGTGTCGGCGCGGAAGAAGACCCAACCCACCATCACCACGAGCAGCACGTAGACGTGCCGCAGCGGCGCCCACCGCCGCTCCATCCACCCCGCCACCCCGAGGCGCTCGATCACGAGGAAGGCGCCGTGGAAGAGCCCCCAGACGGCGAAATTCCAGCTCGCGCCATGCCACAGGCCGCAGAGGAAGAAGACGATGACGAGGTTCACATACGTCCGCGCCGCCGACCCGCGGTTGCCGCCGAGCGGCACGTAGAGGTAGTCGCGGAACCACGTCGACAGCGAGATGTGCCAGCGCCGCCAGAAGTCCTGGATGGAGGTCGCGACGTACGGATAGCGGAAGTTCTCCGGGAAGCGGAAGCCGAACAGGCGGCCGAGGCCGATGGCCATGTCCGAGTAGCCGGAGAAGTCGAAGTAGATCTGCAGCGTGTAGCAGACGATCCCCAGCCAGGCATGCGCGGCGCTCCACTGCCCCGGCGGCATCGAGAAGATCCGGTCCGCAGGCGCCGCCACCAGGTTGGCGACGAGGAGCTTCTTGGCGAGCCCTACCACGAAGCGGCGGATCCCGTAGGCGAAGTCGTCGAGGCCGACCACGCGGCGCGCGAGCTGATCGGCCAGCTTGCGGTAGCGGATGATCGGCCCGGCGATGAGCTGCGGGAAGAGCAGCAGGTACAACCCCGCGTGCACCGGGCTCTTCTGCGCCACCGCGTCGCGCCGATAGACGTCGACGACGTACGAGATGGCGTGGAACGTATAAAACGAGATACCGATGGGCAGGACGATCCGCGGCAGGGGGACGTGCAGGTTGTCCGCGAAGAAGTTCAGGTACTTGAAGACGCCGAGCACGGCGAGGTTCGCCGCGACCGCGAACACGAGCAGCGGGCGGCAGAGGCGTGTGCCGCGCGTGCGATCGACACCGATGGCCATCCAATAGTTGAACGTGATCGAGCCGAGCATGAGCCCGGTGAACGAGCCGCCGCCCTTCGCATAGAAAAGGATGCTGGCCAGGAGCAGGACCCAGTTGCCGTAGCGCCCGTGCTCGCGCGCCCGCGGGGCGAAGTAGAGCCCCAGCAGGACGGGCAGGAACAGGAAGAGGAAAACGGGTTCGGTAAAGAGCACGATTCGGTCAGGGCTTCGGAGGGACCGCGCCCCGAACCGCCGCGAACACGTAGTCCTCTCCGGCCAGGTAGCGCGCGGCCACCTTGCGGAGGTCGTCTGGAGTCAGCGCGGGTACACGTTCGAGCATCCGGTCGGTGAAATCGAAGCCGACGCGCTGGTAGTGGTTGCGCACGAGCTCGTCGGCGAGGGCGGCGTTGGTCTCGCGCCGGAGGCGTGTCACCCCGGCCATGTAGGACTTCGCCCGCTCCACGTCCTCCGCGCGAATGCCGTCCGCCTGCAGCCGCCGCAGCTCGGCGAGCAGGGCGGCCTTCGCCTCCTCTTGCTTCGACGCTTCGCAGGCGAGGTACGCGTAGAACGTGCCGTGCCCTGCGAACGGCGTCGCGCCCGAGAACACGACGTAGGCCAGCGATCGCTTGCCGCGCAGCTCGGCCGAGAAGGTGCCCGAAAGGCCGGCCGTCACCGCCTCCAATAGCCGGAGCGTCGGCCAGTCGGCGTGCGACGGCGGTACCGCGGGGAATCCGATGACGATCGCCGTCTGCCGGCGTTCCCGGCTCTCGGTGGCCTCGCGCGGTGCGGACGCTATCGTCGGCACGCTCGCCTCCGCGGCCGGGGACGTGCGCTTGGGCAGAGCCGCGAAGCGCGCCTCGATGGCGCGGCGGACGTCCTCCGGCTTCACGTCGCCCACGACCACGATGAGCGCGCCTTCCGCCACGACGTTGCGGCTCCACCAGGCGGACAGCTCGGCGGGGCCCAGGGGCTCGAGCGCCTTCGGTGAGCCCAGGGACGGGAGCCCGTAGGGATGCTCGCCGTAGAGCGCGGCGAAGTAGAGCTGGAACGGCCGCTCGACGTCGGAGTCCATCGAGCGCTTGAGGGCGGCGAGCTGCAGGTGCTTCTCCTGGCTGACCCCGTCCGCGGGAAACGCCGGGTTCAGGACCACGTCGGCCAGGATATCGAGGGCGGGCTCATAAACCCGCGTCGCCGCGCTGACCGTGAATCCGAAGTAGTCGGACGCGACGGTGGTGCCGACCTGGGTGCCGAGGAACTCGATCGCGCGATCCAGCTCGGCCGCGGTGCGGCTCCGTGTCCCCTTGCGCATGGACGAGGCCATGAGCCGCGTGATGCCGGCGTTGGCAGCCGTCTCCGCGGTGCGGCCACCGCGGAAGAACGCGCCGGTGGTGACGAAGGGCGCGGCCTTGCGCGGGCGCACCACGAGCCGGGCCCCGTTGGCCAGAGGCCACTCCGTGAGCGGCGCATCGGCGGGAGCGGCGGCCACCGCGCTCGCGAGCCATGGCAGAGCCACGTCCACCGGCCCCGGCATCTCCGCGCCCATCGCGTCCCGAACGCGCGCGAGCGCGGCCTCGCTGGCGATGGCGCTCGCCGCTTTGGGCTGGTAGTGGTACAGCGTCAGGTTGTCCGTGGTCAGGTATCGCCGCGCGGCATCTCGAACCTGCTCGCGAGTGATCGTGGCCAGACGGCGCAGGCTCGTGCCGAGGTCGAGGTAGGAGCCCCTGGCCTCGAAACGCGCGAGGGCCTGCGCGCGCTCACGCGCGCTCTCGAGCCTGGACAGGGTCTCCGCCTCCATGATGTTGCGGGCCTGGACCAGCTCGTACGGCGTGGGGCCGTGCGCACGCAGGCGCGCCACCTCGCGCAGCACGCGGTCCTCCACCGTCGCACGATTGCGCTCGTCGAAGGACGCCTGGATCGTCAGGATGCCGACATCCTCGAAAGTCGGATGGCCGGCGGTGACGCTGCTCGCGGCGTCAGGACCGATGACCGCCTTGTACAGCCGAGACGAACGCCCGGTGCCGAGGAGGGTGGCGACGACGTCCAGCACCGTCTCGTCGGCATCGTTCACCGGCACGGTGTGCCATCCGAACGTGCTGTAGCCCTGGGTAATGTCCGCCGCCGACTGGCCGAAGCGGAACCCGGTCTGCGGCGGCTCCTTCGGACCGCGTTCCTTCTTGAGCTTACCGGCGGGCAGCGGGCCGAAGGCCTCCCGCACCGCCGCCACCGCCTCCTCGTGCGTCACGTCGCCGGCCACGGTCACGATGATGTTCTGCGGCCGGTACAGCGTTTCGAAAAAGGCCAGCAGGTTCTCGCGGCGGATGTTCCGCAGCACCTCGTTGGAGCCGATGCGCCAGCGGCGGATGCGATGATCGTTGAAGGCGGTGGCGTAGAGGCGTTCTTCGGCGACGGCCGGCGGGTTGTCGAGCTTGCGGTTCGACTCCTCGATGACGACCTCCGCCTCCTTCTTCAGCTCCCCCGCGTCGAAGAGCGGACTGAGGATCGCATCGGCCTGTATCTCGATGCCGCGCCGGAACCCTTCCTTCGGCAGCACGAAGTAGTAGTTCGTGGAGTCGTAGATCGTGCCGGCGTTCAGCACGCCGCCCGCGGCCGACACCTCCTGGGCGATCTGGGTCGCACCGGGAAAACGCCTCGAGCCCTTGAAAAACATGTGCTCGAACAGGTGCGCCATGCCCGCGACCTCGTCGGGCTCGTGGAAGTAGCCCGCTTTGACCCAGGTGTCGATGGCCACGATGCCGGTGCCCGGCTGCGGCGCGGTGAGCACGGTGAGCCCGTTGGGCAGCACGGTGCGGCGCACGCCGGCGAGGAACGCGTCCACCGGCGTGGCCTGCGTGCGACTCGGCTCACCGGCGGCGGCCGCGGCTCCGGCGACGAGCAGCAGGGCAAGGGGCAACCGCATTGGTCTACTCCATCTGCGAGAGGATGTTCCCCTCGCGCATCTCGATCGTCTGGCGCAGGAGCTCCACGTCGCCTTCGAAGGCGGCGTTGGTGTACGGCTTCTTGTCCTCTTCCAACACCGCGTCGTGGATCTGCGCGTAGGCCTGATCGAGCCGCGGCCCCAGGAAGCGGATGTTCACCGCCGTTCGGGCCGTGCGCGCCACCGCCTCGCGGTAGACCGCCATCTTCCCCGGATCCTCGGTCAGCTTGTCGGTGAGGATGTTGGTGTTCAGGTTGTAGCCGAGCGGCCATTCGTGATGGTTGAAGGCGGTGTCCTTGTCCCAGGGGATGAGGGTGAAGCGCGTGCTGCCGCCGTATTGATAAAGATAGAAATTGTTGACCCCGAAGTCGCCCACGAAGCCGTCGCGCTCGGCCAGGGCGTTCTCCACCGCCACGTAGGTGAGGAACCGGTCGACGTCGAGAAATTTCGACATCGCCGCCGAGAAGCCGTCGACGGGTGCCTCGTTCGCGGTCCGGATGAAATCGATGAGGTCCGTGGGGTCGAGCTTGTCCTCGTTGGTCTGGGGCTCGAACGGCGAGGGAATGTACTGCTCGGGATCGTCCCCCAGGAACGAGAAATCCCACCGGTACGCGTATTCGTAGTCGAAGAGGTTGCCGGACTCCTCGCCGAGGCGGCTCTTGAGGAACGGCTTGCTCACCGGCTCGATGAGGGCGTAGACCCCCCA
>Ga0114129_10011112_pt1 | contig 12831 bp, 8 predicted proteins | sample RhiMetdeltSRZDD1_FD_80071 | JGI IMG/M metagenome (GOLD analysis project Ga0114129, IMG submission 80071) | Populus rhizosphere microbial communities from Tennessee, USA - Rhizosphere MetaG P. deltoides SRZDD1 (version 2) (version 2) | ecosystem: Host-associated > Plants > Roots > Rhizosphere >...
AGACCTGGCGCGTTCGACCGCTTCGACAGACTGTTGAACACCACAAGATTCGGAAAGCCGTCGCGGCCCAACTGATGCGCCGCCTCGAGCGCACCGAGCGGCGGCCGCTCGTCGTAGATCTCCGAATAGCACTCGTCGGACGCGACCACGAAGCCGTACTTGTCGGCGTGCTCGAAGAGCGCGCGCCACTCATCACACGTCACCACACGGCCCGATGGATTCGCCGGTGAGCACACGTACAGCAGCTGCGTGCGCGCCCATTGCTCGTCGGTGAGCGAGTCGAGATCCAGCGCGAAGCCGTTGTGCTCGGTCTGATTGAGAAACAGCGGCTCGGCGCCGCCAAGGAGCGCCGCGCCCTCATAGATCTGGTAGAACGGGTTCGGCGACACCACCGCAGGGCGCGAGCGCGAGGCATCGATCACCGCTTGACCGAACGCGAACAACGCCTCGCGAGTGCCGTTGACCGGCAGCACCTGTGTTCGCGGATCGAGCGTCTTCAACCGGTAGCGACGCGCGAACCACGCCGCGATCGTTTCGCGCAGCGGATCCGAACCTGCCGTCGTCGGATACACCGACAGCCCATCGAGATGCGCGGTGAGCGCGTGGCTGATCACGGCCGGCGTCGCGTGCTGCGGCTCGCCGATCGACAAGGCGACCGGCTTCCCGGCCGGCTTCACACCGGCCAGCAGCGCGCGCAGTTTCTCGAAGGGATAGGGCTGGAGCTGCGAGAGGCGCGAATTCATTCTTTAGCGCAGGGGACCGAAATCAGGTGGTGCCTTGCGGTGATGCGTCGCGGCTTCATAGGCCGATGCGATCCTGAACAGCAGCGGCTCGTCGAACGGGCGGGCGATGACATCGACGCTCACCGGCAGCGCCGCTGACACCGGGCCGACCAGACGCGTGCCGCCGCTGCCATCCGCAGCGCGATCCCACACGGTCGTCGTGAATCCCGCGGGCACCGTGATCGCCGGGAATCCCTGCTGACCGATCAGCGACCATCCGATCGGGCTGCGGCCGTTCGACACCGGCTCGCGCGGCGAGGTCAGCTTGCGCGGCGGCACCGTCGACATCGGCGACACGAGCGCGTCGAGGCGCTGCTCCTGCATGCACTGCAGCAACATGGTCTGGACCGCGAGGCGGCCCTGCGACCGGGCCGACATGTCGAATGTGGTCGTGCGCTCGGCCTGCTCGCGCGCCTGACGGCGATCGGGAAAGTTCGGGTCTTGATAGAACCGCGCCTTCCCGATCAGATCGGCATTGGTCTTGATGCTGGCGTCGCCGCGCTCGCGCAGATAGCGATTCATCATGTACTTGCCTTCACCGGCCGGACCGAAACCGCCGGCGTTGAGCGTCCGCAGCGACAGCTCGCGCGGCACGCGCGAGGGATCGGCATGCATATCGAGCAGCGCGGCGATCTGATCGCCGGTGGTGCGCGCCTGGTCGGTCGGAAACAGCTGCGGGTACTGCCGCGCGAACGCCGAGTTCAAGAGCTCGGGCGCGTATCGAGCGAGGCAGCGCGTGAACAGCTCGCCCTCGACTCCGGGATCGACGATCTCCGCGCCAAGCGTGCGCAAGGTGGCGATCGCCTTGTCAATGAGCGCGATGCTCTCTTCGTCGGCCTTCGTCAGCAGCGACGGCCGCATGTACTCACGCAGCACGCCGATGCGCACGCCGTCGAGCCGCCGCGCGTCGGCAAAGCTGGCGTAGGGCTGCTGCGGTTTGCGGCCGACGCCGAACACGGTCAGTTCATCCTTCGGGTCGTACCCGGCGAATGCATCGAAGATCTTGGCGGTGTCCTGCACCGTGCGGCACATCGGGCCGACGCGCATGTTGAGCCCGGCGCCCATCATCCCGTCGCGGCTCACGAGCTCCTGCGTCGGCGCGAGGCCGACGATGCTGTTGACCGCAGACGGCCAGCGGATCGAGACCACGGTCTCTTCGCCGATCGCGCACGTCACGAGGTTGGCGGCCACCGATGTCGCCGAGCCGGCACTCGACATGCCAGGCTCGCGCTCGGTGTCGTAGGGATTGCAGAACGTGCCGCCGAACGAGCTGCGCGCCCCGTCGACGGCGTATTCAGCCAGATTCGCCTTGGCCAGGATGATCGCGCCCGCATCGCGCAGCCGCTTCACGAACGTCGCGTCGTCTGGGGGCCGATCGTTGGCGTAGTCGACGTCGCCGCCCGACGTGGTGCGCATGTCGACGGTGTCGTACTGGTCCTTGATCGCGAGGACGACGCCCTGCAGCGGACCGACGAGACGGCCGCTTCGCGCGAACTGCCGATCCTGCTCGTCCGCGGTTTCGAGCGCGTCGGGCATGTTGGCCCCGCCGTCCGCCTTGTCGGTGAGGCTGCGCGCCTTCCGCGCGTCGAACCCCCACATGGTGCGAGCGGCGGGCCGCAGGTTCAGCGTCGATAGCGCGTTGACCTGTCCGGCATGGGCCTTCGTGGTGATCGGTCCCAGAATGCCTTGCGGTTCGCTCACGCAGGTGCCGTTGTAGGCCTTGACGCGTCTCAGGTACGCTTCGACGACGCCGCGCGTGGTGATCTGCTTCGTGCGGATCGCCTGCTGAATCTGGTCGATGGTGGCTTCGTGAATCTCGAAGCGCGAAGGGCTCGGGGACGCCGTCTGTTGAGCGCGCGCGCTGATGCAGACGTCGAGGATCAGCACGAGGGCAAGGGTGTGAGTGAATCGGCGCGGCATACGCGCGGAGCTTAGCATGGGGCGGGCGGTTGCGGAGGCGGCAGAGGAATTCAACACAGGGATCACAGGGATCACAGAGGCGCCCAAGCTTCGGCGACAGGTGGCCCGCGCTACGCGCGGGATGGACCGAGAGGAAGCAGCGACCACAAGCGCCTCATGATCGTGGGTGGCGTTTGTGGTCGCTGCTTCCTCTCGATCCATACGCCGGCCGCAGGCAGCCGCAGGCCGGCGTCCACCTGTCGCCTCTGTGAACCCTGTGATCTCTGTGTTGAAATCTCCGTTCCTCCGTACACACGACTGCCTGTGATACACAATCGTTAGGAGCACCTCAGTGAGCGAACCAGAAGAAGATTTCGCGACGATGTTCGAGGCCTCGCAGCAGGCGAGGCGTGTCGCGAAGGGGCAGATCATCACCGGCACCATCGTCGCCATCGGCGCCGAAGTCGCGCTGATCGACATCGGCGGCAAGAGCGAGGCATCGATCGATATCGACGAGGTGAAGGACGAAGACGGCCGCGTCGAGGTCAAGGTCGGCGACCGCATCGAGGCGATGGTCGTCTCGACGGTTGGTGAACTGAAGCTCTCGCGCAAGCTGGCGCTCGGCGCATCCACCGCACGTCAGCTCGAAGACGCCTTCCGCGCCGGTCTGCCGGTCGAAGGCAGAGTCGAGCGCGCGGTGAAGGGCGGATACGAAGTGCGCATCGCGCGCCAGCGTGCGTTCTGCCCGGTGTCGCAGATCGATATCAGAGGACACAGAGGTCCGTCGCGCCGAAGCTCGGAAAGAGCGGAGGCGGACGGACACGACGAAGAGGGGACGGAGCACATCGGACGCGTCTACAAGTTTCAGATCATCGAGTACAAGGAAGGCGGCCGGAACATTGTCGTCTCGCGGCGCGTGCTGCTCGAGGCGGAGCAGCGGGCCAATGCCGAGGACGTCAGACAGTCGATCGTCGAGGGCGCGGTGATGTCCGGGCGCGTCGCCTCGGTGCGCGACTTCGGCGCGTTCGTCGAGCTCGGTGGCGGCGTGCAGGGACTGCTGCACGTCTCCGAAATGGCCTGGGAGCGTGTGCCCGACGCGAGGCAGTTCATCAAATCGGGAGACGAGATCACGGTGAAGGTCCTGCGCGTCGATCCGGACAAGCAGAAGATCTCGCTCGGGCTGAAGCAGCTCGCCGCCGATCCGTGGTCGCGCGCCGCCGACACGTACAAGGCCGGCCAGCTGCGCACGGGCCGCGTGACGCGCGTCGCCGAGTTCGGACCGTTCGTCGAGCTCGAACCCGGCGTCGAAGGCCTCATTCCGTTGAGCGAGAGCGGCGTTCCGCGCGAGGCTGATGTGAAAAAGGCGTTTCGCGTCGGCACCGAGCTGCAGGTCGTCGTGCTCGACGTCGATGCGGCAGCTCGCCGGATCCGCCTCAGCGTCACCGACGTGCAGAAGATGCGCGAAGCCGACGAGATGCGCGAATACAGCGAGCGCGCGAGCGGAACAGCGCCCGACACATTCGGTTCGATGGCTGATAAGCTTCGCGACGCCCTGAAGCCCAAGGCTTGAAGCCGCGCACGAACCTGATTCGGGAGGTCGAAATCATGAAGCGAGACAGACCTGCTGACACCGTGCCGAAGCGCGCATCGCGCGAAGGCTGGTCCCGCCGCGACGTGTGCAAGGCGGCGGCAGTCGTTGCCGCAGCACCGTTCGCCCTGCGTGACGCGGTTGCCGCTCAGCGACCTCCGGTTGCCGAGGATGGCGGAACGTTGGACCGCGTCTGGCGAGGCCCGGCCACGCCGCAAGCCATCCTGCTCAGGGGCGGCACCATCGTGAGCATGGACGCGAAGGTCGGCGATTTCGCGAACGGGGACGTGCTCATCCAGGGCACGAAGATCGTCAGCGTGGGACCGTCAGGGCAGACCAAAGCGCCGCCCCGGGCACAGGTGATCGATGCGACGAACACCATCATCATCCCCGGGTTCGTCGATGCGCACCGCCATTCATGGGAGGGACAGCTTCGCCGCATCATCCCTGACGGGGCGATCGCCGATTACATGGCGACGACGCACAATGGATTCGCGCGGTACTATCGGCCGCACGATCATTACGTCGGGAATCTGATCACTGCACTGGGCTGCATCGACGCCGGCATCACCTGCGTGATCGACAACTCGCACAATTCGCGGTCGGCCGCGCATTCCGATGCAGCGATTCAGGCGCTCATCGATTCCGGGATTCGCGGCGTCCACGCGTCGGGCGCTCCGCAGACTGGCGAGTGGGACAAGCAGTGGCCGCAGGATCTCGAACGGCTGCAGAAGCGGTTCTTCACGTCGACCGACCAGCTGGTCACGCTGCGGATGTTCTCCGGAATGAGCCGCGAGAACTTTGCTCTCGCACGCCGGCTCGGCCTCAGGATCACGACTGAATCGAACGCGGCCGGGCCGGAGTTCGAGCAATTCTGGAACGAGAAGCTGATCCGACCCGACAACACGTTCAATCACTGTCAGGGATGGCCCAATCAGGTCTGGCAGCGCGTCAAGGACTCCGGGGCGACGGTGAACGTCTGTCCGAGGTCTGACGCGCAGTACGGGCTTGGCGAGGGCGTCTCCGCATTCCAGAAGGCGATCGACCACGGCATGCGGCCCGGCTTCAGCATCGACAACGAGGTGTCGTACGGCACCGACATGTTCACCGAGATGCGCGTCGCGTTCAACGTGCAGCGCGCGATGGCGACGTATCGCAGAGTGAGCGGCGACGGCAAGGCGCCAGCGCTCGTCAACGTGCGCGAGGTGCTCGAGTGCGCCACGGCCGGCGGCGCCGCCTGCGCTGGTCTGCTCGACAAGTGCGGGACGATCACGCCGGGCAAGGAGGCGGACATCGTCATGATTCGGGCCGACGACATCAACGTGTATCCGTCGAATCATGCGATCGGAACCGTCGTATCGGCAGCCGACGTTCGCAATATCGACACGGTGATCATCGGCGGCCGAGTGCGGAAATCCCGAGGTCGCATGGCCGGCGTGAACATGGACAGCTTCCGCAAGATGGCGGATGAATCGCGCAGCTACTTGTTCATGAAGGCGGGGTACAAGCTCGACATCTTCTCGAAGCCTCGGTAGATCACGGCAGCGCCACCTTGGCGTCGGTCTCGACGTTGAACTTCTTGTGGTCGGTGAACTGGACGGCGATGAGCGGCTGCCCCAGGGCGCCGAAGCGAAGACTCCGCCGCACGTTCGTCTCGATCCGCGATGGCAGCCACACTTCGTCATTGACCAGGGTTTGTTCCATCCACACCGACGAGCCCTGGACGATTGAGCCGTAGTCGTCGAAGAAGTAGGACTCGACTCGAATCACCTGTTGCGACGCTTCGTCGATCCACAGTGCGCCGGCCATCTTGACGGCCTGGCGCTCGACGTCGCCGTTCGGCTCCACATCACTCTTTGGCTCGAACTCCAGGATGACGACCGCGCGGCCGCGAGCCCGTTCGCGGCGGCTGCGGCTGAAATCCGACATCCGACGGTAAGCTGGAAGCCAGCCGGCCGTCATCACCGGCACTCGAAGGACGAGAGCGCCCCCCAGGCCGCGCAGCTCATAAGCCGACGCGACGTCCTCCTGCGCGGGACGTCCCACCCGCCCCGATCGGCGCTGCTGCTCGTACTCCCGCACAATCCTGTTCACGCGCTCGTCCTCGCGGCGCTGTTCGGCCTCACTCAACGCCTCGCCGCCGTACTTCCTGATCAGTCTCCCGACCGGCTGGCCATCCAGGTGGAAGACTTCGTACGCCGAACCCACTCTCTGTTTGACGCGGCCCTGCTCGTCGACAATTCGGGCACTCAGGGCCTGCGTGTACGCATACGATGCGCGCACACGTTCGGCTCTCTGCTCGCTGCGTTCTGCCGTCGAGAGCAGGGCATCGATATCCAGCGGTGGTTCGGGACGTGCCGACGGGACGTCGAACACGTGTGCGTCGATCGGCGCGTTGTGGGTGACTTTCTCAACTGCGATCCGCAGCGTCTCGCCGTTCCGGTGCCACTCGATCCGATGCGGTTCCATCACCCGATCGACCGGACGATAGTCGTCGAAGAGCCGTTCCTCCACACCGGCGTCTGTCTCTTGCACGTCTTTCACGAGCAGGTACGTGGTGGCGTCGAAGAACAGCGTCCGCTTCATCCCGTCTGGCGTGATGGCGACCACGACGATAACCGCGTGGCCGCGCACCTGATCTCGCCCTGTCACGTGAACTCGACTGATTTTCTCGGGCACCATGAAGCGCGTGTTGGCGTAGCTCGCCTCCGCTCTGACGCGAGACGCGGCCTGCCCGTACAACGTTCGCACTCCGTCGAGGCTGTCTTCTTGCCACGCCGCGCGACCATTGAACGCGGCGCGCCACCGAACATCGCCCAACGACATGCTCACTGAGAACAACTGCGGGCGTGTGGTGCGTTGAGTGAAGGTGCCTGACCGACCATCGGCCGCACTGATGCTGCCGGTCACCTCGGTGCTGACGATCTTCTCGATCGCCATCTTTCCGCCAATGGCATCGAGGTGACGCTCGATCACCTTGCCGGCGGACTGCGCATCGGCGGTGATCGGACAGACGACGATTGCGATCGAGAGAGAGAGAGCCGCAGCTTTCACGGGCGTGACTCGATGGCAGGCTGGCGTGTTGATTATACCAGTCGACCATTCAGTCTTTGGCAGCGACTCGAGCCCAGAGGCGCAGTGCTCGTTCCGAGTTGCCGTGCGCTTCGTACAGGTAGGCGAGACGGATCTGCGGAAGCAGGCGGTTCGGGGTGTTGACGAGCGCGGCCTCGTCGGCGTCGATCAACCGTGGCGCCTCGCCCGTTCTCCACGCGAGCTCGGCAAACCTGCGACCGGCCCACCAATCGCGGAAGAACGACGTGTCGCGCGGACCGGCGAGCTGATGGCATCCCGAGCACCTGTTGAACCCGCTGCCGAACTCGACGAACTCGCTATACCACTTCAACGCCGCCGCATCGTGACCAGCGCCCTCGTTGGCGCGAGCCAGGGCGCGGAACGTGTTGCGCGACGTGTGATCGGTCATCGTCGGCCGCGGCATCGTGGCCAGCGCCGCGATCGCGCGCTCGCCTTCCTGGCGCGCCTCCTCGGTCAAGCCGATCTCGCGCAGCAGACTCGCCAGCTGCGCACGCGCATACACGGGTTCCTGTACGACCCTGGTGCCATCGGCAGCATCGGTCAGCGATGTGCGAAGGTCGGTGATGAAGTCGGTCGTCAACAGCCGGCGGCACAATTGACGGACACGATCCGACGTCGACTGCATCGTGCGGCGGACGATCGGCTCGACGTACCGCCCCTGATCGCGCAGCGTGGCGAATGCCCGTTCACGCACCTTCGAATCCGGCGACGCGAGCTGTGAGATCGCCGTCTCGGCGGCGCCCTCGCGCTCCGCCGTCAACAGCTCGATGCGCCCGACCATCACCCTGACGAGCTCGTCGGGCTTCGGGTCGATCGTGATCGGAATGAAGCGATCGGTCCACGACTGCGGCATCACGAAGAGCACGCGCACGCCGTCGCTCATGAAGTAGCTGGTTCGCCACGTATTGACCATGGCGCGCGCTTCCTTCGCATAGAGACCGTTGGCCACCAGCCGGGCCGCGAGATGGTCGGCCACCGTGCCCGCGAAGCGATCGATCGGCTGCGCGCCATCCATCGCCGGCAGGATGTGGGCGATCTCTTCCCCGCAGCGCAGCGACGGCAGGTAGCGGTAGACGCCTCGGTTGTGCTCGACGCGAAGCACGTAGACGTCTCGCAGCCCGTCGACCAGGTCCGAACGGCACGAGAGTCGTCCACCTGAGGCCTCGCCCATGCCCACGTCCACCGGCAGCCTCGCCTCGCCGAGGCCGCGATAGAAGAGGAACCGTTCCCATTCCTTCGGGGTGCCCTGACGCGTGGCATCAGACGCGACGACGTACGAGGCCTCGACGTCTCTGGCGAAATGCCACAACGCATCCGGCGGCGCCGCCGGCAAGACTGGATCCGCGAGCGATGGCGGCACCACGTCGACGGTCCAGCCAATGCGCCCGTTGCGCGCGTGCGGAAGCGATCCGGTCTGAACCAGCGATGGCCCGACGAAATCGGCTTGCGGATACCACTGCGTCCAGAGACCACGTGGGAATCCGACCTCGACTCGCACGCGGACTGGCCGGTCGTTATAGAAGTAGATGACCGGCGTTTCCCCTTTGAGATTCGAGGTCCGCAGCCGCAGCTCGTTGGTGCGGCGTGCGTGCACAAACGCCGGCAGTGCGTGCTCCTCGTGGTACATCCCGTCCAGCGTGATGCCGTCCGAGCCGTTCATCGCCAGAAAAGTGCCCCATTCGTGCACCACCAGCTTGCCCCGGGCGGAGTCGAGGGGCCGACTGCTCAGGGTGTCGGTAGCGACAGTCACTGTGGTCGCAACGATGGCGAGGACTCCAGTGAGTGCGATGCCGATGCGCTGAATCTTCATGACAACTCCTTTAGCAAGGCCTCGAGTTGCTGACGTGTCGCCGGCTCGCGGAGGACTTGTGTCTTGTTGCGGATGAACGTGAAGCCGTCCATCGGCACCAGGGTGCTCGCGGCCGCCTTCGGGTTGGGGCACGTGCCGTTCAACTGCAGCACCCAATGCCCGTTCTCCGGCCATTGGCGCTGAACAGCGTAGATGCCTTGCGCCGGATTGACCGGGGTCAGCTCCAGTGGAAGCGATTGCCGCATACCGTTCACGAGTCCTTCAGCGGTTCCGGTGATCTGCACGGTCGACGGGTTGTCGCAGACCTGTGGCCGCACGACGAGTACGACCTTGTTCTTGAACTGCTTCGTGGCCGGCGTTCCAGTGCCGGCGGCAATCGGAGGGCCGATCTCCAGCCGGAACTTCGTTCCCGCGATCGCCGGAGCAGCCAACATCAGTACGACGAGCCACGCGATGAGTCTCGACATGTGAACCTCCTTTGCTCACCACTTCCAGGCCAGTTCTTCTCGCCAACGCCGTAAGGCGTCGGCATCGAGCGCCAGTATCCGATCGCGGGTGACGCCAACCGGCGGCGCCTCGAACTGCGCGATGCGCTCGTACACCCGCGCCCGATCCGAAACATCGACACGCGACAGCAGATGCCACAGCGTCAGCGTGTCGCGCACGCGGGCTTCGCCGAGGATGACATCCAACGCCTCCGAGCGATTCTTGCTCTCGTCGAAATCATCGACCGCTCGCTTCAGGGCCGCGGACGCGTCTTCGAAGTACGGCGTCCCCGGTCCACTCCCCGGCCTCGTCCGGCACATGGCCCCGGCCGGGACCAGTGACTCACGCCCTTTCCACTCGAGCGACGACCACCCCTTCGTCATCCGCAGCTCGCCCGCTCCGTTCTCGGCAACGGTCACGGTGTACGCGCACCCGAGATCGACGACCGCACTGGCCGGCGTGTCGACGATGAACAGGCGAGGCGGCGCGTTGATCTCGGCGCTGATCGTCCCGCGATCCAGCTTCAGGCGGTACTCGGTCGGGCTCACCTGGCCGAGACGCACCCGCGTCTGCGGCGCGACATCGACCGTTCCCAACTGACCGACGATGATGCGCGCGGCGGAGCCGCCACCGGTGTCGACCCACTCGCCCGCGGCCATTCTGCGCGTGCCACCATCGTTCACTCCAGCCACTTCCCACGGCCGCGGCATCGTCGCGCGGATCGACAAATAGACACCGGCGGCGGCCGCGAGCACGAGGCCACACGCGACCGCCCATCTCAACGGGTATGAGCGGCCACGTGCACGGCGGGTCTGCCTTCGACTTCGCTCAGGCCAGGGAAGACCCGCTTCTACGATCGCGTTCTCTACGATCCCGTTCCACACCGAGGGCGGAGCGCTGATCACTTTCAGTTGCCGGACGACGCTTGCGGAAAACTGAATCTCCTCGAGGGCCAGTCGACACCGCTCGCACGCGGCCACATGCGCATCGACACGCTGCCTGTCGGCAGTGGACAGTTCTCCGTCGCAGTAGCGAGGCAGCGAGTCGTCCACGTGCCGCGTGAACATCCTCTACTCCTCGCTCCGGAACGCCATGCGAACAGGCGCGAGCTTCTTCGCGAGCAGACGATGACCGCGACTCAATCGGGAGGCGACGGTGCCGATCGAGCAGTTCAACGCATCGGCCATGTCGGAGTACGACAGGTCCTCGAAGTACCGCAGCAAGATGGCGGCGCGAAGCTTCGGTGGCAGCGTCGCGATCGCTCGCTGTACCGACGTCGCCACTTCGTGCCGCGCGAACATCTCCTCATGCGACAACGCGGGCGACGCGGCGATGGTGTCCAGCGTGACCGGGTCTTCTCCGACGACGTCGGCCCGCCGGCCGCGCGCGCGATCGACGCAGGCGTTCACAACGAGCCGGTACAGCCACGTCGAAAACGCCGCCTCGCCGCGAAAACGCGCGATCTCGCGCATCAGCTTCAGAAACACCTGCTGTGTGACCTCGCCGGCGGCATCGGCGTCCGCCTGAAAGAAATAGAACGCGATCGAGTAGACGCGGTCCTTGTACGCCTCATACAGCGCTCGAAATGCCTCCCGATCCCCCCGGCGGCAGGCGTCGAGGATCTCGGGGCTGATCTCGCCGCCCGCTCCATCCACCTGGCCATTAGACGCGATACCATGCGGCTTTCTTCCGTGCTTCTTCACACCCTCGTCGCGGCGAGCGCGGCCGTCGCGGCGGCCAGCGGCAGACTCGTCAAGATCGGCCATCTCGCGGAAACCCTCCACGCCCTGGCCCCCGAGGAAGTCGACATCGCCATCGGTTTTCTCTCTGGCGAGCTGCGTCAAGGGCGGATTGGACTGGGGTACTCGACGATCTGGCAGGCGAAGGCGACCGACGCGGCGGACACGCCCACGCTCACGCTCGTCGAGGTGGACGAGACCTTCACTCGAATCTCCGGAGCGAGAGGGGGTGGCTCGGCGGGAGAGCGGTCGCGCCTGCTGCGCGATCTGCTGCATCGAGGCACGAGGGAAGAACAGGATTTCCTCGCCCGGCTTCTGGTCGGCGAACTTCGCCAAGGCGCGCTCGAAGGCGTGCTGCTCGAAGCGGTCGCTCGCGCCAGCAACATCCCCTCGTCCACGGTGAGGCGAGCCGCGATGATGGCGGGAGCGCTGGCGCCGGTTGCTCACGCGGCGCTCGTCGACGGTGAATCCGGATTGAATCGATTCTCGGTTCGGCTCTTCCAACCCGTCCAACCGATGCTCGCCCAACCGGCGGCCGATCTCGACGTGGCCTTGGCCGCGATCGAAGGCGAGATCGGGCTCGAGTGGAAACTCGATGGCGCGCGCATCCAGGTCCACACAGCGGGCGATGACGTCAAAGTGTTCTCGCGCAACTTGCGCGACGTGTCGGCCGCGGTTCCCGAGATCGTCGAGACCGTTCGCGCGCTCAGCCTGCGCGACGCGATCTTCGATGGCGAGGTGATCGCGCTGAAGCCTGACGGCTCGCCGCACGACTTTCAAGTGACGATGCAGCGATTCGGGCGGAAGCTCGACGTCGATCGCCTGCGTGCCGAGCTCCCACTGGTGCCGTTCTTCTTCGATTGCCTCTACGTCGACGGCGCGCCTCTCATCGACGAATCACAGGAGCGGCGATTCGCTGCGCTCGATTCCGTCGCACGTGCGCTCATCGTCCCGCACCGCATACGGCCGACGAAGGAGGAGGCCAGGCAGTTTCTCGACGACACGCTGGCGCGCGGCCACGAAGGCGTGATGGCGAAGGCGCTCGGCGCGTCATACGAAGCGGGCCGGCGCGGGCAGAACTGGCTGAAGATCAAAGCCGCCCGCACGTTGGATCTCGTCGTGCTGGCAGCGGAGTGGGGGCACGGACGCCGCAAGGGTTGGCTGAGCAACCTGCACCTTGGCGCGCGCGATCCGGTCAACGGCGCGTTCGTGATGCTGGGAAAGACGTTCAAGGGAATGACCGATGAAATGCTGGCCTGGCAGACGAAGAAGCTGCTCGAGCTCGAGGTAGCACGCGACGATTACGTCGTCTTCGTTCGTCCCGAGCTGGTGGTCGAGATCGCGTTCAACGACATTCAGGCGAGCCCTCAGTATCAGGGCGGGGTCGCGCTGCGATTTGCGCGCGTGAAGAGGTATGGCACAGACAAATCGGCG
>Ga0114129_10011113_pt1 | contig 12830 bp, 7 predicted proteins | sample RhiMetdeltSRZDD1_FD_80071 | JGI IMG/M metagenome (GOLD analysis project Ga0114129, IMG submission 80071) | Populus rhizosphere microbial communities from Tennessee, USA - Rhizosphere MetaG P. deltoides SRZDD1 (version 2) (version 2) | ecosystem: Host-associated > Plants > Roots > Rhizosphere >...
AACACTGTCGTCTTTGTCGACGGTGAGTCCATGAGGATCGGCTGTCGGAACCGGCAGAACATAGTCCTTGAATTCGGCTGTGCGTGGATCGACTTTGCCGATGCGGTTAGGAATACCGCGATCGGTATACCAGACGTTGCCCTGGCTGTCGAAATGCGGCTCCTGAAGGCGACGGCCTCGACCAAAGGGGCCTGATGCTCCCGATTGATTTGCGGAAGGAGGATCGAGCGGCACGTAATATTCAACATACATGGCTCGGCTCAAAGCCGCTTCATCAATAGGGTATTCCTCCACCTTCACGGTGCGCACCGGTTTATCCTTGCCGAAATTTTTAACGATGTATGCCAACGCAAGCTGTCGATCCTCAGGGCTCATCATGCCTGGCTTGATCATGCCTGAGCCACGAGTCGTATTTACGCCGCCACTCATCATCAGGTTGAGCGCGGCATTTGCCGACTCTTCGGTCCATTGCCTGCGAGGCAGAAAGCTCGGTCCGTGACATGAAACGCAGGTTCGTTCAATGACGGCCTTCCCCGGCCCAGCCGGGTACAGTTCATCGTAGGCAACCTGCATCGGCTGCTCACGCGAGTTTCCCGCCCCATTGAACACTGCCAGTTGCGACGGAGTGAAGGTTCCCTCCTGTAAAGAGAAATCCGCGGTGAGCTTCGCGCCCGGTTTGACCTCGATTTTTTTTACATCGCCCGTAAATCCGTTCTTCTTCACCGACACTTCATAATTGCCGGGCAGCAGGTTCACTGCTTCGTAACGGCCATCCGCCGTGTACACCATATATAAGACGTGTTTGTCCACATTGCGGATGTAGACTTGAGCGCCACGAAAGGTCTTGGGAGCGGTCACTTTGCCCGATAAGCGGCCCAGGTCATCGGTTTCAGCTGCTAGAGCAAACGCCCATGTGGTAAGCGCGATGACCAGAGCCAGCACGAGCTTAGAGCTACGTCCACGCGAAATTCCGAATGTCATTGGGAAACTCCTTTCGGTACTTTTGAAAAATGAGTTTGCTCATTTTATGGAGCACCGTAGAAATTGTCAATTTTTTTCAGGAATCTCAACGTCCCTTGACAACATCGTTCACTGAAGCATAAAGTGAGTGCCCTCACTATTATGACTGACCCAAACCGGGAGTTTTAGCCATGAAGATTCGTTTGCTCATCCTTACGCTTTTCATTGTGTTTTGCTTCGCAACCGCTTTGTCCGGCCAAGGCGGCCGCGGGGGAGCTCCCGCTGCTCAAGGGGAGCGGGGGGCCACGCCTCCAGCGAACGCTAAGGCAGCAGCGCTCAAGGATTTTACGGGTCAATGGATGAGCATCGTCACAGAGGATTGGCGTTACAGAATGATCGTCCCGAAGAAAGGCGATTACGCCGGCGTTCCTTTGAACCCTGACGGACGCAAGGCCGCTGACAATTGGGATCCGGCGAAGGACGAAGCCGCGGGTGAACAGTGCAAGCCCTATGGTGTCGGTGGCGTCATGCGTATGCCGGGACGAATCCGGATTGCATGGGCCGATGACGACACGCTGAAAATCGAAACCGATGCCGGAATGCAGAACCGGATGCTCTATTTCAAAGAATCCAAATCGAAGGGCGGCGATTCGCAAGGTGTGTCGCAGGCATCATGGGAGATGATCGGCGGCACAGGCGGGCAGGGTGGAGAGGGATTCGGTGGGGGGCCCGGTGGCGGCGCGCAACAAGCGCCGCAAGGACGCGGCGGCCGTGGGGGTCCGGTCATGAGCGGCGCAATCAAAGTAGTCACCACCAAAATGAAACCGGGATATCTTCGCAGGAATGGGGTGCCCTACAGCGATAAGGCGGTGATCACCGAATACTTTGACCGCACCGATGAGCCGAACGGTGAAACCTGGCTTGTCGTCAAGACGATTGTCGAGGACCCGACGTACCTTAATCAACCTTTCATCGTCAGCAGTCACTTCAAGAAGCAGAACGATCAGGCCGGATGGAATCCGACGCCCTGCTCCGTGAAGTAACAGCCTCGCCTTTTGGAGAGGGTGTTATCAGCATTGCGCAAGGCCTGTGATCCTCGCCGGCGCTTCGTACCACGATAGGAGAGCGCTTTAGGCCGCGAACGGGTTATCGATTAGATACAGCCAATTTCCATCCGGCTGTTTCTGCAGAATCTCCGCGGACTTGCCCGTCATCTCGAAAGGTTTACCGTCAGGTCCGGTGCCCTTCATCACCCATTGACCGTTCATCAAGGCTAAGCCATTTCCAGCCTCGAACGTTGCCGTTGTTTTGATCTCAATTGTCGGTTTAGCCGCAACGAACTGCTGGAGAGCCGCACGAATTTGTTCTCTGCCGCGAACCGTTTGCCCGGGCGCGGGTGCCAGAACCGCGTCGGGCAAATATAATGCGGTTAGTGCGTCGACATTTCCAGCATTCAATGCTGCTGCAAACTTCTGATGTACGTCTTCAAGTTTTCCCATAGTTAGTTGCCCTCACCCAGTTTGAGGGCGGCCCGAGCGAGCCGCTCCTCGCGATAAGGATCATTGACTGCCCTGCACTCATTGTTGAAGATCATGGTGGCACGCTGCGCGGAATCGAACGGCTTCCAATTCGGAATTCCTTTGTGCTTGGGATTTCCGGAACGGGCAAACGCGGCCCACGCCCCGCTCATTTTGTCGGCAAGCGGTTGACGTGCAGGACCGTTACCGACCATGGTTGGAGCAAGATCGACACTGTCGAAGGCAAAAGGAATATCGAGTGTGTGGAAAGAACGCAGCTTGCCTTCTCGAACAGGCGAATACCACTGAAAAAGATATTTGTAAACAGGCGCCTTTGCAAGCGCCGCTTTGCGTTCGGCCTCCGTTTCGGGACCGTTCCGGAAATTGGAAACATCGGTTGAGATGATGAAAAACAGATCGAGATTGCTGGCCTGAGGCCGGCTCTTCTTGTATACGGCAATCATTCGGTCGGCCGCGGCATCCTCGATTTTGACTGTCTCGCGGACGCGGGCGCGCAGTGCCGCATCGTCAAGCGCATCGAATTTCACCGCGTTGTTCCATGTCACTTCCGTTTCCGTCGATCCAATCATCAACGGAACATTCGCTGAAATTTCGGGAGCCGTTGGGTCGAATGGATGAGTGGGTAAGCTCCGACCGTCAACGACGGGGCCTAACTGCAAGCCCTGTACACCGCGCATGCCTTCGACCAGTTGAGCCGCAGAAAGTTTTTGCAGTTCATCCACCTGGTTAGGCTTTAGGCCCAAGTTGGCCATGAAGGCTGCGGCGCCCTTGGTAGCGCGAGCGGTCGTGTTGCCTCTTACTGCGGAGCCACTCATGGCGATCACGCGGTGGAACAGCCCTTTTGCGGCCGGCATCGCCATTAAGGTGCTGACTTTTCCTCCTCCGCCGGATTGTCCAAAAATCGTAACGTTGCCGGGGTCGCCGCCGAAGTTGGAGATGTTGTCTCGCACCCATTCCAGCGCAGCGATGCAGTCGAGCATTCCGACATTACTTGACTGTGCGTATTTCTCTCCGCCTAATTCGGCTAGATACAAATAACCGAACACGTTTAGGCGGTGATTTAATGTGACCAGAACTACATCGTGTTTAGTTGCCAAGTTGCGGCCGTCAAATATGGGCCAGCTCGCCGAACTCGCCGCGTAACCTCCGCCGTGATACCAAACCATTACCGGCCGCTTGCCGCGAAGGCTCGGGGTCCAGACGCTCAGGTGCAGGCAATCCTCATTGCCATTACCTTCATCGTCGGGTACCTGCGCCATCGATTCCGGAATGAGGTTCGCGAGAATCTGCGGGGATGCCGGTCCGAACTTCAACGCATCCCGCACACGCGTCCAAGGCTGAACTTTCCCCGGCGGCTGAAAGCGCCGCGCGCCATCCGTAGGAGCGCCGTAAGGAATGCCCTTGAAGACCAGCGCCTTCCCTTGCGTCGCGCCGCGCACTTTGCCCGCGGTCGTCTCAGCGACAGGCCCCGGTGATGCCTGGGGAGCTGCGATGAGTCGATCGATAGTGCCGGTCCCAAAGAGGCTTGCGGCAATTGAATGATGCAAAAATGAACGTCGGTTCATGAAATAAATTCTCCTCGCACTCCCTGCCGGGCTGCATTCGAAGCGCTAGACATTGCCCCCACATCGCCTTTGCTGTGCGTGAGGCTGATATCCTTTGCAGCCCTTGGCGGACTGCGAGCCCACCCCTAGAACAAAATTTTCAACGCGAGCTGAATCTGACGGGGCGAGCTGGTGGTGTTTGTGAGCCTGCCGGCGCTCGCGTTACGCGCCGTCCCCGCGAAGATTGTCGTGTTGGGCTGCTGGAATGACGGATGGTTCAGGATATTGAACGCTTCCGCTCGGAACTGTATGGTGTAGTTTTCTCGAATTTTGAAGTTCTTGTTCAACGAATTATCGAGATTCCAGTAGCTGGGTCCGATGATCGTGTCCCTGCCGGCCGTACCGTACGTTCCAACCGGCTGGAGGGTGTAACAGTTCACGTTGAACCATTGATCTCTGGTCCGGAGGCCTGCATTGGGATCGCAGCCGGGAACCAGATCGGGTCTGCCAGTCGATGAGCCGCTGCCAATAAACACGCGGTTCTGCGCCGAGCCGGGACTGCTGGGGAAACCCGACAAGTATTGAAAGATTCCGGTCAGTTCCCAGTTCCCAAGCACACCGCCGACGATACCCTTGCCGCGGTACGGTAGCTGATAGACGCCGCTGATTCGCAGATTGTGCCTGCGGTCATAGTTGGCAAGACCGCGATCGCGCGCGTGGTTCCACGCTTCGGTGGTCGGGCCGCCGCCGTTCGGGCCATACGATCCCGACGCATTATCGATCGCCTTGGAAAATGTGTAGGAAAGTTGCGACTGTAATCCTTGAGCGAATCGGCGGTTTAAGCTGGTTTGCAGCCCGTGGTAAACCGCATCCGCAGAGGTATCGCCCATCGGTAGGCTGTTATACAACGGGTTCACGCGAATGTTGGGAACACCGGCGGCGTCGGAATAAGTCGGCCTGCCGTTGTAAAAGCAGCCGGTGGCGCTCTGAAGCAGGTGTGGAACGGTCGCCGCAACCTCGGAAGAGGACTGAACGCACGGCAGAGGATTGTTGAAATCCCTCTGTCCAATCCCGTGGATCAGGCGCGAACCGACATATGCAACAGTCGCAACAGTGTTGTTCACCACCTCACGCTGGACCGTGAAATTCCATTGCGCCTGATAGGCCGTGGTGTGTAGACCCCAGTACTGCCCATTACCGAAAATGCTGACGGTGCCGTTCAACGGAATGATGACCGCATTAGGATCGGACGCCGGCGGAATGTTCGAGAATGGCACGGGATAAATCAAACCCGTTGCGGAAGTCTGGGTGCCAAGAACAAGGGGCGGCTGAAGCCAGTTATTGAGATCGTTCGTGTACATCACGTTGTGAAATATACCAACGCCCGCGCGAATGGAGGTCTTGTGGTCGCCGAAAGGATCATATGCAAATCCGATGCGCGGATCCCAGTTCTTCAAAGACGGATTTACAGCCGTCATTCTCGATTCCGGCGTCCAGAGTTCGCCCGCCCGAAAGGGGTTTTTGAGGAAGTAGCCGGGGCGTCGCGCCAAAGTCACTGTCGATGTCGGTGAATAGCGCAAGCCGATGTTCATCGTCAGCTTCCTGTGCAACGTCCACTGGTCGTTGATGTAAAAGTTGTAGACCCAATAGCGCCAGTCCCTATATGACCCCTTGCCGCTGGAGGGAGCCTGCTCATCCGAAACCTGGCCCGTGACTTGGGATGCAGCACCCTGCATAAAAGCCGTTAGGTTCGGGAACGTCCAAGCTGTCCCCTGAGACAACACGGTAAACGTATTCTCCCGGAATCTTATGGCCTCCGCCCCAGCATTGACGCTGTGCGCGCCTGAATTCCAGATGATGTCATCGCCGACTTGCATTCGGTTGGGAATCAGGTAGAACGGCAGGCAGCAATTCGGACCGAGCGTGTTGACACCCGAGCCGGTATTTACTGTGCCGTCGACCCGGCCGGCTGATGTTCCATAGAACTGGAGCGGATGAATACCCGCGGTGGAGGTCGTGGCGGGAACCGCAACTCCATTGGCCACTACCGGAGATTGGATGACATCCCCTCTTTCCGACGGTCGTCCGAAACCGGAGCGGAAGACGTTCAATAGCTTCGGCGAAATGACCCGGTGGTACTCCGCCAGGATGAAATGATGCCGAGAGAAGTCCAGCTCCGGCCACAATGGAATATTGTTAGCGGGAGCAGTACGTGTTGCACGATCGTAAACGTAGCGGACGAACAGCGAGTCTTTATCGGATATGTTGTAATCGACGCGTCCAAGCCAGTAATTCTCTTCGGCGATTGTGGGCGTTTCAACAATCGCTTGTCCAGTGCCACTAGGAAGCCCGCCCGCGAGCAGTTCGTTGAAGGCGGTGTTCGGCCACAAAGCCATCGTATTCCGAATCGCTTGCTGAACCCGTGCGTCGGTGCCGAAGAAAGTGCCGACCTGTGGTACCGGCGGTCCGCACACACCCGGTACGGCCGTGGACGTCAGAAACTGATGCGCGCACTGATCCGGAACGGTAATCTTGTTGGTTACGACCTGAGTCGACCGCAATCCTTCGTACGTTCCAAAGAAAAATACTTTGTCGCGCTTGATTGGGCCGCCGACGCTGGCGCCAAACTGGTTCCTGCGGAACGCCGGCGGCTTGTCGGCATCATTGACATTTCGTGCTTCGAGTTTATCGTTCCGGAGAAATTCGAATACAGAACCATGAAAAGCATTCGTGCCAGGCCGACTCGAGGCATTGATAACCGCACCGTTGCCGCCGAATTGCGGACTGTACATATTCGTCAATACCTGAAATTCAGCGATTGCTTCAACGCCTAGCGCCGTGCCGACTCCTCCCGCGCCGGGCACATTCCGCCACCAACCCAGCAAATCCTGACCGTCGAGCAGGTACGCATTGTTTGTGGGACGCGATCCGGAAATGGTGTACTTCAATCCGTTGCCAGCGAAAGAACTACCGGCTGCGGCAGCTCCTTGCACGATTTGCGTAACGCCGGGGGCCAGCTGAAGCAACTGAGTGAAGTTGCGGCCGTTGAGCGGCAGCTCGCGCATCTGGGTGCTTTCCACCAATGAGCCGACGGCCGTCGCGCGTGTTTCGACTTGCGAAACCTGCGTGTCTACCGTGATCGTCTCCTGAGCCTGCCCTACTTGTAACGAAAAGTCGATGACAGGCTCGCTACCAACTGTGAGAGTGATGCCGCGCCGAACGACGGTTTGAAAACCGGTAAGGGTGGCTTCCATTTCATAATTGCCGATGTTGAGATTCGGAACGCGGTAGCGTCCTTGCTCATCGGTAAGGACGTTCTGCGAGGCTCCCGTCCCAATATTTCTCACCTGAATTGTGGCGCCCGGGATCTGCGCGCCTGACTGGTCAGTCACGGTTCCAACGATTGTTGCTGTTGAAGCTTGAGCGTGCAGGCGGCTTACGGCCAACACGGCCATGACTGCAAAAACGCATATTGCGCATAACCATTTCTGAAGATTTCCACCCCGTAACATTAGGTACCCCCTTACTTGTTGGCCGTTTCCGGCCGCAGACATTGGAAGTTGCTGGCATCGTCAAGGCTCCCTGTCCCTCGATAGCGCGCCTGCTCGGGATACGGACAGAGCGGATGAATCCCGACGACCTTGCCCCCCTCAACCTTTGAAGCGATGACCCGGTCTGGCGCTTTGCCCTTCTCCACCCAACTTTCCAGAGCGCTGAGAAGATCATGGTCCGCATCCACTACAGGAGCATCGGAGCCCGAGCCGCCGAACTGGTTTGCGCCAGGACCGCCACCGCAATGCGCCATGCCGGGAACCATGAAGAGACGATAAAAATCACGCGTCTGCGATTCGCCACCCATGGCGCGTTGAACGGCCTCATAGCCGGCGATCGTGTTCAGCGGAAGAACAGTCGGATCCAACCAACCCTGATAGCCAATAATTTTTCCGCCGTGCTTCTTGAAGGGTTTGAGATTGGATTCGGCAATATCAAAATCCGGAAACGCTTTCTGCAAGCCCGGCACAGCTTCGGCGATGCGCAGCTGCAGAGGATCCCAGTTGGGATCGTGATACACCATTTCGCCGATCATGCCGCCCGGGGTTACCCTTGCGATGGTTGGCTTCGACCCCGGCGTTAAGCCTGGGTCGAGTTGTTTGCCGTTCTCGTCGCGAAATGGCGCGTAGATGGACTGAGCCAGTCTGATCTGATCCGTTGTGAGGCAGCCGTTCGGCGAATTACCTTTGCACTCCAAGCTTGCCCAATCGACACGGCACTTTCTGGGATCTTCAGCGTAGCCGTTAACAAGGCCCTCCCGAGCATCGCAGGATTTGACGCCTGCATCGGCGACCAACTGCCAATCCGCCTCCGTCATTTTCACAGAAGCGTTTTTCTGGACTTCAACACCTTGCCACAAAATTCGCACCTGCATGATCGAAGGCATTGGCGCCGGTGTGCCTGTGATGATCCCGTCGTAGTCTTCCGGGAACTGCTGAACCTCCTTCATACCCAGGCGTCCGCCGCCAGAACAGCCGATGAAATAGGAGTATTGCGGCGGCTTATCGTAACAGGCAGCAATGATCTTCTTCGCGATTTCCTGCAGAAGGTGGTTCGATCGATAGCCGAGATTCACAATGCGGTGGGGATCTCCCAGAATCCAGTGTTCGTCGGTGATTTTATGGCCCGTGTCGGTGCTTGCTGTCGCATAACCACGGTCGAGACCACGTGCCATGTCGCGGTAATTCTCAACGCCGGCGTTACCACCCTGCCCGGCGCCGAGATATTTCCCATTCCAATTTGCCGCCTGCGGCAACCACACTTCAAATCCGATTTCCTTTTCAATGACTCCTTCCAACCGGCAAAAAGGTTGATGCACTGTGATTCCGGCCGGTATACCCCGTGAAGACGGAAGCGTCCACACTGGGGCTGGAGTGATCGATGTAACTGCAGTGATTCGCGTGTCGCGAAGATTCAGCAGGCCAAGAACGTCGCATGAAGCGGCGGCATTAGATGGGAAAGGGATGATGAGCAGGCACAGAACTGCCAGGATCCGCACTCTAATTTCTCCCCGCAGGATTGTTCAGACGTTGGATTGCTTCGATAATGAAACCGTTCAAATCCTGGAAGAACATGGCAATGCGGGCGCCCTGATTCAACGCATCGTTACCGACCGTTAGGATCTTCGTTTCGCCCGTTGACTTCAGCCGCTTCACGAGCGCCCCCATATCACTGGAAGTAACGGCGAAAGCGCCGCTGCCGGGATCCTGGGTATGAGGCATCAGAGATCTGCGGTCGATGTCCTTGAACTCCAGGAATTCAAAGACGACGTTTCCGCCGGAATCCGTTGCAATCGACTTCCGAATCTGCACGGCCGGGGTTCCCTGTAGCATCAACTGCTTTTCGTCTTTGCTGAAGGACGGTTCAGGTTTCACATCGAAGTCGAGCATGTCCTTCCAATATCGGGCAGTCTTCTCCGTGTTCTCGACACTCACGGAGATGGCCGCACCGATCACGTTGCTGGTCTCAGGTGCCGTTGTTTTCGGCAGCGGGTCCATCTGACGCACTTCGATGAAAAAACCATTGGGATCTTTCGCGACGATAGCGCGGCTTTTATCGTTTTTGCCGAGATTGATTGGAGAGCCGCCGATCGTAACAATCGGCGCTCCGGCTTTTTTGAGAGCCGCCAATGTGATGTCGAGATCGCGCACATACAAGATCAGTCCGGTCGCGCCGACATCCTGCCGCCGCGCATTGACAGGTTTGCGTTCAACTCCTGTCGTCTCGACGATCTCCATCCACCAACTGACCCCAGGCACCGGAAGCCGCGCGACATGCGCCGCGCCCGTGATTGTTCCAGTGAGTTGTCCGACGGCGGGGAGTGCGGGATTTGTTCTTCCACTCACGGCACCCAGGCCGAGCACATCGTGATAAAAACCTATCGAGCTTTCCTGGTCGGCAACCGTAAACTCAGCGTTCATTCCTCCAGTCACGACACGGGGCGTGGGTTGCTGTGACTGGATGATGCCGGCACTGCAAAGCAAAATGAACAGTGTCAAAAGCCGGCCAACAGAACGGCTGCGGATGAACTGCATCGGTTACTCCTCAACAGAGACTTACTTTTTGCCCGCGCTCAAGTCCGCATATATAGCCTCGATGAACGCGTCGGGTGATCCAAATCGCGGATCGTAATCCAGCGTTGGCCGTGCGGCTTTGACTTGTTCGAGCGTCATACTCTGTTTGATCAGATCCTGAATACGATCGCGGACAATTGTGACCATGTCCCGGTAATCAACGACGTCAGCCTGGTCGGAGATGCGCCCGTGGCCCGGGATGATGTATGTCCCGCCTTCCTGCTTGTCCTTCGGAATGCTCAGCTTGATGAGATGATTCAGCGCCGCGATGAGTCCGTTGACGCTGCCGCCGTTCTTGTGGTCGATCACTGGATAGGTGAACGTCGAAAATATGTCGCCCGCAGCGATGACGTCCGAGCGCCTGAAGAACACAATACTATCGCCATCCGTGTGCGCCGCCGGTTCATGCACGATCTGGACACCTTCGCCGTTAAAGAACTTGTATTCCGGGATGGCAAAGGTTTCCGAAGGCCAGGCAGCAAAAGGTACCGGAGACTGCGCGCCTGTCGGAGCACTCATCCGCTTGAGCACATTTTCGTGCGCGATGATTGATGCCGGCGCCGAGTCCTGCTCTCTGAGAAATGCGGCGTACTGGCCGCCAATCTGACTGCCCGCTTTTGCGATATCCGCGTTGCCGCCGGTATGATCCGCATCGGGGTTCGTGTTGACGACGTACCGGATCGGTTTGTTCGTAATCTGCCGGATCGCGGCCACGATCTTGCTACTCATCGGACCGAGTTGCGTGTCCACGACTAGCACAGAATGGTCACCCACCTGCACTACCGTGTTGCCGCCCGCGCCCACCAGCAGATACACGTTGCCTTGTACCGGCAATACCTCAATATCGACCTTCTCTAAGTCTGTTGGAATAGGCAGAGCAGGCGGCAAAGTCTGAGGCACTTGACGGTCATTGTCGGGCCGAGTTGCGGAGGCGTTTTTTAATTTCAAAAGAAAGTCCGGATACATGGTTTCCGGTCCACCTCGAACTGCGATCTCCGGCACTCCAAAATGTTTTGTAGCATCCAAGAGGTACGGATTTTTATCCGGAAGATAGTGCGGCACGGAGCCCTCAGGCTGATTGGTCGCCGCGATCTCATTTGTCGGTATGCAGGAATAGCCGTGAATCTGCGGGGTGAGATTCAACACATAATCCCTTGTGCGGACGAACGGCTCCGCCAAAAAAACCGGATCATTAATAAAAACCATGAAAGTGATTTGGTCCCCATGCCGAATCCAATGCTCGCGCAGGCTGCCGAGGTCGCTGCGGAAAAGCCCGACCCGTTCATAAGCCGCGGTCTTCAGGTGAGTGGTGGTAATTGTCAATTGATTGCCTTCCCATTTTCCGGTGGAGAATCCCTGCCAGGTATGAGGCGCATACGGCGACGGGTGTGGCCGTCCATCCATCCATATGATTCGTTCCTGAGCCTGCCATTCCGTGTATTCATGCCATGCAATCACCTGCTGAGTGACGGGGTCGACTTCCTTCCAGATCCGGATGGCACCAATATCGGTGAAATCGTCCGCCGGTAGAGGATTGCACTGCTTTTCCGGCAACGTGTTGATCGAGGCGTCCCAACTGCTGGCTCGAAGGCGCCCCGCAGGACTAAGCGGAATGCCTTGATATTCGCCCAAATCCGAACCCGGCCCTCGCCAAGTTTGGTCTTCCTGGATGCGCACAGCCCAGTCGCCGCTCAGATCAACCTGGGCAGATGCCGCGGGGCTGGTGAGGAGGACGATAAGAGCGAACAGGGTGGCACTCGCGACGTGAACTCTCTTGCGCCTAGTCATGAAATCCTCCTAAGAAATACGGACGGGAAATTGAGTGAGCTCATATTATGAGTGTAATTTGGCCTTGTCAAGCGCGGCACCGCCCTTTGTCGTTAGCACATCAATTGTCCGCATGAATTGGCACATCAATTGTCCGCTTTTGACCGCAGCGGATCGGAGGCTTTGAAGCCACCGGTCGTGGTGGAGAGGCAATGTCGAGGAGCTGCCGTGGAGCGAGCGATGAAAGTGCAAGAAGTGATCATGAGAGCGATGGCCAAGCAGATTACCTGGTAGCAAGCAGCGGAAATACTAGGCGTAACCACGCGAACGATCCAGCGGATTAAGCGGAACTGGACGAAAGGCGGATTCGATGATCTCTATGACCATCGGCATCATCGCCCGAGTCCAAAGCGCGTTCCCATGGAAGAGTTGGAGATGGTGCTGAGGTTATATCGAGACAAGTATCGCGAGTTTAACGTGCGGCATTTTCACGAAAGTTGCGAGAAGAACACGGCATCCATTACACCTACCATGGGTGAAGAAGCTGCTGCAAAGCTCCGGCTTGGTAGCCACACAACGGCAGCGTGGTCGGCACCGACGACCTCGGCCGCGACGGCCGATTTCGGGCATGGTGCTGCACGTCGAAGGCAGTCAACATCGATGGTTTCAAGACGAACGGCAATTGGATCGGATTGTCATACTGGACGACGGCGCCAGTGAAATTTATTACGCTCAGCTGGTCGAATAGCGATCGACGCGAACCGTTTATGGCGGCGTTCCGGCACGTGGTCCAAACCAAGAGTTGGTTCTGCTCGCTGAATAGTGACCGCACCAGTCACTTCCTTCAAACACCGAAGGCCGGCGAGCCGGTCGATACACGTCAGCTGACGGAAGTC
>Ga0114129_10011116_pt1 | contig 12829 bp, 12 predicted proteins | sample RhiMetdeltSRZDD1_FD_80071 | JGI IMG/M metagenome (GOLD analysis project Ga0114129, IMG submission 80071) | Populus rhizosphere microbial communities from Tennessee, USA - Rhizosphere MetaG P. deltoides SRZDD1 (version 2) (version 2) | ecosystem: Host-associated > Plants > Roots > Rhizosphere >...
AAAAACCTGGGCCGCGAGCTTCGCCAGAAGCGCCGTCTGGTATCCTGAGCCGGTACCGATTTCGAGAACCTTCTCCTTCCCCGTGAGCCTGAGCAGCTCCAGATAACGCGCGTGAATCGATGGCTGCGATATAGTCTGGCCATTCCCGATCGGCAGCGCCGAATCCTCATAGGCGCGATGACGGACGCCGGTCGGTACGAACAGGTGGCGCGGCACTTCATCGATCGCCTTCAGCACTGCCAGGTCATGAATCCCCTGATCGTGGAGCTGCTCGACGAGTCGCCGACGCGGGCCGCGATAGTCGGGCTCTACGGCTGCTGCCACCATCTTTCCGCCGATGCGAGCATCGCGTGGTGAGTGAGGTCGAGGTGTAGCGGCGTCACCGAGATATACCCTTCCTGGATGGCGCGGAAATCCGAAGTCTGCTCGCCCGACCATGCGATCGAGCCGCCGCCGATCCAATAGATCTGCCTGCCCCATGGATCCTGCATTGGCTTGAGCGAATCTGAATAGACGCGTCGGCCAAGGCGGGTGAGTCGGACACCCATGATGTCGTCGCCTCGTAACGGAGGCAAGTTGATGTTCAGCAGCGTGTTCTCGGGAAACGATGGCAGTGAGATGACGTGCCTGAGAAGCTTGCGCAACGGCTCGATCTGATCTCGCAGCATGCTGACGTCGGCCCGCAGATCGCCACCGGCGAAAGAAATCGCGATTGAAGGAATGCCGAGCGACAGACCTTCCATCGCTGCGGCGACGGTGCCGGAATACAGCACATCTTCGCCCATGTTCTGGCCGTGGTTGATGCCGCTGAGCACGAAATCAGGACGGTGCGGCATCAACGCTTCGACCGCCAGCATCACACAATCAGTGGGTGTGCCGTCCACCTGGAATCGGCGCTCGCCGCGCTCGATCGGGCGGATTGGATGGTGCAATGTGAGCGAATGACTCGTTGCGCTTTGCTCTCTGTCGGGTGCAACGACTGTTATCTCACCGAGTGGCTCTGCCGCCTCGATCAAACAGGCAAGGCCCTGGGCCAGGATTCCGTCATCATTCGTGCAAAGAAGTCTCAACGCCTGAAGATCCCCGCCTTGTGGCGCCACAACACCTTGATGACAAGCCAGGCATCGCGAAACTCCCGGAAGTAGCTTGGCGAGCCGTAGATGGTGGAGATCGGAACGTTGATCGTCGTGAATCCGGCACGCGCCGCACGGATGATGAAGTCGGTCTCGAACTCGTACCTGTCGCCGACCGCGTGCACCTTGCGCAGCACCTCCGCTTTCATCGCGCGATATCCGGACTGACTGTCGCGGACTTTGCCGCCCGACACCGCGCGCGTAGCCGCCGATGAAATCATGTTCGCGATACGGCGGTGCTTGGGCACTCCGGCGCCGCTGAGATCGCGAGTGCCGATCACAATGTCGGCCCGATCGAGCGCGCCAACGATCGCCGGCGCGAATGCGGGGTCGTGCTGGCCGTCCGAATCGATTGTCAAAACCGCGGAGGCTCCCCTCTCCAGCGCTTTTGCAAAACCGGCACGCAGAGCTGCACCCTTCCCTTGATTCTTGTCGAACTCAATCGTCTCGTCTGCGACGGTGCGCAACAATTTCCGCGATCCATCGGTCGATCCATCGTCGATACCGATGATCAGTGCCTTGGGCAGGTTCCGACGCACTCCCTTGACCACGTTCGCCAACGTTGGCTCGGCGTTGTACGCCGGCACGAGTACCACCAGAGGCTCAATCAAGTTGTGGCTTCCTCGTCTTTGACTTCAGGTTCACCGTTCAGAATCGCCAGTATCGAGCGCAGCTCGCTCTCCATGGTTTCGACCGCTTGCGAATCCAGTGCCGCGCGTGCCACCGAGCGCAGCTCACCGCTCTTCCGATAGTCGTCGATCTTCTGGCGCGCGCCATCGATCGTGTATTTCTCGGTATAGAGCAGCTGTTTGACCAGCATGATCAGCTCGATCTCGCGACGCTGGTAGACTCGATTGCCCGACCGGTTCTTCGCCGGGTGCAGGAATTTGAATTGGCTCTCCCAGTACCTGAGCACATGTGGCTTCAAATCGGTGAGTGTGCAGACATCACCAATCGAAAAGAACTCCTGCACCGGCTCCTTTGCTTTCATCGATCCACCTCCGCGCGCAGCTCTCTGGTCATGAGTGCTCCGATCGCGCCACGTGCAGGTTGGCCCTCGAACAGTACACGATTAACGGCATCCACAATTGGCATTTCTACTCCTTCGCGCACCGCAAGCTCGCGGGCACTTTGCGCGGCGGTGACGCCTTCCGCGACGGTTTCCCTGCTCCGTAACACATCATCCAGCTGCTTCCCTTTGCCGAGCTCGACGCCGACGCTGCGATTGCGACTTAGGCTGCCGGTACACGTGAGCACGAGGTCGCCCAGGCCGGCGAGCCCGGCGAAGGTGCTCTGCTCTGCACCGAGTGCAACGCCTAGCCGTGTCATCTCGGCCAGCCCCCGCGTGACCAGCGCCGCGCGAGCGTTGAAGCCGAGCCCGAGGCCGTCGGCGATTCCCGTCGCCACTGCCATCACGTTCTTGAGTGCGCCACCGAGCTCGACTCCGATCACGTCTGTATGAGTGTAAGCCCGGAAATAGGGCGAGCTGAAGGCTCGCTGCGTCAGCTCAGCCGCGCTTTCGTCCTGCGAGGCGACGACCACGGCGGTCGGTTGTCTACTGACGACCTCCGTCGCGAAGCTTGGCCCGGACAGCGCGAGAACTGTCGCACCTTTCGCTTCCTGCTCGACCACCTCTGTCATCAGGCACAGAGTGCTCCGCTCGATGCCCTTGGTGGCGACGACCAGCGGTACATCGGTGGGCATCGACTTCACTGCTTGCCGGGTGATGGCACGCAAGACGTGCGAAGGCGTCGCGAACGTGACCAGCTCCGCGTCGCGCACTGCCTCAATCACATCGTTGACCGCGTTGATTCCCGGAGCGAGTGAATGGCCGGCGAGGAACCGAGAGTTCTCGTGCCTGGTGTTGATGGACTCGACGACGTCCGGCTCGAATGCCCACAGCTTCACGTCGTGGCCGTTGCGCACGAGCAAATCCGCCAGTGCGGTCCCCCAGGCACCCGCTCCGACGACTGCACACCGCATCAGGAGACGTTCTCCTTCTTCACGAAACGGTGTTCCTCACCGCGACGCAGGCGGCCGATATTGGCGCGGTGCGTCCAGAAGACAAAGGCAGCGATGATGACGCTGGCGATGAAGATGGGCGACTGCGGGTCACGACGCAGTACGAACAAGGCTATTGGCAGAACTGCTGCGCCGCAGAGTGACGCGAGGCTCACATATCGCGAGAAGTAAAACACGATGATCCAGACGGACATCGATATCAGCATCGGCAGTGGCGCCAGCGCAAAGAAAACCCCGCTTGCCGTTGCAACTCCCTTCCCTCCTCCGCGACCGAGCAGAAAGATCGGTTTTACATGTCCGAGTATTGCGGCCACGCCGTAGGCGAGTCCCCATAACTGCGGCTGCAAGGTCTCGGCGACCATTGGCAGGTAGTAGACGGGAAGAAAGCCCTTCAGAAAGTCGGCGAGAAAAACGACGGCGCCGATTCGCGGACCAAGCACTCGCACGACATTGGTCGCGCCGAGATTCCCTGAGCCATGCTTTCGCAGATCGACGCCGCGCAGGCGGCCCGCGATGTACGCCGACGGAATCGAGCCGGCCAGATATGCGATGAAGACGCCGACTATCGGCGCCATCTACGCGGATTTGCGACGCATGATGATGCGGAGAGGGTTGCCACGAAATCCCCACGCCTCGCGAAAGCCGTTGTGGAGATACCGCACGTAATGCTCCTGCACCAGGTCGGGATTGTTACCGAAGACGGCGATCACCGGAGGCGCGGTCTCGACCTGCGTCGCGTAATTCAGCTTGATCTCGCGACCGGCTGCCTGCGGCGGCTGACGACGACCGACGATCTCCTCGAGGGTGGAGTTCACCTGCGAGGTGCTGATTCGCTTGTGACGCTCGGCATCGACCTCGAGCAGCAACTCGAGAATCCTGGTCACTCGCTGGCCGCTCAGGGCGGATGTGAAAACGAACGGCACGAACTTGAGAAAGGGCGCTTTCTCGTGCGCCTCTTTCTCGAACTTGGCCGCCGTGTTGTTTCCCTTCTCCTTGAGATCCCACTTGTTGACGACGACGATCAACCCGCGTCCACTCTCCCAAGCCAGGGCGGCGATCTTGAGATCCTGGTTGTGCAACCCCTCCACCGCGTCCAGCACCAGGATACAAATGTCAGAGCGCTCGATGGCACGTCGAGTCCTCAACGCAGAGTAGAACTCGACTCCGTCCTCCACCTTGGATTGGCGGCGTAGTCCAGCTGTGTCAACGAAGATCAATTCACGGCCGTGGTACGTCATCGGCGTGTCGATCGCATCGCGGGTAGTTCCAGCGTCGTCGGCGACGACCAGCCGGTCTTCCCCCAGCAGTCGATTGATCAGCGACGACTTGCCGACGTTCGGCCGGCCGACGACGGCGACGCGCAACGCATCGGGAATCTCGGCAGTTGCCTGCGGAATGCGCTCGACCACCGCGTCGAGCATGTCGCCTGAGTTCTTTCCGTTCAGCGCTGAGACAGGAACGGGATCGCCCGCGCCCAGCTCGTAAAACTCGTAGAAGTCGGTGCTCTGTGGATCATCGACCTTGTTTGCCACCAGAACCCACGGCTTCTTTGCCTCGCGCAATATCTCGACGACGCGGGAGTCGCTCGGATGAAGCCCGGCCCGGGCGTCGACGACCAGCATCAGCAGATCGGATTCAGCGATCGCCTGCAGCACTTGCCGCTTGATCTCGACATCCATCGGAATCCGCGGATCGTCGGTGAGACCGCCGGTGTCGACGAGCCAGAATTGACGTCCGTTCCAGTCGGCACGAGCGAAGTGACGATCGCGCGTAGTGCCCGCTTCCTCGCTTACAATTGCGTTGTTCTCGCCGACGATGCGGTTGAACAAGGCCGACTTCCCCACGTTGGGCCGGCCAATCAATGCGATTACCGGGAGATTCACACTGCCACCGCGGTGGTCTCGGACTCCAGCACGTCGATGAAGTCGTAAGACGGGAAAATCGGAATCGGCAAGGCGTCCCTGACTGCCTCCAGCGTGAAGTCGTCAAGGAAGACGCTGTCTTCGTTGATCGTCTCGGCGGGAATCAGCGCGTAATCGAGGTCGGCGCGATTGGACAACGCTCCGATAATGTCACGGCCGACAAGTAGTCCAGCGGTGGTGATCGTCGGACCGAACAGCGAATTCTCGGCGACGATCAACTCGAACTGAGCGCCGCTTTGCGCCGCGAGCTTCTCCAGCAAAGGCTCCATCAGCGGTGCCATTGCCGTTCCCGTCACCACACCAACACGCTCACCATCGCGCCGCTTCACGCGGTCCAGGCCGTCTGCGACGCGCATACGCAGTGACGTGACGGCGCCGACACCGTTCTCGATTTGGGCGAACTCGCCGTAGTGGTCAGGCCCCGGCAACTCGCGGCCAGCAAGCATGTAGAGCTCGTCGGATCCAAACACCCACCTCTCACCCCGCCTGCGCAGCGCGCGCGTGCCCCAGTGCTCCACGCGATTCAGGATGGTGGAGGCAGTCTCGCGGTCCATCTTCTTGCCGGTATACAGGTGTGAGAACTGGGTCAACCCGACGGGAACGACTGCAGCCGAGAGAACTGCGTCGCCCATATCCCACAGGTCACGGATCGACTCCTCGAGCACGGCGCCATCGTTCAATCCGGGCACGATCACCATCTGGCAATGGAACTGGATTCCGCCTGCCGCTAACCGACCAAGCTGCGCCTTGATGTCGGGGACTCTCGGATTGTTGAGCAGGACCTTTCGCGCTTCGTGATTGGTCGCATGAACCGAGACGTACAGCGGAGAAAGTCGGTACTCGAGGATCCGCTCGATATCGCGCTCCTTGACGTTCGAGAGCGTGGCGAAGTTCCCATAAGCGAACGACAGCCGGTAATCGTCGTCGCGGATGTACAGAGGCTTGCGCAGCCCGGCCGGCAATCCTTCGATGAAGCAGAACTCGCAGCGATTTGCGCAGCGTCGGACTGTCGGCGGGACCAGCGAGATCCCGAGTGGTTCGCCGTCCAGGCGCTCCAGCTCGTAGATCACCTCTTCTCCATCGGGCTGACGAGCGTCGATGACCAGCTCTTCATCGGCGGTCAGAAACTCCCAGTCGAGGAAGTCGCTGACAGGCCGGCCGTTGACGGCAATGAGCTCTGTTCCCGGAAGAATCCCGAGCTCCGCGGCGACGCTGTTTTCCTCTACTCGGGAAACCTTGACCATAGCTCAAGTAATTTAGAGCCATAGCGGCCGAAATCAATCATTCACCGAATGTTAGCTCGCCACGCCTCGCGACGTGTGGCGGGCCGATGTCGCGTCATACAGGTGCGGTCGCCGCCAACGATTCGAGGAGCTTGCGCGCGCGGTCCAGGTTGAATCCCGGAAGCTTTGCGATTGCCTCCTCACCCGCCTCTCGCACACCCTGAACGCTGCCGAATTCCTTGAGCAGAAGTCGTCGCTTGACCGGTCCGATTCCCCGCACCTTGAGGAGCTCGGATGTCACCGTTCTCAGCGACCGCCGCTTTCGATTATAGGTGACGGCGAACCGGTGGGCCTCATCGCGTGCTTGCTGCAGCAATCTCAGCCCAGGCGAGCGGCGGGAGAGCCGGAGGGGCTCTTCCCGTCCCCAGATGAAGACTTCCTCGTCGCGCTTGGCGAGGCTGATGAGCGGCCTGTCCGCGAGGCCGAGTTCTTCGAGTGCCGCATGGGCCGCCGAGAGCTGTCCCTTGCCGCCGTCGATCACGATCAGATCGGGCAATGGCTTCTCGTCGTTCTTTCGCCTTTCGAAGTATCGCCTTACGACCTCATGCATTGAGGCAAAATCATCCGAGCCTTCGACGGTCTTCACTTTGAACTTTCGGTACTCGCTCCGCTTAGGCCTGCCGTTCTCGAACCAGACGGACGAGCCCACCGTATCCGTGCCCTGCGTGGTCGAAATGTCGAAGCAAACCAGCGAGCGAGGTAGTCGCTGGAGGCCGAGCTCGCGACCCAGCTCGTAGACCGGGTCGCCGGCACGCTCGTCAGCCTCCATCGACGCCAGCTTCAGCTCTTCAAGCAGGTGTCGCGCGTTCTGCTCGGCGAGCCCGATCAGCTCCCGTCGCGGGCCACGCTGCGGAATCTGGATTCTGGTGTCCGGGAGCGACTGCTCGATCAGCTCGCGATCCGGGAAATCGAATGGCAGGAGCAGCTGGCGAGCCTTTTCCTGCATTCCCACGTAGCTGCCAGCGAGAAACATTGTCAGCACATCACCGTCTTCCTCACCGTCGATGTTGGTGAGGAACCGCTGCTCTCGAGAGAGCAGCTTGCCGCTTCTGATGCGCAGCACTGCCACGCACGCATCATCGCCATCGCGCGCGTACCCAACCACGTCTCGATCCCCGCCCTCTACCTCAAGCACGACCGTCGGCTCTTCCATTCTCTCCAGGTGCATCATCACATCGCGAAGCTCGGCGGCGCGCTCGAAGTCGAGTTGTTCCGATGCGAGTTGCATCCGCTCCTCGACGCGTTTGAGTACTTCGTCGGGTCGCCCTGCCAGGAAAAGCACGACTTCATCGATCATCGCGCGGTAGTCTTGCTGCGTCTGCGCCAGAATACACGGCGCCTTGCACCGCTTGATGTAGTAGTCCAGGCAGGGCCGCTCCGGCATCTGCGCCGGCATGTCGTAGTTGCAGCTGCGGACAGTGAAGATCTTCTTGACGACGTTCAGCGCACGCCGCATCGCACCTACGTCGGTATACGGTCCGAAGTACTTCGCGCCGTCGTCCTCGAGTCGGCGCGTTACGAACACGCGCGGAAACGGCTCCTGGACCGTCACCTTGATATATGGATATGACTTGTCGTCGCGCAGAGCGATGTTGAAACGCGGGTGATACTCCTTGATCAGATTCGCTTCGAGAATCAGCGCGTGCGCCTCACTGGGCACTACGATCGTCTCCAGATCCGCGATCAGCCCGACCAGGTGCCTGGTCTTCACGCTCTCCAACTGATCGCCTGAGAAATAGCTGCGGACGCGCGAGCGCAGCCGCTTCGCTTTACCTACATAAAGCGTAGACCCGTCCCTGCCCTTCCAGAGATAGACGCCAGGTCCGTCGGGAAGGTGCGGGAGTTTCGTCGCTACTGATTCAGGAACGGGGAGCATGTTGAATTATACCATGCGCCCCGAGGCCGGTTCACGCTCGACCGCGGCGTGTTCTCAGGAGTCTGCGCGCGCGCTCCAGCACGATCGCCGCTTCGGGAATGCCGAACGCCGCCGTCAGCGCCACGTAGGTGAGGCTATAGACGGCAAGCAGGATCAGCGCGATCAACTTCGAGTGTATGACGCTCTCGTGAGTGGTGAAGACGGGTGAGCCACGATCCATTATCAGTTTGTATATCCACGGCAACGCCGCGCCGCTGAGAGCGGCGATCCACAGGCGTGCCATCCGCGCCGGAATCAGTCGGGTTTGTCCAATCCGTTTGTCCAGCTCTCGGCGGAGCAGAAAGAATTCAACCCACCCGGCCAAGCCCGCGGATGCAGTCAGTCCTGCTGCTCCCAGACGTCGATCGAGACCGAGCATTGGTGGGATTACCAGCGCGAACAGGTAGCCCAGCAAAGTGGTGAGTACCACCCGCACAACTGCGAATCGCAGTGGAGTCCGCGTATCGCGCATAGCGTAGAACGTCGACGAATAAAGGCGACCCATTGTCGAAGCGAGCAATCCGACGCACGATCCAATCAGTATCTGCCAGACCCAGATGGTGTTGCCGCGCTGGAACCGTCCGCTCTCGAACAGCAAGTGCACGATCAGATCACCCAAAGCGGCGAGAGCGACGACACTAGGCACGATGAAATAAGCGATGCGCTCGAGCCCGTCTCGCAATCGACCTCGCAGGTAGGCGCCGATCTCTGCCGTCGTGCCCACCGCCCGCGACATCGTCGGCAATTCTGCCGCCGAAATCGCCATGCCGAACAGGCTGATTGGAAGCACGTAAATCGTCTGCGCATACGTGAACGACGAGACAGCGCCATTGCCGAGATAACTTGCGAGCCAGGCGTCAACGTATGCACTGAGCTGAACTACGCCACGACCGATAAATGCAGGAACGAAGTTCCGAAATACGTTGCGAACGCTTTCCGCCGATGCGGAGAGCCGCGGCCTGACGCCGCGCGCGAGCGCAAAGACCTGCGGCAGCTGGATCGCAAACTGGAGAGCGCTGCCAATTACTGAACCGTAAGCGAGGTAGATCGCTAACTGGACCTCATTGTGATTCTTGTGGAACAGGATGAGCGTCATCACCATCGCCAGATTCCAGACCACCGGCGCCGTGTACGACATGAAGAACCGCCGATGACTGTTCAGAATGCCCAGGCACCACGCGGAGAAAACGAGCAGTCCCGCTCCCGGAAAAAGGATTCGCGTGAGCAGGACTGTCAGCTCGCGTTTCTCGCCGGTAAAACCGTTGGCGATGATGGCAACCAGCCACGGCGCAGCGATTACTCCAAGAGCGACAAGAATCGATGCAATGAGCGCCAACATTCCTGCGACAGCACCGGCCAATCGCGTTGCTTCCTTTTCCTCTCCTTTTCCCAGGAGCCCGGCGTACTCGGGAATGAACGACGCGGATAGCACCCCTTCACCAAAAAGATTCTGCAGCAGATTAGGAATCCGAAACGCTGCATTGAAAGCGTCGGCCGCCATGCCTGCGCCGAGGTAGCGGGCCATCATCGTCTGACGAATGAGCCCGGCGACTCTGCTGAGCAGGATGCCGGATGCGACGAGGACGGCGGCGCCTTTATTCCTCTCGAACGCCCGCTCGGTTGTGCGCGGCGTCGCGCGCCGTTCTATCGGCGGCGCAGCTTCGGCTACTTCGTCGGCTTCCGCCGGGAGGATTTTGTCAATGGAGCTGTCGGTCGGACGCGCGTCGCTCACGCCCGCCCTCGCGCGGCGACCGCTTCTTCCGACGTTTCACGGACACCGCCGGTCCCAACGAGATGCGTGGCGTGCTCACGCGCACCTTCGAGCATGTCGTCACGCAGTTGTTCGCCGTACCTCGCCAGGAGAGGCACGAAGTTGAGCCCGCGCTCCTGCGGCTTTCCCATTGGGTAAAGTGACCCGCGCGCAGTCCCGATGTCGTGCATCAGATCGGCGTGACGACTTTTGGACCCGGCAATCAACCGTCGTTCGTAGCGGTCAAGCCGACGCATCAGATTTGCCCGCAACCCTCCGGTCACTGTAGGACTCACTGGCGCCTCGCCTGCCGTCACAGCCCCGGCGAGAGCGTCGAGCCGCTCGTCGAGAAGAGCGCGGGTTGCATTGAGCTCCTCCAGCACCTGCTTTGGCAGCCGTTCGCGGGCAATGCGAATCTCGGCATCGTGCGGGTCGCGTAGATCTTCGGGCAGCAGGTATAGCTTCTCGAGAATCTTTTCCACGTGCGGCTCGATCACCGTACACGACCAGCGGGGCACGATTGCCGGCCGCGGCACACCCAGTGTATCGGCAATCGGCGAGACCTGCGCGAAGTAGGCAATCTCCGCTGGACCGCCGATGTAAATCGCAGTGGGAAGAATTGCACGCTCGACCACCGGGCGCAGCAGCACGTTGGGGCCCATATCCTCGGTGACTGTCTGCTTCGCAGCTGCTTTGATCGGCACGCGGCGTCGGGCGCCGGACGTAGTGCTGAACACGAGCGACAGACCCGGCACATCCTGCACCTGTGGGGTGAATCCCGCTTCTTCCAGCTCGTGATTTCTCTCGGCCACGCGCTCCGAGATTTCCGGAGCGCTTGCCAGCGCGCTGGTGAGGACAGACTTGGCTGCGCCACGCGTCGCTGGATGAGAGGCATCTATCACAGCAATTCCAAGTGGCTCGAATAGCGCCCGGAGGAACCCGACAAACGCCGATCCTACGGTTTGACCTTCCCGATAATACTCTTCGAGTAAATCGAGCGCGTGAGTGTCGATTGTTGAAGCAGCTCCCTTTCTCAGCGCGTCGAGCTGCGGCGAAACGTCGCCGAGCGGCATTACTGACATCGGAGGACCAAGCGGGCCAACATGATCGATGCGCAGCAGCTGCGCCCCGCCTGGCACAGCGACGATGGTGCTGCTCGCCTCCTTGAAATCCGTATCGTCCGTTGCCGCCCAGAACACTGGCGCGACGGGAACTCCACTCGAGCGTTGCAGTTCATCGGCGAGCGCTAGCGCGCTCAACGCCTTGGTCAGCGTGTAGATCGGGCCACCGAACAGCCCCGGCTGCTGACCCGTCGTAACGACAACTCCGCGCCCTTCGGCGGACGCTTCGAGTCGCGTCTTTGCGTTGCCGGTTGCGTCGAACGCGGGTGCCAGTCGAGCGAACCAATCGCGTGACGACTCGGACCTTACCGCATCGATGCGCTCGCTCCATGCGGCGGCGTCGTGCGGGATCAGCTCATACCAGTCCGGACGCGCCGTTCCGGAAATTGCCGCGGTCGCAAGCGGATTGGTCGAGAGGGCCTGACTGATTACGCGCGGATTCATTGACGGATGGCGAACAGAATGGTTCGCGGAGAAGTCTCGGACCAGGTCCGCCCGGCGTAGTCTCCGAACAGCTTATGTACCTGAAAACCCGCCGTTATCAACATTCGCTCGAGATCTTTCGGCGATAACAGCCGGACTCGCTCAATGTATTCCTTCCCACGCTCGCGCAACGTGATCTTTTTCTCGACGAAACGGCTGTCGGGACTGATTCTGCGATGCTGCTCGATCGTGACACCATTCTCAACGCGCTCATCGTAGGCCACGAGCGATTCCCTCACCTGCGCCGCGTTTAGGAAATCGATTACCAGCGTACCGCCTGGCTTCATCGCGGTTCCCACGCACTCGAGAACGCGTACGTGCTCGCGATCGTCGTCAAAATAGCCGAAGCTCGTGAACAAATTCACTACCAGGTCGAAGCTGTCGGTGGCAAAAGGGATTTCGCGCATGTCGGCACGCACGTACGGAGAATCCTTTGCCTCGCGCCGCGCCACTCTCAGCAGCGACATGGAAAGATCGAGCCCCACTGTCCACCAACGCTCCTCGAGAATTCTGGTGTGACGTCCGGCCCCACACGCGAGATCGAGCACCGCATCGACACGGCGGCCTGCGAGATTCGTCGCGATCAGCTCGATCGCGCGCTCGGCCTCGCTCTCGTCTCGATGCTGATAGATGTTGAGATAGTCCACGCCGAACCACTCTTCGAACCAGTCCGCCTCTTGTGGACCGGTGAGTGGTGAGAGCGGACGGTCGCGTACGAAGGGTGTCACTTGTGATACGGCTCGCCACGAACGATGGTGCCGGCGCGGTAGATCTGCTCGGCAAGCACGAGCCGGGCGATTTCGTGCGGCAAAGTCCACGGCGCGAGCGACAATCTCATCGTCGAAGAAGAGGTGACCGTCGGGGCCAGGCCGTATGCCCCTCCGATCAGAAAGGCGATGTCGCGATCCTCGTCGCGCGCGGTTCTCAGAAACTCCGCGAATTGCGACGACGACAACGACTTGCCGCCTACCTCACACGTAACCCGCTGAGCGCGCTCCGGGATTCTCTCAGCGAGGCGTTCGCCCTCGCGCTGCATGACCTTTTCGACGGGTACACCTGAAGCACGTTCCTCCCGCACTTCATGCACGTCGAGCGGCCAGTACCGCGCCGCTCGCTTTTCGTAATCCCGTATTGCCTCGCCCAGCGCGGGATGGCGCGCCTTCCCTACCACTGCGACAACCAGTCGCATTCAGGCGTAGA
>Ga0114129_10011119_pt1 | contig 12828 bp, 8 predicted proteins | sample RhiMetdeltSRZDD1_FD_80071 | JGI IMG/M metagenome (GOLD analysis project Ga0114129, IMG submission 80071) | Populus rhizosphere microbial communities from Tennessee, USA - Rhizosphere MetaG P. deltoides SRZDD1 (version 2) (version 2) | ecosystem: Host-associated > Plants > Roots > Rhizosphere >...
GCCTCGGCGTGCGCAAGGTGCGCCTCACCGGCGGCGAGCCGCTGGTGCGCCGCAACATCGAGCGGCTGGTGGAGATGCTCGCGAAGATCGGCGATCTCGATCTCACGCTGACGACCAACGGATCGCTCCTGGCCGCCAAGGCACGCGCGCTGCGCGACGCCGGTCTGAAGCGTGTGACGGTGAGCCTCGACTCACTGGACGACGCGGTGTTCAAGGCCATGAACGACGTCGACTTTCCGGTCGCGAAGGTGCTCGAGGGCATGGACGCCGCCGAGGCGGCTGGGCTCGCTCCGATCAAGGTGAACATGGTCGTGAAGCGCGGCCTGAACGAGCAAAGCATCCTCCCGATGGCGCGTCACTTCCGCGGCACCGGCCGCATCCTCCGCTTCATCGAGTACATGGACGTCGGGTCGTCCAACGGCTGGCGCCTCGACGATGTGGTGTCGGCGCGCGAGATCATCGCGACCATCGACCGCGAGCTGCCGCTCGAGCCGGTCGAGAGGAACTACACGGGCGAGGTCGCCGAGCGCTGGCGCTACAAGGACGGAAGTGGCGAGATCGGGGTGATCGCGTCGGTCACGCAGGCGTTCTGCGCCGATTGCACACGGGCGCGGCTGTCCGCGGATGGTTCGCTGTTCACCTGCCTCTTCGCGACCCAAGGCCATGATCTGCGCCCGCTGGTCAGGAGCGACGCGACCGACGCGCAGATCGCCGAGTCGATCTCCGCGATCTGGACCGCGCGCGACGACCGGTACTCGGAGCTGCGCTCCGAGGAGACCGCCGGCCTGAAGAAGATCGAGATGAGCTTCATCGGAGGCTGAGCGACACACGCCCGCGACGGCCTACCGCGCCGTCGGCACCCGCAGCGCGTCTTCGAGCTCGTCCGCCAGGCGCTCCGCCGCCGCGGTGTTGATGCGGAGCCGTTCCAGGCTTTGCGCGACGGTCTCCTGGATGTCCGGGGTGCGCTTGGCCTCGAGGAACGCGGCCGCATCCTCGGCCAGGCCACGCTGCGTCAGCTGGCTGACCGCGGTCACGTAGCCCTGCTTCAGCAGCGGCGCCAGGTCACTACCGGCGATGTCGCTGTCCCAGTGCTTCTTCACGGCCTTCCAGGCCGCCAGACGCGTGCGGCGCGACTGCATCATCGGGATGAGCATGAGACCGCGGTCCTGACCGCGGATCAGGGGCGAGAAGATCGCCTCGGCAGTGCGGTCCGCGAGCTCAGGATCCTCGAAGAAGATGAGGCCCTGGCGGAAGCGCGCCTCCTCCTGCGCGTCTGATGCCTGCGCCTGCTGCATGCGCGCGACGTAACGGTCCCACAGCGCGTTATCACCGACCGTCGCGGCGACCGCGACCACGGTGCCCGCGACGTCGGGGTTGAGCCGCTCGCGGCCCTCGAGGTGATCGCGCACGCGGCGCTGAGCTTCATCACGAACGTCGCGCGCGCGGGCATGGAAGCCCAGCATCGCGATGGCCCGCGTGCGCTTCTCGCGCACGTCGGTGTCGTCCCCGTCGCGTGCCGTCCAGCCGGCGGCCTCCAGGATCGGACGGTAAAGATCGTCGACCAGCCGCGCGAAGGGTCGTTCCGTCGCGTCGCGCACCGCGTAGTTCCCGAGCCACGAGAGCGAATCGCCGATCGCGGCGAGGACCGCGCGGTCCTCCTCTCCCCGCAGCGTCTCGAGCCGCGCGAGGAACATCGCCAGCGTCGCCTTGCCATGACGCGCGATCGCCCACAGATCGTCCACCAGCACGAGCCGCTCTTCCGCCGCGAGATGCGCGATGCCGGCGTCGAGGCGGTCGCCCTCGAACGCGCTCGCGAACCGGAAGCGATAGAAGCCACGCCCGCCCCCGTTCGGGAAGAACCAACGCGCGCCGGGAAGCTGTATGGCGGCGCGGGCGGAGCCCAGGACCGAGCGATGCTCGCGCACGCCCTCGGCCGTTCCGTACTTGATGACGAGGGGAACGGGCCAGCGCTGGTCCGTCGGCGCCGCGTCCGTGTCCGAGAAGTAGCGCGTTTGCGACAGCTCCAGCTCGAGCCCGCCGTCCGCCTCGCGTGCGCGGATGTCGACGAGAGGGTGGCCGGGCTCCTTGATCCACGCGTTCGCGACTCTCGTCACATCCTGTCCCGACGACTCATCGAGCGCGTGCCAGAAGTCGTCCGCCGACGCGTTCGCCTCCGCGTGCCGGTTCAGATAGATACGCACTCCTTCGCGGAACGCGTCCTCGCCGAGATACCCCTCGATCATGCGCAGGACGGCGGCGCCCTTGGTGTATGAGATCGCATCGAACCGCTGCGATGCTTCCTCGGCGCTCTTCGCTTCGACCGAGATCGGGTGCGTCGAGGCGAGCGCGTCGAGGTTGAAGGCGCTCGTGTTGTCCGCGACGAAGTCTCGCCAGTAACGCCACTCCGGATTCAGCGCGGCGGTCGCCTTCTCGCCCACGAACGACGCGAACGACTCGTTGAGCCAGAGATCCGTCCACCACCGCATCGTGACGAGGTCGCCCCACCACATGTGCGTGAGCTCGTGTGCCGCGGTGCTGAATACGCCTTTGAGTGTCTGTATCGACGCGTTGCGCTCGTCCGCCGCAAGGAGTCGCGTGCGATAGGTGATCGCGCCCGGATTCTCCATCGCTCCGGCCTCGAAGTCGGGGATGCCGATCGCGTCGACCTTGTAGTACGGGTAAGGGATCGCGGTGTACGACTGCAGCCACTCGACCGAGCGAACGTGCGCGTCGCGTGCGTAGGTGCCCTGCGCCGCGAGACCCGGTGGAAGGCAGACGCGGACCGGGATGCCCGATGGGGTCGTCACGATGTCCGTGAACTCGTACGGCCCGACGGTGAACGCGACGAGGTATGTCGAGATCTTCGGCGTCTCGCGGAAGACGGTCCGCGTGCGACGCTCGTCGAGGTCTTCCTGCGCAACGATCGGCATGTTCGCGATCGCCGCGTTTCCCGCCGGATGGATGAGCTCGACCGCGAAGTGCGCCTTGAACTCGGGCTCGTCGAAGCAAGGGAACGCGCGCCGCGCGTCGGCGGCCTCGAACTGCGTCGCCGCGTACCGCTCTTCGCCGCGCAGCGAGCGGTACAGGCCACGCAGTGACTCACGGATGCCGCCGGTCCACGAGATCTCGAGCGTGTGCTCGCCTGCGGGGATCTCGCGGGCGAACCGCAGCGTCGCGGTCTCCGCGTCCACGTCGTATGTGGTGGCCTGCGCGGCCTCGCCGTCGAGGGTCGCGCTCTTGATGTCGAGCTCCAGAGCGTGGAGCACGATCTCGCGCGCCTGCCGCGTGGTCCGAATGGTGATCCGTTCGTGGCCGGTGGAGGTCCAATCGTCGAACTCGAGCTCGAATCGAAGCTCGTACTTGCTTGGCAGGACGTCTTTGGACAGCCGGAAGTTACGTGCCTCGTCGCTCATCGGGCCTCCCCAGCGGTGCTGAGCGAAAAGCGTACCCGGTTGCGCGCTGATACGGTTCTTACATGCCGCCGCAATTCATCTACACCATGTACGGGCTCAAGAAGATCGCGCCCGGCAGCCAGCGGGAGATCCTGAAGGGGATAACGCTGGCGTTCTATCCGACCGCCAAGATCGGCGTGCTGGGCCCGAACGGGGCGGGCAAGTCGACGCTCCTTCGCATCATGGCCGGCCTGGACAAGGAGTACGTCGGCGATGCGCGCATTACGGAGGGTTACCGCGCCGGCCTGCTGGCCCAGGAGCCGCAGCTCGATGCCAGCAAGGACGTGCGGGGGAACGTGGAGGAAGGCGTGGCGGACCGCCGCGCGGTGCTGAAGCGGTACGAGGAGCTCTCCGGGAAGTTCGGCGAAACGCTGACCGACGCGGAGATGGAACAGCTCAACAACGACTTCCAGAAGGCGCAGGATGAGATCGAGGCCAAGGGCCTGTGGGATCTCGACAGCCAGATCGACCACGCGATGGACGCGCTCCGGCTTCCGCCCGGCGAGCAGGACGTCACGACGCTATCGGGCGGCGAGCGCCGCCGCGTCGCGCTCTGCCGTCTGCTCCTGTCTCATCCGGACCTCCTCCTGCTCGACGAACCGACGAACCATCTCGACGCCGATTCCGTCGCGTGGCTGGAGCGCACGCTGACCAGCTACAACGGCTGCGTCGTCGCCGTGACGCACGACCGCTATTTCCTCGACAACGCGGCGAGCTGGATCCTCGAGCTCGACAAGGGCGCGGGCATCCCGTACGAGGGCAACTACAGCTCGTGGCTCGACCAGAAGCGCAAGCGGCTCGCGGACGAGGAGAAGCAGGAGTCGGCCCGCCAGCGCACGCTCGCGCGCGAGCTCGAGTGGGTCCGGGCGTCGCCGCGCGCGCGGCAAGCCAAGAGCAAGGCGCGGATCGAGTCCTACGAGCGGCTCCTCGCGGAATCGCCGGACGAGCGCGAGAAAGAGCTCGAGATCAGTATCCCGCCGGGGCCGCGGCTCGGCGATGTCGTGATCGAGGCGGACAAGCTGCGCAAGGCGTACGGCGACCGACTGCTCTTCGACGACCTCACCTTCAAGCTGCCTCGCGGTGGCATCGTGGGGATCATCGGACCGAACGGCGCCGGCAAGACCACGCTCTTCCGACTCATCACCGGTGAGGAGAAGGCGGACGGCGGGTCGCTGGTCGTCGGCGAGACCGTGAAGCTCGGCTATGTTTCGCAGTCGCGCGATGCGCTCGACCCCAAGAAGAACGTCTGGGAAGAGATCGCGGAGGGCCAGGAGAACATCCAGATCGGCACGCGAACGCGGAACGCACGCGCATACGTCGCGTCGTTCAACTTCCGCGGCGCCGACCAGCAGAAGCGCGTCGGCGATCTGTCAGGCGGCGAGCGCAACCGCGTCCATCTCGCGAAGATGCTCAAGTCCGGTGCCAACGTGCTGCTGCTCGACGAGCCGTCGAACGACCTCGACGTCGATACCCTGCGCGCGCTCGAGGAGGCGATCCTCGACTTCGCGGGTTGCGTCGTGGTCATCAGTCACGACCGCTGGTTCCTCGACCGCGTCGCGACGCACCTTCTCGTCTTCGAGGGCGACAGCCGCGTCCGCTGGTTCGAGGGCAACTACCACTCCTATGAAGAGTTCATGCGCAAGGAGCATGGTGAGGACTGGCAGCCGCATCGCATCAGGTACCGGCCACTCACGCGTGCCTGAGGCGGGAAGAGGCCGCTTGCGGCCTCGGACCGACGAACGGCACGCAGTACGAAGTACGCGGGCGTAACCGATATCAGGCGGTGCGCGGCTCCGGTTTGTTGGGATCGATGCCGAGATCCGCGATCGCCTTCGCGACGTCCTTCGGCGAGTACTGCTCGCAGAGCGCGAGCGCGTTGAGCGACGCGACCGCGATGCTCTCCGCGTCGACCTCGAAGTGACGGCGTAGCGCCTCGCGCGTGTCGCTGCGTCCGAAGCCGTCCGTTCCGAGTGGGACGAAGGGTTGGGACATCCAACGCGAGATCTGGTCCGGTACGGCCTTCATGAAGTCGCTCGCGGCGATGATGGGCGTCGCGCCGCCGAGCACCTGCACCACGTACGGGACCTTCGCGGTCTCCGTCGGGTGCAGCCGGTTCCAGCGCTCGGCCTCAAGGGCGTCGTTCCGCAGCAGCTGGTAGCTCGTGACGCTGTAGACGTCGGCCGAGACGTCGTACTTCTCCTGCAGGAGCTCCTGCGTTCTCAGCACCTGCATCAGGATCGGCCCGGAGCCCAGCAGGGTGACGCGGCGGCGGCCTTCCTCACCCTTTCGGAAGAGGTAGATGCCGCGAAGGATGCCGTCCTCCACGCCTTCGGGCATCGGCGGCATCGGGTAGTTCTCGTTGTAGAGGGTGAGGTAGTAGAAGATGTCCTGGTTCAGGGCGAACATGCGGCGGATCCCGTCGCGCACGATGACGGCCGTCTCGTACGCGAAGGCCGGGTCGTAGGCGCGGATGTTCGGCACGGCCGTCGCCAGCAGGTGGCTGTGCCCGTCCTCGTGCTGGAGCCCTTCGCCGTTGAGGGTGGTGCGCCCGGCGGTCGCCCCGAGGAGGAAGCCACGTCCGCGCGCATCGCCGAAGGCCCAGATCTGGTCCATCGTCCGCTGGAAGCCGAACATGGAATAGAAGATGTAGAAGGGCAGCATCGGCTCGGCATGCGTCGCGTAGCTGGTGCCGGCGGCGGTGAAGCTGGCCATCGAACCGGCCTCCGTGATGCCTTCCTCGAGCACCTGGCCGTTCGTCGCCTCGCGGTAGGGAAGCAGCGTCTCGGCGTCGACCGGCTCGTATTTCTGGCCGATCGACGAGTAGATGCCGACCTCCTTGAACAGCGGGTCCATACCGAACGTGCGCGCCTCGTCGGGAATGATCGGCACGACGCGTGCGCCGATGGCTTCGTCCCGCAGCAGATTCCGCAGGAGTCGTGTGAACGCCATCGTCGTCGACGCGGCCGCCTTGCCCGAACCCTTCGGGAACTCCGCGAACGCGGCGTCGGCCGGCACCGGGAGCGCCTTGCCGCGCACGACGCGTTTCGGTACGAGACCGCCGAGCGCGCGCCGGCGCTCGAGCATGTAGCGCACTTCGGCGCTGTCCATGCCGGGGTGGTAGTAGGGCGGATCGTCCTCGAGCTGCTGGTCGGTGATCGGCAGCTCGAGGCGGTCGCGGAACACCTTGAGCTCCTCGAACGAGAGCTTCTTCGCCTGATGCGTGATGTTGCGCCCCTCGACGTTCGGTCCGAGCGCCCAGCCCTTCACGGTCTGAGCGAGGATCGCTGTCGGCGCGGCCGTGTGCCGCACGGCCTCGTGGTACGCCGCGTACACCTTGCGGTAGTCGTGACCGCCGCGCCGCAGCTTCATGAGGTCCGCATCGGACAGATGCTCGACGAGCTTGCGGAGCCGCGGATCGGGTCCGAAGAAATGCTCGCGGATGTACGCGCCGTCGGCGATGGTGAGGCGCTGCGACTCGCCGTCGGTCGTCTCGTTCATCTTGTTCACCAAAACCCCGTCGACGTCGCGCGCCAGGAGGTCGTCCCACTCACGGCCCCAGATGACCTTGATCACGTTCCAGCCCGAGCCGCGGAACACCGCCTCGAGCTCCTGGATGATCTTGCCGTTGCCGCGCACCGGCCCGTCGAGGCGCTGCAAGTTGCAGTTCACGACGAAGGTCAGATTGTCGAGACCCTCGCGCGCCGCGAGATGCAGCGCTCCGAGCGACTCGGGCTCGTCGCATTCGCCGTCACCGAGGAAACCCCACACGCGCTGCGCGCTCGTGTCGCGGATGCCGCGGTTCTGCAGGTACCGGTTGAAGCGGGCCTGGTAGATCGCGGTGATCGGGCCGAGACCCATGGAGACCGTCGGGAACTCCCAGTAGTCGGGCATCAGCCGTGGATGCGGATACGAGGAGAGGCCTTCGCCCGGCTTGGTCTCGCGCCGGAAGTGATCGAGCTGGCTCTCCTTGAGGCGCCCCTCTAGGAACGCGCGCGCGTAGATGCCGGGCGACGCGTGTCCCTGATAGAAGACCTGATCGCCGTCGCTGCCGTCGTCCTTGCCGCGGAAGAAATGGTTGAAGCCGACCTCATAGAGCGTGGCTGACGACGCGTACGTCGCGAGATGTCCGCCGATGCCCTCGTAGTGATGGTTCGCACGAATGACCATCGCCGCCGCGTTCCAACGGATGAACTGCCGAATGCGGTGCTCCATCTCCTCGTCGCCGGGGAAGTCCGGCTCCTGCTCGGGAGAGATCGTGTTGATGTATCGCGTCTGCGTGAGTGGGGGGAGACCCACCTGCAGCATGCGTGCGCGCTTGAGGAGCTTGTAGAGGACGAAGCGCGCTCGTTCAGGGCCTGCTTGCTTGACCAGGGCGTCGAGCGACTCGATCCACTCGTCGGTCTCATTCGGATCGATATCGGGGAGCTGTCGCTTGAACTCGTCGAAGACTTCGTGCATTCGAGATGAAAGTGTACCGGCGAGGCATGGTGCGTGCTCGCTTACGCGGCACGACAGGAGGTGTTCGTCATGTGTCTCAATTGCGCATGTGGGATGGTGGACACCAAGCACAAGCCGACCGACATCACGCTCAGCGATCTCAAGGCGGCGGCGAAGGGCCACGACATGGAAGTGGAAGAGGCCGCCGACAACATCCACAACTCTGCACGTGAGCTGAAGCAGGCGGGCAAGATCAGCTAGGGCGCGGCATGCCACACTTGCGGCATGCCGGAAGAGTCACGTCCCCCGCGACGTAGATCGCGCGGCGGGCGGCGCAGGACTGCGCGACCGCAGCAGGCGCCCGCGCAACCCGAGCGCGCCCCCGCGCTTCGCGATCCACGTCGCGGGCGGGTGCCCGCGCGCGACGCGCGCGCCGCGCGCACGGACCAGCGGCCGGCCCGCCGCGGCGGACGTGGCCGTCCGGTCCGCGCGGCCGATGAGATCCGAGCGGGGACGCCCTGTGTGATCCTCCTCGACTGCCGGGAGGGCGAGCCGGACAGGACCGGTCAGGCCGCGAGCTTCGAAGGCTTCTTCGACTTCGAGACCGGAGAGCTGCGCCGACCGGGCACGGGCATCCCGCGCCTGCGGGTCGGCGACGAGCGCCTCTGGGGGTTCGAGTGCTGGTGGCGCCTGGATCCGCCGCGCGCCGGGCTGACCGAGGCAGACCGCACCGAACTCGAGGAATCCAAGCGATTACTGCGTGGTTTGATGCGCGACGCCCGCCGCTCGTCGCGCGTCCCACGCTGACGCCGGAGCGTCACACATCCCCCGATACGGGTACTAGTCCCTTTCCGGTACGACGGTCTCTCTCGGCCTGACTACCCGCCGGCCACCGGCGCGCCCAGAGTGCCCTAAGGCGTCGAGCCACCGTGGGGCGGCCAGCAGAGAGACCGGGGGGTTGCATGGCGTTTCTGCGTATTCGCTTCTGGCAGAAGGTGCTCGGAGCCCTCTTGTGCGTCGGCATCGTGCCCGTCGCGCTCGTCAGCGTGGTCTCCATCCAGTCGACGCGCGAGGACCTCACCGCCCTCGGTGTCACCAACATCCAGCAGCGCTCGACCTCGACTGCCGGCGCCATCGACGCATATCTCCAGAGCCGACTGGGCGACATCGTGCTCGTCGGCAAGCTCCCCGACATCGTCCGGTTCGGACAGAACCTGAATGACCCCGGAGCGAAGGCGGCCGCGCGCGTGGCTCTCTCCGCCGCGGCCGCCCGCTCGCCCGAATACGAATCGGTCGCGGTCGTCGACCCTGCCGGAACCATCGCCGCCGCTTCGATCCTCACCGACGAGGGCACCAGCATCAAATTCCGCGAGTACTTCCTGACGGCGCTGAAGGGAACGCCGTACATCAGCGATCCGAGCTACTCGGTGATCACCAACAAGCCCGCCCTGTTCTTCTCCGCACCGGTGGTCGCCGGCGACAAGGTCGTCGCGGTCGTGCGTACACGCGTGAACCTCGCCGCGATCTGGGACGTCGTCGAAGGTGACCTCGGCGCGGTCGGTGATGGCGCTCACGGCTTCCTCGTGGACGACTACGGCATCCGTCTCGCGGTGTCGGAGACGAGGGGGCACCGCGATCAGGCCGAGTCCCTCATCTACAAGCCCATCGCCGTGATCGACGACGACACCGTGAAGAAGCTGGTCGCCGACAGGCGCTTCGGGCTGAAGACGCCGGAGCAGCTCATCATCGATCCGCTCCCCACGCTGAAGACCGCGCTCGACAATCTGCCGAAGGGCATCACGACGTCCGCGCAGTTCTCCTACGGCGCCGCGTCATCCGAGCAGCGTGGCGTCGTGACGCGTCTCACGGCCAAGCCCTGGGCCTACATCCTCGCCGTGCCGATCGCGACGTACACGAAGTCCGCCGACGACGCGACCCTCAACGCGATGAGCATGGTCGTCGTCGGTCTGCTTCTGTCATTCGTGATCGGCGTGCTGCTCACGCGTTCGTTGGTCCGACCACTCCGCCGGCTCGTGGGTGAGGCGACGATGGTGTCCACCGGCGACGTCGACCTACGGTATGCGCGCTTTGACACGCGCTCTGGCGATGACATCACGCGCGAAGTCGCGTCGGCCTTCGATCGGATGCTGAACGCGCTCCGCTTCTACGCGTTGTCGGACGACGCGACCTCGGGCGAAGATTGAACGCGTTTGCGCAGCAGCTGCTCGGTGTGGCCAAGGGCTACCTCGGGCCCGCCGCGCAGACATTCCTCTCCGCGGAGTTCCAGGCACTCGGCGTGAACGCGAACACGGTGAGCCCCGCGCAGCTCAGTGGCCTCGTCGAGCGAGTGCGCATGAGGGCCGCACGCGCGATGGGTGAGGAGCGCGCGGCCGAGCTCGCCTCCGCGCTATCTGCGTGCGGTGCCGCGCAGAAGGGGACCGACGGTGGCCACCGCCTTGCGAGCGATGCGGCCGCGAAGCTTCTTGCCGGCGGCCGTGCGAAGCACTCGGAAGACGCGTACCGGCAGCTCGTCGAAAAGCATGGGGACATCGAGGCGTACTGCGGTCTCGCGCGCGCACAGGCCGCGCAGCAGGACGTCGGCGCTGCCCTCACCACGCTGCGCGACGGGGCCGCACGATTCGCCCAGGCCGGTGACCGTGCGTCGGCCGTCGGACTGCTGCTCGAGGCCGTGGCGATAGCGCCGTCCGATCTTGCCGCTCATCGTCGGCTCGCCGCGGCGCTGGCGAATCAAGGCGACCTTCCGAGCGCGATCCGCGAATACGCGCGCTTCGTCGACATGGCGCTGGCGCAGAAGGACACGCGTCGGGCGTGGCTCGAGCTCGCCTACGGGCGCGAGACGCTGGGCGACCTGCCCGGACTCCGTGCGATCGTCGATCGCGTCGCCGCCGCGACCGGTGGCTCCGCAGGTCCCGCGCCGCGAACGAGCGAAGTGCCCCCGATCATCGCGCGCTCCGAGCTCGCGCCGCGTGTCCCCGCAGCGAACACGACGCACATCCCGTCACCGGTCGCGATGTCGCGACCCGCAGCGCTGACTGCCAAGCCCGCGCCGTCGATCCTGCGACCCGCGCCGCCCGCGATGCCTCCTGAGCCGCCGACATTCCGCACCGAGCCGCCCGGACTTCGGGCCGCGCCTGCCCCGCAGGCCGCGGCCGCGTCGCCCGCGACGAAGAGTGGGCCGCTGTCCGAGCGGCTGCATGCGACGGACGTCAAGACCCGGCCGTCCGCGTCGCAGACGACGGTCGTGCTCAATGGCGCCAGCACGGTGACGCATGCGGAGCAGGTCGATCTCGGTGGAACGTCCGACCTACTTGCGCGCGCCGGCCTGTCGCGTAACGGGCACAAGCCGGCGCCGGTCGCATCGCCGGAGCCACGTCCGGCACGTCCGGCGCGCCCACCGCTCGACATGGAGGCGGAGATCAAGGCGCTGGTTCCGAAGGGCAACGACCTGGAAGCTGCGAACACCGCGGCCACAAGAGCCACTCTTCTCATCGCCATGCGCGACAAGCGCGCGAACGACGCGGCGCTCGACGCTGCGCGCCGGCTTCTGACCCACGGAAAGCTGCAGTCAGCCTCTGACCTGCTCTTGGACTTCATCGCGCACGGCTTCACCGACCGAGAAGCGCAGCGCCTCCTGATCGAGATCGACTGCGCGATCGGCCGTCGTGATACCGCGAAGGAGAAATGTCAGCTGCTGTCTCACGCATATCGCCTCGACGGTCGCACCGATGTCGCCGAGGATGTGGAGCGGATCGCCCGGATCCTTTAGCGCGTCTAGGCTAGGCCGTGGCGAAAGGCTTCGTCGGCCCACGGCCGAAGGCGCGAAGCGCGAACGCCAACACCAGGCCAGCGACGAAGCCGCCGATGTGTGCCCAGTACGCGACGCCACCTGTCGTCTCGTCAGTCACAGCGATCGAGCCGATGCCCGAGATGAACTGCAGCAAGAACCAGAGCCCGATCATCATCAGCGCCGGGACCTCGGTCACATATCGGAAGCCGACCAGAACGCGCACACGGTTCTGCGGGAAATACACGAGGTATCCGGCGAGCACGCCGCTGATCGCGCCCGACGCGCCGAGCGTCGGGATGATGGACTGTGGGCTGACCAAGATCTGCGCGAACGAGGCGACGAGTCCGCAGATCAGGTAGAAGGCGATGTACATCAAAGACCCGAGGCGCCTCTCGACGTTGTCGCCGAAGATGAAGAGGAACAGCATGTTCCCGCCGAGGTGCGCCCAGCCGCCGTGCATGAACATGGACGAGAACAGCGTCAGCCAGATCGGGTCCGGTCCGTCGGCGTGGTCGATAGTTGCGGACGTGCCATCGGGCAGCGGGATCTGCGTCGGACCGATCAGGTCCTGTCCCGTCGTGATCTCGAGCGGGATCGCGCTATAGGCCATCGTGAACGCGTCGCTCGGCAGCTGGAGCAGGACGAAAACGAGCACGTTGATCGCGATGACCGCGATGTTGACGATGGGCAGGCCGCCCTGCTCGTCCCCCTGGTCGCCGATAGGAAGCATGCGGCGGGAGTATGCACGTCGCCTGCCTCTCGCCGCTTTTGCCCGTAAACTTGGGTAACCCGACCGGCGCCGAAGGCGTCGCGGTGCGCGTCGCTTGGGGCGACGTAGGCCGCTACTTCGTCGCCGTCGTCGGCCGACACCGGCGAGGGAGCTCGCCGCGTCGGCCTCCTAGGCGACGTAGCCAAGTGGTAAGGCAGAGGTCTGCAAAACCTTCATCGCGGGTTCGATTCCCGCCGTCGCCTCAGTGTGCAACTGACGGTGTCCGCTGACACCGGAGTCCTTCGTCTTCGAGCGTAGCCGCTCGTACGGCGTCTGCCCTCCGAGTGCCCCATGCGGGCGTTCGAAGTTGTAGTAGTCCTCCCACTCCTGGAGCTTCGTGGTGAAGACCTTGGCGTCATCGA
>Ga0114129_10011121_pt1 | contig 12827 bp, 10 predicted proteins | sample RhiMetdeltSRZDD1_FD_80071 | JGI IMG/M metagenome (GOLD analysis project Ga0114129, IMG submission 80071) | Populus rhizosphere microbial communities from Tennessee, USA - Rhizosphere MetaG P. deltoides SRZDD1 (version 2) (version 2) | ecosystem: Host-associated > Plants > Roots > Rhizosphere >...
ATGGCGCTCAAATCGCGGCTGACATTCGCGCAGTCGTCGACGCTGACGCTGTCTTCCGCCGTCGCTGCCGGCCCTGGCCGATCGATCTGGACCCGCAGGACCATCCCCCCGGCCTCGCGGCGGAACTGGACGTCGAAGATCTCCAGGCCGTAGCTGCCGGCCACGCGGCCGGCGATGCTGCGAACCTGCGCGATGAAGTCTCCGGCGCCCACAAACCTGCCCTTAAACTAAAAAAGTGGGCACGCGCCCACTCGGTCCTGCACCCAAGGCTCCGAATTCAAAATTATAGCAAGCCGGCGCACGTACCGACAAGCGTACGGGTAGAGCCCCTCAATCAAGGCAATGGGCGTGCGATGAAGTCGTAGTCGCGGGCGCCGACGATCTCGACATCGGCGAAGGTTCCGGGCAGGAAGCTCGACGGATCGCATTCCGTGAGATAAACCGACGCGTCGATGTCCGGCGCCTGCGTCCCGAGCCGCCCCTTGACCACGAGCTCGTGATCGGCAGAAGGACCGTCGACGATGATCCTGGCGCGCTCGCCGACGCGGGCGCGCTGGCGCCTGCGGATGAGCCTTTTCTGCAGCGACATCACGGTGTGCCGGCGGGCCGCCTTGGTTCGCGCCGGCACGTCATCGTCGAACTGATAAGCCGACGTGCCTTCCTCATGTGAATACGTGAAGACGCCAACGTGATCGAAGCCGTGATCGCCGACGAACGCGGTCAGCTCGGCAACGTCCGCCTCGGTCTCGCCCGGGAACCCGACGATGAAGGTCGTGCGAAGGGCGACGTCCGGCACGCGCGCGCGGATGCGCGACAGGAGCGCGTCGTAGGTCTCTCGCGTCCCGGGTCGCTTCATGCGCCTGAGGACCGCGTTGGAGGCGTGCTGCAGCGGCAGATCGATGTACTTGCACACCTTGTCGCATTCAGCGATCGCCGCAAGTGTCTGATCGTCGATCGTCGTCGGATAGAGGTAGAGGAGCCGAATCCATTCGAGACCGTCGACCGCGTTCAATTCGCGGAGCAGCCGCGCGAGCGCGCCGCGCTCGCCGCGATCGATCCCGTAGAACGTCGTGTCCTGCGAGATCAGCAGAACCTCTTTCACGCCGCGCGCAGCAAGCGCGCGGGCTTCGCGTACGATCGAGTCGGCAGAGCGGCTCCGGTACTGCCCGCGCAGCGTCGGGATGATGCAGAACGCGCACTTGTAGTCGCAGCCTTCCGCGATCTTCACATACGCATAGTGCTTCGGGGTGGCCAGATGCCGCGGCGTATCTGCATCGTAGATGTAGGTCGGCAGCTCGCCCTTCGACAGGCTCAGGGCGAGCGGTACCGCTGGTGGTGAGCTTGTCGAACCACGAGCGCCATAGAACGTGAGCGGCGATGCGCCGTTGCCGTTGATCGCGCCGACGATTTGTGGAACTTCGCCGGTTCCCAGGACTGCGTCGATCTCCGGGATGTGTTTCTTCAGCTCGTCCCGATAGCGCTCCGCAAGGCAGCCGGTGACGATCAGGCGACGACACGCGCCGTCGGTCTTGTGCTGCGCCATCTCGAGGATCGTGTCGATCGACTCCTGCTTCGCGGAGTCGATGAACGCGCACGTGTTCACCACGAGGACGTCCGCTTGCGCGGCATCGGGCGTCAGCTCGTGACCGGCCTGCTGCGCGAGACCGAGCATCACCTCCGAGTCGACGAGGTTCTTGGGACAGCCGAGTGAGATGAGACCAATCTTCATACGTGTTACTTAACTGCCGAGAACGCAGAGATCGCAGAGCAAGATTTTCTCAGCGATCTCCGCGGTAAAACGTCACGGGTATAGTCTGTACAGCATCCGCGGATACGGGATCGTCTCCCGCACGTGTTCGAGCTTGCAGATCCAGGCGACGACGCGTTCGATGCCCATGCCGAAGCCGCCGTGGGGGACGGTGCCGTAGCGCCGGAGATCCAGGTACCACTCGAACGCTTCCTGCGGCAGGTTGTGCTCCTTGATTCGCTGCAGGAGCAGATCGAGATCCGCGAGACGTTCGCCGCCGCCGATGATCTCGCCGTACCCTTCGGGCGCGAGTACGTCGACGCCGAGCGCGAGCTCCGGCCGCTCGGGATCGGGCTTCATGTAGAACGCCTTCACCGCGGCGGGGTAGCGGTGCACCATCACCGGCCGATCGTACTGCTCGGACAACGTTGTCTCGTCGGGACCGCCGAAATCGCCGCCCCACTCGATCGGCAGCCCCTTCTGCTGCAGCAGCGTCACCGCATCGTCGTACGAGATGCGCGGAAACGGTTTCTGCACCGATTCGAGCTTCGAGAGATCGCGCTCGAGAACCGTGAGCTCGCGCCGTCGGGTGTCGAGCACGCGCCCGACGATCGAGACGATGAGATCCTCCGCAAGGCTCATCACGTCGTCGAGATCGGCGTACGCCATTTCCGGTTCGACCATCCAGAACTCGGTGAGGTGGCGGCGCGTCTTCGATTTCTCGGCGCGGAAGGTCGGCCCGAAGCAGTACACCTTGCCGAGCGCCATCGCGTTGGCTTCGTTGTACAGCTGACCGCTCTGCGTCAGGTACGCCGTCGTCTCCTCGAAGTACTGCGCCGGGAACAGCGTCGTCGTCCCCTCGCATGCGGCCGGCGTGAAGATCGGCGTGTCCGCGAGGATGAAGCCGCGTGAGTTGAAGAAGTCGCGGACCGCGTTGATGATCTCGTGGCGCACGCGGAGGATCGCCTGCTGGCGCTCGCTGCGGATCCACAAGTGACGGCGATCGAGCAGATAGTCGACGCCGTGCTCTTTCGGCGTAATCGGGTAGTCATGCGACTCGCCGACGATCTGCAGGTCCTTCACGTCGATCTCGAAGCCGCTCGGCGCGCGTTTGTCGGCGCGCGCGGTGCCGGAGACGATGATGGATGTTTCCTGCGAGAGATGATCGGCCGCCTTGAACGGCTCCTCGCCGACTGCGGCCTTCGACATCACGGCCTGAATGAAGCCGGTGCCGTCGCGGACGATCAGAAAATGGATCTTTCCGCTCGACCGGCGGTTGTGCAGCCAGCCCTTGATGGTGACGTCTTCTCCTTCGTGCTTCCCGATGTCTTCGATGTAGACATGCATAGAACGTGTTGCTACATGTTGCACAGTAGCCGCTCCATTCTTTCACGCGCCTTCTGCGCGCGCGCGAGCGTTTCCTTCGGCGAGCCGTGCGCGGCGATTTCGAGCAGCAGCGTTCCGTCGTAGCCGATCTTCTGCACCGCCGTCAGCGCCGAGGCCCAGTCGATCGTTCCGTCGAACGGCACGAGATGATCGTCGGTGCGGCCGCGATTGTCGTGCACGTGCGTCGCGACCAGGTGCTCCGACACCGTTTCGATGGCGTCGACGATGTCGCCGGACAGGTGCGCGTGACCGAAGTCGAGGCAGATGCCGGCGGCGACGTCGAGATCGTTTTCGACGAAATGGACGAGCGATCCGGCCGCCGAGATGTCGTTCGGGATCACTTCGACCGCAATCGTCACGCCGAGCGGTTCCGCCGTCCGCTGCAGCTGCTCGATGCTGCGCCGCGCGGCGGCTCGTGTGTTCGCTCCGCCCGGCGCTTCCTGCGTCCTCGGCACGCCGAGATGCGTCACCATCACTTTGATTGGAATGCGCCGCGCGATGTGCAGCGCGCGCTCCGCTTCGGCGACCGCGGCGGCGCGCTCGTCCTCGTCGGGCGACGCGATCGACAGCAGCCGTCCCCAGCGCCCGCCCGTGTAGCTCTCAGCAACCGGCGCGTGCACGCTGCCGAGCTCGAGACGCGCCTCGGCGAGCCACTGCTGCAAATCGGCCACGGCCGACGGGTTGTGGTAATCGAAATGCGTGCGCGTGGCGAACACTTCGATTGATTCGAACCCGTACGACGCGATCTCGAGCAGGTGGTCGCGACCCAGACGTTGATTGTGATAGAGGTGCGTCGACACCCCGAACTCTCGTCTTGCCACAGGTCAAACCACCAATTGTAGCGTGTTACCGGAGCTCTTCGATATGGGTTGCGAGCAGTTCGTGGAGGCGCGTGAACCGCCGGTAGCGCACCAGGTTCATTCGCGCGTAGCGCAGCGTGCGCGGCATGTATTGGATGTACACGGGATTGCGGCGCGTCGTCGTCTGATAGCCGAACGTGCCAAGGGCCTTCAGGTTGCGCTGGAGCGCCATCAGGTCGAACCGGCGGCGGAACTCCTCGCCGTCAGCCGTGTTGCGCCCCTTGAGCGCCAGGAAATACGCCACCAGATCGTCGAGCTGCTGATTCGCGATGTCGACGTATGAGTCGCGGAGCAGCGAAACGAGATCGTAGGTGTCCGGCCCCATGCGCGCGTCCTGGAAATCGATGATGTAGAGGCTTCCTTCGCTCAGCATCAGATTGCGGCTGTGGTAGTCGCGATGACACAGCACGCGCGGCTCGCCCGCCAGTTCCTCGACAATCGCGGCCCATTCGTCGCCGAGCGCGCGGCGTTCGGCAGGGGAGAGCACGATGCCGCGATATCCGACGACGAAGTGCTTGACGAAGAACTCGAGCTCCCACGTCAGCTTCTCGACGTCGAAGGCGATCTTGTAGGGAAGATAGCGGCTCGACTCGAGATCCGCGCCGCGGCGCTGCAGCAGCTCGACGAGCGCGACGGCCTGACGGTACAGCGCCGCGTGCTCCGATTGCGACGCCGCGCCGAGGTGTGCCTGCAGCGTGACGTCGCCCAGATCCTGCAGCGCGAGGATGCCGAGCTCGTCGGAATGGCCCAGCACTGCCGGGACCGGCAGCGGAATCTGCTGCATCAGCTCGGCAACGTTCGCGAATGCGAGCGTGGCGAATTCGATTGCGCCGGCATGCAGCGCCAGCACCAGCGATGCGCCGTCCGCCGGAATGACCCGGAAGTACCTCCGATCCGACGCATCGCCGGTCAGCGGCACGACGCGCGCGTTTCGCGCGGCAAGGCCGCTCTCCTGCAGATACCGGCCGATACGTTCGCGGACGTCCAGATCCTCAGCTGTGCGCTGTTCCATGGTGTGCCGTGATCACTTCGCGGCGGTGATGCGCGCCCGCGGCGATGCGCACTCCGTCGGTGACAATGCACTCTTCCAGCATCGCGCCGGCGCCGACCTCCACATCGTCCCACAGAATCGACCGCAGGATGCGTGCGGTCGGATCGATCCGCGCGCGCTCGCCGACGCTTGTATCGGCCTGACCCTCGCGTTTCATGAACTCGACCGATGTCCGCCGATAGTGGTCGGCGGTGCCGACGTCCCAGAACGCGGCGTCGCAGACGTATCCGCGAACGCTGCCGGGCCGTTCGGCGAACAGGCGATCGTAGACGCCGCCGCCAATCGTATTCGCGGGAACGTGCGGCTCGACGCCGCGGAAGGCCTCGGCCCGCGCCATCTGGACGCCGATGAAATGATACGAACCTTCGGCAGACGGTCCGCGCCGGACGAACCCGGTCACTGCACCGTTCGAATCGAGGACGACGCCGCCGTAGCGATCGAATTCGCGATTGGGAACGAGCGCGAGCGTGACCAGCGCGCCGGATCGTTCGTGCGCCGCGGCGAGATCGTGCACGTCCACGTCGGTCAGCGTATCGCCGTTGACGATGAAGAACGCGTCGCTCGCGACGATCGGCAACGCGGTCTTCGGTCCGCCCGCGCTGCCGAGGACGCGCGGCTGCTCCCACGAGTATCGAACGTGCGCGCCCATGTCGCCGCCGTCGCCGACCACTGCGGTGATCGTGTGCGGCAGGTGGTGAAGGTTCAGCACGAGATCGACGACGCCGCGCGACACCAGCCACTTGATGATGCGGCGGACCATCGCGTCGCCGGCGACCGGGATCGCCGGCTTGGCGCGGACGTCGGTGAGTGGCCGCAGGCGCGTGCCGAGACCGGCCGTCAGCAGGAGCGCTGGAGTCAGATGATCTGATTCCTGGCTAGCCTAGCGCGTTTTTCGATACTGATGTGGCGCGGGGTTTCAGCCCCGCGAGACGCGGCCCTGAAAGGGCCGCGCCACACGCATTTGGAAACTGCACTAGTCGAACAACATGTCGCCGATCGGGACGCCGCGCGTTTCGCAGTCCTTGATGTACAGACGGCGGTACGAATCGAGGAGGTAATCCGACGGACCGCGGCCGAGCGCTTCGGCCATTTCCGCGATGCCGCGATCGCCCCCTTCGATCTCGACGAACGTGCCGACCGGCGTCTCGTCGATCGCGACGATCACATCGTCGACCGCGAACTCCTCGCGGTACTTCTCGTAGCGGAACCAGACGTGAAAGCCGAGCTGCTCGAATATCTTCACGAGCAGCATCCCGTCCGTGACGAGCGTCTCGAGCTCCTCGCGCAGCTTCGCGAGCGATGGCTGCACGGGGCCCTTGAAAGTGACGAAGCTCTTGCCCGATTCCATGCGGATGCGCAGCGCCGCCCGCCGCCGCCTCAGCTGCTCGTCGCCGGTGTCGAGCAGACAATCCTCCTGCAGCCGCCGGCCTCTGAGCGGCGTGCCGCCGGCGGCGAGGATGGCGGCGCGCGCCGCGTCGGCGGTACTGAACCTGAGCTTGATCTCGCGTTCGAGGGTGGCAGTCACGGGCACAGATTACAACGCAATGGGCCGGCCGTGCGTAGTGATTAGGCGGCGAAGGAAGACATACATCGTAAAGCACTCGAGCGCGAAGGCGGGGAAGCCCAAATAGCCGGGCAGCGGCATTTCGAAGACTTTGAGATTCTCCATGATCGGGACGGTGTAGATCCACTTGCTCCTCGCCCAGTAGTTCCAGAATTCCCACAGGACGCCGCACAGCAGTCCGCTCAGCGACAAGTTGATCAACCGTTCGCGCGTGATCCGCTCGGTGCCGAGGCGTGCGTTGATCGGATCGAGGAGCAGGATGAATCCGAGCCATACCGGCGCCGCAAGATATTGCGCGTAGGCCGGCGTCAGAAACGGCGCTGCCAAAAAGAGACTACCGGCTGCAATGGTGGCGCCGGCGCGTAAGCCGCGTGGGTCAGGTGGGCCGGGTGGGTCGGGTTGGTCAGGTGGGTCAGGTGGGTCGGGTTGGTCGGATTGGTCGGATGAGACTAGTGGGTTGCGTTGGCGCGGCAGGCGTAGCGCGTCTGAGTGATCCGATCTGCCAGACCTATCCGTCCGACCGGACCCATTCGCACTACCGGACCCATTCGCCCTGCTAGACCCACCCGCCCTACCAGCCCCACCCGCCCTACCCGACCCACGCGACCCGCGCACTACCGCCGCGAGCTCTGCGCCTTCGAAGATCGCGGGCCAGATCGTCGCGAACGCCCACCCGTATCCGAGATTTCGGACGATGAGATTCTCGGGCAGCCCGACATAATGCCAGTTCCTGAGATACAGGTTGAACCACTCGAACACGAGCCAGAGCGGAATCGACACGAGCGCGAGCGCGGCGAACTCGCGCGGCGCGCTCCGGATCCACGAGTCGCCGCGCGCGCGATAAACGAGCGAGTCCGCCAAGATGATGAATCCGGTCCACGCGATCGGCGTGTTCCACGACCAGAAAGGCTCGATGCGGAGGAGCGTGGCCGTTTCCGACACGACCATGATCGCGACGCCGAGGATTGCGGAAGCTACCGGCGACACGGGGATTTGTGTATCACGACCATCCAGCTAACTGCCACCGGGCGTACTCACGTGACGCGCACTCGATACGAACATCCGGCGAGCGCCGGCTTGCCGACGCCTTTGCCGAGCACGAGTACTTTGTGCGTGCTGCCGAGACCGCCGGGAAGGATGAGAGTCTTGAGATTGCGGAGTGAGGATTGCGGATTGCGGATTGATTGGGGATTGGGGATTGATTGGAGATTGCGGATTGATTGGGGATTCGGGATTGACGACAACAAGCCAAGCAGGAAGTACGTCTGATCGAGAAACGCGATCGTCTGCATCCCTTCGGCTTCTGCGGTGGCGCGGACGCTGGTGAAATCTACGTGCGCGGTGATGTCGTGCTCGCCGGGCGCCTGGAGCCAGGCTGGCGCAGCACTTTCGGGGCCGGCGCTGCGGTGACTGCTGAACGTCGTCAACGTGCCGGCCGAGTGCGCGATCGAGTACAGCTCGCGCGCCTCGTGGCCGTAGTCGATCAGGATGATGAAACCGCGCCGCAGGCGCCGCGCGGCGTCGCGCATCCAGTCGATCGCGCGCAGGTTGATTTCGACGCGCCATCCCGGCTGGAGCGTCGCCCCGAGAAGATCCAGATAGTCCTGCAGCGCCGGCGTCGAGAGCGGCCCCTCCATCAGTCTAAGATGTGGCGCGGGCGGTTCACCTGCATGGGTCGCGACGCTTTCATCGACGTGTGGCGCGGCCCTTTCAGGGCCGCGAGCGACGTACACTTCCCGCAGCCCCTCGTCGCGCATGACGACCTGATGCACCGGCATCGCATCGAGAAGCTCGTTCGCGAGGAGGACGCCTTCGAACGAATCGGGCAACCCGGCGGCGGACGATGCGAGGCGATCGGCGTGCTCACCGAGCGTCGCGCGCTGCGCGCGCCGCGCGGCGTCGCTCGCCTCGACCAGATGCAGGCGGATGGTGCGATAGAACTCGGGATGCGCGTCGCGCGCGGCCTGCAGGATGTCCGCCGACAACCGCGCGTTGCCCGCGCCGGCCTCGACGAGATCGAAATGCGGAATGCCGAGGAGCGACGCCATCTCCTCGAGCTGACCTTCGATGAGCGTCCCGAACAGCGGCCCGACGTCGACGCTGGTAAAAAAATCGCCCGCGCGACCCGATCGTTGTGCCGCGCGGGCGTAATAACCGTGGTCCGGATCGTAAAGCGCGCGCTCCATGAACGCAGCGACCGTCATCGGCCGACGCTCCGCGAGCACCCTAGTCCCTAATCCCTGATCCCTACTAATCCCTAGTCCCTAATCCCTAGTCCCCACCTCGTCCGGGCCCCCACAGCGCTCGCCCTGGCTTCTTGCTGGTGTGCTCGCCGTCCCTCAGCACCTGCACGCCGTTGACGAAGACGTGACGGACGCCGACGGCGTACTCGTGCGGGTGCTCGAACGTCGCGCGATCCGCAATCGTCGCCGGATCGAAGACGACGATGTCGGCGAACATGCCGGGCCTGAGCAGACCTCGACGCGCGAGACCGAGATTCGTGGACGGTAACGCGGCGAGCCGGCGGATCGCGTCCGGCAGCGTGATGACGTGCTCGTCGCGCACGTATTTGCCGAGCACACGCGCGAAGCTGCCGTACGCGCGCGGATGTGCGGAAGATTTCAGGAAGACGCCTTCCGCCGCAATCGAGCCGGCGTCGGAGGCGAACGCGACCCATGGCAGCCGAATCTGCTTCTTCAGGTTGTCCTCCGACATCATGAAATAGATCGTGCCGATGCGCGATCGATCCTCGAGCACGAGATCCATGATCGTCTCTTCCGGCGGCTTGCCCCGAAGACGTGCCACTTCAGCGAGTGTCTTGCCGGTCATCGGCTTGAGCGCCTCCGATTTGAATTCCACGAGCAGAATTCGATCGGGCGACCCGGTTGACAGATACAGGTTCTCCCACGCGTCGGTCGGCGTGCGGATGTCCTTCGCGATCTTCGCGCGCTGCACGGGATCGCGCAGCCGCTTGTACAAGGCCTCCGTGCCGCCGTCTTCCGCCCAGGGCGGCATCGCCGCATCGAGTCCGGTGGCGCCGGCGGTATACGTGTACATGTCGGCCGTGATCCGCAACCCGCTCTGGCGCGCCGCTTCGACCATCTCGATGACGCGGTCCATCTTGGGCCAGTTCGGCTGACCCGCGGCTTTGAGGTGATAGATTTCGGCCGGAATCGCCGCCTCGCGGCTGATTCGTATGAGCTCCTCGACCGCTTCGATGAGATGGTTGCTCTCGCTGCGCATGTGCGAGATGTAGATCCCTTTGTGGCGCGCGGCGACTTTCGAGATCTCGATCAGCTCTTCGGTCGACGCGTAGAAGCCGGGCGCGTAGATGAGCGCGGACGCGATGCCGAGCGCGTCCTCTCGCATCTCGCGGTCCACCAGATCCCGCATCACCCGCAGCTGCTCGGGCGTGGCGCGCTTGTCCTCGAGACCAACGGCGTATTCTCTCAGCGTGGCCGCGCCGATCGACGAGGCGAAGTTCGGCGAGACGCCGCGCTTCTCGAGATCCAGCATCGCCTCGTGCAACGTCGACCACGTGATCGGGTACTTGAGATCGCCCTGGTTCGCGACGCGGCGCGCGCGCATCTCGTCGGTGAGCGGACCCATCGAATCGCCTTCACCGAAAATCTCCGTCGTCACGCCCTGTTTGATGTCGCTCATCGAACGTCCGTCCACGCGCAGGGAATCGTCACCCGACATCATGTTGACGAATCCCGGCGCGACGGCGAGACCGTCGGCGCGTACGACCGCCGCCGCGTCGGCGGCGCGCAGGTCACCGACCTGTTTGATCTCGTCGCCGGTGATGCCGACGTCCGCGCGGACGCCGGGTCCGCCGGAGCCGTCGTATACCGTGCCGCCGACGATCACGACGTCGTAGCGCTGAGACTGTCGGGCGGCACCGCAGGCGATGAGCGACGGCAGCGCGATCGCGATGAGCAGGCGCGTAATCCAGAACGGCAGTTGCGCTGGCGCAGACACGCTCGTGGTGAGCCCTTCGACTCGGCGCTCATGGTGAGCCGGTCGAACCCTGAGCGTCTCGCTCAGGATGAACTTGTCGAACCACGAGCGAGGCGCTCGTCCTTCCGCCTTCGCTGAAGCTACGGCGGACCGCCGTAGCGCAGTGCGCGGAGGCTGGTCGACAGGCTCAGGACGAGCGGTACCGTCAGCGGCGGGTGAAACGGGCATTCATCATCTCCAGCGCGCTCGGTCGACCATCCTCGTCGAGGTCGAAGCTCACGAGCACAGGGTCGCGCCACGCAGCCTTCCACGTCGCGCGAAACGTGTTGTAGTGCCAGTGCTCCAGGTGTCCGACGAAGGCGGCGCCGTAGCGAATGTGCAGGCCGGTCGCGTCGTGCGTCACCGAGACGTCGCCGTGCAGCGGATCGGTGTACTCGCCGGCGAGCTTCTGCAGCGGCACGGACGGTGACGTGCCTGTCACGCGCAACGCGTCCTTCTTCGCCCGCTCGGCGTCAGCCTGCTTGCGCAGATCGGCGTACAGCTTGAGGAACTCCGCGCTCCAGTCACGGTCCGGGCTGTTCGTCGCGCCGATGCCGGAAACGGCCGAAGGCGGACCCAAATAACGGTCGAAGACCGTATACATGATCGCGTGGCGCACCTCGGCGTGATCGAGATTGCCGAGCACGTACACACCGAGGTGCCGATCGCGGATGAGACCGTGGATGGCAACCATGCCGTCGATGCTGCCGGTGTGGAAGTCGACGGCCTGGCCGCGGTAATCCTGCTGGAACCAGCCGAGACCGTACGTCATCCAGTGCGGCTTGGTAAGCCGCGTGGTCGGATACATGTCGTACGGCGCAATCGTCTGCGGCGTGAACAGCTCCGCGAACGATCGCTCCGACAGCAGGCGCTTGCCGGTCGCGCCGCCGACCGTCCCGCCATCGAGCAGGAACTGCATCCATTTCGTCATGTCGTTGACGTTCGACCATACGGCGCCGGCGGCCGCCACGGGATCCACGCTGAGGTTCTCGATGACGCGCACGCGGCCGTCGACGAGGCTGTGCGGCGACGCGACGTTCGAACGCGTCGCCAGCGTCGCGGCCGTCGGGATGGTCTCGGTCATGCCGAGCGGTTCGAAGATCCGCGAGCGCATGATGTCGGCCCACGATTTGCCCGACGCCGCCTCGATGACCGCGCCCGCTGCGGCGTACATGATGTTCTGATAGATGAAGCCCGACCGAGTCGGGTAGCTCGGCTCGATCAGCCTCACGCGCCGCAGAATCTCGTCTGTGGAGTTGGCCTGCCCATACCACAGGTAGTCGGCATTTCCGAGCCCGCTGCGGTGCGTCACGAGATCCCGCACCATCAGCTCGCGCGTCACGGCTGCATCTTTCAATTGAAACCAGGGCAGGTACTTCGTGACAGGCGCGTCCCAGTCGACCTTCTTGTCGTCGACGAGCATCGCGATGAGCGCCGCGGTCATGGCTTTGGTCGTGGAGCCGATCGCGAACAACGTGTGCGTATCGACCGGCGCGGGTTTGCCGAGCTCGCGCACGCCGTAGCCTTGCGCGAACACGACGTGTCCGTCTTTCACGACCGCGACGGCGAGTCCCGGCGCCTGCCAGTCCTTCACGGCTTTAGCGACGTAGCCATCGAAGCCGGCGAGCGGAGCGGGCTGCGCGCGCACCGCCGGCGCGCACAACGACGCGAAGAAGACGATCAACAACACGCGGCGCATGTCACCTCCGGATTCGAGATTTTTGCATAACGCGCCACTCACTCGAACATTAGTGCAACCACGAAAGCACGAAAACCCACGAAAACACGAAGAAGAAATTTTTGGTACATGTTTTTCTTCTTCGTGCGCTTCGTGGAATTTCGTGTTTTCGTGGTTGCTGTACTGTTCGAACGAGGTTAACGTGCCCGCAGTGGATCGCATCTACCGCTTCGGCGTATTCCGATTCGACACTCGGACGCTGGAGCTTCAGCGCGACGGCCAATCCGTACGCCTGCAGCGTCAACCTGCGCAGGTGCTCGCCGTTCTCATCGCAAACGCGGACCGGCTGGTCACACGCGACGAGCTCTGTCACGCGGTGTGGGGGACCGACACGTTCGTCGACTTCGGCCGCGGGCTGAATTTCTGCATCGCGCAGATCCGAACCGCCTTGAGCGACGATGCGGGGACGCCGCGGTACGTGCGGACTGTCCCGAAGAAAGGATATGAGTTCATCTGTCCGGTGGAGATCGTCGAGACTGCCG
>Ga0114129_10011122_pt1 | contig 12826 bp, 10 predicted proteins | sample RhiMetdeltSRZDD1_FD_80071 | JGI IMG/M metagenome (GOLD analysis project Ga0114129, IMG submission 80071) | Populus rhizosphere microbial communities from Tennessee, USA - Rhizosphere MetaG P. deltoides SRZDD1 (version 2) (version 2) | ecosystem: Host-associated > Plants > Roots > Rhizosphere >...
CAGTCCGACCGCGACGCCGGCGAGCGTCACCGCGAGTCCGTCGCCGACGACGTTCGCGAGGATGCGGCGGCTCGGCCCCGAGCGCGACGCGGATGCCGATCTCGCGGCGGCGCGCCGTGACGGCGTACGACATCAGCCCATAAAGACCAATCGCGTCGAGGCGCGACACGTTCCGGCCGCGGATGACGAACCACTTGTGGTCGGCGTTGGGATTCTACGTCCTTCGCGCGGTGATCATCACGTTCTCGCCGTACAACAGCGATCGCGAGAACAGCGCGGCGCGGATTTCGCGGTTGGCCGCGCGCTGTGCCGGATCGCGCTCCTTGCGAAACGCGATCGTCGTGTACAACCACGCCCACGGCACCAGCACCGCATAGAGAAAGCTCACCGGCTTGATGTGCGTGTGCGCGACGTCGATGATGCGGAAGCCGGAGGTGTGGAGCGCGTAGCGCAGCTCCGGAAACGTCATCAGGCCGATGTGGTGCAACGGGTGCCGCGCCGCCTCGCGGAGCGGGCGCGGATCCTGATGAAAGAACCCGCTGCCGCGAAACCGGACGCGCGAGCGCAGCGACACGATGTTCGGCGTCGTCAGGACCAGCGTGCCCGAGGGCTCGAGCACGCGACAGAGCTCGCGCAAGTACGCGTGACGATTCTCGAGATGCTCGATCCCTTCGACCGACAGCACCGCGTCGAAGAATCGATCGGGCCACGGGAACGGCTGCGACAGGTCCGCAATCGTCAAGGCGTCGCCGAGCCGCGCCGCCGCCGCCGCATCCACATCCGCGCCAAACACCCGGTACCCGCGCTCACGCAGCGCCGCAGCGAGCGCGCCGGCGCCGCACGGCGCGTCGAGCAGCCGCGCGCCCGGCGGCAGATCGAGTTCCAGCACACGCCGGAATACGGCGTCTTCAATGATCGACAACATGATGCGATTGGATCGCCGCGACGCCGAATGCGAGCATCGACGCGCAGAACAGGGGACCGCTCGCGATGGGTGAGGTGGTCGCGGCGAGATAGAGCGCAATGGCGACGATCGTCGCGATCTGCAGCGCGCGGCGCGCGTGCCGCCAGTCCCACCACAGCGCGCTGCCGGAGATCGCCGCCGCCGGCATCATGAACGCGAGGTGGTGCACTTCTGACTGTGGCGAGAGAAGCGGAATCGCCAACGAGTAGAGCGCAAACGCGACGCCATGCCTCGGGCGAAGGCGCCGCGCGTCGGCCTGCAGGATCCACCCGATCACCATGGCCGCTGCGCTGGCTTTGAGCATCGGCGTCAGCGGAGTGCCGGTCAGGCGTGCGATCGTCCCGGCGAGGCTGAAGTCGAGCGGCTGCGGATGCACCGCCAGGCCGGTCGCGAGAAACACACGCCAGTACTGTTCGTAGATGTCGATGATTCGCGTCCCGACGAGGACGAAGGGAATCAGACACCATCCGGCGATCAGCGCGGCGCTCACCAGCATCCACCTCCAACTGCGTCGCAGCATGAAGTACGGCACGAACGCGACAGGAATGATCTTTATCGCGACAGCCAGTGACCAGGACAGGGCGCCAGATCGCTCGGCTAAAGCCTCGCGCTCCATCTGTGCCTCGCGCTCCATCTGTGCCTCGCGCTCGATCCCGGTAGAAGGAGCGCGAGGCTTTAGCCGAGCGGCTGGCGCAGCGGCTGCAACGCACAGCGCGAGCACGATGAAGTTCACCTGGCCATTCCGCAGGTTGCTCTGCGCGATGCTGATGAAGACCGTGAAGAAGATCGCGAGGAACACAATGCTGTCGGTCCGCTCGACGTTCGGACGCGCGTGCCTCACGATCGCGCGAATGGACCACACGCCCGCGGCGACGCTCACCGCGAACCACACGGCGACCGCGACCGCTGCCGGCACGAACGTCAGCGGAATCAGCAGGAACGCGAGCGTCGCTGGATAGAGATAGGGAAACGGCGTCGGGAGGAGATATGGACTGTCGCCGTGCAGCAGCGCGCGTGCGGACAAGAGATAGCTGGTGAGATCGATTCCGTCCGGCCGCTCGGCGCGGACGTAGGTCTGCGCGAAGAGGACCACGCACAGCACGGCCGCCCACGCGAGGGCGGCGGGTTGCTTGATACTCAGAGAGCATCGCGACATGGCTGATGGCTGACGGCTCATGGCAATGGCCGATGTCAAATGGTCGACGCCATCAGCCATGACCATCAGCCATCAGCCATCAGCCATGACAAATCACACTTCAAAGAATCAGAACTCTATGCGAATCCCCGCGTGCAGCGACGGCGGCGGCTGCGTCGCGGTGGTCACCCGCGATTGCGCGCCGCTTACCTGGAACTCTTCGATCTCGTACGCCATGTCGAGGATGTTATAGCCCTCGAGCACGATCGCGATGCGGCGCGTGCCCGACGAGAATCCCTTCTGCAGCCGCGCGTCCATCGTGCCGGTGAAGGTGAAGCGCGTGCGGCCGTTGCGGAACGCGCGCACGATCTCCGCGCCCTGATTCAGATTCGGGACGACGACCAGCCGCGAAAAATGCTGGCCGTCCTGGTATCGCGCGGTGAAGCCGAAGCGGACGTCGTGCGGGAAGCGATACACGGTCGACAGCTTGATCGTGTAGCCGCGCTCGGTGAACAACCGTCCCTGCGCGAACGTTCGCGAATTCGGATTCGTGAACACGTCGCCGAGCAGCCCCGCGTCGTTCTCGGTCGCGCGAAATCCGCGATACGCCGACAACCCCTCGGATCGGCCGGCGGTCAGGCCGAACAGCAGGAACAGCCGCTCGGTTTCCCGCTGTCCCGTCAGCTCCGCGCCGATGAACGTCGTCTCGTGATCGGCGGGATTCGTCAAGACGTAGCGGTCCGCGCCGAAGGTGGAGGGCGAGCGATTGAAGATCGGCAGGATCTGCGTGTCGCCGAACAACCCGGGATCGGAGAACGGAATCACCGAATAGCTCGATTCCGGCACGCCTGTGTTGACGACGCCGATCAAGTTGCTCTCGCGGCGGCCGATCGCCATCAGGCGGACGACGGTGTCCGGCACAGGACGGCCTTCGAAGCCGCACGTCAGCCCGTCCATGTGCGGCCGCGCGAGATTCGGATCGATCGTCGAAAAGTTCGCGGACGTTCCGGCGCCCGGTCCCACCCGTGCCACCAGCGGGCCGCGCTCCGACGCGGCGGGCGCGTGGACGACGGTCGACGAGGTATTCCACCGGTACACGGCCCCGGTCGGCGCCGAGGGATCGCTCCACGCGAGATCGACCAGCGGCAGCCGATGCGCTGTGCGGCTGTAGCCGGCGAGCGCCGCAATCCGGCCGACGTCGGTGAGCTGCCATCGAAGACCGGCCCGCGGCAGCACGTCGCTCCACGACACGACGCTGGCGCTCTGCGCCGATCCCCGGAGGCGTTCGAACCGTATGCCGCCGTCGAGCGCGAGACGCGGATGCACCTGCACGCGCTGTGACGCGTACGCCGCGAAGGTCGTCTCATTCCACTGCGACGGAGTGTTCGGATCGGAAAACTCCCAGATGCGCGCCGCGAGCCCGTTGATCGTCTCGCCGATCCGCCCCCCGAAGGCGGGACGCATCCGCACGCCGGTACCCGAGACCTCGACGCCCAGCACCGGCGCGTTCGGTCGCGGACTGAATCCGCGCGAGTCGGGCGCGTTGAGGCGCACGCCGGCGGACCAGTGCGTGTCGGTGCCGCCGCCGGGATAGAGCAGCGCGTCGGCCGGTCCATCGATGATGCGGTTGATCACGATCGACGAGGCGCGTGCGAGATCGAGCGTACGCCGGCGGACGGTGTAGCCGCCGAACGCCGACCACGTTCGATCGCGATCGTTCGCGCGCGTCCGATGCTCCCACACCAGCTGTCCGTGCGCCGCGAGATGCCGCTCGCTGGCCGACGGCTGGCCGAAGGCGAAGCGATTCTCGAATGGCGCCGTTGTCCGCTGCAGCCAGCCCACGACCCGCACCTCCTGTCGGTCCGGCGCGTCGCTTGATGTGAACACGAGGTGCGTGAAGAGCGATCCCTGAGTGGCGTCGACCGGTGTCGTCTCCTCGCGCTCGTACCGGGAGGCGCCGTTGAACGTGCCGGCGAGGAGCACGCCGAGACGATTCGCGACCAGCGGGCCGCTGAGGAACACGCTTCCGCTCGCGGCCGATTGCAGGCGTGCGATCGCCGGGGCGTGCGGCGGCGGCCAGGCGCCGGTCCTGGGCGACGGCCCGGACAACCGGCCTTCGGCGGCGCCGGTCCACGTCGACGCAGGACGCCGCGCCGCGAGCGAGACCGCGACTCCGGCGGCATTGACGTCGATCGGCAGCAGACCGGTCGCGACGTCGACGCGATCCCACATGACGACGCCGGGCAGCAGCAGCGGCGCGCCGCTGCCATCGCCGCCGGTGATGTCGACGCCGTCGAGGCGAAACTGCGTCTGCGTCCACGAGCTGCCGTGCGCGCCGACGCGCGCCGCGCCGCCGACGTTCAGGCCGCCGCCGTCGATGCGATCCGAAATGACCTCGGGGATCACCGTGTCGAGCAGCGTGAAGAGGTTGCCGCCGCCGCTCGGCAGATCGTTGAGGGCGTTGACCGTCAGCGTGCTGCCGAGCGGAGGCACCTGAATGGCCTCTTTGTTGAACGGCGCGATTGACGCGCCGCTTTGCGCGCTCGCACTGGCGGAAACGAAGACGAACACGACGGCCGCCGGGAGATACAATTTGCCAATGCCCGAAACCGCAGACGCCGCGGCGTTCATCGATGCGATCAAGACGGGAGAATTCGAGCGCGTCAAAGCGATGGTATCGGCCGATCCGTCGCTCATCGACGCGCGAGGCCGAACCGGCGAAAGCGCCATCCTAACCGCTGTGTACCACCGGCAGAAGGAAATTGTGAACCTGCTCGTCGCGCGCGGCGCGTCGCTCTCGCTCTTCGAAGCGTCGGCCGCCGGTGAAGTGGAGCGCGTCGAACGACAGGTCGCGACCGATCCGTCGGCCGTCAACACGTACAGCGCCGACGGTTGGACGCCGCTGCACCTTGCGGCGTTCTTCGGCCACGTGAAGATCGCCGAGCTGCTGCTGGCGCACGACGCCGACGTGACGGCGCGGTCGCGCAACTCGAACGGCAACACGCCGCTGCACGCGGCGCTCGCGGGCAACCACAAGATGGTCGCGGGCCTGCTGATCGGCCGCGGCGCCGACGTCAACGCCGCCGACACCGAAGGCTGGCGGCCGCTGCACCTTGCCGCGCACAACAACAACGTCGACGCGATGAAGGCGCTCATCGCGCAGGGCGCCGACGTCACCGTTCAGAACCGCGCCGGCCTCACCCCGCTCTCGCTCGCGCAGGAAAAGAATCACCGCGAGGCCGCGGCGCTCCTGCGACGGCATGGAGCCTGATGTCTCGGGGCTGCTCGCCCGCTGGGCGCAGCAGGATCCGGCGGCGCGGGACGAGCTGGTGGCGCTCGTGCACGGCGAGCTGCGGAAGATCGCGCATCACTACCTGCGCAACGAGCGCGAAGGGCACACGCTGCAGACCGACGCGCTCGTGAACGAGGCCTACCTGCGCCTCGCCGGCGTCGATCGTCTGCAATGGCGCGATCGGACCCACTTCTTCGCGATTGCCGCCATGCTGATGCGCCGCGTGCTGGTCGACTACGCGCGCCAGCGCGGGCGCGACAAGCGCGGCGGCGGCATCTCGATCAACTCGTTCGACGAGCACGCCGTCGGCGGGCAGCAGGACGTCGACATGCTCGCCCTCGACGAAGCGCTGACGCGCCTCGCCGCGATGGATCCGCAGCAGGAAAAGATCGTCGAGCTGCGCTTCTTCGGCGGGCTGACCGTCGAAGAAACGGCGGGCGAGCTCGGGATCTCGACGGCGACCGTGAAGCGCGACTGGGCGATCGCGAAGGCGTGGCTCCACCACGAGCTCGCGCGATGACACCCGGCCGTGAGGAGTGGGCGCGCGTGAAGGCGGTGCTCGAAGGGGCCATCGCGCTCGACGGCGCCGCGCGGTCGGCGTACGTCGTCGACGCGTGCGGCGGCGATTCGGCGCTGCGCCAGTACGTCGAGGCGCTCCTCGACTCGCACGATCGATCGCGATCGTTTCTCGAAACACCAGCCGCCGTGACCATCGTCACGCGCGATCGGGAGGAGAACCTCGCGGGCCGCCTCATCGGCGGCTATCGCATCGAGGCGCGCATCGGCGCCGGCGGCATGGGCGAGGTCTATCGCGCCCACGACGAGAAGCTCCAGCGCATCGTCGCGCTGAAGCTGCTGCCGCGGCACTTCGCCGCCGATCCCGAGCGGCTCGATCGGTTTCGCGTCGAAGCCCGGACGGCGTCGGCGCTGAATCATCCGAACATCGTCGTCGTCCACGATTTCGATCAATACGACGGCCGTCCGTTCATGGTCACCGAGTACGTCGAAGGGATGACGCTTCGCGAGCGGCTCGCCGCAGGGGCGGTGCCGATCGGCGAGCTGCTCGACATCGCGGTGCAGGTGGCCAGCGCGCTCGCGGCGGCGCACGAGCGCGGCGTGCTGCACCGCGACATCAAGCCGGAGAACGTGATGGTGCGGCCCGACGGCTACGTGAAGGTGCTCGACTTCGGCCTCGCCAAGCTCGCGCGCGTGAGCGACGACGGGTCGCGGATCCTGACGCGGACGGGCGTCGTGATGGGCACCGCGCAGTACATGTCGCCGGAGCAGGCGCGCGGACAGCCGGTCGACTTCCGATCCGATCAGTTTTCGTTCGGCGCGGTGTTGTACGAGCTCGCCACGGGCCGCAGCGCGTTTGCGCGCGGATCCAACGTGGAGTCGGCCGCGGCGGTGATCGGCGAACATCCCGAGCCGATCGATCGCGTCTGCCCGCAGGCGCCGCCGCCGCTGCGCTGGGCGATCGAGCGATGTCTGGCGAAGAAGCCGGCGGACCGATATGGATCGACGCGCGATCTCCATCACGATCTCGCCACGGTGCGCGAACGGCTGGCGGAGGCGCGGCCCGCGTCGGCCGCGCCGGCCGGATCGAACCTGCCGGTGCCCACCACCGCGCTCGTCGGCCGCGAAGAGGCCGTCGGGTTCGTCACGCAGCTACTCGCGCGCGACGACGTCCGGTGGGTGACGCTGACCGGACCGGGCGGCGTCGGCAAGACGCGGCTCGCGATTCACGTCGCGGCGGATCTGTCGGCGCAGTACGACGGCGCGGTCTATTTCGTGCCGCTGGCGAACGTCACCGACTTTCGCCTCGTGCCGTCGGCGATCGCCGAGACGCTCGACATCCGGCCGCAGGGCGGCGAGGCGGCGCTGCACGCACTGAAGCGGCACCTGCGGATCGCGAGGGCGCGGCTGCTCCTCGTCATCGACAACTTCGAGCACGTGGCCGATGCGGCGCCGATGGTTACCGAGTTGCTCGAAGCGTCGCCGGGTTTGAAAATCCTCGCGTCGAGCCGTGCCGGTCTCCACGTGACGGCCGAGCGCGAGTATCAGGTGCCGACGCTCGCGCTGCCCGATCGACGCCCGGCTCGCGCGGCCGATTCGCTCGCTTCGTCGCCGGCGGTCGCGCTGTTCGTGGATCGCGCGCGGGCGGTGTGGCCCGACTTCCGGCTCTCCGACGAGAACGCGCCGGCGGTCGCCGACATCTGCGTCGCGCTCGACGGTCTGCCGCTCGCGATCGAGCTGGCCGCGGCGCGCGTCAAGGTGCTGCCGCCCGCGGCGCTGCTCGCGCGGCTCGCCGGCAAACGGCTGTCGCTCGCCGGCGGCGCGCGCGATCTGCCGGCGCGCCAGCAGGCGCTGCGCAACACGATCGAGTGGAGCTACGGGCTGCTGACGCCCGCCGAGCAGCGGCTGTTCCGCCGCCTCGCCGTGTTCGTCGGCGGCTGGACGCTCGAGTCCGCCGAAGCGGTGTGCGACGCGCGCGAGGATCTCGGCGTCGACGTGCTCGACGGCGTCGCGTCGCTCGTCGACAAGAGCCTGGTGCGACCGATCGAGCCGCGCGACTTCGACGCGCGCTTCACGATGCTCGAAACGATTCGCGAATTCGGCCTGGAGAAGCTCGCCGCCGCCGGCGAATCGGAGGCGACGCGCAAGGCGCACGCCGCCTACTGCCTCGTCCTCGCGGAAGAAGGATCGATGACCAGCGATGCAGCGTCGCAGCTGCCGTGGCTGGCGCAGTGCGATGCCGAGCACAACAACCTGCGCGCGGCCCTCGATTTTCTCGTGGAAACCGGCGACGCCCGGTGGGGGATGCGACTGGCGAGCGCCATGCTTCCGTTCTGGCATGCGCGCGCGCATCTCGCGGAAGGGCGCGACCATCTGACTCGAGTCCTCGGTCTCGGCAATCCGTCGGAAACATCGGCGCTGCGCGCCCGCGCGACGTTCGCGCTGGGCACCGTCTTCTATTCAATGGGCGAGCTGGCGAAGGCCATGCACGTTCACGACGATCAGTCGCTCGCCATGTATCGCGAGCTCGGCGATCGACGCGGCATCGCGATGAGCCTGAATGCGCTCGCCACGGGCCACCGCGCCGCGGGTGACTATACCGCCTCGCGCCGCACCTTCGAGCGAGCGCTGTCGGTGTGGCGCGAGCTCGGCGACGTGCATGCGGCTGCGCGTACATTGAGCAATCTGGCCACCGTCGCGTTCGACGAACGGGACGACGAGCGCGCACGCGCGCTGTATCGCGAGGCCCGCGCCGCGTGCGATCGGCTGGGCGATCGGGCCGGTGCCGCGTGGGCGATCAACTTCGAGGCCCAGGTCGAGCAGCGGCGCGGCGACCGCGTCACCGCGCGCGCGCTGTACCGCGAAGCGCTCTCCCGCTTCCACGCGATCCGCGACGCGTGGGGCGCCGGCGATTCGCTGCTCGCGCTCGGCCACATGGCGTGCGACGACAACCAGCCCGCGGAGGCGCACCGGCTGTTCGAAGAGGCGCACGCCGTGTTCGCCGCCTCGCGCGACACGCGTGGTCTCGTCCGGATCATCGAAGCGTTCGCCTGTCTCGCCGTACGGGAAGGGCGCGCGGAGCAGGCGCTGACGCTCGCCGGCGCCGCGGCCGCGGTCCGTCAGACGCTCAGCATGCCGTTGCCGCCGTTCGAGCGCGACACGCTGGAGCGTGCGCTCGACACGGTGAGGCGCGGACTCGACGCGCAGCGTGCCGGCGCGGCCTGGATCGAAGGCTGGGCGATGTCGGCGGAGGATGCGGTGCAGTACGCGCTTACTTCACGTTGACCGGGTTGAGCAGCCGCCGCACCGCGGAGATGCGATTGGCGGGAATCCCGCTGCGGCGCGCGTGTTCGCGCACCGTCGCTTCGTCCGGCGCCAGGTACACGCAATAAATCTTGTCCTCGGTCACGTAGCTGTGCAGCCACTGGATCTGCGGGCCGATCTCCTGAAGCGTTTCGAGCGACTTCAGCGACACGGCGCGGATCTCTTCCTCGGACATCCGGCCGGCGCCCGGCACTTCACGTTCGATGACGTATTGGGGCATGTGGCGCGATGATAGCTTATTTACTTGCGTTCGATTCTCACCGACTCGATCGTGATTGGCTTGACCGGTCGATCGCCCGGCTTGCTCGTCTGCGTGCCGCCGATCTTCTTCACGACGTCCATCCCCTCGGTGACTTCGCCGAACACGCTGTGCTTGTTGTCGAGCCACGGCGTCGCCGCGAGCGTGATGAAGAACTGGCCGCCGTTGGTGTTGGGACCGCGATTCGCCATCGACAGGATTCCCGCTTTGTCGTGCTTCAGCTTCGGGTGGAATTCGTCGGCGAAGGTGTAGCCGGGTCCGCCGGTGCCCTGCCCGAGCGGATCGCCACCCTGAATCATGAAGCCGTCGATCACGCGGTGGAACACCGTGCCGTTGAAGTACGGCTGTTTCACTTTGCGCCCGGATCGCGGGTCGGTCCACTCCTTCGATCCATCGGCCAGCCCGGTGAAGTTCGCGACGGTCGCCGGCGTCTCGGCGTCGAACAGGCGCGCGGTGAAGTTCCCTTCGCTCGTCGTAAAATGCGCGTACACCATGCCGCGATCATACCGGTATCTTCACTACGATGTCTTCACCGATCACCTGTTCGGTGGCAATCAACTCGCGGTCGTTCTCGACGGCCGCGGGTTGTCGACCGAGACGATGCAGGCGATCGCGAAGGAGATGAATTTCTCCGAGACGACATTCGTGCTGCCGCCGGAAAAGCCGGCGACCGACGTGAAGATGCGGATCTTCACGCCGGCCGAAGAGCTGCCGATGGCCGGTCATCCCACGATCGGCGCGACGTTCGCGCTCGCGCGCTCGGGCGTCATCGAGCCGAAGCGCGAGCGCTTCGTGTTCGGGCTCGGCGTCGGTCCGGTGACCGTCGCGCTGACGTGGAAGGGCGACGAACTCGGCTTCGCGTGGATGTCGCAGGCGAAGCCGATCTTCGGCGAGCCGATTGCCGACAAAGCCGCCGCCGCTGCGGCGCTGTCGCTCTCGCCCGCGGCCGTTGCCGGCACCGGTCATCCCGTGCAGGAAGTCTCGTGCGGCGTCCCGTTTCTGTTCGTGCCGATCGCGACGCGCAGCGCCGTCGACAACGCGTCGGTCAACGCGGCGCTGCTCGATGCGCTCATGCGGTCCACGACGATGCGCGCACGCGGCGTGTTTCTCTTCTCGGCACAGCCCGGCAGCGATCGCGCGACCGCGTACAGCCGCATGTTCGCGCCCGAGCTCGGCGTCAGTGAGGATCCGGCGACCGGCGTCGCCAGCGGTCCGCTCGGCTGTTACCTCGTGCGCCACAACATCGTGCCGCCGGATAAAGCAGGCGCGATGCTGAGCCTGCAGGGCGTGAAAATGGGAAGACCGAGTCACGTGCACATCTCGATCGGGATGCAGAACGGCGATATCAGCACGGTCCGCGTCGGCGGCGAAGCGGTGCTGGCCGGTGAGGGTACGCTATACGTCTGACGGCCAGAACTTAGAACTTAGAACTCAGAACTTAGAACTCAGAACTCAGAACTCAGAACCCAGAACTCAGAACTCAGAACTGTAAAGGAGAGAACTCATGATCGTTCGTTCGATGTTGACAGCCATTGCAGCCGTCGTGTTCGCGTCGCCGGCGTTTGCGCAGGAGAGCGGCGTCAATCTGTCGAAGGCGAAGCTGCGGAATCCGGCGCAGCTCACCGAGCAGGCGCCGGAAAAATTCAAGGCGAAGTTCGACACGAGCAAAGGCAGCTTCGTCATCGAAGTGCACCGCGACTGGGCACCGAAAGGCGCCGATCGCTTCTACAACCTGGTCAAGAACGGCTTCCTCGACGACGCGCGGTTCTTCCGCGTCGTGCCCGACTTCATGGTGCAGTTCGGGATCCACGGCGATCCCAACATCCAGAAGAACTGGGCGAACGCGAACATTCAGGACGACCCGGTGAAGCAGAGCAACAAGCGCGGCTACATCACCTTCGCCACGCGCGGCGCGAACACGCGCACCACGCAGCTCTTCATCAACTTCAAGGACAACGCCGGGCTCGATCGTCAGGGCTTCGCGCCGTTCGGTGAAGTGACCTCGGGCATGGACGTCGTCGACAAGATCAACAGTCAGTATGGCGAACGTCCGAATCAGGGGAGCATCCAGGCGGAAGGCAACGCGTACCTGAACAAGGAATTCCCGAAGCTCGACTACATCAAGAAGGCGACGATCGAGAAATAGTCAGGTAGGTCTGGTGGGTCAGGTGAGGCTACGCGGACGCACCCGACCGATTAAGATCGTTGTCATGGCTGTGAGTCAGGCAAGCGCGTTGGACGCCGCCGTTGCGGCACTCATCGGCGGCTACAACCGCGATCCGTTCGCTGTGCTCGGTCCGCATCCGGATGAAGATGACCGAGCCACGGTGATTCGCGTCTTTCAGCCGGCCGCCCGGCACATCGAGCTGCGTCTCGTCGCCGACGGTCAGGTGATCCCGATGACGAAGCGCGATCCCGCGGGCCTCTACGAGGCGCGCGTCGACGGGGGCGGCACGCCTGATTACCGGCTGCGGATCACGTATCCCGGCGACCACACGATCGAGATCGACGATGCGTACCGCTACGGACGGGTGCTCACCGATTTCGATCTGCACCTGCTCGGTGAAGGGACGCACAATCGCGCGTTCGAGAAGCTCGGGTCGCATCGCATCACGATCGGATCGACCACCGGCATCCACTTCGCGGTGTGGGCGCCGAATGCGGATCGCGTCAGCGTGATCGGCGACTTCAACGCGTGGGACGGGCGCGTCCACGCGATGCGCGATCTGCTGCCGAACGGCATCTGGGAAATCTTCATTCCCGATCTGCCGGACGGCCAGCGCTACAAGTACGAGATCCGCACGAAGACCGGCGCGATTCTCAAGAAGGCCGATCCGTTCGCCTTCGCGTTCGAGGTGCCGCCGCAATCGGCGTCGGTCGTCCGCGACATCTCGACATACGTCTGGGCGGACGATGCGTGGATGTCGTCGCGCGCGCATCATCACGAATGGCTCGAACGCCCGATGGCGATCTATGAGGCGCACCTCGGATCGTGGGCGCGCGTCCCTGAAGAAGGCAATCGGTTCCTCACGTACCGCGAGCTCGCCCATCGTCTGGTGCCGTACGTGAAGGAGATGGGCTACACGCACATCGAGCTGCTGCCGGTGATGGAGCATCCGTTCTCCGGATCGTGGGGCTACCAGGTGCTCGGCTTCTACGCGCCGACGAGCCGCTTCGGCCCGCCGGAGGATTTCAAGTACTTCGTCGACGCGTGTCATCAGGCGGAGCTCGGCGTCATTCTCGACTGGGTGCCGGGGCACTTTCCGAAGGACGAGCACGGCCTCGCGCGCTTCGACGGCACGGCGCTGTACGAGCACGCGGATCCGCGTCAAGGCG
>Ga0114129_10011123_pt1 | contig 12826 bp, 12 predicted proteins | sample RhiMetdeltSRZDD1_FD_80071 | JGI IMG/M metagenome (GOLD analysis project Ga0114129, IMG submission 80071) | Populus rhizosphere microbial communities from Tennessee, USA - Rhizosphere MetaG P. deltoides SRZDD1 (version 2) (version 2) | ecosystem: Host-associated > Plants > Roots > Rhizosphere >...
CGACGTCCCGATCCTGCTCCTGACGGGCGATCTGAGGTTGCGGCGGTCCACGCTCGCCGCGGACAAGGTGATCGGGCTGACCCCCGCGGATGTCGGGCGCCATGTCTCCGAAATCCGGCACACTCTCAGATTTCCCGACCTCGAGCAGGTGGCCGCCGAGGTGCTCAAGACCCAGGGAGCCAAGGAGATCGAGGTCCAGGATCGGTTGAACGTCTGGTATCTGATGCGGCTGCGCCCCTACCGGACCGACGACGGCCGGATCAGCGGTCTCGTCGTGGTGCTGTTCGAGATCGATCGCCTGAAGCGCAGCTTCCAGGAAGTCGAGCGCGCCAGGAACTTCAGCAGGACGATCGTGGAGGCCGTCCAGGAACCTCTGCTGGTGCTGGGGGACGACCGGCGCGTGCTGATGGCCAACCGTGCGTTCCTCGAGATCTTCCACACGTCGCGCAACGCGATGGAGCATCGGCTGGTCTTCGAGCTGGAGCCGAACGGGTTCCGCTCCGCGGCGTTCAAGCGCCTTCTCGAGGAGTCGCTGGGCGGTCGTGCGCGGCGCAGAGACTTCGAGATCGAGTTCGAGATCGGCGGCTCGACTCCCATGATCATGGCGATCGACGCGCGTCGGTTCGATCGGCACGAGGAGGACGGGACGATCCTCCTGATCACCATGAAGGACATCACGAAGTTCCGGCTCGCCGAGCGGCGCCTGGTCGCATCGCGCGACACGGTGCAGAAGGGCCGCCTGCGGGCCGAGTCGTCGCTCCGCGAAAGCCGGCAGGATCTCAGCGCGAGCCGCGCGGAGCTGCGGGTCCTCGCGGGGCGGCTGATCCGGGCCCAGGAGGACGAACGGAAGCGCGTGGCCAGGGAGCTGCACGATGACCTGACCCAGCGGCTGTCGGCGCTGCAGATCGGATCGGCGGGGCTCGCGCGGCTGACTCCGGCGGGGGAGCCCGCCCGGGCGGGCTTCGTGGCGCACGAGGAGAACATCGCGGAGGTCGTCGAGGAGGTCCGGCGCCTCGCCTACGACCTGCATCCGGCCATCCTCACGCACCTCGGGCTGCGGGCGGCGCTGAAGTCGTTCTGCGTCAAGTTCTCGGGTCGCGAAGAGATCGACGTCGATTTCAGCGCCCAGAAGGAGCCGACCTCCCTGTCGGAGGAAATCGCCCTGTGCCTGTACCGGGTGACGCAGGAGGGTCTCCGGAACGTGGCGAAACACTCCGGCGCGAAGTCGGCCAGCGTCGTGCTCAAGACGGTCCGCGGCGTCCTGCATCTCACCATCCAGGATCGCGGCAAGGGGTTCGGCGCGGGCGTGGAAAAGAAGGGAGAAGGGCTGGGGCTTCTGGGCATGAAAGAGAGGGTCCGGCTGGTCCACGGCACCATTCAGGTGAGATCCCGGCCCGGGCACGGAACCCGGATCGAAGTCCGGGTGCCGGTCCCCCCCTCGAGAACGCGAGAGGTCGAGGCGTCCGGCTAGGAGTCCGGCGGACCGGCGTTCCGGGCTTCCTGCACGGACTGCGTCGCCAGGTGCGCATCGATCCGCGCCTCGATGTCGCCGGGGAACCGGGGCGGCGGCCCCACGATCCATGCGGACGGCCACCGCGATCCCCCGCGGCCCGTAGGTGGGCTCAGCTCGGAGGGGCTTGGAGCGCCTGGGCGAGGAAGTCCTTGTCCTCGGCCGCGAGGATCGCCTCGCGCAGAATGGCGGGCACGTCGTCATAGGAGACGAGCCGGCGGTACTCCCGCGCCAGCTGAATGAGAACCTGGCCGCGGTCGTCATAGATCTCGCCGATGGTCGGGGGCTCGAACCGGAGGAACGGCTCGAGGTCGGGAAGACCCCGCCGATCGAAGTAGACGTGGCGCACGAATCCCGCCGCCGGGAGCAGCGTCACGCCCCGCCGACGCGGCCAGGAGAAGTATGGCGTGGCGGATCGTCAGCATCGGCGTTGCAGAAGCGGTCCTTCACGCGCCTGAGAGAAGGCCCCGCGCTGGAGGTCAGCGCGGGGCCCTGGAGGCGGGAACCGAGTGGAGCGGGGAGTGGGCTCGAGCCGGGTCCGTGGGGATCCCGGGGGTCAGTCGAGCTTGTTGCCCTTGAACGTGTAGGTCAGAACGGCCCCATCGTTCTTCGTCATGATCATCTTGCCTTCGATGTTCTGCTCGTGAATGGTCCCCGTCCAGACCGACTGTCCCATCGACGTGCTGTTCTGCTCCGTCTTGAAGGTCCAGTCCTTGTTGCCCGATTTCGCGAGATCGTAGTGCGACGACGCGAACCCGACCTTCTGGCCTTCGTTCATGGACACCATCCCGTCCGCGAAGGTCAGGACCTCCTTGTAGTCCTTCTCGCCCTTCTCCTTCGCCATGGAGTCCGGCCCGACGTCGACCTTCCAGCTCGTGCCGTCGAGCGCCGCGACCTTCTCGCTGGCGAAGGCCGCCAGCCCGAACGCGAACACCAGTGCTGCCACCCATGCAAACTGTTTCATGTCACTCTCCTTTGGATTGTGGTTAGGCCCGGCCACGCCAATAGAATCCGCCGCCGCCCAGGAGCAACACGACCACGACGATGATCAGGAGCGTTGTCAGGTTCATGGCCTTGTTCCCTCCTCACCGGGGGACGACGGTTCGGATCCGTCCTGTGGCGAATGCCATCCTGGGCGGAATGCACTCCTTGCCACAATCGGAGACTTTCTGAATCTGCGGTCAGGCGCGTCCTGAAGTCCGCTCAGGCGAGCCGGGGGGCGCGCTGGGACGCGGGCCGGGGCCCGAGAAGCCGATCCCCCTGGACCCGCCGGTGGACCTCGAGGAAGGTGGCGGGATCCTTCAGCGCGCGCAGCGCCATCGGCGCCGTGGCGAGGCGCCGGATCAGCCACGGGGACTTGACCGCCATCCGGAAGGCCTGCCGCTGGGCCTCCAGGCTGAAGCGGATCTGGTTGGCCGCGCGGAACACCCGTGCCACCTGCTCGTAGAACTCGCGGACGTCGAGATGGGTCGGGGTCAGGGCCGTGAAGAGCGAGAACGCGGGGTGCGAGATGGCGCTCCGGTCGGCGAGCTCCGGCGACTCCTTCAGGGCGCCCTCGTAGAGGTCGGTGCCCGGAAGCGGGGTCGCGATGGTGAAGTTGGACGTCCGGATCCAGCGCCGATGGGCCTTCAGGAACCGGACCATCTCGTCGAAGTAGGCGCGGGTCGCGTCGCACGGGATGACGAACTGGGCCGTGACGATCGCCCCGGCCTCCGCGGCACGACGGATGGCCTCGATGTTCCTGTCGACCGTGTTCCGCTTGCTGAAGTTCCGGAGCTGCTCGTCCGTCACCGCCTCCACGCCGAAGAGGATCCGCTTCAATCCGCCGCGCTTGATCCAGGAATAGAAGCGATCCTCCTCGCGCAGATACAGGTCGGTGCGGGTCTCGACCGTCAGCCGGAAATCTCGACGGCGCGGCAGAAAGTCGGAGGCCATCCACGACAGCAGCGGGTCGTAGAGTTCCCGAAGCTGTTGCTCGCTCGCCTGCATCCAGATGTCGTCCGCGAAGAAGAAGGCGCTGACGGCGGAGGGCAGCGAGTCGAAGTCATGCTGCACATTCGCGAGGGACGCCACCGAAACCCTGCGGCCGTGCGTTTTCCAGACGGTGCAGAAGGTGCAGTCGTAGGGGCAGCCCTCGCTCGTCTGCCCCATCCCCGTCGGGCGGAATCCCTGGAAGTACTCGCGCCAGTATCGCTTCGGCAGCAGATGCCACGGATTGGGTCGGAGGCTCGCCAGGGGCAGGGGGGCCGGCCCGGGGTCGAGAACCCAGCGGCCGCCGTCGCGATGGAAGAAGCCGGGAGCCCGCGCCGGGGTCCGCCCCGTCTCGCGCACCTCGACGGCCAGGGCCGCAAAGGAGGCGTCGCCGCTCCGGTGGCAGATCAGATCCGCCGCCGAGTCCCAGAACGACGCCGGGTCCTCCGAGGGCGCGGTCCCGCCGAAGACGATGGTCGTCGCGGGGGAGAGGCGCCGGATCGCGGCGGCCACCCCGATCGCCTCGTCCCCGTTCGACGTGAAGGTGAGGGAGATGCCGACGAGGGCGGGCGGATCCTGCCGGACGCGCTCGAGCAGTCGCTCCCGCTCGCCGGCGATGCGGAGATCCGCGATCGCCACGTTCTCTCCCGGCGGCAGCTGGCCCGCGAGGCGCACCTGGGGGAGGGGCGGGTAGTTCGCGATGTTCGGAAGGCTGAAGCGACGTGCGATGGGATTGATGTCGGGCTCGACGAGGATGATTCCCCGCTGTCGGGAAGAGATCATGAGTGCTCCGATTATGATCCCTCCTTCCTGATCGGAAACCCGATCGAGGGGGCCACACGGACCCCATGGCAGGTTCTCGAGCCGCTCTGTCCCCAGTGCGGTGGACGTTGCGTCTGTCAGGCCGTTCCGGACAGAGAATTCAGGCAAGGTCCCGATTGACCAGGATGGGTATCATTCAGGCCATGGGGTCCTTCCTGACACTCGACGACCAGCCCGGGGCCGAGAAGGGGCCGCACTCGGAACAGGACCTGGCGCGCTTCAAGCAGGAGTTCGAACTGGCGCGGGAGAAGGATCTTCTGATCGGGATCCCCGCAGCGCTGGTCCTGGGCTTCATCGCGCTCGTGCTGAAGGTCGATGCGAAGGGCCTGTTCGGGCCGCGGATCGTCTGGATGATCGCGTTCGTCGCGATTGTGTTCGGGCTGTTCTTCTTCCTGGCGCTGCGCAGGGGCTGTCCCGCCTGTGGAGCGGGCTTCAGGGACTATTTGTTCAGGGACAATCGCTGCCGCAGCTGCGGAGTCGAGCTGCGGTAATCGAACTGCCCCGTCCGGGGCGCCTGCGCGCGCACCTCGCGAAGCGGCTCCGTCGCCGCAGCGAGCGCAACCTTCTCGCGGTCTCCCACGACTAACTCGCCGACGGCTTGGGTCCGTCCTGCGGAACCTCAACGGGAGGCGAGACATGAACACGGCGGAGAGAGGGTGCGCGCACCTGGTGTCAAGAGGAGCAACCGTGATGGCGATGCTGCTCGTCGCGATCTCGGCTGCCGTGGCGTGCCCCGACACCGATGGGGACACCGTCTGCAACAACGTGGACAACTGTCCCGACGTCTACAACCCGCCCCAGGGGGGAGTGCAACCGGACCATGATGAAGATGGCGCCGGCGACGCCTGCGACGACTGGACGTCCTGTGCACCGTTGGACGACGGCGCGGTGCACGTGCCGGTCAACTACGACACGTTCACGCCTCCCGCGGTCGGGGGCAGCTACAACGACCAGGAGTCGGGCTGCAAGGTCACCCGGATCACCGACGCCGTCGCCCTCTTCGTTGATGATGGCACCCGTACCGATCCGACGTCGCGATCCCATTTCAACAGCGACAATTCCCGCCTCATGCTCCTGGGGGAGGACGGGCACTTCGTCGTCGATCAGCATGGCAACGTGACCCGTTCGGCGGCCGATCTGGGGACCGAGGTGAGGGCCCCGATCTGGAGCCGGACGAATCCTGACGTCATCTACTACGTGACCGATCTGCAGCCGTCGAATCCGAGCGCGACGAATTATGTGAAGACGATGAACGTGAAGACCTGCGCGTCACCGACGACGCTGCTGACGATCAATGGGCGCGTCGGATTCGGAGGGTGGGAGACGCAGACGACCGTGGGGCCTGGGGCGCTTCCGGGGCCGGGGGGGATCGGCGAGGACCTCAACGACGGCGCTCACCTCATCATCTCGACCTCCCTCTCCGACCATCGGGTCTACACCATCGCCACGGGGGCGCTGTCGCAGCCGATTTCGGGCGGACTCATCGGCGCTTCGGATGTGGCCAAGAACGACTGCTCCTTCACCTACGGAGGCAAGATCGTCTGCATGTTTCATTCGGATCCGAACGGCAACAGGAACTACAGCCCCCTCGGGATCTGGCTCTATCACCTGAGCGGCTCGAACTGGGTCGCCGAGAGGCAGGTCACGGACTGGAACGGGCACGGCGATCTCGCCTACGAGCCGGAGGCCTCGGACCCGGACTGCCGTGACGTGTTCGTGATGATCAACGACGTGAAAGCAAAGCAGGGGAATCATGGCTGCAACCCGCCCGGCGTCGAGAAGGTCTGTCTCGCCGACAGCACGCGAACGTGTCTTCTGCCCCTCGACCGCGCCGCGCCGGGGAATGTGCCCTGGAACTTGAAGTCCCTTTACGTCAGCGGCAACAACGACGGATCGCACCCGTGGGTCCTGGTGAGCACGAATGACAACAAACCTCCGAACGATAGCCTGTTCCCCGACACCCGGGCGTGGAGTCTGCCGCCGGGCTGGTCGGGCTGGGGTGATCGGTGGGGGAAGTACTTCAACGAAGTCCTGATGGTCCGGCTGGATGGATCGGAGATCCATCGGCTGGCGCATCACCGGTCGCGCGATCCGAGGACACTCGACCCGGACGACGACGACTATGATGCGAGCGGTTTCTGGTCGCTGTCCAGGGGGATCCTCAGCCGCGACGCGAAATTCGCCCTCTTCCCGAGCAACCAGCACCTCCGCCAGGATTTTCCGAGATACACGGACCCCTACGTGATCCAGACGACCCCTTCGACCGGCGCGCCGCCCGACCCGTGCGGGCCGTGTGTCGTCAATTTCTGCAGCGACGTGGGCTCACGCTGCACCTGGAACGAGACATGCGGCGTCGGCGGGTGCGGGTACAACTTCTGCTGCGCCTACGAGTGCCAGTACGATCCCACGTGCTCGGTCGCGGGAACGCCTCCACCGAACGCCTGTTCGCTGCCGCAGTAGAGTCCAGGCGCTCCAACCCGAATGGCGCTCAACTCCCGCCTGGGAGCGCGCCGATCGCCGGTGGCGACGCGTTCACGGCGTCGACGAACAGGGTGCCGCTCCAGCCGACCTTGTCGGCGGCGTCGAGGTCCAGGGCCAGACGGGGCACGGGGCCGTCGAACTCGCGCGCGCGCAGGGGGCCGGGGCCGCACTCCATGCTTGTATTGCAGGTCCAGGCGGAGCCGGCGTGCCGCCAGATGGTGTTGAGACCGAGCACGTGGGGGTCCTTGTCACGGAGCCGCGTCCCGAGCGGTCGGTACTCGTCGTCCGGTTTCCACGGGTACCCCTTGATGATGCGCGAATGCAGATCGCCGACCAGGACCATCGTCTGGGCCGGCCGAACCGTCGCGATGGCCTCGGAGAGCGTCCCGGCCATGAAAGCGTCGCGATCCTGGCCCGTGTTGGAGTCGATCGCCCGAACCGCGAGTCGCATCCCCTGGGCGCGATAGGTCCTCAGCCGCTCGAGGAGAGCGAGCATGGCCTGGCTGGTTCTCCCGTCCTGAGTGTCCTGCTGCCAGAAGGAATGGGCCAAAAGCGCTCGCGTGCCGGCGTCTTTCTCCGGGCCATCGAGTAAGAGGTCGATCGCCGGCTGGGTGCTCACGGGAAGCTCCAGGCCGACGAGCACGGTCTGCCCCTGGTGCCGGCTCGCCGCATCGCACACCAGGTCGGCGAAGAGCGCCGGGATCTCGGCGGTCCCGTGGCGCTCTCCGAGGAGCACGGTCGAGCTCGCGAGCCGATCCGCGCCTTCGATGAGGCTCGCGCAGACGGGTGCGCCTGCAGGCTGAACGGAGGACCTGTCCGGGGCCGTGGAGGGTCGCGCCGGCGCCGTGCTGCGGCAACCGGTGGCGATTCCCACAACGTACACAACGAATACGAGGGCAAGACGAGCTGTCCGCAGGTGACCCATGGATCCCCCTTGACTCATGGTCGAAGACGGTAACGCGACTTCTGGAGGCAGTCAAACGCTCCGCGTGCCGGTAAAGTAGGGCCGCGATGCGCATCCGATCCCCGGGTCTGTTGCTGCCGCCGGTTCTCCTGGTGTGCGGCGCGGCCTGCGCGACCGTCGGGAACCGCGAGGCGACCCCGGCGGCCGACAGTCCGCCGGCCCTGGCGCAGGTCGAGGCCCGGTTCGTTCCGGACCCGGGCCGGATCGCGCCGGACCTGCGCGAGGGGCAGGAGTTCGTGCAGCCGCATCCGATCGTCACGCCCCTGCCGCACTACCCGGCGGCGCGGGAGGATGAGCCCGGGCCGGTGGTCGTGTTGCTGCGGTTCGTCGTCGGGTCCGATGGGGCGGTCCGGGAGGTCCGCGACAGCCCACTGGCCGATCCGGGCGGCGCCCCGGCCGACGCGGCCTTCCGCCAGGCCGCCGGAGACGCCGTCCTGAGCTGGCTGTTCGTCCCGGCCGCGATCCAGACCGTCAAGCCGGGCCCGGATCTCGATCACGACGCCAAGCCCGACTACACCGTCCTCATGGACTCCAACCGGGTGCCGGTCTACCTCGATGTCCGGTTCACCTTCGAGATCGTCGCAGGGGAGCGCCGGGTCCGGGCGGACTGACGGATAAAAAGACCGGGGCCCGCTCCCCTCGCGGGCGACGGGCCCCGGCGGAAACGAAGCGGCGTCCTTCCTCTAGCCCGCGCGCTTCGTGTACTGCTCCGTGGTGTTCACGAACGACTTGGCGACGACCGGCACGTTGACCGGGCCGCCGATCAGGATCTCCCGGGCTTCGAGCGGCCTGCCGTAGAGATCGGCGTTGTCATCCCTGTCCTGCGTGATGACGAGGCCGTTGAGGGAGACGCCGGCGAAGGCGCCGCGCGAGCGCGACCAGGAGAGAATCTGCGCGTGCATCAGGATGTCGGTGGCGGCGCGGGTGTTGCGCCCCACCGGTCCGGCGGCGGCGGTCGCTTCACCGCCGATGCTGAACTTGTCCTTGAGCAGCTTGTTGACCCCTTCCTTGTTCATGATGAGCAGAACGAGGTCCGCCTCCTGGAAGCCGGCCTGCCAGCCGATGCTGGGGCCGCCGATCTTGAAGAACGCCGGGCCGCTCATGCCGTGGCCCTTGCGGCAGGTGAAGATCCCCTTGCCGCCTTCGCCGCCGACGATGAACGCCCCCTTCTTGACGTCAGGGAAGACGCCGACGCACTCGGCCTTTTCGAGCAGGTCTTTCGGGATCCCCTTGTCGGGGGCCGTGACCGAGGCCTTGAGCGCCGCCTCCGCCGCGTGGAGCTTCTCTGTCTGTTGCACCCTGTCCTTCGCGGCGTCGTTGTTGTCGTTGTCCTTCGGAGTGGTGAACGCGGGGACCGACATCACCCCGGCCACCAGCAGCACCGGTACGAACTTCAGCAGTCTGCGCATCGTCACTCTCCTTTATAGAGGTGTGATGGTTCTGGTTCGTACGCTCCGTGTGGACTGCAACGGAGGTGCCAGAAGACCGCGTGAAATCGGCCGTTTCAGCGAATCGATCGGTTATTTTCGCGGGCGCGTACGATGCCGATCGCGCCGGATTCGTCCCGTTGCGCCTCGTGGTCGGCGTCGGGCTCCGCGGCGGAAAGTCGTCCAGGTGTGATTACGGCTTCGGACGGAAGACCAGCAGCGCCGCGCCGGCGGCGACGGCTCCGACGCCGGCCCACATCGGGATGTTGATCGTCTTCTTGTCCTTGACCGACATCTCCAGCTTGCGCAGCTGGAGATCGTGGCTCGCGTGCGCGAAGGTGAAGCCGCCGTAGACCAACCCGAGGAGACCTCCCACGATCAGGACGATGGCGAGGATCTTGACTGCGTTCATGTGTACCCTCCGACTGTCGCGATGGGAAGATATCCTTATTACTCCGCGGGACAGGAAGCCGCCATCCGGAGGGGTCCGTAGCGACCAGGGCTTCCTTTCCGACAATGGGTCAGGAAGGCCCTGACGAGGTCCATGATCCTTCAGGTCAAGGTCAAGCCGAACGCGCGGGACTCCGCGCTGACGCAGGAGCCGAATGGCACCTGGACGGCGCGCGTCAAGGCGCCTCCGGTGGACGGCAAGGCCAACGAGGAGCTGATCCGCCTGGTCGCGGCCCACTTCCGCTGCCCGAAGTCGGCGGTCACGATCAAGAGCGGCGCCTCCGGGCGGCTGAAGCGGGTCGAGGTGGACACCCCCTGATCGCCTAGAATCCGCCCATGATTCACGCCGCTCCCGTCACGCTCGAAGGCCACGGTGTGCGCCTGGAGCCGATGCAGCCGGAGCACGAGGAGGGGCTCGCGGCCGCGGCGGCGGACGGGCGGCTGTGGGAGCTCTGGTACACCTTCGTCCCGTCGCGCGAGAAGACCGCGGCCTACATCGCCGAAGCGCTCCAGGGGCAGCGGGCGGGGCGCATGCTGCCGTGGGTGGTGCGCGAGGCCCGCTCGGGGGAGATCGTCGGGAGCACGCGCTACCACGACATCGACGCGCCGATCGATCGGGTCGAGATCGGCTACACCTGGTACCGGCTCGGCGCGCAGCGGACGCACGTCAACCCGGCCTGCAAGCTGCTCCTGCTCGGCCACGCGTTCGAGACGCTCGGGTGCCGCGTCGTCGGGTTCCGCACCGACAATTTCAACGTCGCGTCGCAGCGGGCGATCGCAGCGCTCGGAGCGCGCAAGGACGGCGTGATCCGGCACCACACGATGCGCCCGGACGGCTCGGTGCGCGACTCGGTCATGTACAGCATCCTGGCGCCCGAGTGGCCCGACGTGAAGAAGCACCTCGCGACGCGCCTGCGCCGGACACGCCTGCCGGCCGATCCCTGACGGCCCGGCAGCGAGTCGACGCGATGGAGCGGGGGCGCCGGTGCCGGCGCGCTGAGGCCTACCGGCCCCACTCCAGCGGGAACATGCGGCCCGCGGCCTCCGGTGTGGCGATCAGGCCGAACAGCTCGAGCGCCCGCGCCAGCACCGGGTCGCGATCCGACGCCAGGTCCTCGGCGGTCGGGAGGATGACCTCGTCCGGGACGACGCCGGTGTGCTCGAGGCTGTGGCCGTCGGTCATGACGAGGTCGGCGACGGTGATGCTGGTGGCGAACGTGACGCCGGTGCGGTCGCCCCCGGCCATGTGGTCGAAGGTCTGCGACACCATGACGGCGCCGGCGGTGCGGTCACCGAGGACCGTGCCGCGGCCGGTGAGCTGCAGGGTGCGGGCGAGCAGCTCCGAGGCGGAGGCGGAGAAGCTGTCCACCAGCACGAGGATCGTCCCTTCGTAGACCTCTCCCGCCTTGCGCGCCATCATCGGCGGGCGCGGCTTGCGCCCTTTCCAGTCGGCGATCTTCGTGTTCTCGCCGACCAGCCCGCCGACCAGCGTCTCGAGCATCTCGACGGCGCCGCCGCCGTTGCCGCGCAGGTCGATGATGAGCTTCGGGTACTTGCGCACCTGGCGCAGGAGCTTCGTCCTGACCTCGTCGGCGCCCATGTTGAACCCGGGCATCTTCCAGACGAGCACCTCCTCCTTGAGGGGCGCCATGCGGTGGCGCCCGAAGTAGGCCTCGTCATCGAGCCCGCGCATGTAGTCGTTGATGTCCATGGTGTTGCGCAGGTCGGTGATCGCCTGGCCCGCGACCACCTTGGCGTGGATGCGCAGCGTCTCCGGCGCACCGCCGGGGTGCACGATGGTGAGCGCCGTGCGGGTCTGCGGCGCCACCACCCGCTGCATCCAGAGGATGGTCTGCAGGCTCTCGCGGATCGGCCGGTCGCCGTCGATCTCGAGGATCTCGTCCCCGCGCGTCAGCCCCTGCGCCTCGGCGTCGCTTCCGGGCTGCACCGCGGTCACGAAGCACCGGTCGCCGATCATCTGCGCCACCCAACCGTGGGTGATCTTCGCCACCCGCGACGGCGGGAGGAAGCTCGTGTGCGAGTCGTTCAGCCGGAACAGCGGCACGGCGATCGCCGTGAACAGGTCGTTGGTCGTCTGCGCCTCGTCGATCGACTCGCCCGCGCTCTTGAAGAGCCGGTCGAGGTCGAGCCCGTGATAGGTCGCGTCGTAGTAATACTTTTCCACGTCCCCCTTGACGATGTTGAGGATCATCCGGCCGCGCTCGCGCTCGAATTTGCTGAGGCCGGGCGCCGGCGGGGCGCCGGGCTTCGCCGTGGCGGACGCGGGCGGTTTCGCCTTGGCGTCCGCAGAGAAGGCCCGGCCGGGGGCTCCCGTGAGCAAGAGTGCGGCGCACGCGACGACCAGAAGCGCCGCCTGCGCGGGCGAATGGGTCGGATGTCGGAGCATTCTCGCCGGTCGGGCTACCTCGGCCGGGGGTTGCGCGTCCGGGACGGGGTCCAGAGGACCATGTGCGCGGTGGCGCCGGGGTCGGCGCGGTCGGTGCCGATCACCTCTCCCAGATCGTTCAGGCGCTGCGCGATCGGCTGGCCGCTGCCGAGCGTGGGGAGGGGAGCGAATCGGCCGGCGTCCCAGACGCCGTAACGGAAGATCGAGGTGGCGGGATCCTGCACGGCGACGAGGATCTGGCCGCGCTCGTTGAGGTCGAGCGGGTAGGCGACCGCGCCGGCGGCACCCATGGTGCCGAGGTCGGTCATCGCGCCGGCCTCCCAGAGATACACGTGCGCGCCGCTCTGCACGACCACCTGGCCGCGGTTGTTGATCGCGACGGCCCGTCCCCACGAGCCTCCCGGAGCGCCGAGGTCGATCATCGCGCCGGCCTCCCAGAGAAACGCGTGCTCGGTGCGCCCGTCCGGCGTGAGGCTCGAGCCGACGACCTGGCCGTCGTCGTTGATCGCCCGCGCGTTGCTCCAGTCGCCGCCAAGCGTGCCGAGGTCGGTGAGGACGCCGGCCTGCCACAGGAAGGCGCGTTCGGTGTAGAGGGTGCCGTCGTGCACCCCGAGCGTGCCGGCCACCTGCCCCGCGTCGTTGAGATCGACAGGGTGGCACTGCGACCCCCGCGGAATGGCGATCGCGGCGAGTCCCGTCGGGCCGCGCACAAAGCAGGAGTTGGGATCGTCCGGGTTGCCGACGAGCGTCTCGAGGAGGACCTGCCCATGGTTGTTGAGGTCGATGGCGATCCC
>Ga0114129_10011124_pt1 | contig 12826 bp, 16 predicted proteins | sample RhiMetdeltSRZDD1_FD_80071 | JGI IMG/M metagenome (GOLD analysis project Ga0114129, IMG submission 80071) | Populus rhizosphere microbial communities from Tennessee, USA - Rhizosphere MetaG P. deltoides SRZDD1 (version 2) (version 2) | ecosystem: Host-associated > Plants > Roots > Rhizosphere >...
ACAAGCCATCGTTGGGCACGCTGTTCAGTCACGCCGTCTCCTTCGATGCCTCAGACGGGGAGAAACTAGAAATGGCAGCTAAGCACAATTCAAGAGGCGTTAAGGTCCTACTGACTATCGCTTAGTTTGTTCAACTCCTCAACTGTCGCCGTCTCATCATAAATCCCTGATCCGATTTGAAACGACGTTCCTGGGACCGGCCGAACATGAAGCATCTTGCGCACTTAATCCTTGCGGAAAGCTAGCCTACGGGAACGAGTATTGCTCCAACGCAGCGGTGGCCTGCAGCAATCCTGGCTGCCGATGTGGTTGGCAATATGTCCACACGACCTGGTGTAATTCCGGTGTAGATAGTCCAGCGACCTTATCGACTCTAAGTATCTTAGACAACAACTCGTCCAACTGTCTCAGAAGAGGCCACCGTTCGGATGATCCTCGCTGTTTCTGCTCACAACAAAACTTGGGTCATCTATTCCTTTCGTGGTCTGCTGTGTTCTTATAAGGATCTCTGGCTGTAAATCTAGCAATGCTGGGTGAGGATGCCTTTAATTTGGCTGACTATATTGATGGGCGAAGATAAAGCGCCCTCATCGACGTTGTAAGCTAAGCATCATTCACGCATGAATGACTGAAACTCCTCAACCGTGACCTTCCCATCTTTGTTGGCGTCGACCTTGTCGAAAATACGTTTATGTATGAGCCCTCCATCTCCATCTGTATCAGCGATTGCGAACATGATCTTCATCATGTGTGCTCGCATAGCCATCATTGGCATCTGCATCTGATTACCCATCATACCCATCATGGCATTTGCATTTGATCGCCCATCATGCCCATGCCCATCGGCATCATTCCTTTCCCGGTCTGGGCCTGCATGTTTTGCGATAGGTCACCTTGGTTCTGCGGTGAATCTGCATGCTGATCAGCAGGTTGAGTTTGAGCGGTTGCGACAGCGATTGGCCAGAAGCATGCAAAAGCAATTGTTAAACCCTTAATCATGACAATGCTCCTCTTCCATTCGGAATAGTATCGCGCATCTAGCGGCATAGCAGTTGATCCACATCAATGCGGTTTCCCTAATCAGCGCTCACAATGTGGATATTCTACAGTCCGTGCTTTTCACCGTACTCCCACCAACGATGCAAAAACTGTTCGTCGCCTTTGATGCCTCTCCAAGTGCTTGGCGCGCCCTTCAATACGCTATCAAGCTGGCTAAAGAACAGGGTCGGATTCAGCTACATATTGCGAATGTACATCCGGAGCCCGTGATTTACGGTGAAATCCAGGTTTATGCGTCAAGAGAAAAGATCGAAGAAGAGCAGCGAACTTACAGTCTCGACATTCTCAAACCAGCTATCGAGGAAGCTTCACGTGCTCAAGTTTCATTTGAAAGCGAGGTTCTTATCGGACACACGGCACTCACCATTGTGAGCAGGGCAGAAGAGCTGCAATGCACTGGGATAATTATGGGAACGCGGGGAATGGGTGCCATCGCAAATTTGGTCCTCGGCTCTGTCGCTACAAAGGTCATCCATTTAACGAAATTGCCGGTCACATTAGTTAAATAATGGTCCACCATTACAAACGCTTTTGCCGATGCATCGCTTTTCTCGACAGGATCGGGCACGTCTTATCCAAGCCCGGTACAAAGTAACTGCCATCAAAAATTTTCTGGGTTGGCCAGACCTCGTCAGGAAAAAGCTATTAGGAACCTACGAAACTATCAATCGTCTGAAATAGGGGGCCCAGTCGGTAAACTCGTAGTCGCCTTTGGGCTGATTCGTCTGGTGATCCTTCAATACTACGTGTTCGACGATCTGTTGCTTGAAATAGTCGTATTCGTCAAACCGCAGTGCTCCAGCCACCAACATGGAATGTGTGGGATTCCAGTCCGTAGTCTTCACAAACGCATCTAGGTAGCTCTGTGCGTCAGCTCGTCCTCTTTTGGAAACGCAGCAGATAAGCTAACAGAAATAAACAGGGTGGGTTTATGAACCTTGGTCAGTTTAGTGATAACGAAAATCTCTACAGACTCTTGATGTCGTTCTTGGTGCACTGATGCAGCTACAATGATCTTATCGTAGGCTTCAACACGCAGTTCGACGGGGTTGCTAGCTGTGTCAAACAAGTCTGCGGTATGCCCATGCTCCCGCAAACGGGCTGCAATAGCTTCTACAATCTTGCGGGTCTGACCTTCAGAGCTGCCGTAGGCGATTAATATATTCATGTGGCGGGTACCCTACGTACTCGTCTTCGGATGGGCGTTACCTTAGCTCGCTCCCCTACCCTTGCGGTGACCGCTGAGCTGTTCTGTGAAGGCCTGCTCTCGGCACAGGGTCCTGCGGATTTTTGATAGGATACCAGCATGGATGTTTCAGAAACAGAAAAGGAATTCCGCATGTTGTCTCCCCGATATGGTCCTGTAGTGGGCTCTTCTTGCGGAACTGTTCGACAGTAACGATGCGTCATTGTCCTCCGCGAGAACTGAAACCGTCCCCACGCAGCGCCGTGAGTAGGAACAGATTTCGGGTCTCCCCACAACTTTGTCCCTTTAGTGCCATTTGTGCCCAATAAGCACCAGAAAAATGCGGTGGAAGCTAGTCGGACCCTCAAGACTTAGCCCCATTTGTCCCTGTTTATCCCTCTAGGTGTGCGACAGGTTGATCAGACGGGTACTCCTTACAAGCCGAGTGCGCGTGGAACATTGGGCTCATCCATGAAGCCGAACGTGTGAATCACTTGCGTGAACAGAGGCGACAACTCTTTGATCTCTGTGCGTTGGCTGGTCGGCACATGCGCCGCATCGGCAAAGCTGAGCCCCGCAAAAAGCCTTTATGGACTCCTGTGAGTCAGCGTGGAGTTACGATAAACTCACCGCCCCTGTGGGAGCCTAAACAGGAGATGAACAGCTGCTTCAGCTTCTATTCTGCGACAATGTGCAGAATGGCATCAATTGGATTTGGGGGAGATCGCCATGAACATCGCGTTCAAACTATTCCCTAGCAAATTTCGGTGCCCGAGATTTACGCAGCTAGACGATCATCTGCTTTGTGACATCGGCTTGTCCTGCGTGGAAATTGAGTACCGTCACGACCAAGCCACCGAGAAGGGATGGGCTATAGAAGCACCCCAAGAAGCCGAGGCAACCAATTAGAAGGCTCGTGATGAGAAGCGGCAACCTCCCAGCCGCTCTTTTCATTTCTGAAATGCTTACTGCAAGCGGACCGTTCAATTCGCCCGCAATTTCTACGGCGAGCCTGCCGGATTAGGATTCCAAATATCTCGAAATAAACGCCAGGAGCCGTCGGTATCCTTTTTCCAGATAACGATGTATTTGCCACTGGCTGTTGTGCGAGCATCGCCAGTGCCTGGAGCAGAATAGCTGAGTTCACCAACTTCATAGGCCCAATCTCCCTGATCCTCGACCTCTACCGCCTTGAGGGTCAGATCCGACAGTCCAGCATCGATGGCGCCCTTCCAGAAATTCTTGATGTTGGCACGTCCGTCGATACGCACCGAATCCGGCGGAAGCACCGCGGCATCCTCGGCGTAATGTGCCGCCACCACTGCGGCGTCCTTGCTATTGAAAGCTTCACTAAATTTGACCAAGGCCGCTTCGATGGCCTCGCGTGCGGATTGGGCATTTGCTGGTGCCACCAGCGTTGTGATGGCTATCACTATGAACAACAAACCGAATAGCTTTTTCATTGATCTCTCCCACAGATTTCGACCTTCAGTCGATATTCTGCCAGCAAATGAAAATCGGATACAGGGCTTTGGAATAAAACGCTTCATTGCCCAAAACTTCAACGGGGTATTCAATCACTTTGTCAGCTTGCGGCACGAGCACGGACCTCGCCGGCAAACGTCCGCTTACAGGGGGGCAAGACCCTTCAGATCCCATTACATGCTGAGCTGAAGCCCATTGTTGCTGACTGTCGGAAGCGCGGCGCCATCTTTCTAATAGCCAAGCCTAATGGGGAGCAGTTCACGACCGACGACTTCCACGCCATGTGGACGAGGGAAATGAAGAAAGAACCCCAAGGCACGATCCGACAACGGGGTTTCGTGTTTCATGGGCTGCGCAAGAACGCCTGCAACAAGCTCTTCGAGGTAGGCTGCACCGAGAAAGAGGTCGAGGCGATCACCGGCCAGTCCGCGGCTATGGTGGCGCACTACTCGAAGAAGGCGAACCAGCTGAAGCTGGCGAAGAGCGCACTGGAAAAAATGGAGGGCGGAACGTAAGATGCACTGGATTTGTAACGCGGCGTTACAATGTCCAGTCACCAGTTGCTATTTTTATCAGCTAACGCTATGAAGCCTCGCGCTAATTTCGCATTTCCCTATTGGGGGATCGTCTAACGGTAGGACAGCGGACTCTGACTCCGCCAGTCTAGGTTCGAATCCTAGTCCCCCAGCCAGCTTTCAATTTGTTGCTTTTATTCTTTTTGAAATGATTTCATAAAATTGCCGAAAGAATTCACAGGTAAAAACTACCTCAAAGCCCTCGCCCATCTATGGCCCGGTTTCAGCTTGGGGAAACGTCATTTGTTGAGAGCGAAACCATAAATATGCAAACACGGCAAACGCGACCGCGATCCAGATATTATCCGCTGCGACAACAGTAACGTAGTCGCGATAGCGCCACCGATGCTCCATAGCGCAATCAGGCTCGTTCGCTTTGGTCTTTGGCGTTGCGCGAGCCAGATCGAGGCGATGGCTGCGCCGATCCCCGTTGCCCCGGCCAAAATGGCCAACCCGGTTGAGCCAAGCCCGAAAACCTTGTCTGCGAAGGCGGGCAGAAGCCGTCCGGTGATCCCCCGAAGTCCGTCATTGAAGAACGTGAGCAGGAATAGCAATGCAATTGCCGGATGGGCGATGGTGTAGCGCAGACCATATGTAGTCTCCGTAGTACCCTTTTCCCGAAGGCTCTGCGCGTGCGGCCGGCGGCAAGCCCATCATCATGAGCACCGCCAAGTAAACGACATAGCCAAAAGCATTGATAAGGAAGGCAGTGTAGACCGGAAACCATGCAAGGACGATGCCTGCAAGCGCCGGTCCTGCGAACATTGCCAACGTTCTATAGGCTGAGTTGATGGCGATAGCGGGACAGAGGTTTGCCTTGCTTACCGCACGTGGCAGCAGTCCGAACTGAGCGGGCACTCCAAAGGCATGTATCATGCCGTGGATGAAAGTGAGAGCTGCAAGCAGATGGATATCGAGCAGCCCCGACGCAGAGGCAAGTGCAAGAGCCAAGGCTCGCACCAAAGCGCAACTTTCTGCTGCCAGCAGCAATTTGTACCGGTCCATCCGGTCAGTCAAAACGCTCCCAATTGGGCCGAAAAGAAAAAACGGCGCCGTGTCGAGAAAGGCGATAATGCCGAGCCAAGCAGATGAGTGAGTCAGTTCCCATGTCAGCCAACTCACCGCCAGCATTTGGACAAAGAATGCCAGCCACGAAACCACCGAACCGACCGTGAAGAGTCGGAAGTTGCGTTCGGCGTAGACCCTGCTGATGGCACCTTTTTCCATGCGAACGCTGCTGCGTTACCAGAATAACAACCTGCCAAACAATTTGCCGCTCTTAAATGGCGGTAATCCTAGTGGCTCCTCCCTTCGGTCGAGACACTTTTGACGGTTGTTCCTGCCGTCGCATACTTCATTTGTTTGCAATGTTGGTTGGACTCAGCATGTCGAAGACAGGACATTCTGGCGAGGCATTGCCGCGGCATTTTCTAACGGTGCTGGACAATATGTGTTCAAGCCGCGTTAGGTCCGCAATTTTGCCCCTGACGTATTCAAGATGCGAGGCGGCAATCGCTTTGACGTCTCCGCATGATGCTCGATGTGGCTGTGCGAGTGCGAGGAGTGCTCGAATGCTATCCAAGCTAAACCCTAATTCGCGCGCACGCCGGACAAAGATCAAACGGCGTTTCTCACCCGAAGTGTAGTTCCGTTGTCCGCCTGGGGTGCGGGCTGGACGCGGCATTAGGCCAATCCGTTCATAATAGCGAATGGTTTCAAGATTGACGCCAGTCTGCCGTGCCAACTGGCCTATGGTGAGTGCTCGCGCTTTTGTGATTTGAGGCATCTTGAATCCGTAGTTGCTACGGGTTGCATATTATGCCGAAATGAAAAGTAGCAATGCGAACAAAATGCAGTTTGCCCTTCACCGTCTCGGAATTATGGGAGCTTGGTTGTGCTCGTGTTGGCCACGGCCTTCTTGTGCGTAGCGGCATTCTGGACAGTAATTGAACCCATGGTGCTCCAAGAAATCAGAGGTGCGTGATGCGATGGGAGTCCGCAATCACCTGCCCGAAGTGCGGCTTTCAGGCGACGGAAACAATGCCAGCCGATGCCTGCCAGTATCTCTATGACTGCAAAGGGTGCGGACAGGTTATTCGTCCAAAGCAAGGCGATTGCTGCGTCTTCTGCTCATACGGAACAACGCCCTGTCCACCAAAGCAGCTGGAACTTAGCGGGCCATGGTTCAGCGTGTTGTGGTCCGGCAAAACAGGAAGATGCTCGATCGCGAGACTGGCTCAGCAACTTTCGAAGCTACAGTATCGCGTGGTGCCTACCCCTTGCACTTTTTCCAATCGGCCTATTAGCCAACTTGCCGCTGCGAACGGCCCTTTGGGCTGGGGCATTGACATGGATGGGCGGAGCCTGCCTCATCAATGCGCAAAGGAGCGGACGCACACACTGCCGGTTCACTGGACCCTTTTATCTTGCGATGATTTTGCCCGTTCTCATCTTTGGTACGGTGTCTGCCAGTCTGGCGAGCTGGCTCGCATTGGGTGTGGTGATCGTTGTTGGGAGCAGGTTAGTTTGGTGGGCAACCGAACGTGCTTGGGGGCAGTTTTCCTAGCATATTCGTATTAGCTGCTGGTAGTCCGCTCGGGCCACCAATCTTCTGGCCGCTGTTCACATGGCGCAAGAGTTTGATTTTCTTGCAAGCAGAATCGCCCTTGCTCAAAGCGAGCTGCTGCGCAGAAACTCCTTGAGCCGGGCCGATTTTGACTGGGTAAAGAAACCGGCGGCCGGCGCCACCTCGATCACTTCTCCCCCATCCATGAACACGCAGCGGTCCGAAATGTCGCGAGCGAAACGCATTTCGTGCGTCACGATCATCATCGTGCGGCCTTCCTGCGCCAGAGATTTGATGGTCTGCAGCACTTCCTGAACCAGTTCCGGATCGAGTGCGGAAGTGATCTCGTCGAGGAGCAGCAGCCTGGGGTTCATCGCGAGTGCCCGCGCGATGGCAACGCGCTGTTGCTGTCCTCCGGAAAGCTCGTGTGGATAATGATGCGAGCGCGATTCGAGACCGACGCGCGCCAGCCACTCCATCGCCCGCGTTCGGCTCGTCGCCTTGTCGAGCCCGCGAACTTTGAGAAGCCCCAGCGTCACATTGCCCAGCGCAGTGAGATGCGGGAAGAGATTGAAGCTTTGAAACACCATGCCCGTGTTGGCGCGCTGCCGGGCAAGTTCGCTCTCCCGCATGCGCCTTCTCTTCCCCTGCTCCATCCTGTAACCGATAGCCTGTCCATCGAGCAGGATTTCGCCTGCCTCGAACTCCTCGAGCAGATTGACGCAGCGAAGCAAGGTCGTTTTGCCCGACCCGCTTGAGCCGATGATGGAGATGATTTCTCCTTCGGTCACATCGAGGTTGACGTTCTTGAGGATCCGGTTCTCGCCGAAGCTTTTGCTCAGTGCGCGAATGGAAAGCAGCGGTTTCATCTACCTCTCCGCACGAACGCAAATCGCCGCTCGGCGAGCTTGCCCAGTTGCTCCAGTGCAAAATTGATGACGAAGAAGAGGATGCCGCAAAGAGCGTAGAACTCGAGCGTCATGAAATTCCGCCCGACGGTCTCCTGGGTTCTGAGCAGCAGTTCCCCGACGCCGATGACCGAAAGCAGGGTCGATGCCTTGACCAGCTCCGCCCCCGTGTTGATCCACACCGGAAGGATTTGCAGCAGGGCCTGTGGCATGAGCACGTACAGCAGTATTTTCGGAAAAGTCAGCCCGATGCTGCGCCCGGCCTCGATCTGGGTCCTGGGAATCGATTGCAGCGCGCCTCGCACAATCTCCGCCATATGCGCACTGCAGAAGATGGACAAGGCGAACAGGCCCGATTGAATGGCGGTGAAGTTCACGCCCGCAATGGCCAGGAGATAATAGGTGGCAAGTATGAGCACCAGCACAGGCGTGCCACGCACTGCATCGACATAGCCCCGGATGAGCCATCGCAGCGGCATTGCGCCATAGCTCAGCAAAATTCCCAGGAGAAACCCAAGAGCCGATCCCGCAATGATGACGGCAAGCGAGATCCACAAAGTAAGAAAAAATCCGCTCATCAGCGGCCAGGCCGCAATCGCGAGCTCATGGAGAAAGCCTTGCACGGAGCTTCAGAACTTGGGAAAGCGCCGCTCGAGCCTCCTCAAGCCGGCGGCGAGCAGAAGGCAGGTTGATATGTAGAGAAACGATGCTGCAAGCCACGCTTCCGCAACGCGGAAAGTCTCAACGTTGATCTTGCGCGCAACGAAGGTCAGTTCCTGGACGGCAATTGTGGCAGCGAGCGACGTATCCTTGAACAGGGAGATGAACGTGGTTCCGAGCGCTGGGAGCGAATTTCGCAGCATGATCGGCAGAACGACATAAAGAGACACCCGTGCTCGCGTAAGACCAATGGCGAGGCCAGCGTCGATTACGCCTCGCGGAACGCCCGCCAATCCGGCGCGGAAGACCTCGGTCAGATAAGCGCCGGCATAGAGCGACAAAGACGCGATGAAGCTCTCGTTCTTGCCGAGTCTCAGGCCCAGACGGGGAAGCGCGAAATAGGCAAAGAGCACGATAACCAGGAGCGGCAGGTTGCGGACGAAGGTCACATAAGCTGCAACGACAGTCCGCAACAGCCGCCCCTTTGCCAGTGACGCGAAGGCACAGACAAGACCGAGCACCGTTCCAATGGCGATCGAGGCAAAAGCGAGCGCAAGCCCCAGGGCAAGACCGAGCAGGAAAGTGTCGAGATTCGCCCAGATCACTCCGAAATTGAAGGAGTAACTCATCGAGCCCGCGCCTCGCTAGTGCGCCTGCCCGCTACCGCATCTCGCCCGGAAAGCCGACCGCCGGCTCAGGAGGTCTGACACCGAACCACTTTTCGAAAGAGGCGGCGTAGGTCGCGAAATCCACGCCGGTCATGGCTTCGTGGAGAGCCGTGTTGACGAAATTGAGCCAGTCTTGCTCGCCGCGTTTGACGCCGCAGGAATAGGTCTGCGGGTTCCAGCCATATCCGGCATCGACATATTTGCCCGGATTCTGCTTGATGAACCAGCGCAGTGCCGAGACATCGGTCGCGGCAGCATCGGCGCGGCCGGAGTTCAGGGCCTGATACATGAGGTCGACGCTCTCATATTGATCGACCTTTGCCTGAGGCAACGCCATATGAACCATCTCCTCCGCATAGACGTTCTGGAGCACCGAGACCGTCACGGCATTGCCAGCCGTCTTCATCTCCTCATGCGTCTTGTACTTCCCGCCCTCGGTCAGCAGCAGCCCGACGCCCTCGCGATAATAGGGAATCGTGAAGTTCACCTGCTGCGCCCGTTCGGCAGTGACGGTCATGAATTGACAGGTAATGTCGACCTTGTCGGTGACGATGTTGGGAATGCGGGCATCCGATCCCTGGTTGACGAACTCGATCTTTGTATCGTCACCGAAGATTCCCTTGGCCACGATCTTGGCGACATCGACGTCGAAGCCAGCCATCTGACCGCTCTCGTCACGAAAGTGCCAGGGCGGATTGCCCGTGCCGGTGCCGACCACGAGCTTTCCGCGTGCGATCACATCTGCCAGCTTGTCGGCAAGACAAGCCTCGCTTGAGATGATCGTCAGGCTGCTTACAGCCATCAGCGCTAGAATAAGTCTCTTCATGCTTTCCTCCCTCGTTTCAAAATCGATCTATCTTGCAAGCCAGCCTCCATCGACGGGTATGACCGTTCCTGTGACATAGGAACTCGCAGGCGAAGCCAGGAACAATGCCGCTGTTGCCAGATCGGCAGGTCGGCCCCATCGCCGCATGGGAATACGGTCGAGAATCTTGTCTGAACGTATCGGGTCTGCGCGAAGCGCCGCCGTGTTGTCGGTCTCCATATAGCCAGGAGCGATCGCATTGACGGTGATGTCGTGCGGGGCAAGTTCATTGGCGAGCAGGCGCGTCAGCCCGGCAACCCCGTGCTTGCTCGCTGTGTAGGCGGCGATGCGAATCCCGCCCTGAAATGAAAGCAGCGATGCGATATTGATGATCCGCCCGGCGATGCGCGACTCGATCATCTGACGCGCGACGGCCTGGGTCAGAAAGAAAACGCTACGCAAATTGATGTTCATGACTCTGTCCCACTCGGCCTTCGCCACATCCAGGAAGTCGGCCCGGTGTATGGTGCCGGCGTTGTTGACAAGAATGTCGATCTTTTCGCTTTTACCCGTCGCCTCCGCAACGACAGCTTCGAAATCGACATCGGTGGAGAGATCGCACTGCAACTCCTCAAAACGGCGTCCCAGCTCCATGATCCTGAGCTTGGTCTCCGCCATGGGCCGAGGCCCTAAGCCTACGATCTCTGCTCCAGCTTCCGCCAGCGCCACTGCCATTGCCTGGCCAAGACCCGTCCTCGCGCCCGTTACCAGGGCGACCTTGCCAGAGAGGCCGAATGGTCCCATCACCGGACTTTCCCTCGCGCAGCGACCGGCCACACCACCTCCACCCCGCCGTTTCTGATTCCATAGACCTCGTCGACCATGTTGCTCACCACGCAGCAATGGTTTGGAATGACGCTGACGACTTCGCCGATCGCCGGTCGTTCCTTGCACTGGCTGAGATCGACGATCGCATGTTCTTCCGATAGCGCGGCGATATGGGCTCCGGGGAAGTCGATGAGCCGTCCATAGTATTGGACATAATATTGATCTGAGGTCAGCACCTTCGAGCCCGCGTCTATGATGGCGCGATCCGGCGTCGGGCGGCTCACAACGGTTGCTCGCACTTGCATGGCGCAGTCTTCCCACTGTGCCACACCCGAATGAACCATCATGACGTCATTATATACATACGTGCCGGCGCGGTGCTCGGTCATCATGGGATAATCGGCAAGCGTCTTGAGCGCAGGCGTTCCCCCTCCCGAAATCGTCTTCAATTTGAGTCCCGCCTGGCCGAACAACTCCTTGGCCCTATTCATGAATTCGCTGGTGCGCGGCGCCGTATTGGGAAATACGAGCAATCCCTCGAAGGCTAGGCGCGGCAGACGCATTGAATAGTTTGCGAGCGCAAGCGCCGCCTCCGGGGTCTGTACGCCGTTGCGCCCGAAGCCAGTGTCGCATTCGATCAGGAGGTGCACGTCGCGTTGGTGTTGTACGCCAGCTTCGGAGAGGCCGCGAAGTACGGGCTCATTATCTGCGACCACCGTCAGTTTCTTGACTCTTGGCGCAAGGGCCATGAGCCGGTCCGTCTTTCGGCGCCCGAGAATATTGTAGGTGATCAATATGTCACCTTCGACGCCGGCATCGACGAATGTCTCCACTTCGCCGAGCTTCTGGCAGGTGATCCCGCAGGCTCCTGCTTCGATCTGCATCTTGGCGATGGCAGGAATCTTGTGTGTTTTGATGTGCGGGCGGTTGTTCAGGCCGCAAGACGCGATAAGTTTCTGTACACGTTCGATGTTCCGTTCAAGCCGATCGAGCAATATGATCACCGACGGCGTGTCGAGATCGCCAACCAGGAGTGAAGGCGTCTGTCCGGTCATTGGGCTGCTGGCGCCGAGTTACGCCGGCGATGCGCAGCAGTGCACCCAGAAACGGAGTTTCTGCCATTGTCAGATAGTGCCAGCATGAGTCCCTGGTTCCAGCACGGCAGGTCCAGGTCGAGCCGACGCTAAAAACGCTTCCCCAATCATCGTCTTACCCTATTATATTATTATCTTATAAAATGACGAGTACTTGTCAAGCTGGCTTCCTTCTCTTTATCTCCAGCTGCGAAAGACATGACGCGATGAACAAGCAATCGATAGCGAGACTTGGACTGAGAGAGGGGAAGCGCAATTTGTTTGCGCATGTCGTCGAGGAACTCGGCACGAGGATTGTCCGGGGCGACATCACTCTCAACGATTCCTTCCCAAGTGAAGCCGATCTCGGGAGAGAGTTCGGTGCCAGCCGTTCCGTCATTCGCGAAGCCGTCAAATCTCTTGCCGCGCGCGGCCTGCTCGAAAGCCGCACGCGTACCGGCATTCGCGTCCTGCCATCGACGCAATGGAACTTGCTGGATGCGGAGGTTCTGAGCTGGCGCTACAGCACGATGCCCGCGGCACAATTCTATAATGAGCTGTTCGAAGTCAGGCTGATGATCGAGCCCAAGGCAGCGGCGCTGGCGGCCGACAGGGCTACGCCTCACGCTCTTGCGGAAATTGGAAAGGCTTTCGCTGATATGACCGAGGCGAGCAGGCAGGGCGTGTCGGGCGCTCAGGCGGACCTGCGGTTTCACCAGGCCATTCTCGCCGCCAGTCGGAACGCCCTTCTCCTCCAGATGGGAAATCTCATTGCCGTCGGTCTCTACATCAGTCATCAGATCTCGAGCGAGAGCTTCACGGTCTTCCTGCCTTTGCACAATCGTGTGCTCGATGCGATTGCTGCTCAGGATGCGGTTGCGGCTGAGAAATCCATGCGGCAGCTGCTTTCGGAAACTTTGACGTTCGTAAGCCGCCACTTGGACAGCAAGCCGCGGCCGCTCGTCGACCGTGAGCGGTCCCCTTCTGCCGTTTAGCTCTGAGAACGAATCGTC
>Ga0114129_10011125_pt1 | contig 12825 bp, 10 predicted proteins | sample RhiMetdeltSRZDD1_FD_80071 | JGI IMG/M metagenome (GOLD analysis project Ga0114129, IMG submission 80071) | Populus rhizosphere microbial communities from Tennessee, USA - Rhizosphere MetaG P. deltoides SRZDD1 (version 2) (version 2) | ecosystem: Host-associated > Plants > Roots > Rhizosphere >...
CGACATCCCGCCGCGCCGCCTCGTCGCGCGCTCCTGCTGCCGCGCGGACTACCTGCGGGGCGCCCTGCTGGCGGCGGGCTCCGTCTCCGGTCCCCGTGCGCCGCATCTCGAGCTGCGCACGGCGACCCGTGAGGCGGCCGAGTTCCTCGCGGCGCTCGCCGCCGAGGAGTCAATGCGGCTCGGCGTTCTGGAGCGGGCCGGGCATGCCGCCGCCTACGCCCGCGGGCGGGACGCGATCGCGGAGCTGCTCGGATTCGTCGGCGCGCACGACGCTGCGGTCGTGCTCCAGGAGAGCGCCGTGCTCGGAGCGACGCGCGCGATGGCCAACCGCCTCGCGAACGCCGATCACGCGAACCTCGTCCGGGCAAGCCGCAGCGCCCAGCTCGAGCTTCGCGCCATCCGGCGGCTCGAGGCCTCCGGGAGCCTCGACCGGCTCCCGCCCGACCTTCGCCAGGCGGCGGAGCTGCGGCTGCGCTATCCGACGCTGCCGCTCCGCGAGTTGGCGGCGCGATCCCGGCCGCCCGCGACAAAGGCGGCCGTCCACCGCCGGCTGAAACGGCTCGAGCGGCTGTCCGGCGTCACGCAACGGGGCCCGGCAAGGGCGTAGCCCGCGCAGCGGACGCCGAAGGCGGCCGCGGAGGCTCGCGCGCGCAACGCGCACAGCCCCAACCGTGACAGGGGAGCCCGCGGAGCGGGCGGTCACCGGCCCGCGCCGGCGGCTGAGCGGTTCGGCCTCCGAGTAGAATCGCGCCCGCCGGGCAACTCCAGAGGAGGACTCGTATGGCGGTTCGCGTCGGGATCAACGGCTTCGGGCGTATCGGGCGGAACTTCTTCCGTTCCGCGCGCAAGACCGGGGCCGACATCGACCTGATCGCGGTGAACGACCTCGGCGACACCCCCACGATGGCCCACCTCCTCCGCTATGACTCGGTGCTCGGCCCGATGGACGAAGAGGTGTCCGCCGAGGACGGTGTCATCCGGGTCGGCGAGGACGAGTTCCGGGTGCTCAACGAGCGCGATCCGGGCGATCTGCCGTGGCGCGACCTGGGCGTCGAGGTCGTGCTCGAGTCGACGGGTCTCTTCACCAAGCGCGAGGGCGCGCAGAAGCATCTCGACGCCGGCGCGGCGAAGGTCGTCATCTCCGCCCCCGCGACCGATCCCGACGTGACGATCGTGCTGGGGGTCAACGACGAGGAGTACGATCGCGAAAAGCACCACATCGTCTCGAACGCCTCGTGTACGACGAACTGCATCGCGCCGGTGGCGAAGGTGCTCCACGACACGTTCGGCATCGAGGCGGGATTCATGACGACGATCCACGCCTACACGAACGACCAGCAGATCCTCGACTTGCCTCACAAGGACCTGCGACGGGCTCGCGCGGCCGCCGTCAACCTGATCCCCACCTCGACGGGCGCCGCACGCGCGATCGGCCTCGTGATTCCCGAGCTGAAGGGAAAGCTCGACGGCATCTCCGTGCGCGCCCCCGTCCCCGACGGCTCGATCGTCGACTTCGTGGCGCACCTCTCGCGTGAGTCCTCCGCCGAGGAGGTCAACGCACGCTTCGCGGAGGTCGCCGACAAGGGCCGCCTCGAGGGCATTCTCAAATACACGGACGAGCCGCTCGTGTCCTCCGACGTGATCGGCAGCCCCTATTCGTCGATCTTCGACAGCGAGCTCACGATGTCGCACGGCAACGAGGTGAAGGTGTTCGCCTGGTACGACAACGAGTGGGGCTATTCGAACCGGCTTGTGGACCTGGTCGGGAGGCTCTTGTGAACCGTCAGGTCGACCTGGTCGGCCGACTGCTCTGAGGTGAACCGGCCGCGATCCGTTCGCGACGCCGACGTCGCCGGTCATCGCGTTCTCGTCCGGGTCGACTTCAACGTCCCGCTCGAGGACGGCCGGATCGCGGACGACACCCGCATCCGCGCCGCGCTGCCGACGCTCCAGCTGTTGCTCGAGCGCGAGGCGGTGCAGCTCGTGCTCTGCTCGCACCTGGGCCGTCCCAAGGGGCCTGACCCAGCCTTCTCGCTGAAGCCGGTCGCCGAGCGGCTCGCGGAGCTGCTCGGCCAGGCGGTCGCGTTTCCCGAGCCGACAGGCCGAGTCACGCTGCTCGAGAACACTCGCTTCGAGCCAGGCGAGACGCAGAACGATGCCGCGTACGGGCGGTGGCTCGCGGCGCTCGCCGACCTCTACGTGAACGATGCCTTCGGTGCGGCGCACCGGGCGCACGCATCCACGGAGGCGGTCGCCCACCTGCTCCCGGCCTACGCCGGCCTGCTGCTCGAGCGGGAGCTGGCCGAGCTCTCGCGGCTCGTCGAGTCGCCGGGGCGGCCGTACGTCGCAATCGTCGGCGGCGCGAAGGTCGATGACAAGGTCGGCGTCCTGCGCCGGCTGGCGGAGCTGGCAGACACCCTGCTGGTGGGCGGCAAGATGGCAGAGGAGCTTCGAGCTCAGAGCGCGTTGCGCACCGAGCTCGAGCGGAGCGGCGAGGTCTGCCTGCCTTCCGATCTCGTCGTCGCCTCCGAGTTCGCGGCCGACGCCGAGTCCCGGGTCGCCGGCATCGACGCGGTCCCGGACGGCTGGCTGGGCCTCGACATCGGCCCGGAAACCCGAGCCGCCTTCAGCGGGCAAATCGCCGCCGCGCGTACGGCGTTCTGGAACGGCCCGATGGGGGTGTTCGAGTGGCCGCGTTTTGCGGAGGGCACGCGCGCCGTCGCCGAGGCGGTTGCTGCGACCGCCGGCTTCACCGTGGTCGGAGGCGGCGACTCGGTCCGGGCGGTGAGCGAGCTCGGCCTGACGGATCAGATCGGCTGGGTGTCGACCGGCGGCGGCGCCTCGCTCGAGCTCATTGAAGGGCGTGAGCTTCCGGGCGTCGTCGCGATCCCGGCCAGCTGAGGCTGTAAGGTCGCCCGGTCGTGGCCTTCATCGCGGGCAACTGGAAGATGCACAAAGGGCCGGGCGAGGCCGCCCGCTTCTGCACCGAGCTCGCGCTGCGGCTCGTCCCAGCCGACGGCGTGCGCGTGGCAATCTGCCCGCCGTACGTCTCGCTGCGCCCGGCCGTCGACGCGCTCACGGGCAGCTCGATCGCCGTATTCGCCCAGAACGTCCACTGGCACGAGAGCGGAGCGTTCACGGGCGAGGTCGCGGCCGGAATGGTCCGCGAGCTCGGCGTGACCGGGACGATCGTCGGGCACTCCGAGCGGCGGCAGCACTTCGGCGACACGGACGAGACGGTTTCGCTCCGTGCCGCGACTGCGTTGGACGCCGGGCTCGAGGTCATCGCCTGTGTCGGAGAGTCGGCGGACGAGCGAGAGAAGGGCTGGACCGAGGACGTCCTGCGCGGCCAGGTCAACGCGATCGGAGACGCCGTCGGTGCGGCGGAGCGGCTGACAATCGCCTACGAGCCGGTCTGGGCGATCGGTACCGGCCGGACCGCGACCCCGGAAATTGCCGGCGAAGCGCACGCCTTTATCCGGTCGCTGCTCGACGTCCCGATCCTCTACGGCGGCTCGGTCAAGCCCGAGAACGCGGCGGAGCTGCTTGCCCAGCGCGGCATCGATGGAGCGCTCGTCGGAGGCGCGTCCCTCGCAGTAGAGGACTTTGTCGCCATCTGCGACGCGGCCGCGCGCGCGTAGGGCGGCATGTCCCGAACCTTTCCGCTCGTCGCGCTCGTCATCCTGGACGGCTGGGGGATTGCGCCTCCCGGCGCCGGCAACGCGGTCGAGCTCGCGGCCACGCCTGTCTTCGACGACCTCTGGGCCCGGTATCCGCATACGTCGCTCGACGCGTCGGGGGAAGCCGTGGGGCTGCCGCCAGCGCAGATGGGAAACTCGGAGGTCGGCCACCTGACGATCGGGGCGGGGCGGGTTGTCGACCAGGATCTGATGCGAATCAACCGCTCGATCGAGAGCGGTGCGCTCTTCGAGAACCCGGCTCTGACGGCGGTCTTCGACCGCGCGGCGGCACGAGGCGGCTCGGTGCACCTGCTCGGCCTCGTCTCGCGAGGCGGCGTGCACTCGCAGCTCGGCCACCTCCTGGCGTTGGTCGAGCTGGGCCGCCGGCGCGGAATGGGCGAGCGGACCTTCGTGCACGCATTCACCGACGGCCGCGACGTCTCACCGACTTCCGCCGCGGACGACCTCCGGCAGCTCGTGCGCGACGGCGTCCGGATCGCGACCGTGGCCGGGCGCTACTACGCGATGGACCGGGACGCCCGCTGGGATCGCACCGACCGGGCGCTGCGCGCGATCGTGGACGCCGAGGGCCTGCCGACGGCGGACCCGGTCGCCGCCGTCGAGGCGAGCTATGCGCGCGGGGTCACGGACGAGTTCGTCGAGCCGGTCGTCGTCGAGGGCACGCCGAGGCTCTCACGCGACGATGCCGCGATCTTCTTCAACTTCCGGCCCGACCGGGCGCGGCAGCTCTCGCAGCGCTTGCTCGAGGCCGGCTACGACCTAACGACGATGACCCGCTACCGCGACGACTTCGACTGCCCGGTTGCCTTCGAGGAGCAGGATGTCGCGGGCACGCTCGCCGAGGTCGTCGCCGGACAGGGGTTGCGGCAGCTCCACATCGCGGAGACCGAGAAGTACGCGCACGTCACGTACTTTCTCAACGGCGGGCGCGAGGCGGAGTGGCCCGGCGAGACGCGCATCCTGGTGCCGTCCCCGCGAGACGTGCCCACCTACGACCTGAAGCCCGAGATGTCCGCGCCGGTCGTTGCGGAGCGCTTCGTCGAAGCGGTCGGAGCCGGCGGCTACGCGCTTGCCGTCGTGAACTTCGCAAACCCCGACATGGTCGGCCACACCGGTGTCGTTCCCGCCGCCGTCGCGGCTGTCGAGACCGTCGACGGCTGCCTCGGGCGCGTCGTCGCAGCGGTCGGCGAGCAGAACGGCGTGTGCCTCATCTTCGCCGATCACGGAAACGCCGAGCAGCTTCTGGAGGCCGACGGAGTCAGCCCGCACACGGCGCACACGACGAACCCGGTGCCGCTGATCGTCACCTCACCGGGCTTGTCCCTGCGCCCGGGCGGCCTCGCCGACGTCGCGCCGACGAGCCTGCAGCTGCTCGGAATCGCGCGGGCTGCAGGGATGACGGGCAGGGTGCTGACCGGCTGAAGGGGCCATTTCCACCACCGACCGCAGTCGCTATACTCGCGCGAACCGGGTGCGTCCCACCTCGCGGTAGCTTTTTCAGCGGTGCCACTCCCCCAACCGGAGCTGTCGACACTACGCAAAGCGCAGAGGGGTGATCCGCGGGCGTTCGCGGTCCTCGTCGCGACGTACGAGACGCCGGTCTACAACTACATCCTTCGGATGGTCGGGGATCGGACCCTGGCGGAGGATCTGACCCAGGACGTCTTTCTCCGGATCTACCACGGCCTGGCCGGGTTCTCGCTGCGCTGCCGGTTCACGACCTGGCTCTTCCAGGTTGCGAAGAACCGGGTGCTCGACGAGCTGCGCGCGCGAGAGCGGCGGCCCCACCCGGACGCGCTCGACGACGCTGCGCCGCTCGAGGTAGTCGACGCGCCGCCGGAGCGCGTCGAGATGATCGACGCCGTGTGGCGCGCGGTCGGGGCGCTCAACCCTGATCTGAAGATGGCGCTTCTGCTGCGCGACATCGTCGGGCTCTCGTACGCGGAGATCTCCGATGCGCTCGAGATCACCCTTGCCACCGTGAAGTGGCGCATCTACAAGGCGCGCGAGGAAGTCCAGCTGGCGCTCGCCCGCGAAGGCATGATCGACGAGCTAGGCCGAAACGCGGCCGAGCCGCGTTCTCGGCCGTAAAGCGGCCCGCCCTAGGCCGAAACGGGCGCAAGCCCGTTCTCGGCCGTAAAGCGGCCGAAGGCCGCGGTCACCGAGGGGCGCGGGCCGGACAGGTCCGGCCCCTACATCTTTCGGCGACCGTGCCGAAGTGTTCGCGGAGCCAGTTCGCCTGAGGGTGTAGGGGCGGGACCTGTCCCGCCCGAAACGGTTCGGCACGGCCGAAGGCCGCGGTTACCGAGGGGCGCGGGCCGGACAGGTCCGGCCCCTACATTTTTCGGCAGGCCGTCGCGGTCTCTCGCTGGGGGTGTAGGGGCGGGACCTGTCCCGCCCGGAAACGGTTCGGCACGGCCGATGTCGGAGGCACCGAGGGGGCGCGGGCCGGACAGGCCCGGCCCCTACATGCCCTCTGCCAGGCGCGTCGCCAGCCCTTCGGGGAGGCCGGCGTCGTGGATCTCCTGCTGTGTGCGCTCGATGGGGTAGTCGCAGCGCTTGAATTCCGCTCGGCCGCGGTCGAGATCGAGGAGCAGCCACGCGGCGCGCGGGTCGCCGTCGCGCGGCTGACCGACGGAGCCGGGGTTCAGCAGCCAGCGGGCCGCCGAGCCGAGATCGATCTCGGTCCCTTCGGGTGCGAGGCCGCCTTCGAGCGTCTCGTCCAGGCTGATCGCCATCGCGACATGCGTGTGGCCGACGAGCACGAGCGGCAGGGGAGAGTCTTCGAGCGCCGCAATCGCGGCCTCCGGGCCGAGGACGTACTCCCACACCGGCTCGCGGGGACTGCCGTGGTAGAGCGCCGCGTGCTCGGTGATCGCGCTCGGCTCCAGGCCTTCCAGGTAGGCGCGGTCGGATGAGGTCAGCACGCCGGCCGTCCAGCGGGCGGCCTCCGCGGCCTCCGGCGCGAAGTCGTCGAGCTCGAGCTCCCCGAGCGCGCTCAGGTCGTGATTGCCGACGAGCCCGATGGACGCGTGCTGCTCGGTCAGCGAGCAGCACGAGCTAGGCTGAGGCCCATAGCCGACCACGTCGCCAAGGCACCAGACGGCGTCCGGACGCGTGCCCTGGATGGCGGCCAGGACAGCCTCCAGGGCGTGGAGGTTGGCATGGATGTCGCTGATGACCGCAACCCGCATCGGCGGCGGGCTACGTTAGCGCGCGCGGCGCTGCTTGTCGTCGGCGTCGCGGCCGCCGCCGGCGTGGGGATCGCCGTCTACCTCCTGCTCCAGACGCAGGTTCCGAGGCTGGATCGGCCCGCGGTCGACGCGGGGAGCGTCTTCACCCAGGGCGAGCTCGAGCGCCTGGAGGACTTTCGGCGGCTTCCGCGCTGGCTGTGGGTCGCGTCGACCCTGGTCGAGCTTGCCGTGCTCGGCCTCCTCGCCTGGAAGGGCCGTGCGCTGGCGCGATGGGTCGAGCGCCGCGTCCAGGGGCGCGTCCGCGTCGGGCTCCTGCTCGGGCTGACGGCCGTCGCCGCCGTCTGGCTGGCCACGCTTCCGCTCGGCGCGGTCGATCACTGGTGGCGGCGCCGCTACGGGCTCTCCGAGCAAGGCTACGGCGCCTGGCTCGGAGATCAGGCCGTCTCTCTGGCCGTTCTCGCAGTGATCGTGTCGCTCGCCGTCGCCGGGGCGCTGCTGCTCGTCGGGCGCTTCGGGCGGCGCTGGTGGATTCCGGGCGCCGCCGGCCTCGCCGTCCTGGGGGTCGCGTACGTCCTGCTGCAGCCGGTCGTGATCCAGCCGCTCTTCAACCGCTTCGAGCCGCTGCCGGACCGGGCGCTCGCGGCGCGAATCGAGGCGCTCGGAGAGCAGCTCGGCGTGAACGTGGACCAGGTCGACGTTGCAGACGCGAGCCGGCGCACGACGGCCGCGAACGCGTTCGTCACCGGGCTCGGCCCGACACGCAGGATCGCGCTGTACGACACGTTGCTGGACGGCCGGTTCACGCAGCAGGAGATCCTGGCGGTCGCGGCGCACGAGCTGGGGCACGTCGAGCGGCACCACGTCTGGAAGGGCGCGGCGTGGTTCGTGCTCTTCGCCGTTCCAGGCGTCGCCATCGTCGCGTTCGTGATCGAGCGCCGCGGCGGTCCCCGGGATCCCGGACTCGTGCCGCTCGCGCTGCTGTGCGCCTTCGTCCTCTCGCTCGTCGTGCTGCCGGCTGCGAATGCCGTCTCGCGCCGCTACGAGGCCGAGGCCGACTGGATTGCGCTCACCGCCACGCGTGACCCGGATGCCGTGACCGGCCTCGTCCACGGGCTGACGGTCGCCGGCCTCGGCGATCCCGACCCCCCGGGATGGAGTCGCCTGCTGCTTGCCACGCATCCCTCGCCGCTCGACCGCATCGCAATGGCTGAGGCGTACGCGCGCCGACCGTAGGATAGGTCCGTGCCGCCCGACGTAAGCCTCGCTCGTGCGTAGTCCCGCCGCGCTCCGCTCGCTTGCCGAGCCGATCGAAGCCGCGGCCCGCGGGCTCGGCGGCGACGGCGAGCTCGAGGTCGTGCTCGAGCGCCCGAGCGACCCCGCGCACGGGGATTTCGCGACGACCGTGGCCATGCGTCTCGCCTCCGGCCTGAGGCGCTCGCCGAGGGAGGTCGCGCAGCAGCTGGCGGAGAGCGTCGAGCTCGGCGACCTGGTCGACACCGTGGAGGTCGCGGGACCCGGGTTTCTCAATCTCCGCGTGACCGACACGTGGTATGCGTCCGCCCTTGCAGAGGTCCTGGCCGCAGGCGATCGCTACGGCGCGGGCTCGGCGAGGTCGCCGGAGCGTGTCCAGGTCGAGCTCGTGTCGGCGAACCCGACTGGCCCGATTCACGTGGGCGGAGCTCGCAACGGTGCCTACGGGGACTCGGTCGCGCGCCTCCTCGAGTTCGCAGGGCACGCCGTCGAGCGCGAGTACTACTACAACGACGCCGGCCGCCAGATGGAGCGCTTCCGCGCCTCCGTCGAGGCGGCGCGCCGCGACGAGCCGCCGCCCGAGGACGGGTATCACGGGGCGTACATCGCCGAGCTCGCCGCCTTACCGGGCGACCCCGTGGCGGAGATGCTCCGGCGGATCGAGGCGAGCCTCGAGCGCTTTCGCATCCACGTCGACAGCTGGGCGCTCCAGAGCGAGCTCGAGCTCGACCTGCCCGCGTTGCTCGACCGGCTCGACACGTACGAGGCGGACGGTGCCGTCTGGCTGCGGGCGACCGCCCACGGCGCCGACAAGGACTACGTGCTCATCCGCTCCGCCGACCGGGGTGGCCTGCCGACCTACGAGGCCGCGGACGTCGTCTATCTCCGCCACAAGCTGGAGCGCGGCTTCGACCGCGTCCTCTACGTGCTCGGCGCCGACCACCACGGGCACATGCAGTACCTCAAGACCATCGCCGCCGCGCTCGGCTACGACCCGGATCGCGTCGAGGTGCTGATCTACCAGCTCGTTCACCTGATCGAGCACGGAGCCGCGAAGCGGGCCTCCAAGCGGCGGGGCGACGTGGTGGACCTCGACGAGCTGCTCGACGAGATCGGGGTCGACGCGACCCGCTGGTACCTCGTCAACCGTGGGCCCGATCAGACGATCGAGATCGACGTCGACCTCGCACGCGAGACGAGCGAGAAGAACCAGGTGTACTACGTGCAGTACGCCCACGCCCGGATCGCCGGCATCCTCCGCAACGCGGGCGACGCGCAGCCGTCGGCCGAGCTGGCGCACGAGCCCTCGGGCGAGGAGCGGGGCCTGCTCAAGCGCCTCGTCGATTTCCCGGGCGTCGTCGCCGAGGCGACCGCCAGGCGCGGCCCGCACGCGATCCCCGTGTACGCGATACGCCTGGCCGACGACTTCCACCGCTTCTACCACGGCCATCGTGTCATCGGCAGCTCCGAGGAGGGCTTCCGCCTCGGCCTCTGCCGCGCGACGCAGTCGGTGATCGCGCGCTGCCTCGACCTGGTCGGGGTCGAGGCGCCCGAGCGAATGTAGCTCCCTTTACTGCCGGGCGGCGTGCAGGGCGCGCACCGCCCAGCCGTCGAAGGCGAAGAAGTCGCCCGGGTCGGTCAGCGACGGCTGCGGGATGACATGCGTGAACGCGTCGGTCACCGTCACCCGGACGTCCGGAGCGGCGAGTGCGAGGTTGCGCGACTCGGCGGCGGGAAAGTACGCGTCGCGCGGTGCCGAAGCGAGCTCGACCGGCATCTCGAGCCGCTCGGCGCGAGTGACGGGGGAGAGCGCCGCGATCTGGTCTCGCACCTCCACGGGAAGCGCCGAGTAGAGCCTGTCGAAGCGCTGCGGATCGTGGTTGAGGAGGATCTCCAGGGCCGCGCGGGCAGTCGGATCCTCGACCTCGAGGCCGCGCAGGGACGCCAGCGGATCGGGAGCGTCGCTCCGTACGTCCGCGAGCAGCGAAACGAGCTTCTCGCGTGCCGCCGAGTCCGGAAGGCCCGCCGCCACGGAGCGCGCGACCGCGAGCGAGAGGAACGGCGCCGGCGTGTAGCGCTCGATCCGGTTGCCGACGCGCGTGTAGCCGGTCGTGGCAAGTCGGATCACATTGACGAGATCGGTGTAGGGCGCGATGCCGACGACGACGGACACGCGCCCGGCGAGCTCGTCACGCTCGGCGGCGAGCAGCGCGATCGTCGCCCCGAGCGACGCTCCGAAAAGGGCCACGCGCCCCGTCGCATCGGGCCGCTCTGCGGCGACCACGCCGAGCTCGGCTGCCTTGTCGACCATCGCCTCCGTGAGCTCGCCTCGAATCAGGCCTGGGACGTCGGGCACGAGGACGAGGAAGCCGGCGCGCGCGAGGCCGCGGGAGAGCCGCTGCACATCGGGGTGGGCGCGGCCGAGCTCGGTGGCGCCGTTCAGGAAGACGAAGGCGGGCCAGGGGCCGTCACCGCCTGGGCGCACAAGGGTTGTGGGGACCCCGGCGATCTCGGTTTCCTCCACCCGCGGCTCGCGAGTCAGCTGCCTCACCATCCAGGTGAGCACCGGTGTCTCGAGGGTGGTCGAGAGCACGGCGGTCGCCCGCGCCTGCGCGGCGATCCACGTCCGGTAGACGATGCCCGTGACGAGCGCAGCGACGAGCACGGCACCGAGCACGAGGAGAACCGGCCGGAGCCTCATCGCCGACGAACGGTAGAGGCCAGCACCGGGGGTGCTCGCCGGGTGGCGATAGGATGGCCGCTGATGGCGGCGGTCGCCCCGGATCGCAACCTTGCGCTCGAGCTCGTTCGCGTCACCGAGGCTGCCGCGCTCGGCGCCGCCCGCTGGGTGGGGCGCGGCGACAAGGAGGCGGCAGACCAGGCGGCGGTCGACGCGATGCGGCTGATGCTCGACACCGTGACGATGGACGGCGTTGTCGTGATCGGCGAGGGCGAGAAGGACAAGGCGCCGATGCTCTTCAACGGCGAGCAGGTGGGCGACGGCCGGCCGCCGGAGGTCGATGTGGCGGTCGATCCGCTGGAAGGAACCCGGCTGACCTCGGTCGGACAGCCGAACGCGATCGCCGTCATCGCGGTGGCGGAGCGGGGAACGATGTTCTTTCCCGGCGCCGCGGTGTACATGGACAAGCTGGTCTCGGGTGCCGAGCTCGCCGACGTCGTCGACATCGCCGCGTCTCCGGAGGAGAACGTCCGCAGGGCGGCGGAGGCGAAGAACGTGGAGCCGAGCGAGATCGCGGTAGTGGTGCTCGATCGGGACCGGAACGAGGGGCTGATCGCCGGTCTACGCGAGGCCGGTGCGAAAGTGAACCTGATCACGGACGGTGACGTCGCGCCGGCGCTCGCCGCGGCGCGCGCCGACGGCCCGGTCGACCTGATGATGGGAATCGGCGGCACGCCGGAGGGCGTCATCTCGGCGGCTGCGGTGAAGTGCCTCGGCGGCGCGATCCAGGGGAAGCTCTGGCCTCGAAGCGACGAGGAGCGCGACAGCCTGGTCGATGCCGGGTTCGACCTCGACCGCGTGCTGACGACGGACGATCTCGTCGCGGGGGACGACGTGTTCGTGGCGGCGACGGGCGTGACCGACGGGGCGCTGCTACGCGGCGTGCGGCATACCCGAACCGGCGCGGCGACCGACTCGATCGTGATGCGGTCGCGCTCCGGCACGGTCCGGCGGGTCGAGGCGCAGCACGCGTTCGACAAGCTCGCCCGGATCTCCGGCGGCCGATACGGTGTGAGAAAGGGTTGAGACGGGAGGACCGATGGCGCTCGGCTACGACAACAAGCTCTACATCCTGGCGTTCGATCACCGGGGATCCTTCGAGAAGATGTTCGGGATCTCCGGCCGCGCGCCGACCGCGGAGGAGGCCGACCGGATCGCCGACGCCAAGAGGCTGATCTTCGAGGGATTTCGCAACGCGGTCGCCGAGGGCGCTCCGCGCGACGCGGCGGGCGTGCTCGTCGACGGCCAGTACGGGCCTACCGTTGCCAGGGACGCGCACGCGGAGGGGTACCTCCTCGCCATGCCGGTCGAGAAGAGCGGGCAGAACGAGTTCGACTTCGAGTACGGCGAGCGCTTCGGCGAGGCGATCGAGGACTACGACCCGTCGTTCTCCAAGGTGCTCGTCCGCTACAACCCGGAAGGGGACGCGGAGATGAACGAGCGCCAGACGGCGAGGCTCAAGCGCCTCTCGGACTGGCTCCACCAGCGCGACCGCAAGTTCCTCTTTGAGCTGCTCGTCCCTGCCGAGCCGACGCAGCTCGAAGCCGTCGGCGGCGACGAGGAGCGCTACGACGTCGAGGCCAGGCCGAAGCTCATGATGACGGCGATCCGGGAGCTCCAGGACGCCGGCGTCGAGCCCGACATCTGGAAGATCGAGGGCATCGACGACCGCGACGCATGCCGCCAGATCGCCGAGCTGGTGCGCCGCGACGGCCGTGAGTCGGTCAGCTGCATCGTGCTCGGCCGCGGCGCCTCGGACGAGAAGGTCGACGCCTGGCTTCGCGCCGGCTCGGGGCTGCCCGGCTACGTCGGCTTCGCGATCGGCCGCTCGATCTTCGGCGACGCCGTCAAGGCGCTGGCCGCAAACGGCGGCGAGAGGGCTGCCGGGGCGGCGCAGATCGCCTCGAACTACCGCCGATTCATCGACGTCTACGAGGGC
>Ga0114129_10011126_pt1 | contig 12824 bp, 7 predicted proteins | sample RhiMetdeltSRZDD1_FD_80071 | JGI IMG/M metagenome (GOLD analysis project Ga0114129, IMG submission 80071) | Populus rhizosphere microbial communities from Tennessee, USA - Rhizosphere MetaG P. deltoides SRZDD1 (version 2) (version 2) | ecosystem: Host-associated > Plants > Roots > Rhizosphere >...
CCCAACCTCTCCCGCGGATCTATGGCCGGGCCGGATCAGGGTCCTGGTGGACCAATCCTACCCCCGCAACAAGGCCCTGTCGCTCAACCATGCACTCGATCGATGCCGACACGACATCGTTGGCGTCTTCGACGCCGACAGCGTGGTGAACCCCGCACTGCTCCGCGCGGTCAACGATCGTTTCTGCCGCACCGGGGCCGATGCCGTGCAGGCGGGCAACCAGCCGTTCACGTCCCATCCCCGCTGGCATCAACTCCGAGACATGATCGAGTTCTATCTGATGTTCCTCGACGACGTATCCGGCGGCGCGGACCCCGAGCGCCTGATCCGGCTAAGTGGCAACTCCGTCTTCATCCGCACCGACCTGCTCACAGAGGTCAGTGGGTGGGACCCGACGTGCCTGACCGAGGACTGCGAACTTGGCCTGAAGCTCGCGGCACGAGGCTGCAGGCTGTCCGTCCTCTACCGACCAGACCTGGCCACACTCGAGGAAACCCCGGCCGGCATCGCGGCATTCGTCCGCCAGCGCACCCGCTGGAACCAAGGATTCATCCAACTGTTCTTCCGTGGTGACTGGCGAGCACTGCCGACCAGCCGGTCGCGCCGAGAGGCATCCCTCGTCCTGCTGACCAGCGTATTCCGCGTAATACTCACCATCGCCCTGTCGCTGCAGATCGTCCTCGCCGGCCTCTTCGCCACCCCTCAGATCCTGGCCGCCGTCGTGCCCGCCGCGCTGGGGGCTGTGAACGCGGTACTAACCAGCTGCCTCCTACGTCCGTTCGCGCGCGCGTTCAACCTAGACGTGCGACCCCGCCACCACGCGGCGCTGATCACCGGGTCCCTGCCGTTCCAACTGCTGCTGTTGGTGGCGGCGGCACGCGCGATCGTCCGCCAGTTCACCGGCCGAATGGCCTGGGAGAAGACGACCCACACCGGCGTAGAGGCTCCATCACCTCGGGCGCCCGGGCACACGTAGCGCCCCCCGCTGGACCATGACAGCGTCGTGGCCCATGGTCTCATCATGATCAACGGCTGGCCCGCTACGGCACGGCGACTGCCCCTCCGACAGCAGCCCGAGGGCTTCCACTCTTCAAGATGGTATTGACCTGTCTGGTTATATCCACTACCGCGGAGTTCTGCGACACTGCGTCATACATCGGGGAGGGACGCTGGCGTGGTGCGGCTGGGGACGAGGTGATAATATTGACGTCTGACGATGGAGTCGCCCAGCAGGAAAGTGCCGGAGGTCTTTCCCGTGCGCGCAGACCCCGGTTGGTTACGGCGGCCGCGTTGATTGCGTTGGCGGCTGTCGCCCTGTTGGCGATTACGGCGGTATTGGTCATCAACGGTATAGGTGGGAGGCCCACCTCGGGACCAGGCGACGAGGCGCCGGTGAACGGTACCCGACCGGTCGGCGCCGTGTCGGGTGGCCCATGCCTGGTGGGTCGGTGGCGCGAGGCCTCGGTGTTTCCAGAGTTGATCGTGCTGCCGGAAGGTGGACCCGTCAAGGCGGACTCGACACGCGGCAGTACGACGGTGACGTTCGGCCCGGATGGTCAGGGAACGGTTGAGATCGGGATCCACCTGATTGGTGTGCGCGCCGTGGACCGGGCCCGGGTCGAACAGGACTGGGTGGGGGTGGACAGTTTCCGCTATACCGCCGATCACCAGATGATCACCATTTTGAGCGGCGGTATTGACGAGGCGACCGTAGTCACCAGGATCGACGGCCGACAGGTGGACAAGCAGCCCGTACCGCTGACCTTGTCGAGTACGACATACACCTGCTCACCGACTCATCTGATATTGACAAGCGAAGGTATCGAGCTTGACCGGGCGTAGGTTCCAGCGGTGAAAGCGGAGCGAGGTGGCCCGATAGGCGACTCTGTGGTGCGGGAGACACAGGCGGCGCAGATGCGTGCCGGGGTACGGCGTGGCCTGGGGCGGCGGCTGGGCGGTGGCCTGGTGCGGATGTCGCCGATCGCGCTGCTTGCCGTGTTGTGTTCGACCGCGCTGGCTCCGGTGATCGCCGCGGGAACCGCCGCAGCGGTGGTGGCGGCCGGGATCGCGGTGCTCGGCTCGGTTGGCGCGGACGTCTTGGCGGAGGTGGTGGCCAAAGCGGTCGACGGGTTGCGGACCCGCGGTCGGCGTCCTGACGAGGACGAGATCGAGCGCGCGGTGGCTGCGGCGATCGAACGGGTCCTGGCTACCGGCGACGCCCAGGCGCAGGCCTTGCGGGCCGACATCGCCGCCGTGCTGCGCGAGACCGGTGCGGTCGGGGCGGCTGTGGAAGCGGCCGTCGCGACGGGAGATCGGGAGATCCAGAGCCGGTTGGCGGCAGGCTTTGCCGACCTCAGCGCCGACTTCGACGAGTTCGGATTCGTACTTGGTGACGTACGCGAGGCCGCGGGAGCTATTCAAGAAGTGCTGCGCCGGCAGGATGCCGAGCATCGCGCCGACCGGGATCGGGCGCACCATTCGGCGGTGCAGTTGCGGCTGTTGCGCGAGGAGTTGGCGGTCATCGAGCGGCGTACCCGCCCGGGATCGGCGACTCGCGGCCCGGCTGTCGAGTGGGAGGGTTGCCCGTACCGGGGATTGTCGCCTTTCGATGAGGACCATGCGGCGGTCTTCTATGGGCGGGAGCGGTTGACCGCTGAGTTGGCCAACGGGCTGGCGGAACGCCTCACCGGACCGGGCATGCTGGTGGTGACCGGCGCCTCGGGGGCCGGTAAGTCGTCGTTGCTACGGGCGGGGTTGCTGCCGGCGGTCGCTCGTGGTGCGCTGGCCGCGGGCTCGGCGACATGGCCGCGGGTGGTGATGACCCCGACCCGTGCGCCGTTGGAGGAGCTGGCGGCACATCTGGCGGCCGTGGCGGGCGTGGACGCCGCAGCGGTGTGCCGGACGCTGGCACAGACGCCCGAGCGGGCGCATCTGACGGTGCGGCAGGCAGTCCTGGCGGCGGCTGGCCGGGCCGCGATGTCCGATGCGGACCAGCCGGGGCCGCGGCTGCTGCTGGTGGTGGACCAGTTCGAGGAGATCTTCACACTGAGCCGCGACGAGCAGGGCGAGGCTGGGGCGGCGACGCGCGGGGCGTTCCTCACCGCGCTGCACAGCGCCGCCAGCACACCGACCGGCCCGTTGGACGAGCCGCCCGCGCTGGTGGTGCTCGGGGTCCGTGGCGACTTCTGGGACCGCTGCGCCGGCTATCCGCAGTTGGCCTCCGCCATGCAGGACGCGCAGTTCCTGGTCGGGCCGATGAGCGAGGCGGAACTGCGCCGGGCGATCACCGGGCCCGCCGTGGCCGCGGGGTTGGAGATCGAGGCCGGGCTGACCGACACGATCATCGGTGACCTACGCAGCGCGAGCGGCGCGGATGGGTTCGACGGGGGTGCGTTGCCGCTGCTGTCCCAGGCCATGCTCGTGACCTGGGAGCAGCGCGAGGACGGTCGGTTGACCGGCCGGGGCTACGGTCGCACCGGTGGGGTCAGCCAGGCCGTGTTGACCAGCGCGGAGGCGGTCTACAGCCGGTTGACCCCCGACCAGCAGGACATCGCCCGGATCCTGTTGCGGCGGTTGACCGTCGTCGCCCGGGATGGACAGTTGGCCCGCCGTCGGTTGACCCGGGACACCCTGGAGCTGGCTGGTCCGAACGGCCGTGACGCCGACGTCGACGCCGTCTTGAGTGCGTTTGCCGCGAAACGCCTGGTGACGCTCGATGGTGACAGCGTCGAGCTCGCCCATGACGTGCTGCTGCGCGCCTGGCCACGGTTGCGTGGTTGGCTGGACAGCGACCGGGCCGACCGCGTTCTGTACAGCCAGGTCATAGATGACGCTGCCACGTGGCAGGAGCACGATCGCGACGACTCATTCCTCTACCGCGGCACGCAGCTGGCCGCAGCCTCCCAGGCCACGGCGCGGTGGACCGCTGAAGCAGATCGTTATCCGGCGCTGACCGCCACCGCGCGGGACTTCCTGGCCGCCAGTAGCCGAAGTGCTGGCCGCGCTCGTCGTGGTCGACGCGCGGTCGCCATCGGCCTGGTCGCGTTGACCGTCGCGGCGTTGACCGGCGCCGGGTACGCCAGCAGGTACGCGGCCGATGCCCGCACCCACGCCGCCGATGCCAACCGCCAGCACGCCATGGCGCTGTCGCGCCAGTTGGCCGCGCAGAGCCAGTCGATCAGCACGGTCGATCCCGTAGGCGCGCGGCAGCTCGCCGCGGCGGCCTGGCGTACCGCCCCGACCACCGAGGCCCGTACCAGCATGATCGCACTGCTTGCTCAACAGCGCGGCGTCCTCGTCGGCCACACCGGTCCGGTACTCACGCTGGCGTTCAGCCCGGACGGCAGGACGCTCGCCAGCGCCGACGCCCGCGGCACCGTCCGGGTGTGGGATCCGGTCTCTGGACGCCTGCTCGGATCCCCGTTGACCGGTCAGGCCTACACCGTCAGGGCGCTGGTGTTCAGTCCGGACAGCACGAAACTTGCCATTGGCGCCGACGATGGCACAGTGCGGTTGTGGGACACGGTCGCCAAGCACCTCCTCGGAACTCCACTGACCGGTCGCGCCGGTCCCGTCGGCGCGGTGGCGTTCAGGCCCGACGGCACCCAGCTGGTCAGCGGCCGCGACGACGGCAGTCTGCAGCTGTGGGATCCCGTCGCTGGTGAACCGCTCGGCCCGCCGCTGGCCGGACACAGCTACCCCGTCCAGGCGGTGGCATTCAGCCGAGACGGCAGGACGCTGACCAGTGCCGACGGCGGTGGCGAGGTACGGCTGTGGGATCCGGGCACCGGTCGCCAGCTCGGACCCCCAGCCACCCACCCCACCCGTACCCCCTTGGCCCTGGCGTTCAGCCCCGACGCCCGTACCATCGCCGTGGCGGGCCAGACCGATGCGGGCCGGTTCCTGGAGGTGCGGGATCTGGCGAGCGGCCGATCCGCGGTCATCCCGATGCCAACGGACCTCGGTGAGGTCAATGCAGTGGCATTCAGCCACGACGCAAGCACCGTAGCCAGCGCCGACGACCGCGGCACCGTCCTGCTGTGGGATGCCGCCACCGGCCGGCCCACCGGTACCCCGCTGACCGGTGGCAGCCGTGGCCATACCGACACTCTGTTTGCCGGCGGTGCCGCCGTAGCATTCAGTCCCGACGGCAAGACGGTGGCCAGCGCCAGCCCCGACACCAGCATCAGGGTCTGGGTCCCGACCACCGGCCACCTGCTCGACGCCGTGCTGTCCGCCGACCCGGACCACGACTTTGACGTGTCGTTCAGCCCCGATGTCACGACCGCGGCCAGGGCAGCCAATCGGGGACCCGTCCAGTTCTGGGACCTACTCACTGGTCAAGCCGTCGGCGGCCCACTCACCAGCAGCGCCCGCCAGCTCTACGGGACCGCATTCAGCCCCGACGGCAAGGCCCTGGTCGTCAGCGAAGACTCGAATGTGCGGTTGTGGGACCTGGACACCCGACACTCATCGCTCGTCCTGCCAGGCGCCTATGCCCTCGCCGGCTCGGGAATGGTCTTCAGCCCAGACGGCACAATTCTCGCCTCGGTCAACGGCGGAGTACGGCTCTGGAACATGAGTACCGCCCGCCCGGTCGGCCCTCCACTGACCGGGCACACCCGCCCGGTCCTGGACGTGGCGTTCAGCCCGGACGGCCGAACACTGGCTACTGCCAGCGAAGACGGCACCATCCGGCTGTGGGATCCGGCGACCGGTCAACCTCGCCGGACTCTCCCGACCAGCCCGGGCGAAGTGGCCTACACCACCTTGGCGTTCAGCCCCAACGGCCAGACACTCGCCAGCGGCGACGCCGATGGCCGACTCCGGCTGTGGAGTCTCACCACCGGAGGCCCCGTCAGCGACCCGCAGCCCGGTCACCAAGGGCCAGTGTGGGCATTGACGTTCAGTCCCGACGGCACAGCACTGGCCAGCGCCGGATATGACCACACCGTTCGGCTCTGGGATCCGACCGGCCACTCGCTCGCCCCGCCCCTGACCGGCCACACCCGTCCCGTGGCCAGTCTGAAGTTCAGCCCCGACAGTCGGACCCTGGTCAGCGCCAGCACAGACGGAACAATCCGCCAATGGGACCCAGCCAACTACATCGATCCCTACGCTCACCTCTGCGCCCTGGTCGGCTCACCCACCCCGGACACGTGGAAACGCTACGCCCCCGGCGAACCACTCCCGCAGGCATGTCCCTAACGACCCCGCACCAAACGGTGGTGTGTTGACGATCCGCGCCACGCCAGACATTGTCATCACCGCTGTTGCCCAGGCCGGGTTTGGAAGAACTCTGCGTCGGACGGAGCCAACGAGTCGTTGGTCGGCGGTGGTGGCGTTCACGGAGCGATCCACCGGGCAGCTGGACCCCGGCTGTCCTTGCGTCGCGTCTGCGAGGTGTTGACCGAGCGCCCGGGCACCGCGGCGGCACTCGCCCTGCGGGTTCTCGAGGAGCTCGACAGCAAGGCGGCCGCCCGGCAAATGCAACGAGTGGACTCCGTCATCCGCAAGCCCCACCACCTGGCCTCGGCGAACGTCGCGATCGCACTGCCGGACACCAGTCGGACCGCGCAGGACACGGCCGGACGGATGGAGTCTTCATGCCGATGCGCCAGGGCGGCGAGACGGGCGCACGTTCCCAGCGGCGTCAGAATCGCGGCGGCACGATGGCCTCGATCAGATGGGGCCCCGGCCGCGCCAACGCGTGCGTCAGCCGAGCGGCCAGGTCTGCGGTGGAGATCGCCCGGTGGCCCGGTACGCCCATGGCGGCGGCCAGTGCGACGAAGTCCAGGTCCGGATTGGACAGATCGAAGAGAGGCGACGCGCCCGTCTCGCCCGGCAGGCGCTGCCGCGCCTTACGCAGTATGGCGTAGCCGCGGTTGACCAGGACGATGGTCGTGATGTTGAGCCGTTCCCGCGCCTGCGTCCACAGTGCGGACGGGGTGTACATGGCGCTGCCGTCGGCCTCGAGGCAGATCACCGGGCGGTCGGGGCACGCCAGGGCAGCGCCGATGGCCAGGGGCATGCCGAGCCCGATGGCGAAGCCGGGGTTGGTCAGCAGGTCGTGCCGGGCGGTCCCGCACGGCAACGCCACACTGCTGGTGTTTGCCTCGTCAACCACGATCGCCCCCTCCGGCAGCAGCGCGCCCGCCACCTGCGCCACGCCGTCTGCGGTCAAGGGGGCGTCGGCGATGGCGGTTGGCCCGATGGGCTGCTGTGCGCGACCCTGGCGCTGCGGGGCGAGCCGGGCGGCGAGCTCTTCGAGCCCGGCGAGGACATCGCCGTCGAGGTGCTCGACGGTACAGCCGGCCGGGGTCAGCACGGCGGACGTATCGGGTTCGGCGAACGCCCGCACCGGCGGCGCCGCATCAACCAGGACGAGTTTTCGGCTGCCGGCGAGTTGCCGGCTGGCGGTGTCGGGGTCGGCGCTGAGCCGCTTGATCGGGGGAACCCCTGCGCCCTGTTCGAGCCGCCCGGGGAACGGCTCGGCCAGTATCCGCGCTCGGGTGGCCTGCGCGAGGCGATCGGCCGCCGCCAGCCCACGAGCCCGCAACGCGGCGCCGCCCAACAACAAGGTGGTGCCCGGTCCGATCGCGGACGGTTCGGGAGCCCTACCCGGTCGCGGGCCGGCCGACGCCGGCGGGGCTGGGCGGCCATTCGGTGACCAGGCCATGTCGGCGGGGACGATCAGCGTGGCCACCCCGGCAGGGGGGCCTTTGGCCGCGGCCACCGCGGCCGCGGCGTCGGCTCCGGCGTGCGACGGATCCCCGACCGTGTGCACCCAGCTCGACATTGGCGCCGCCAGTGCCGCGACGTCGGACTCCAACGGGGCGCTGAGGCCGCGAAGCGTGGTGGCGCCGTCGCCGATGACGTTGACCACCGGACTCGCCGCCCGCCCGGCGTTGTGCAGGTTCGCCAGGCCGTACGCCAAGCCAGCCCCCTGGTGCAGCACGGTGGCCGCGGGGACGCCGGCCATGCGTGCGAACCCGTCGGCGGCGCCGGTGGCCACCCCTTCGAACAGGCACAGGATGGCGCGCAGGTCGGCCGTGCGCTCGAGAGCCGACACCAGGTGCAGCTCGGAGGTGCCCGGGTTGACGAAGCACACCCGGATTCCGGCGTCACGCAGGGCGGCCATGATGGCGTGGGCGCCGTTCACCGCGTACCGCGCCGGGCGTCGTGGAGCACGGGAGCGATCTCGTCGAGGATCTCTGCCCTGGCCTGGAACGGGAAGTCGGGCCGCGGCCAGACGACGGCGAGGTCGGTGAACCCGAGCCCGGCGAAGAATCCGGATGCCTCCACGAAGGACTCCGGTGAGGCGAGCGCACCGCCGAGCTGGATGCCGCTGACGACCATACGGTCGAGGGTGGCCGGATCGCGCCCCTCGTCAGCGCACGCTTCGTCCAGCCGGTCTAGCTGGTCCTTCATCGGGCCTGCCATCTGGTCGAACCGGCCCGGTCGGAAGTTGCCGGGCAGACCGGTTGTCACCCACATCGAGGCGTACCGCGCGGCAAGCCGCATGCCGCGGGGGCCGCCTGCCGCGATGGCGAACGACACCCGCGGCCGCTGTACGCAACCGGGGTGCATGCGCGCGGCCACCGCCCGGTAGTACCGGCCGCGGAAACTGGTCTCCTCCTGCCGCAGCAGGAGATCCATGAGTTCGACGAATTCGGCGAACCGGCCGGCCCGTTCGCCGGGTCGCATCGGTCCGGCGCCGAAGACCTCGGTGTCGAACCCGTCTGCGCCCGCGCCCAGGCCGCAGATCAGCCGCCCGCCGCTGACATGGTCCAGGGTCATCATGTCCTTGGCGAGCTTCACCGGATGGTGGAGATTCGGGCTGGCGACCAGCGTGCCCAGACGGATTCGGGAGGTGACGGCGGCCGCGGCGGCGAGTGTGGGGATTGCCGAGAACCACGTCGACTCGTGCAGCCAGCGCCACGTGAGGTGGTCGAAGGTCCAAGCATGGTCGAATCCGGCCTCGTCGGCTCGGCGCCATTGCTGGGCGGCGTCCGGCCAGCGCTTCTCCGGCAGGATGATGATTCCGTGGCGCATGTGCCCCCTGTCAATCCACGTCGGTGGCCATGCGCACGGCGCACCGGGCGACGTCCTCGTCGATGCCGGGCAGGTTGTCCTCAACGTCGGCGACCTCGGCCGAGCGCAGTTCGGCCGGCCGTTCCCGGCCGGCCGCGAACGAAGAGTAGAGGCCGTTGGCGGCGAGGTCCTGCGTGATCGCCACCAGCCGGCGCAGCAGTTGCGCCGTGATGTCCAGCCGCGACACCGAGGCACGCATGGTCATGAAGTAGTTGTCGTAGAGGATGCCGAAGAGCCTGTTGCCCTGCAGGCGTGTTTCGCACGCCCGCCGAGTCGACGCCGACTGGAGCAGCGACCGTCCATCTTGGACAAGCTTGTCGGCGACACCGTTGTGTACCGTCTGGCAGAGCGTGACCGCGCGGGACAGGTCCACGCCCTCCGGGCTGTGCGGGTCAGCGAAACTCCTGCCTTTGAGCAGTTTGCGCACCGGCTGGTAGTCAGGCGCCCAGCTTCCGCTGAATCCCCGGTGTTGCAGGTACATGCTGGGCCGGATCAGGTCGTGATAGACCTGTCGCGGGCACGAGCTGGTGTATAGAAGCATCGCCGCGTACCCGCGAACGTAATGGCGCAACGCGGCCAGCGCCGTCGGCGGCGCGACCCGGCCGGCTCGCAGGTCGCGCACCGTGCGCGCAATAAGGGCCCAAACGATGAAGCTGACCTGGTGGCCCGTGATCCAGCGGAACCAGTACAGCTCATGGGCTGGCTCGCTCGCCGGCGGTGCCGGCATGTCGGCGTGCCGGATCAGTCGGCACGCACGCTCGAAGTCCCCCGTGGGTGGGACTTGACGGTCCCAGTGCTCAGGCACATCGTGCGGGTCGCGTGGGTTCGGCAAGGTCAGCGGTTCCAGGCCGTAGGCGTATCCGCCGAAGAACAGACCGGCGTCGACGGGCAGGTCTGTCACCATGGTGGCGGTGCTCATGGGTGCTCGCCCGGCAGGTAGGTGAACTCGAACTCCAAACCGTTGACGTCGAAGGCGTAGAAGCTCTGCGTGCCGTCGGCGTCGGTGACGATCTCGCTGGGCAGATCGTCGAAGGCGAAGCGGTAGCGGCCGCTGGCGTACAGCTCCAGCCAGCGCTCTCGCCAGACCGGCAGCTCGTCGCCGGATTCCACGTACAGGCAGACGTGCTGGAACTGGGTCGTGCTGTCGTTGGGGTGCGGGGCCGCCCGCCCGGGACGCTCGAAAAGGTGCAGGCGGATATCGCCCATGGTGACTTCGGTGAGGCGGACGATGCCGGGTAGGCGGCTTCGTGTCAGTTCGGAGAACTCGTCGAGCGTCCAGGTAGGTCGGCAGGTGAAGAAGTCCTGGTACCAGGAAATGCAGTTGTCGAGATCGTCGGTCTGCACGGCGACGTGGTGAAAGCGCAATGGTGAGACGGGGGCCGGCCGCGATGGGAGCATTTCACATCCCTTCGATGTGGTGTTGCCGGTGAACCGCTGGTTTCTGGTACTACTCCTCGCGCTCCAGCACGCAGTGCTTGTACCAGTCGGCGATCTTGGTGATGACGGCCTCGTCCTTGCTGCGCCTGGCGATTTCTTTCATCGTCGTCCAGACGAAGCTCGCTCCGCCGTCCTTGCGGAAGTCTTTCTTGACGACCAGGGCGAAGACCTCCGAGAGGTTGTCGAGGTCGACCACCGCGGACAGGTCGAGGATCGCCTCGCGCTCCTCATCCGTCATCGCTGGTCGGTTCCTGATCGCGGACTGCGGTATGCCGTGCGACGGTGTCGCCGGGAACCTGAGCACCTCGTCCGGTTCGACGTCGGCGAGGTCGAGGATGAGGTGCACCCGTCGCATGGTGGACAGCACGCCGGCGCCGTGCAGCTTGCTGACATCAAGAAACCACACTTCCCCGGCGCGCATCTGGTAGACGAGGTTCTCGTCGGAGAACAGGCAGTCATCGGACGTCGCCAGGCTTACGTGCAACCGGTGGGCCGCGCGCTGCCGCGCCGCGGAGTCCGACAGTTCGACGTAGTCGCGGTGGGGAACCATCACCATGTCGGTCACGACCGCGAGGCGGCCGAAAGTCACGTTCTCCACGGCGAAGTTCTTCTCGATGATTTCTCGCACATACGGGAGCCGCTCGCCGTGCGCGGTGATGCCGGAGGGCCGGGTGATGTCGTAGTGGGCGATGATGTCGTCGCCGACGTCCCCGCCCGGCGCCCACAGCATCACGCTCTTCCACGGCCGTCCGAAGTTGAACTCCATGTACGGCTCGGAGTAGTTGAAGTCGAGACTGTGCTCGAGATCGGCGAGCAAGCGCTCGTGATCGAGGTCGAGTTTGCCGAGCAATTGAGTTTGCATTCCTGCTCCTTAACTGGATTGTTCCGCCGGTCGAGGTGACGGCGTGGCGAAGTCCCGCAGTATCGGCCCGATGCGTTGCAGCGCGCCGGGCGTGGTCATGTCGGCGTGCACGCAGTCCACCCGGTGGGATCGGACGCGGCCGGTGATGTGGGGGCGCCAGAGGTCCGCTGTGTAGGGCGAGTCGGCGGGCCGGTCCTTGACCGCCTCGAACAGCAACAGGTCGCCCTGGAAGACGCCGAGTGTGACGTCGACCAGCAGCGCCCTGGTACGGGTGAAGACGTCGACGAGGGTGGCGGTGTCGAGTTCATCGAGGCCCGCCATGGCCGGGTCTTGTCCGATGGAGGCGGCGATCTCCTGCGGCGACGCCGGTGCGGCGACGGTGCTGGGCCCGTTCGGCCGGCGTGGATAGCTGTCTAGCACGGCGAGCAAGCCCACCTCCTCCCCTTCGTGTTGTAGCCGCACGGCCAACAGGTGGGCGATCAGCCCGCCGACCGACCAGCCCAGTAGCGCGTAGGGCCCGTACGGCTGGACTTCGCGCAGCCGCGCCACATAGTCGGCCACCATCTCCGACAAGGTGGCCGGCGCGGTGTGGGCGTCGCGTAACCCGCGGGCCTGCAGGCCGTAGACGGGGCGGTCGGGATCGACGAACCGCAACAGTCCAGAGTAGACCCAGCTCGTGCCGGCAGCCGGGTGCACGCAGAACAACGGCTGGCCGTCGCCGGCGGAGCGCAACGGGAGCATGACGGCCAGCGAGTCCGCGCGGGAGTCGGCCGACAAGCGACGGGCGAGCCCGGCGGCGGTGGACGCCTCGAACACGTCGCGGACCGTCAGCCGCGCGCCAAGTACGTCCTGCACACGGGCGATGAGCCGGACCACGAGGAGCGAATGGCCGCCCAGCAGGAAGAACGATTCGTGCGGGTCGACTTCGGGCAACCCCAGTGTCTCGGCGAACAGGTCGGCCAAGATCTGCTGCCGCGGTGAAACCACCGTACTGTCTGGGGCGGGATCGCCGGCAGGGGCCGGCTGCGGGAGGATGGCGGCTGGCGAGCCATTGACCGGGTGCACGTCGATGGTCTTGATCCGAATCTCCGGATGTGCGGCGACAGCGGCGAACACCTGCTGCAACCGGTCGGCAAGCGCCAGCGCTGTCGCGTGGTCGAAGACGTCGCCGCCGTACTGCAGGTGGCCCTCGATCCCGGCGGGTTCGCCGTCCGGGGCGTGGTGCTCCCACAACGACACGGACAGGTCGAACCGGGCTATGTCGCGACGCAGGTGCTCTACCGACGCGGTCAATCCGGTGAGGCCGAACGACGGCTCGTCGTTGTTGTTGAAGGCCAGCATCACCTGAAACAGCGGATGCCGGCCGGCCAGCCGCGGCGGGTTGAGCACCTCGACCAGATGCTCGAATGGCAGCTGCTGATGGGAGAAGGCG
>Ga0114129_10011128_pt1 | contig 12824 bp, 13 predicted proteins | sample RhiMetdeltSRZDD1_FD_80071 | JGI IMG/M metagenome (GOLD analysis project Ga0114129, IMG submission 80071) | Populus rhizosphere microbial communities from Tennessee, USA - Rhizosphere MetaG P. deltoides SRZDD1 (version 2) (version 2) | ecosystem: Host-associated > Plants > Roots > Rhizosphere >...
AGGCTGGGTGTTTTGTATAAACGGAAAGATGGAAATTACGGACTGATCGAACCATAGTCGGTGGTAATCAGTACCGCTTGCAGTAGCAAGTGGCCAATGGATGGGTCGCGTTGGCGCCTGCTACCCTAAGCAGTACTGATTGCAACTCGCATAGATGCCCCGCAAGAAGACAACGAAGTCGTCAGCGCGCAAGAAGACAACGAAGTCGTCAGCGGATTCCACTTCACCTGACATTATCATTATCACCGGCCTGAGTGGGTCGGGCATGTCTTCCGCCACGAACGCCTTCCAGGATCTGGGTTACTTCTGCATCGACAACCTTCCCACAACGATGCTGAAGATGTTTGCCCGCCTTGTCACATCTGATGAAGATGAAAAAGGTATCAGTCGAGCTGCGTTAGTCATTGATATCCGCGAGCGGGGCTTTCTCGCAGATTTCGCAAAGCAACTGCGCGCCCTGCGCGATGGTGGATTCAACGTCCACGTGCTGTTCTTTGAAGCTTCGGATCAGGCGCTTCAGCGGCGCTTCAGTGAGACGCGCAGGCCGCATCCTGCTGACACCGGTCAGGGTCTGTTGGGGGCCATTCGCGCGGAACGCGCGGCAATGGCTCGCATTCGTTCACTGGCCGATCAAATTGTCGATACGTCCGACCATTCAGTGCACACGCTACGCAGCTTCTTGCTTGAACGGTTTAGTACGGATCGCAAAGGGGCACCCATGCGGGTGCAGATCCTTAGTTTTGGTCATAAGTACGGCAATCCCGGTGCGCTGGAGTTGCTGTTTGACGTCCGCCATTTGCCGAACCCACATTTTGTTAAAGAGCTGAAACGGCTTTCCGGTCACGATAGCCGCGTGGTGAAATTCTTAAGATCCCAACCGGAAGTGAAGGAAACTCTCAACCGGTTTACTAATCTCTTAACGTATCTCTTACCTCTCTATAAGCGGGAAGGAAAGTCGTATGTCACCGTCGGCATTGGTTGCACAGGGGGTCGGCATCGCTCAGTAATGGTAGCGAACGAACTTGCCAGATCGCTCCGCCGCGCTGGATTTGACGCGCGCGCCACGCACAGAGACGTGCGTAAGGCGAACCGCCTCTAGCCGAACAGCCGCATTGGAGATAAATATGAGCAATAATCCCCAGCAACCTTCATCAAATGATGCTCGAAAAGTAGCCGGAGTAATAGTTACTCACGGTAACCTGGCTGGCGAATTCCTCGCTGCGGCGGAGATGATCGTCGGTCCAGTGTCGCACATCGGCGCCGTCTCGATCGGTTGGCATGACGACGTTGATGTTGCGCGCGACGAGGTTCAGCGAGCGATTACTCGTGTGTCCGCAGGTGCAGGCGTTTTGCTGCTGACCGATATGTTCGGCGGCACGCCGACTAATATCGCCTCAATGTTTCTGGAAGAAGGGTCTGTGGAAGTCGTCACCGGGGTTAACTTACCAATGGTCATTAAGCTCGCTACTGACACAGGCGGAGAGTCGCTGGCAGAAGTTGCGCGCAGAATCTGTGATCAAGGGCGACAGGGAATCTATCTTGCCGGGGCCCTGCTTGGACCTCCGTCGAAAAGCGGAGCTGATTGAAGTGATCGAGAAGCGTGTTCGAGTTTCCAGCCATCTTGGTCTGCACGCTCGTGCGGCCGCAAAGCTCGTTCGCGTAGCAAACCAATTTCAAAGCGAAGTTACTCTTCATCGTCTGGATGCAGACGTCGAAGCTGACGCCAAATCTATTCTGAGCATCTTGATGCTCGCAGCGAGCCGGGGCACGGAACTTCGCCTACTTGCCAATGGCTCGGATGAAGTACAAGCATTAGAGACTGTAGCGGAACTGTTTGCGCGAGGCTTCGATGAGACTGAGAAAGTCGAAACTATGGCCCGCGCGCCGGCGACGACGGAGCTGTATTTCAAAGGCCTCGGCGTTTCGGAAGGCGTAGTCATTGGCCGTGTGGTGCGGCTGCAGGATGGAACATGCGACGTCTATCAAGCCCAGATAAAAGAAGCCGATGTTGTTCGCGAACGACTGCGATTTCGGGCTGCCGTCGCCATGGCGCGCCGGCAATTGCAAGCAATCAAGAGCCGCGCAGAGAAGGAGCTGGGCGAAGGGCATGCTTACATCTTCGATGCACACTTACTGTTCCTGGAGGATGCTAAGCTTACGCGTGACGTCGAGAACTACATTGTGCAGGAACACGCGAATGCGGACTGGGCCACGAAAGTTGTCGGCGATCGTTTGCTTTCGATCTACACTCAAATCAATGACGAGTATCTTCGTGAGCGTGGTTCCGATATCGAGGACGTAATCCAGCGCCTATTAGCTAACCTAACCGGCGAACACCGCACATATCCAAAACTTTCTGAGGACGCGGTAATCGTGGCTCAGGATTTGTTGCCCTCAACAATCGCCGAGCTTGACCTTAATCACGTGAAAGCAGTCGCAACGGATCTCGGCGGTTGGACTTCACACATGTCGATCATAGCAAGGGGCTTGGGACTAACAGCAGTGGTTGGCTTGAGAGACTTTTACCACCGTACCAGAACAGGCGATGAAATAATCGTTGATGCTCAGCGGGGCGAGGTTATCTTACATCCAACGGCAGACACCTCTTCACGATACGGACTTGCCGAACAACGTGTGTTGAAGAGTCGCGCAGTTCCCACTGGCGAAACAGGACCAGTCATCACCCGGAGCGGCGTCAAAGTAAACCTGCGCGCGAACGTGGAATTGCCCGCAGAGTTTGAGGCAGTACGGCGGTTTGGGGCGTCAGGAGTGGGACTGTTCCGGTCCGAGTTCCTGCTGTCGCGCCCTGGATTAATCCTTCCGGAGGATGAACAGTACGTGGTTTACCGCGAGTTGATTGCGGCTGCTGGCGAACAAGGTGCGATCGTACGTCTATTTGATATTGGAGGAGAAGGCGATCGCGATTTCTCTGATCGTCCCGAGAGAAATCCTGCGCTTGGTCTGCGTGCCATCAGGTTTGATCTGCGACACAAGGAAATCATGCGCGCCCAGGTTCGAGCGATTCTTCGAGCTGCTGCGACCGGTCCCCTCAGTTTGGTCGTTCCAATGGTTGCGGATGTTTCTGACATACGCATGGCCAAACAAGTTGTGATGGAGGAACAGGAGCAGTTGACCGCCGATCGCGTAGAGTTTTCTCCAGTGCGTGTCGGAGCCATGATTGAAGTACCATCCGCCGTTCTGACATCCGACAAGATCGCGGCAGAAGTTGACTTCTTCGAACTGGGAACAAACGATCTCGTTCAATATACGCTCGCGGTCGACCGCGGTAATTACGCTGTGTCAGACTGGTTTCGCACCCTGCATCCGGCTGTATTGTTTGGTATACAACGAACACTTGCCGCTGCGGCAAATGCGCGAATACCAGTGATCGTTTGTGGCGAGATGGCTTCGACACCAGCTTACGCAGTGTTGTTAGTGGGCCTCGGTGCGGTGGACCTCAGCATGACTCCAGCATTGATTCCTAGAATTAGAAACACACTCTCTTCGATTGATACTACGGAAGCTCGGAGCATTGTAGAGAAGTGCTTGACGTGCGCTACGGCGGATGAAGTAGAGGAGATTGTGCGCGTTGAATTCAACAGTCGCTGGCCTGAACTGTTTCCGCCAAACGCCCTCCCTGCGAAAACGACTGACTAAAGGACTTCGCACAAAATAACTACCCGGGGCCGCGTCAATTACAGAACCCTGACACGTCGGTGTTCTGTAAGCGCGCGACATGGCTTGTTTATAATGCCTGGCGCTTTCCTGAATTACAGAGTGCCGATTTGAGCGCAATCGGAGTCGTATGACTAAATCGACACTGATCAGGTTCTTGATCGGAAAATCGATTCTCGAAACCGTTCTGGTTGCGACGATCGCCGTAGGCTTCTACATCAACGCCTTTCCTCCGTATTTCCACGGCTGGGGCGAAGCAACCGCTACGACGATCGCAGGTTGGGCCGTAAACAACAACGCACCCTCAGAGCGCGTATCGGTACAGCTCTTCGTTGACGGGACCTTTGTGGCGGCACAATCGGCAAATCTTGCACGTCCGGATGTTCCGGCGGCGGGTTGGGCCGAAGATGAATGGCACGGCTACAGTTTCGCCTTGCCTGCTTTAGGTGCCGGCACTCATGAAGCACGGGTCTATGCCTTACACGAAAGCGGAAGTGGCACACGACTTACGCTGCAACAGCTCGGCGATCCGATTCGCTTTTCTCTTGACGCAAGTGGCAGGCTCATCGATTTAGCGAAACCTCACCCGTAACGTCCATCTTATGACCGAGAACAAAGAACAGACGATCGACCTGATCAGTGCGAAAGCGCTGGCGCTGGCGGAGATCTTTTCCATCGTTGTTTCGTGCCTGATCGCGGAATGGGTGTTCCTTTCGTTCTTCAGTCGTCATCGTTGGCTCGTGATTGTGCCGCTCATCCTGGCTGTCATCTTCATGATTCTGTCGCATCGCGCTTACAACGAGTCGGCCCAGATGATCGGGTTTCGCGTCGATAATTTCCTGTCTGCAGTTCGCCTTCTTCTGTGGCCGACACTCCTGGCAGTAATAGTTATCCTCGTGGTTGGATGGTTTTTGTCTGGGCCACCCGTCCTTTCCCGTCTATTGAGACCAAGGCTGCTCCTCGTACCAGGTTGGGCCCTGCTCCAACAATATGCGCTACAAGGCTACATAAACCGGCGCACTCAGGTCGCGTTTGGGAAAGGTGCTGTGAGCATATGCGTCGTAGCTGTGGTGTTCGCCCTCCTGCACCTGCCAAATCCCGTGCTGACGTTTATCACCTTTATTGGTGCGCTCGTTTGGGCTGCTATTTATCAGCGTGAGGCAAATCTTTTTGCGTTGGCAGCGTCTCATACAGTCGCATCGATCAGCTTGGCGCTCGCCCTGCCGTTGAATGTAATCAACGGGCTAAGAGTGGGATTCAAGTATTTCGGTTGAGCGTCGAAACGCGGGTCAGTAGCCCGACAGTCAAGGAGGTCTTGAATAATTTGAGTCGGGAGCCTTCCTTGGCAGTCGGGCTACCGCACCGTCTGTATTAATGGAGGCTTATAGTTAAAAGTGATCTTCCGTTGTGCTATACCGGTTGAACATCGGTTTGCTATAATCCCCGAGCCTTGCAACAGAACAGGTCGGGCGGTTGCTGCTGGCATGTGAGATCTGACCCTTCAGATTTCAGATTTGATGTGAGAAATCTCAGGTGCCGGGAGAGGAAAGTCCGAACACTACAGGGCAGCGAGCCCGCTAACAGCGGGGCGACTGGGTGGATCTCAGGTCTCAAATTTGAGATCTCAGATTCGCTGAGGTCGACGACAAGTGCAACAGAGAACAGACCAGCCGTTTGGGGTCTCAGATTTCAGATCTCAGATCTCAAGCGGTGATGGGTGAAACGGTGCGGCCCGATATTTCGGGCTTAAAGTAAGAGCGCACCGGCGCGTATGGTGACATGCGCGGCCAGGCAAACTCCTCGCAGTGCAAGACCAAATAGGGAGGCGTCAATAGGGCTGCCCGCCCGATGTCTTTGGGATCTCAGATCTCAAGTTTGAGATTCCAAGGCTACGACCTCCGGGTAGGTCGCTTGAGCCAGCCGGCAACGGCTGGCCTAGATGAATGATCGCCGTCCTGACCCCGTCAGGATACAGAATTCGGCTTACAGACCTGTTCATGATTTGCAAGGCGAAGTTTTAAAAGCCCGACTCGGTTTACGCCGATGTAGAAAACGAGGCGAGGATAAATGGCAAACCGCAAAGGTGTCTTCATTGGTGCATACGTTCCTAACCATTTGAAAGAATCTCTTCGCCGCCGCGCTGCAGCAGAACATCGCACGCTGTCTCAGGAGATAACACGCATTCTTGAAGAGGCGGTTCACGGTCGCGGTCTACCTCCGGGAAGTGTTGACAGGCGCGCAAGAGATTCTCAACCCCGTCGCAGAACAAGTGACCCCATGCCTCGACGTCGAGCCAATGATGAACCCTACGGAAGCGGCTCAAGTAGAGAAGACAGAGGCTAGAAGAAGCCCCTGCTCGGGTAAGTTTCAATTTTGCGATATCTCGTCATAGCTGTCCTCGTCGGACTTCTTTTTATTCTGCTCTACTCACGTCTGCGTCCCTACATTCAAATAGTCCAAAAGGTCTTGAGGTTTCTTAAGGACGCGAGTGCGAGTGTCGACTCAGCAACTCTGCGCACAAGTTCGAAAGCTGAGCATAGACTGTTGCGGTGTGAGACTTGTGGGACTTGGATCCCGGAGGATCGGGCACTCACGCTGCGCACCGGCAACGCAAACTACTGCTCGCGGGAATGTTTGGAGAAGAGCGCAGAATCAAACGAACACCGAGCTGCCGGGTGATATGAGCCCTTCTCACTCAATGATTTTTGAACCTGACGTGACACCAGGCAGCGAGGCAGCAAGAATCAGGGTTCAGAAACCTGCACGTCAAAAGCTAGCGTAAGAGAAGCGCCGTCGTCATCGGTAACCTTAATAAAGACGGTCCCTCCTTCATTTTCAGTGACTGTTCCTGAAATAATTCCGTCGTCGCTCAACGCGAGGTCATCAGGCAAGTCGCCATCTGTAATCTCGAAGGTATAGGGCGGTGTACCGCCACTCACCTCGAGGGTAACCTCCGGAGATTCGCCAACAACGAACGCCGGTAAACTTTCGGTAATAAACGTTAGGGTTGATTTTGGTGCGTACGACATCTTCTCTCCTTTCAGGTTGTCACTTACGGTCCGAAGCGGTGCCTGTATTCCAGTGAACTGATAAATGCTTTCACCATCTCAGCCTCAATGAAATTGCCTCCAAACTCATTCAACTTTTTGAGCCAGAAATTGTAACCACCAAAATCGACGTCCGGAGGATCATCTGGATTACGGCGTAAATATCCAAGGTATTGCATCAGTACAAACGCACGGTTGAATTCAGCCAGCTCGAAATCGTGGTTCTCAGCGACCCGTCTCAATGCGCGCCCCCGGGCCGCGGTGTCAGCCGTGTTGCCCGAGCCGCCAAACTCATTGATCGCTGCCGCTAGATCCGTAGGGGATGGGGTTATTTCCGCATTCGCGAATAACGAATTCACAAACGCCGTCGGGGTGAGACTGGTTGGATATTTAGTCGTGAACCGGTTTCGCGTGACGAAATCCATGAAGAACGCCTTCTTATTGTCCTCAAGTTGTTGTTCCCAACCGGGGGTGCCAACGATCACGTTCTGCCCGATCTGTTGAGTGTCAGGTAGAAACTCATTCAACCTTAGTGGGACCGGCGTGTTGGGAATGAGTCCATACGCAGCCTTGTAAGTGCGATAGACCAAATAGCCCGTCTCCTTAAATTCAATCGACAGATAGAACGCAGCTGAAACATTGATGCGTTTGACCTCCACACATGCTGCATCGTCGCCGCATTGGAGAATCTCATTCTTCCAAAATGCCAGACCAAAAGCATCGGGCTGACGATTGAGAAAGTCAACATAATGCTGTCTAACGAAGAAGTCCACGTCGTCAATCAGATTGCATGGGTGAAGAGGCGAAGTACTATTCCTTGGCGTTGGTGTACCAGTGGCAAAATCGCTCACATTGTTGTCATTGTCCGTGCAGCCCTCGGACTTTCTTAGCGCCGCGGTCGTATTGTTCAACGTGAGAATAGACGCGGCGCCTTCAAAGCAGTTTGCGCCATTTCCAAAGCCAACGAAGTCAGCGATTCCTGAGTTAGGAAGAGGACAGGTCGTGCCCATAGGAACACTCGAATTTGGTTTGATCAGCATGACCTTTCCAGAGGTTCCCAGCGTCAGACCCGTTGCGGAAAATTCTGGTTGAAGCGGAGCGCCATTTGGACCAGTTGTTCCGATCTGTACTAACAAATACTGCCCCGGTAGAACCGGAATCGAGCGAGTACTTACAAATGCAATCGCGGTGTTGAATGTACCTGACTCGGAAGTAACGCGTAAGGACCACTGATTCAGATCTACTGTAGTAATGCCTCGATTAAATAGTTCTACAAAACTGGCGTTGTGGGTAGCACCCGGCGTTCCTCCACCACCGTAGACCTGACTAATCACCATCAACGGTGATGGACTCGGTGATGGCGTTGGAGTCGGAGTTGGAGTGGGAGTCGGCGTTCCTGAAAGTGGTTGCCATGCCAACTGATTCTCCTGTCGTGAGCTTGTTGTGATGCGGGTGGGATTACTGCCGTCCGAGTTCATCTGAAAAATCTCCTGGTTACCCATTGGCGTGTCTCGAAAACTGAGGAAAGCAATTCGATTTCCGTCAGGGGACCAAACTGGATCAAAGTCGGACGAGCTATTGTTGGTTAAGTTAACCGGATTAGTTCCATCCGCATTCATCACATAGATCTCGCCATTGCCGTCGCGATTAGTACCGAAAGTGATTTTGCTGCTGTCTGGAGACCAAGACGGATTGGCATCGGCAAAATTGTTGTTGGTTAACCTCACTATGTTACTGCCGTCGGCATTCATTACATAGATTTCAAATCCTTTGGTTATGTCACCCGATATTCCGGGGAAATCGCGCGTGCTAACCCACGCGATCTTCGTACCGTCGGGTGACCACACGGGGTTAAAAGCAAAGGCCGAGTCATTTGTCAGAATTACCCGGTTAGTTCCATCAGCATTCATAGTCGCAATTTCTGGTTTGTTGGTGCCCTCCTGGTGAGTGAAAGCTATCCTGCTGCCGTCGGGCGACCACGATGGAAAATCGTCACCGGAGCTGTTCGGAATCTTTTGGAGACCACTGCCATCAGGATTCATTGTGTGAATCGCGCGCGGAGATCCCGGTGGAAAATTGCGGGCAAAAGCGATCTTGGTTCCATCAGTCTTCCAAGCCGGTGACGTATTGACTGCGCCACCTGCACCGTCGATAACCGTCATCTCACCACTGCCGTCAGGGTTAATGGTAAACATCGTCTGTCCGTCCATGAATGCGATTTTCCCATTGACGGCCGCGGCATGCGTCAACGCCGGAGGAATGAGCAAACATGGGATCGCAACTATTGCGATGATCAGAAGGGCACACAACACTGAACTGAGGATTCGAGGTTTTGATGTCATAAATTAAAGACGCCTGTCGGCGTTTGTCTGCGCAAGATCGAGTCAGGTATCGCTACGTTGGAGTATCCAATAAGGACTCGCAAATACATGCAACGTTCATTCTGCAACGTATTCCCTTCGTAGACTGGGTGGTGTCAGTCAATTTCATTACTACTGATTCAGAACGCAATCGTATGTTGTGCAGACACTTATTTGAGTGTTCGGGAGAGTAGGGTGGTAGAGCGAAAAGTGGGCGGCACGATAAAGAGGTTGGCGCTCTTGAAAACAAGATTTCTAGGCTAGGCCTAATCCTGACGCCCCGGCTCAAAACCTCAATCACCGGTATTTGGATCGATCGTCACCGCCCACTGCGGACACATACTACCCTCATGTTTGCGTTGAGACAACTGCGGACGCGTGAAAATTGTGAGCCGGTCGGCTTTGCCTCAAAAGTCGATTTCGGTGGTAACGAGTTTCGTGTTTAGTTCGTGTGACTTCGTGGATCGTTCCTTTTGTCGAGAAAAGTAAAGACGATCCACGAAGTCACACTAACCAACACGAACCAAAATACTCCTGCCTCGAGCTAGATCCGACTTTTGAGGCAAATCTGAGGCGGTCACAATCTGTTAGCGCGCGGGCAGTCGTTCGAGTGTATATCTAGCAAACCGTTCTGCCAGCTCTTGTGAATTACTCCGGACCTGCACGATGAATACGCCCTTTCGGTAATGCAAAAGACTCTTATAGGTTGTCGGGCATTTGAGCAGATAAGCCCTAATAGATGGCTTCACTAGACTTACCAAAGTTCAACCGCGACAACTTGAGTAAATACAGACAGAGTTCGCGATAACTCCCACTGGCAGGACTCCATCGATCGACTACGTGGTAGCGGCCTCCTTTGACGGCTTCAAGAACCCACCGTGCGCCATCGGTCCCGGAAAGATCATCGTCGTGCACGGGTAGCTGCCAGTAACATGAGTCGTTAAGGAGTCGCATAAATTCACTCCATTCGTCCGCAGCAAGTTTTCTACTGTCATTGACGATTAACCGACCGGGCTCGTAACCACCGGCACCATTGGTTTCTTTCACAGAGATAAATTGTTGCGATCCGAAGTTCCAAATGCGCACCGCAACTGGATGATGGAATGACCGCAACCAGAGGAAACGATAGCTTTCTAGCGAGTCATCTGTAGAGAACAGAGGTGCTTCTTTCATTCCGCTCAAATGCCCTGCATACCAGTCACGACGAAGGTGATCCTCCCAATCGCGAGGCGCGAGCGCCGTTGGGAAATATGAAACCGTATCCCTAACGTCAGCTCTTATCGATCGTCCGGGGTAACAAGACGGTGATACCGGCACGAACAGCGCTTCATCGTTCACGACAACACGCGGGATGATATTTTGGCGGTTATGCAGGCGAAAAAATGTTGCTGAAGTGTATCCGACGGTAAAGGTTAGAAGAGCCATGCACAGCCTTACTACTATTCCGTTGATGGTCAATGGCGTTTGGCAGAATTGTGGCATGGTATTAACAGGGAACTAGGATGTTAGACGCTCATAACCCGGGAAGGTTCCACGCTTCGCTTACTCTCGAGCAGGTGCGTTTCGCTTGGCAAGTTTCGCTAGAAGTGTCAAGAGAAAGAACGTTGCGACTGGATATAAAAGAAGTGAGAAGCCGGCAAGCGCAAAGGCGACAAGAAGATCAATAGGCGTCCCTTCGTAGACAGGATGTTCAGCTGTACCGATATTCGGATGAGGAAGCACCTTGCCAATTACTGGACCCATAACAGCCATCGGCCATAACAGTACTTCTACAAACAATGGAGGATGAACGTCCATGAGATGAGGAATGACTAACGCGGACACCAACAGAAATACCACCAGTGAGATAAAGATTCTGAGGATCCAGTTATGAAGTTCCAAGTATCTCCTACTGTACTGTTGCTACAGTCCTTCAATTGGCTGTCCGTATGTGAATTCCACCAGATGTCCATCTGGATCACGTAACATCGTGAAGTAGCCGACTACACCGCCTGCCTCTGTGGGTGGCTCAACAAGTATCCCCAACTGTCTCCCTTTTTCTGCAATCTCGTCGACCTGCTGTTTAAGTTCACATTGGAAGCCCAGGTGATCCATACGCGAGGTGACTTCTCCTCTACCGATGACGAGCAGAAAGGTCGGATTCTTGCCTGGCGGGGCACTCCGTCCGAGCCAAACTGTACCGCCTCCTTCACGACGACGATCTCTTACCACTGTCAGGTCGCAGAAAGATCTGTAGAAGTCAATGGACCGTTCGATGTCGCTTACTGTGATAGTGATGTGAGTCCATCGCATTGCCATGATGATGTTCCGTAAAAGAATTCAGTCCGCGCCCTGCAGCTTCAGCCATCTCCCACGGTAGTAGTATAAAACGACCGAGGCCTTTTCCAGATATCCGTCGTCTATGCCTTGATGGGTCAGGGAAGGCGGTTTGGGGCCTCCATAGGCTTTGTAATGACTAAGGATGTAATCTCTGCCGACGGATTGTATGTTCCGCGAGAAGCCGATTCTTCCTTCGTTTACGGTTTGCAGGAAAAGTCGGTCACGTGCTCTGGCGATGTCGGAAACAGATTTTGTAGAGCCACCCCAAAATATCAACATTGACGATTCTGCTTTCCGTGAGCATAGGACGGCCCAATCCGTTTGTCCGCGCTTCGCGAACTCGCCTTTAATGACATTGTGTGGGTCACTACTTATGTAACTCTGAGGAATCTTGCGCCCAGCAGCTTGAAGATAACGCGCGATATTCTTAGGAAGTTGAGAGAAGGCTGTCGCAGGAAGACGCAAAGTCGCTGAATCTGCAACAGCCCACTTATCCTGGTTTCCCAATGCGGTTAGACTGAAGAAAAGAACAATCAGTAGTTTCATCGGAAAGCCGGCGGCCGTTAGCGTCCTCATGCTTCCGGAGACTCGCCGGATCCTTCGCAGTTGATTAACCATTGTATGCCGAAGCGATCGACGACTACTCCAAAGCGAGATGCCCAAAAGGTTTTCTCAAGCGGCATCACAACCCTACCGTCCCTGGCCAGTTCATTGAAGATGCGTTCGGCGTCACCCGTGCTTTTGATCTGAAGGGATAGAGAGAAGCCCTTTGGTTCTTCGTATCTTTCAGGCGTTACGTCGGCACCCATCAGCACTTGGTCTCCGATTGTGATGCTGCCATGCATAATCTTCTCCGACCAGTCGGCCGGAACCTGATGCTCCGCCGGAGAACCGGCGTAACGGAAAATCGCTCCCAGTTGCGCTCCGAAACAGTCCTCGTAAAACTTGAAGGCTGCCTCACAGTCTCCTTTGAAACTTAGATATGGGTTCATCTGCATGACTAAACAATTGTTACGCTGCGTATGGCTTACACGCGTGAGGGAAAGAACGTTGCGTCGTATTTAGCTGCATGATTCGTGCCCGCGCAGCGTGCGAAATGCATCAGGAACCTGCTGAGCGCCGGATCACTGAGGCTTCATATTTGACCTGACAAGTCCCAGCCCGTTCCAAAATTCAGGTGGGTACTTTAATGCCGGCTGACCGACCCAACCTCTTACGACGTCGAGCTCATAACCACTGGCCACCTTTTTGTACCTTACGTTGCTTAATGCCAGCTGATCCCATTCTCCCACGAATTTCAAATCCCTCAGCGAATTAGGATATTCACCAAAGCGTACTTTATGGAGCTCGATCAATGCGATCGAGGTCTTAAAATGCTGATCGCCGAACTTCTGATCAGCTTCCTTTTGAAAGGAGCAAGAGA
>Ga0114129_10011130_pt1 | contig 12822 bp, 12 predicted proteins | sample RhiMetdeltSRZDD1_FD_80071 | JGI IMG/M metagenome (GOLD analysis project Ga0114129, IMG submission 80071) | Populus rhizosphere microbial communities from Tennessee, USA - Rhizosphere MetaG P. deltoides SRZDD1 (version 2) (version 2) | ecosystem: Host-associated > Plants > Roots > Rhizosphere >...
GAGCACGACATGCTGGTCGGATTCGATCCGATCGCGGCGGGCTTCCCCGGGGGGTTCACCGTCAAGATCGAGCCGTTCTCATGGGATGCCTGCAATGTCGTCGCTGACGGCGATCTCGACGACTGGCACCTCGTACTCGAGTGGTTCGAACGCTGGTTCGACCGCGCCGACAAGCTGCATGCCGACCTTGACGGCATCGCGCCGGTGATCCACGAGATGACCGAGCCTGAAGCCACGAAGTTGGGCACGGCCTTCACGGTGGATTTCGGTGCGGCACCCATCGACGCCTTCGTGGATCTCATGCTCACCCTTGACAGAAAGGGCATGAAGAACATCCGCGTCGGCACGTTCTACCGAAGATCTCCGTGCCTTCAGTAGAGCAGGTACTTCTTCCGTCGCCTTCGGAAAGCCGCAGCATCCTTGCGGAAGCCGCTCGCGAGCTGCTTCGGCGAGACGCCCTGCTCGATCGCCTGGCGCACGCGGTCTGAGCCGGCCAGGATGTCGATCGGAAGCTTCACGCGTTCGTACTCGTAAGGGGGCTGGCGCCAGGCGAAACGCTTCTCGTCCTGGCGCCGCGCGTGGTGGATCAGCAGCAGGTAGCTCAGGAAGGCGGGGAAGCGCTCGCGGTCGCTGACGTGGAGCTGCACGCCGTGGCAGAGCGTGCCCGCGTGCTTCTGGAACGTGGGCGTGAACGCCGCGGCGCGGAAACCGACGCCCGGCAGGCGCTCACGCTCGAGCGCGCGCACGAGCGCGTGTGCGTCGAGCCAGGGCGCGCCCACGAGCTCGAAGGGACGCGTGGTGCCGCGCCCCTCGGACAGGTTGGTACCCTCGATCAGGCAGCCGCCCGGGTAGACGAACGCCGTGTCCAACGTCGGCATGTTGGGGGAGGGCAGCACCCACGGCAGCCCGGTATCCTCATAGAGCATCGGCCGGCGCCAGCCCTTCATCGGCACGACGCGCAAGTCGACGTCGAGCGCCAGCTCCTCGCGGAACATGAGCGCGAGCTCGCCGCTCGTCATCCCGTGCCGCACCACCAGCGGGTGCATCCCGACGAACGAGAGGAACTCGAGCTGGAGCAGGTTTCCGTCGACGCTGTCGCCGCCCAACGGGTTCGGGCGGTCGAGCACCACGACGCGCTTCTTGTCCCGCGCGCAAGCCTCCATCACGTGGAGCATGGTGTAGATGAAGGTGTAGTAGCGCGAGCCAATGTCCTGCACGTCGTAGACCATGACGTCGACGTCCGCGAGCATCGACGACGTCGGCACGCGCGTCTCGCCGTACAGGCTGTAGACCGGCAGGCCGGTCGCGCAGTCGCGCGAGTGGCCCACCTCGACCAGGTCCTGCGCGTCGGCCGCGATGCCGTGCTCGGGGCCGAAGAGCGCCTTGAGCTTTCCGCCCAGGAGCTCGGCGAGCGCCAGCTTGGCGTGAACCAGGTCGCGCGTGATCGAAGTGGGGTTGCACACGAGACCGACGCGCAACCCGCGCACGGGCTCGGGCCGGTCGAGCAGGCGTTCGAGGCCGGAGACGACCCGCGCCATTCGCGCTATTCCACGAACTGCAACGTGAACGGAATCGACGCTTTGCCGGTGCGTTCGATCGTACCGCTCACGTTCGTGTTCTCGAGCGTGCCGCGGAAGCGGTACGGCGTTCCCTGGAGGTCCACGGTGAAGCTCAGCTGGCCGCCATCGAAGACGATCCCGCGCAGCGGCGAGCGGAGCTCGACCGAGCCGCGCCGAGTGGTGAGCGTCCCCGCCAGGCGGCCGCCCTCCTGTCGCATGACCACCTGGAAGGCACGCTGGCCGAGGTCCGGGTCTTGCATCGTCCCTTCCCAACGGCCCTCGACGGCGACCGCCGCACGCGAAGCGTCGCCCGAGACCAGGAGCGCCGCGAGCCGCAGTCCGGTCGCCATGCTCTGCGCCGTGGGCAGCACGACGCTCGTCGGCACGTTGATTCCGCCCGGGGCGCGGCGGCCGGCCTCGCCGTAGATGTCGGTGAACACTTTCCCCCGCGGGGAAAGCGCCGCGAGCTTGAGCGGCCGCTGGCGATACAGGAACAAGCCGAAGTAGTCCTGCAGCAGCGCGGCCCAGTGCCGGGCCAGGGCAGCAGGGCTCACGCGGCGGCCGTCCCCGCGCCCCGTCTCCCAGTTCTTCGAGTACGCCTCGGCGTCCTCGGGTGTCGGCACGAGGAACGTGCGCACCTCGCCCACGATCCCCACCCCCGGCTGCGGTCTTTCGCGCTGCTCGAACGCCGGCGGCTTGCTCGAGGCGTTCGCCACCAGCGCATTCAGGGTCGCGGCTATCGCGACGGCCCGCTCGGCGGTGGAGCCGGCCTCGGCCGGTCCGCCCAGCAGCAGCACGGGGCCGAGCTCGGTCGAGACGAACGCGTAGGCCGAGCCCGGGAACTCGATCACGGGCGCGGCGAAGAAGCGCGGGAGGAACCCCGAACTCGAGGTCCGCGTCAGCTTGAAGAGCGCGTTGCCCGTCGAGGCGTGTCCGCCGGCCGAGACGACGATCGCCAGATCGGGCTGGATCTCGCCGGGAGGCGGCGGGGGAGCGATCACCGTGAGCGAGGTCGGGCTCGCCTGCAGCACGATAGCCGGCTGCCCCCCGAAGCTGACGGCGTTGGCGAGCGGGTCGGGCATGAAGCCGCGCCCGGTGAGCACCAGGCGCTCGCCGATAGCGCCGGCCTTCGGCGCCACGTCGATGATGAGCGGCAGCCGCCCGATGTAGATGTCGAAGCTCTTCGGCGGCGAGCTGCCCGCGCTCAACACGAGTTGGGTTGCCGAGCCCTCGGGCAGCGGAACGTTGGGCATCGTGACCCTGGCGCCTTCCGCGGTGGCTTCGACGGAAGGCGCCTCGATCCCCGCGACTCGCGCGCTGAGCGCCTGACCCATGAGGCCTTCACCTCGCACGAGCACGACTTGCCCCGCCATCGCCACGTCGGGCGATACCGCCGTGAGGGTCGCTTCGACGCGGACCGTCACGCTCACTGCAGGCGAGCGCCCCTGGTTCGTCTGAACCACCACCGCCACCGGTCCTTTGAGCCCGGCGGGTACCACGGCCTTGAGCTCGGTCGGAGTGGCTTCCTTGACCTCGGCCCGCAGCGCGGCGAAGAAGACACTGTTGGCGGCGGCTTCTTTCGCGAAGTTGCTGCCCTTCAGGGTCACGGCTTCCCCCACGCCAACGGTCATCGGCGTGACGCTCACGAGCGCGGGAGGCGTCTTGCGCAGGACGAAGAACCAGACGAGCCCGCCAACCACCGCGAGCCCGACGAGGGCGCCGAGGATCGGCAAGACAGGGATTTGGGGCATGCGGAAGCCCCCCCGTCGAGCCTTGGGCCTGCCCTTCGCCTTCCCCGCCATGGGTTTGCCCGCGGGCCGGGCGGAAGGGCGCAAGGTAGGGAACTCCCGCGCCTCCTGTTTCCGCTCGACGGGGATCGACGGAAGTTCCGAGGTGTAGTCGGGCTTCGCGGCTTCGGGCGCAGCGGCGCGCGGCGCGGCAGGAGGCGGTGGCGGCGGAGCTGCGGCACGTGCCGGTGGCGCGGGTGCCGGTGTGGGTGATGGCGGCGGTGCGGCTGCAGGCGGAGCCGCGGGCGGCGGCGGCGGAGTCAGCGGCCGCTCGGGCTCGCGAGCAGCCTGGGGCGGGAGCGGCTGCGCAAACAGCGTATCGTCTTCGCGCATCGGCTGGGCCGCGTAGCTCGCATCCGGCTCGCCGATGTTGAACGTGGGCGAGGTGCCCTGGTCGTCGCCAAAGGAAAGCGCCGGCGTCTGGTCGCCGAAAGTCGGAGCGGGCGCTGCACCCTGCAGCGACGGCCGCGCGACCCCGGCGGGTGGTGGCGAGATTCCCCCCGAGGGCAGCTGCACGAGCAGCTTCGCGCTGCCCTTGGCGCCCGGAGGGCCCAGGCAGATGCGGTCGCCGGCCTGCAGGGGCTGCTCGCCTTCGACCTTCTCCCCGTTCAGGAACGTGCCGGTGGCGCTGCCAGCGTCGGCGATCGCCAGCCCCGCGCCGCTGAATATCAGCCGGGCATGGAAGGGCTCGACATTGCCAAGCATGATCTGGACGCCAGCGTCCATGCTCGAGCCCAGTATGACCTCACCCGTCATGGGGATCGGGTAGGCGGTCCCGTCGAGCGGGCCGCCCGTCATCAGCAGCGTTGGAACGACGACCGCCTCATCCGCCAAGCGGCCAGGCTCCCAAAAGACAGAAAGACAAGGAGATGCTCCCTCCGGCGGCGATTCAAACACAGCGCCCGGAACTGTGTCAACGCGCGTTGACACCCAAGCGGACCGAGTGCTAGCGTGCCAGGAGCTCATGCCCCCGGCCCAGCCGCTCGCCCGGGACCCCATCCCGCCGGAGGCAGTGTTGCAGCAGCTCCGGATCCCTTTTGTGAGGCGGGCCACTCTGGTTTCGGAGCGATTCACGGAGGAAGTCTTCCTGATCGACATCGGTCTCGCCGGCGCCTTCATCGAGAGGGCCGAGGCGCTGCCCGTCGATGAGGCTATCGAGATCTCCATACCGTGGCCCGGCTCGGAGATCCCCTTCAGTGCCCGCTGCCGCGTCGCCTGGTGGCATCCCGAGGGAGCACCGCTCGCCTCCAAGTCACTGCCGCCGGGGGCCGGGCTGCAGTTCGTCGAGATGTCCGACGCCGACCGGACCCGGTTGCGCGCGCTGCTCGTCGAGTACTGCCGCCAGCACCCGCGCGTCAGGCGCTTCCTGCGCCACTGGCCCGACGCCGAGCGCACGGGCGACGACCCGACCGCCGGCTGAAGCGCGTGGCGCGCGTCCGCGTCGTGCTGGTGCGGCCCGAGACCCCTGCCAACGTAGGCGCTTGCGCGCGGATCGTGCGCAACACCGGGGCGACCGCGCTCGACCTCGTGGAGCCAGGCGACTTTCGCACCGTCGAGTGCTGGCGCACCGCCTGGGGCGCGCACGAGCTGCTCGAGGAGGCGCGGGTCTTCGACAACCTGGAAAGCGCGCTCGCGGGCATAGCACTCGCGGTCGCGTTCACGGGACGGCGGCGTTCGGAGGGCCCCGTGGTGGAAGACGTCCGTGACGCCGCCGCCGCGATCGCCGGCCTCGCGAAGAACGCCGTGGCGGCGCTCGTGTTCGGGCCCGAGACGAACGGGCTCACGAACGACGAGCTTTCGCTCTGCGGTCGCGTGGCGGTGATCCCGGCCGACCCGGCCCAGCCCTCCTACAACCTCTCGCACGCCGTCGCGATCGCGGCCTACGAGGTGCAGCGTGCCGGCAGGCGCGGCGGGAGAGAGGCGAGAGCACTCGCGACCCACGACCAGAAGCAGCGCGTGCTCGGGCTCCTCGAGCAGGGTCTAGGCGCCGTCGGGGCGCTGCCCCGCACGAACAGCGCCTCCTATTTCGCCGAGTGGCGGGCGCTCGTGCAGCGTGCGCCGCTTACGCCGAGGGAGCTGAAGCTCGTCGAGCACCTGGCGCGCAAGCTGAAGCCGGGGGCGCGCTGATGGCGGAAGCGCAGGACCCTTTCGCGGACATCGTGCGAGTCGCAGGCGGCTTCTCGATCCCGGAGCTCAAGTGGCGCGAGCTCGTCTTCATCCGCGCCCTGGTCCCCCAGGGCAAGCTCTACGTGCGGGACTCGAAGCGTCCGCTGCCGCCTTTTTCCGAGCCGGACCTGTTTCCCGAAGGTGTCCGTTTCCGGGTGGAGCGGGTGCTCGGCAGGGTCGTAGTGCGGCGCGCGCAACCCTGAAACGGGCGGCTCGCGACCCTCGCCGTATAATCCTCTGGTGGAGGCTTCCCCCGGCAACGTCGCCCCGCGCATCCTTTCGCGGCCCGAGCACAACATCTCGCGAAAGAACATCGACGCGGATGCGCTCAAGGTGCTGTATCGCCTGAAGAACAGCGGCTTCGTCGCGTACCTGGTCGGGGGCGGCGTGCGGGACCTGCTGCTCGAGCGGTCGCCGAAGGACTTCGACATCGCTACGAGCGCCCATCCGCAGCAGGTGCGCAAGCTCTTCCGCAACTGCTTCATCGTCGGGCGCCGCTTCCGCCTCGCCCACGTGCGCTTCGGGCGCAAGCTGGTCGAGGTCTCCACCTTCCGGCGTGCCGCGGAGCCGGAAGCCGGCGAGCATCTGATCCGTCGCGACAACACCTTCGGCACGCCCGAGGAGGACGCGTTCCGCCGCGACTTCACGGTCAACGCGCTCTTCTACGACATCGCGACCTTCTCGGTGATCGACTGGGTGGCCGGCCTCGAAGACCTCACCGCACGCGTGATTCGCACCATCGGCGACCCCGCGCTGCGCTTCCGGGAGGACCCGGTGCGCATGCTGCGGGCCGTCGCGCTCGCGGCGCGCCTCGACTTCACGATCGATCCGGACACCGCGGAGGCGATCCGCTTTCTGCGCGGCGAGATCGTGCGCAGCAGTCCCGCGCGCATCCTCGAGGAGCTCTACAAGATCCTGCGCCAGGGCCGCTCGCAACGGACTTTCGAGATGTTGCACGACTACGGCCTGCTCGCCTACCTGCTGCCGGAGGCCCACCTGGCCGTCGCCGCGGGCGGCCAGGCGCTCACGGGCTCGCTCGCGCGTCTCGACGCCCACCGCCAGGCGGGACTCGCGTCCCCCGAACAGCTTACGAACCCGCTGCTGATGGGATCGCTGCTCGTGCCGCTCGGCGTGCCGCTGCGGCGCGTGGCCGTCGCGGCTCCCGCGCGGCGCAGCGAGCGCGCCCTGGGGCCGGGCGGCGAGCGAGTCCCGCCCGAGCCCGAGCCGCTACGCGAGGACCTCGCCGCGGAGATCGCTGAGCTCGGCGCCGACGACGAGCCTTCGCCCCCGGGCGAGCCGGACGCGGCGCCCCTGCCGCTGCTCCTGCCGTTCGCCCGGCGCGACCTCGAGCGGCTGCGTCTGGTGCTACTGGCGCAGCGGCGGCTGCGCGAAGCGCACGGGCCCGGGTCGGCAGCGCGCGTGATCGCAGCCAAGAGCTACTTCGACGACGCGGTGCGCTGGCTCGAGATCCACGGCGGCCCGGACGGGCGTGAGCTTGCGGCGGAGTGGCGTGCGCTCGCGGCAGCGCCAGCCGGGCCCCCGGGCGAAGCCGATTCCGCGATGCCAGACAGTCCCGCCGCGACCGAAGCTCGCGCCGAGGGCAATGGGAAAAGCCGGCGCCGGCGCCGGCGCCGGCGGCGCCGGCCGCGCAGCGAACCCGTGCCGCCGGCCTGAGCCGGCGCAAATCGAACGGAGGACAGGAGTGACCCCTCTCAGCGAGAGCGAGATCGAGAGACGGCTCTCAGGCGTGCCGGGCTGGCAGCGTCGCGGCAGCGAGATCACGCGCACCTTCGCGTTCGCCGATTTCGCGGGTTCGCTCGCGTTCGTCAACCGCGTGGCAGGTCTCGCCGAGGCGATGAACCACCACCCGGACATCGACATCCGCTACGCGAAGGTGACGCTCACGCTCACGACGCACGACGCTTCTGGCCTCACCGCCCGGGACTTCACGCTCGCCGAGCAGATCGGCGCGTGAAGGCGCTCGTCCTGGGCTCGGCCGGTCAGCTCGGCCGTGAGCTCGCCTCGAGTCTGGGCAAGGAGCTCGTGTGGGCGGGGGGCCGGGCCGAGCTCGACGTGACCGACGAACGGGCCGTGACGGCACTCGTCGCGCGCGTCCGACCCGACGTCGTCTTCAACGCCACCGCCTACAACCGTGTCGATGCCGCCGAGGGGGAGCCGGAGCAGGCGTTCGCCGTGAACGCGCTCGCCCCGCGCACGCTTTCGCTAGCCGCGCGCGAGCTTGGGGCGCTCCTGGTCCATGTCTCGACCGACTACGTGTTCGACGGTACGCTTTCGCGGCCGTACCGCGAGGACGACCTCGCGCACCCGCTGTCGGTCTACGGCGCTTCGAAGCTGGCCGGCGAGCGCCACGTGCTCGAGTCGGGGGCTGAGACCCTGGTCGTGCGCACGAGCGGCGTCCTCGGGCGGGGCGGCTCGGCGCAGAAGGGCGGCTCGTTCGTGGATCGCATCCTGGCGCAGGCGCGTGCGGGAAAGCCGCTGCGGGTGGTCGCGGACCAGATGTTCGCGCCTACGTCGGCGGTCGAGCTGGCGGGTGCCATCGTGGCGCTCGTGCGGCTCGGGGTGCGCGGGCTGTGCCACGTCACGAACCAGGGCTCGTGCTCGTGGCACGAGCTCGCCACCGCCGCGCTCGCGGCGGCCGGCCTGACACGACCTGTCGAGGCGATCGCGGCTGCCGAGCTCGGCTTGCCCGCCCGGCGCCCGGCCTACTCGGTGCTCGACACTTCGCGCAGCCGCGAGCTCGGCCTGCCGCCGCTGCGCTCCTGGAAGGACGCACTCGCCGATATCGTCACCTGAGGCCGTCTTTGCGCTGAGCCTGCTCGGAGCGCCCGGCTAGTCTTCCAGTACGAAGGTCACGCGCATCGTCACCCGGTACTCCGTCACCTTCCCCTTCTCGACTTTGATCTTTTGCTCGGCGATCCAAGCGCCGCGCAGGTTCTTGAGCGTCTTGTCGGCCCGTGCGATGCCCGTCGTGATCGCGTCCTCGAAGCTCTTCGGGGACGACGAGGTGATCTCCGTGACCTTGGCTACTGCCATCTGCTCCTCCTCTGGGTGGTGGGATGCGGCTCTTCGGCGAGTCTATATGCTCGCGCCCCGCTCATTCCAACAAATGTGTCGCTCGATTGGCTCGAGCGACACAAGCCGTCTCGTGGGGCCGAGTCACCGAGACGAGCGATCACCCCTGAGTCGGCGCTTCCGCGCGCGGCGTGCTTTGCAAGTACAGGAATGGTGGCTGTCGTGAGCAAAACGACAACAATGTAGCCCGTGTCGATCCCCGCCTGACGGCAGCGTCTGAGCTGCAAGTGACGGTCTAGCGGTGCTTTTCTGGATCCGGCGGCGGACCCCGGCGGCGGTACGCCGCTTGCTCTTCAGCTCTGCAACCATGCCAGCACGCGCGAGCTCCGAGGGAGCTGCTGCGACCACGGACTCTGCGGCGGAGGCGGTCGGGCGACCCCCTCCTGCGGGCGTGAAAACCAACCCAGCCATTGCGGCGGAATCCGGCGGCGCGCCGCAGCCACGGCGCGCCGCGCTGTTGACACGCGAACGAATCAGTGGAGAAACCGAATTATGACACGCGCATATGGACGAGTGTCGAGAGTCAGGGTCGTGCTGGCGACGGGAGTCTTCGCTCTTTGTGGGAGCGCGTCCCACGCCCAGGAACCGGCGCCCTCTCCGTCGCCGGGCCCATCGCGCATCGAGGTCACGGGCTTCGTGGACGTCTACTACGCATACAACCTCAACAAGGTCGACCCCGTCTTTCGCACTTTCGACGTGCAGGACAACACGTTCTCCCTGAGCCTCGCCGAAGTGGCCTTCGCCAAGGGTGTGAGCGATGACAGCCGGCTGGGGTTTCGTGTCGACCTCGACTTCGGCAAGACGGCGCAGCTCGTGGCGGCTTTCGAGCCGGGGGAGGGCGACGTCGAAGTCTACAAGTACATCCAACAGGCCTACGGCAGCCTGCTCACCGGCAAGGTGCAATGGGATGTGGGCAAGTTCGTCACGCCCATGGGGGCGGAGGTGATCGAATCCCAGGACAACTGGAACTACACCCGCTCGATCCTGTTTGGTTATGCGATCCCGTTTTACCACATGGGCGTGCGCGCCAGCGTGCCGGTAAACGACAAGCTGAGCCTGGCCGGGTTCGTGACGAACGGCTGGAACAACAGCAGCGAGATGTACGGGGGTACCCCGTGCCTGGCGCTTCAGGCCACGTTGAAGCCGAGCGGCAAGCTCAGCTGGATAGCGAACTACATGCTCGGCCAGGAGCTGCCCGCTGCCGACGCGCCGACGCGGCACCTGTTCGACACGACGATGACCCTGGTCGCGAGTCCCAGGCTCAGCCTGATGGCCAACCTCGATTACGGGACGGAGGGTGCCCTCGACTGGTGGGGCATCGCCGGCTACGCGAAGTTCCAGGCGAGGGACAACTGGGCGCTCGTCGGACGCTATGAGTACTTGGACGACACGGCGGGCGGCTTCATGACCCTCGCCACCAAAGCGCAGACCGTCACCGTCACGAGCGACCACCTGATCGCCGGGAGCCTGAAGGCGAGGCTCGAGTACCGCACAGACTTCGCGGACCTGGCCATCTTCCCGAAGCACGACGGAAGCTTCAAGAAATCCCAGACGACGCTGACGGTCGGGCTGGTCTACAGCTTCGGCGGGAAGATCTGATCGAGTGGGCGGGTGCGAGTCGCGCGTCACGGACCGGAAGCCCTATCCCGGAAAGGGAATTGGCGCCTCTCGTAACCCAGCGAGCTGGTTAGCAGTCGTTGGACCGCACGGGGCCCCGGTGGACGGGACTCGGCCTCGGAGCGCTAGCGACGAGAAACGAGAGAGCTTCGCCCTGTGGGCGAAGCTACTCTCGTAACCCGCGAGCTGGGTCGAGGTCCGGCCACCCCGACGATCCGAGCGTAGCGAGGATTGGCGGGGTGGACGGGACTCGAACCCGCGACCTCCGACGTGACAGGCCGGCGTTCTAACCAGCTGAACTACCACCCCGCTCGGGTGGCGCCGGGCCTGGGGTGCGATCCTGGTGGGCGGTACAGGATTCGAACCTGTGACACCCGGCGTGTAAGACCAGTGCTCTACCGCTGAGCTAACCGCCCAGACGGACAGCAAACGACTTTATCCGAAGGTCCCGTAGCCGTCAAACGTTTGGGATTCTAGCGTGGCAATCCGCCTGCTATCGTCTCCCCGTGCGGTTTGAAAGCCCTGGGAGCGCCGGTTGGCTTCCGTCCCGAAGTTGCTTCGATCGATCGGAGCGAGCGTGAAGACGCTGGCCAAAGTCGGCATCGGTTGTGCCGGCGTCGTGGCGATTGCCAGCGTGGGCCTCGCCCTCCTCGCACCCACGCTCGTGCGGGAAGCCTCGCAGGTCGTGGGGCCGATCCAGAAGATGAAGCGCACGCAGACGGCGCTCGACGAGATGGTGGACGAGGTCGGCTGGAAGCGGCCGGAGCCGGACGCGCTCTCGTCCGAAGAGCTCGACCGCTTCTTCACGGTACGCGAACGCGTGGAGGCCGCGCGCCAGCGCGCCGATCTGAGCCTCGACAGCCTGCCCCGCAAGAAAGTGAACTCGCTCGAGGAGCTCCGGCAGGTCCCGGCGATCATCCGCGGCGTGAGCGATCTCGTCGGCGCCGAGATGGACGCGCTCGTCGCCGTGCGAATGCCGCCCGCGCAATACCACTGGATCGAGCGGCTGGTCTACGAGCGCTGGCGCGGCTCGCTCAGGAAGGCCAGGAGCTACCCCGTGGCTGTCCGAGCAGCGGCCATGGAGGTCAGCGCCGCCGCTGCGCGCGAGCCGGACGCGCGTGTGCGCACCCGCCTCGAGCGACTGGCCGCGGAGATGAAGGGCCGCTCACCGGCGCCACCCGACGGCTTCGACCCGCGGATCCACGAGCTTTTGCTGTCGCGAATGGAGGACGTCGAGCGCCTGTCGCTCGACGACGTGGTCGAGCCTTACATCCCTGTCCGTTGACGAGCTGTGCTGGCGCGTTTCGACCGCACCGGCTCGACGGCCTGGAAGAGTCCCATCGCGGCCCAGTCGCGGAACAAGCGAAAGGCTGCATCCGCCCCGCCGAGCCGGGCGGCGCGCCGACGGCCGAGGGCGCGCGCCACGGCGCGGCCGACCGGCTCGCCGGCTACGAGGTCGCCGAGCAGGGCGAACGCGGCCGGCGTCAGCTCGCGGCGCTTCACGGCGTAGTTGCGACGGTAGACGGTCAGCAACAAGCGGCGCCGCTCGACTCGCGGGTGCCGATGGGCCCCGTCGCGCAGGCTGTCGAGCCAGGCGCCCGCGTCGTGATGGAGCGTGACGAGCCGCAGCGCGGCGACCGGGACGAGCCGCGCACGCTCCCAGGCGCCGGGCGCCACCGCGGCGAAGTCCGTCTTGGTGAGCGCAGGCGTCTCGGGGGCGTCAAAGACCTCGGCAACCGCGGACTCGAGCCGGGCGAGGTCGTAGCAGAACGCGGGGCGCGGCACACGCGCCCGCCGCACGAACTCCGGCAGGCGGCGGCCCAGCACGTTGAGCGTGTAGCTGCGCGAGGGGTGCGCGCTGACATAGGCGCGCACCAGCCGCCGCCAGGCCGCATGGCCGAGGAAGTGCGCGAGACCGGGATAGTCGGACTCGAGCGCTTCCAGCATGCGCGGCAGGTACATCCCCTGGTAGATGCCCACACGTTCCGCGGGGGTGAGCCGCGTGGAGGGAAGCACGACGTCCCGCGTGCGCCCGGGACGCACGAGCCGCACCGCCGCGGGCGAGGCAAGCGCGCGCGTTACGGAGCCGGGTGCCTCGATCACCGTCTGCAGCCATTGCTGCAGGCCGCCGAGCGCCAGCTCAGGCGCCATCGGTACCCGTGGCGGCCGTGGCGGTGCGGAACGCACGCGCCTTCGCGGCTTCCTTTACCACTGCTGCGAGCGGCGGGACCTTCGCGTCCCACTCGAAGAGCGTCGAGACCGGGCCGGTCCGGGCGCAAAGCCGCGCGTAGAGCTTCCACACCGGAGCGATCGCCGGGCCGTCGTGGGTGTCGAGGATGTGCGTCCCGTGGTTCGTGTGTCCGGCGAGATGCACCTGCACGACGCGATCGGCAGGGATCCCGTCGATGTACTGGCGCGCGTCGAAGCCGTGGTTGAAGGAGCTCACGTAGACGTTGTTGACGTCCAGCAGCAGCCCGCACCCGCTCGCGTCGCAGAGCTCCCCCAGGAAGTCCCACTCCGTCATCGTCGAACGCGCGTAGGCCAGGTACGTGGACGGGTTCTCCAGCACGAGCGGCCGCTCCAGCACGTCCTGCACCTGC
>Ga0114129_10011131_pt1 | contig 12822 bp, 8 predicted proteins | sample RhiMetdeltSRZDD1_FD_80071 | JGI IMG/M metagenome (GOLD analysis project Ga0114129, IMG submission 80071) | Populus rhizosphere microbial communities from Tennessee, USA - Rhizosphere MetaG P. deltoides SRZDD1 (version 2) (version 2) | ecosystem: Host-associated > Plants > Roots > Rhizosphere >...
CAGCGAGTCTTTTCCCTCGCGATCCGAGCAGTGCCATCGACCGGATGCGCGGCGAAGAAAGATAGAGGGTCGCCAGGAGCGACATCACCAGAGCGATGTTGAGGATAAACATCGTACGGTGCAGAGAGTATCCGTAGAGTTCTACTTCGATGCGTGAGTCGACGTAGTAAGCGGCAGTTATTAGAAGCAGCAAGCCTGCGGTCCACAGAGTCCGCCATAACATCGGGCCGCGACTAATCCTTCTGCTGACAACAACGAGGCCCGAACATGCGACGAACAATCCAAACACGATGGCATACGAAACGATTCGGCGGTTCTCGAATAAATGGCCGTACATATACGGAAGCTTCTGGGCTTCTACCATCAAACCCAAAACGTAGCGGTGCACGGGAAGGATCTGATTCAGGAGTCCAGCAGCCAGCGCAGAAACAATCACACCCGACAATATCTGATGCGCGCGTCCTACTCGATCCCCGCGTTTTGGCCACTTTAAGAACAACTTATAAATAAAGCGCGTGATTAGAACACAGAGCCCGACAATCACTCCTATCGCAGCTCCGCCGGCCACGTTCAAGCTGAAATAAGAAGAGAACGCCAGTTTCTCTGAGACGCCGCGAAGTACCGGCGTGAGTTGATAGTGAACGTCAATCAGCTCGACGAGACTGAGAAATAGAGCGCTGGCGGCCCCCAGTTTCGCATAGTCGGCAAGCGACCGGACAAATGAAACAAAGGAATTTGCACCGGGCGCGTTTCGCTGCGGTTCAATTTGAGAAGATTCTTCTCGCTCGGTTTTGAAAGCTATGCCGCTCATTGTGATGATCTACCTTTACTCATCCAATTCGTCGCTTTGCGAACCGCGAAAGAAGCGCTGTTCATCGGCGTCCGGCGGTCTGCTTGCGAGCACAACATCGACGAACCTGCCGAGCAACCGCTTCAACTCAGCGGCCTTCTCAGGCATATGATCGAAAAGGTTGCGCAGTTCTTTTTGATCCTCTTTGAGATTGAACAGTTCAAAGCTATACGCATTGCGATTGTAGATGAGCTTATAGCCATCCTGCGAAATCACCATGAATTTCCTGATCTCCGGATCAACGTTGTGCTCGGGCCCAAGGAACGGAGAATCGTTACGCTGCCAGTGTTCGCCGTAGACCGGTGGCCTGATGAACGACTCGCCACGCATCAGCGGTAGCAAGCTGACGCCCGCGTAGTCTTTCGGACAAGCGATCCCCACAGCGTTCAGGATCGTGCTTCCAAGATCGATCGTACTCACATAATCAGTTAACCGGCGCGGCGGCAGGTTCGGGGCGTAAAAGATGATCGGGACTCTCATCTGCTCGTTGTAAAGCTGAGCATTGTGCTTGTACACGTTGCGCTCGCCGAGAGACTCTCCGTGATCCGACATAACGACGATGATTGTATTGTTGATCGCGCCGCTTTGATCGAGCCAATCAAAGAGCCTGCCTAGCTGATGGTCGGCGTAGGCCAGTTCTCCGTCGTAGCGATCTGCCTGTGTCGGGCCGAAATTGAAATCGCTTCTTGGCTTATAGGGGAAATGCGGCTCGAATCCGTATAGATAAGCGCAGAGAGGTCTGTCGGGTGCGGACTTGGAAAACTTGTCGATGACTGCATCTACCGACTCTCTCAAGTTGCCGGTTCTTGCGCTGCTGATCATCCGCGGATCTTTGATCCGCCGGTAGAGCGTCGCCGCCCGGCGTCCAGGAAACAAAACAGTGTCGTACCCGTTGTGCGCGAGGACTTCGGTCCAGGTCTGAAGGTGCGCGTCCCAATAAGTTGATTGCATGAATTTGGGCACCGCCTGGTAGGTGGACGGCGACGGAGTAAATGCGTTGTCGAAAATACAAGCTCGCGCGGCGAGTTTTTCCAAATTTGGGCTTGTGCTTTTTCCGTATCCGTAGGCGCTCAAATGATCGGCTCTAACCGCATCGATAAAAATAAAGATAACGTTGAATCGTTTCGCTGCTGGATTGGTGGCCGTGTTGAGGTCGGTCTGGCTTCGCATCCAGACGTCGAGGTCGTCCTGCGTCAGTTCGCCGCCGATACAGTTATTGTCGGTTCCGTCTCCGACGATCTCAGTACGACCGGGGTTGATACCTGGCTGAGTGTCGGCGGCATCTCCTCCTCCGAGGACTGCCGAATATCCGTCCCGGTCAAAGTCCAACGCCCATTGCGCGAGTTTGAAGAACTGCTTGGTATGAGTCGAGCGGGAAAACAACAGCGCTTTGAGATTCTGGTTCTTGTCGAAGCGAACAAAGGTAAACGCAACGCCGGAGATAACGACAATCAACGCAAGCGCGAGAACGATCTTGGATCCAAACCCACGTACGATGGGAGCCTGAAGACGTTCAGGCAACGAGAAACGAAGCGATACCGCAAGAGCTATCGCGAGGGTGAACTCGAGCAGGAACATTGCGCGGTGGAGCGAGAATTCGTACTGCAACACCTCGATGCGAGAATCAACGTAATAGGCACCGGCTATTAGCAGGCCGATCAGGGTGATCCAGGCCAGGCGAAGCAGCTTGTGCATCGATTCAGTCGCGCGGGCGACAGCCCAGATAGCCCAGCACGAGACGAGCAGTCCGGTGATTACGAAATATGTGAACAGATGCTCGGCTCTCAGGAGAATTCTCGCGAGCCCGATCTTTTCAGCTTCTCTGATTGCACCAAGAGTGAAGCCAAACACACCGGGTTGAAGATAAAGCAATCCGCCGCCGAGCGCGACGACCGCGACAGCGGCAGCCAGTTTGTGCGCACGCTTCGGTTGTCGTTCGCCCGAGAGCACTCCAAGTAACAGGCGTTTGAAAACGATGGCGCCGTGAATAAACAGACCCACGCACAGGCCGAGGACCGCGGCTACCAGCAGATTCAGGCTGAAATATGCGGTCAGCGTAACCCGTTCGGCGAGAGATTCCAGAGACGGGGTTAGCAAAATGTTGAGGTCGATCCATTCGATCAAGCCGAGCAGCGACGCGGCCGCTAAACCCGTCAGTGCGTAATTGAACAGCGAAGCTCGTAGACTTGAAGACTGTTCTAGAGGTGGTTGTTGATCGATGGCTGGAGTGGAATATTCGGCAGAAGCGATTCGAGTTGTGGACCTTGACACTGAGTATCGCTCCTCGCAGCGACCCAAGGGCGAATGGTAGTCAGTGGCGAGTTGCGATGTCAAGCAAACGGGCCAGCTACAATTAAGGACCGCTCGACGATGTCGCTAATTCCCCAACCGGGAGGTTGGGGATTACCGGAGAGCGGTCGAACTGCCTTGCTGTAGGCTGGCGTGAAATATCCCCAACCTGCCGGTTGGGGGATTACCCGACTGGGCCGCGCCTTCTCAATAGCCCTCTGTAGCTACGCAACGTCGCGGCGTGCAAGCTCGACGCAACCCGCTACCGCAGCAACCACTCCCCCTACCGCTCCCAACACCAGTGCCGCAACAAGTCTCTCGTCGGTAAAAACGTTCAGGGGCAACAGCCACGGATAGTATTTGCCCAACGACGCGCTGGCCGCGAAGAGCGCAAAGAAAGTTCCGCCTATGCCGGCACCCAGCGCCACCGTAAAACTCGACCAGCGGATGCTGATCCAGGTGTGAATAACGATGATTAACCACGCCGCCAACCAAACCAGCAGCGCCTGTTTTGAAATCCAGCCGAACGGTACCGGTCCCGCGTTCGCCAATTCCGGACGCAAGCGCATAGATACCAGACCGACCAGGATGCTCAGAAGACAGAGAATCAGCGTGCTCGTGGCGATCAGCGCCTGAACCACTATGATCTTGGCGATATAGACCATGTGCCGGCGCACCGGAAGCGCAAAGATATGTTTCCAGTGTTTATCGCTATGCTCGATGCCGTTGATCAGGGCCGTCTCAAGCGTAATCAGCAGCGGCATCATGAAAATCGCCCAGATGCTTAGCGTCGCCCTTGATACCGTCTCCCACAGTTTGAAGTCAGTACTGAATTGACGCGTCTTCAAGAGGACAAAGAATTGCAGCACTGCTACCAGCAACGGTGCAACGAAGATCACTCGGAAGGCGAGAGTGCGTTTCAACTTCAGAAGCTCCGCGTGGAGTACGAGCAACAACGACATTACGCGGCCCTCCTTTCACCCGTCAGCGTCAGGAAGATGTCCTCAAGCGAGGCGCGAACAAGCGAGAGATGGAAGACTTCGATGCCTTGCTCGACGAGAAGTTTGTTAATTCGCACAGCCTCTTCAGAGGTCTTTGCCGAAACTGACAGAAGTCCGTCAGCGCGCCGTTGAACGCTCCAGCCGGCGGCTGTCAGTGTGTCCATAGCCTGGTCCGCTTCATTCACACCGAGGGTCAATTGCACCTGTTGGTCCGCCTGCAATTCAGAGAGGGTCCCCTGAAACAAAAGTCGGCCTTCGTGAATGATGCCAATGTGGCTGGCTATCTGCTCAACCTCGCTAAGAAGGTGACTCGATAAGAAGACAGTGACACCAAACTCAGCGGGCAGACGGCGAATCATATCGCGCATCTCGTGAATGCCTGCCGGGTCCAGCCCGTTGGTCGGTTCGTCCAGGATCAACAACTCGGGCTTAGTCAGCAGCGCCAAAGCCAAGCCCAGCCGCTGACGCATTCCGAGCGAATATTCTCGCACGCGACGGTTGGCGTCCTGAGTAAGTTTGGTGCTGCGAAGAGCAGTATCGATGAGTTCGCGCTGCGCGCCAAGCACACGTCGCGTGACTTCGAGATTCTCGCGACCGGTCAAGTGAGGATAAAGCGACGGCGATTCGACCAGGGCGCCCACGCGCCGCAGCAGCGACAGCCGATTGGCGGCCAGCGGCAAGCCGAACAAATGCACCTCGCCGGCATTGGGCCGGCACAGCCCGAGTAGCATACGGATGGCGGTGGTCTTACCTGCCCCGTTCGGGCCCAGAAACCCATAGACTCCGGCCTCCGGCACAACCAGGCTCACGTCGTCAACAGCCAACTGCTTTCCAAACCGACGAGTCAACCCATGGGTCTCGATCAAGTACTTTGGCATCTGACCTCTTGACCGAGAAACGCGACAAGAGGCACATCTATTAACAGCAATTGTCGAAAGTAGAGGGTCAGGGTCAGACGCGCGATTTGCGATTTTTGCCAATCGCCTTTTGACCCTGCGACCTAAATCGCAAATCACACGCCCTTGGCGCGTAATGCGTGAATCAACTGATGATTCACTTGACAGCATATGTCTTCCGATACATACTAAGGCCTGTGGCGTGGGCGGCCGATCTACACGATGACTTCGTTCCGGAGTTTCATCGCCTTCATCCGGATGTGCAGGACGAATTGCTCGCGCACATCGAACTACTTGAACGGTTTGGTCCGCAGCTAGCACGCCCTCATGTGGATACTCTCAAAGGTTCCCGCCACGCGAATTTGAAGGAGTTACGGCTTGATGCTGCAGATGGCACTTGGCGCTTTGCCTTTGCGTTCGACCCAAAGCGCAAAGCGATCATCCTATGTGGCGGCGACAAATCAGGGATCAGTGAGAAGCGGTTCTACCGTCAGTTGATAGCCAAAGCTGATACCCGCTTTGAGACCCATCTGCGAAAGATCAAAGATAAGAAGAAGAGGAAGTAAACTGCGATGTCGAATCTCGAACAAATAAGGAAACAGATGAGCTCGGCACGACGCAAAAAGATTGAGGCCCGCGCGGCTCAGTTGATTGCCGAAGAAATGACCCTGCAGGAACTCAGGCGTGCACGTAAGCTTACGCAGGTCCACATGGCGAAGGCCCTCGGCATAAGCCAAGATGGTGTTTCTCGACTTGAACAACGAAGTGATCTCCTTTTATCAACACTGAGGAAGACAATTAAGGCGATGGGCGGCAACCTGTCGCTTATCGCTGAGTTTCCCGATCGAGAGCCGGTTGTTTTGACCGGTATTTCCACGCCCGAAACGGAACTTCAGCCAGCAAAGGGGAAGCATCGCCGCGCTCAGGGTCGGTGAACTTTTTTAAGAAACTGGGGGAAGCAAAGCGAAGCAGTCTAACGTTCGCCCTAAAACACGTTCCGAGCCGGAGATCATTATGAAATCCTCAGAGCTTCTCAGCACGAAGTCCTGACGCGCACCTCTTCCCAGTCACATCCTTGAAGAACCGCCGATCGACAAGTATATTCAACGCTCAGCGTGGGCGAATGACGTGGCACTCCTACACCATTGAAAGACTCCAGACTCTAGACCGCCGATCACTCTTCCTCATAACCTTTGCTGTCGCGCTGTTGTGCTTCTTGTCGTTTCAATTCTGGAAACAGCCCAGCGAATCGGATCGCGCGAACTGGGATTACATTTCGCAGGTAATCGCCCGCGGGGGTGTGCCCTACCGCGACGTAGTCAATATCAAGACCCCGCTGTCGGCATACATTGGCGCCGCAGCTATCGTGACCGCGCGCCCCTTTGGACTGCGCGACATATTTGCGATTCGCATAGCCTATCTGCTGTTGGCCGCACTCACGGTGAGCTTCACCCTTCTGGCCGCACTTGATTATTTCGGAAGCCGGCGCGTGGCGGTGTTGGCGGCGGCAATCATGGTTGCGTTCAAGATATTCGGCGAAACTAACAGCGGCGGCGTTCAACCCAAGACTCCGATGGTGCTTTTCGGTTTGATGTCGCTGTGCGCGATTCAAAGGGACCGCGCGTTTTTAGCTGGGCTGCTTGGGATGTTGTCGGCATTGAGCTGGCAGCCGGGGCTTTTGTTTGTCGGCGTGGCTATCTTGGCATTTTCTCGTTATCTGACTCGCTGGCGCGATCTGAACGCCGTCAAGGTGGTAGCAGGCGCCGCGCTACCGCTTGCAATCACCGTGGCATATTTTTGGAGTACCGGCGCGCTCAGGGATTTCTATCTCTGGAACATTGATTTCAATTACAACGTCTACGGCCCTCAACAGGCGCGCAGCTTCACCGGGTTCGTCGATCGAATCGCCAGGATGATGATCGGAACGTTCAGGGGCGAGCAATTGTACTTCTATCTCGCAGCTGCAGCCGTTGCCGGCGCGCTGTGGGCGGAACTGCGCCTCGTAGTCAAGCAGTCCGTCCCACGCTTGTTGGATCGCGCTGTTTATCACGCGATCCTGATTTCTCCGGCAGTTTACTTCTTGTTTTGCATGATTAACATTCAGGGCGCCGCGGATCTAATCCCGCTTTTGCCTTTCGTTGCAATCTTCGCCGCGGTTGCGCTGATCTGGTCGGTAGATCGCGCGGCTCGCACTTTGTCTCGTCAACGCGGAGAATCGTCGCGCTCCACCGCTGAGGCGTGGGCGTTCGCCGCGGTGCTGGTTCTAATTCTGATAGTAAATTCGATCAACGGGCTTCTTTACAGAGTCGGCTTCCCGACACTAAAGGATCAAGATGCGGATATCGCACAGATGACTTCGCACCTTGAACCGGGTGATCGGGTATTCGTTCAGGGAGCGGCGCAGATATTGGTTGTATCGGGATTGCCTAACTCGAGCAAACACTATTTTCTTGATCGTGGAAAGGACAGCTATCTCGATAAGGTCGAGCCCGGGGGATTTGCAGGATGGTTTGCCCGTTTGAAAGCAGAACGGCCTAAGTTGGTGGCGATCGATCGGACTAAAAACGTCGAGCACCGAAATGAGTTTGCCGACTGGATGCTCACGGACTACGAGGAGCGCTCGGGGTCCGTCTTTACTTACTACCTTAGAAGAGACCCGGCATTGAACTAGATGACTAACCCCCTAGCCAGCCGTGAAAGCTCAGAGCCCAAGCCCGGTCGCAGACACTTATCGTCGAAAGAAGTTGTGCCGTTGCTGGTCACACTCACCGCCGGGGCGATTTGTTACGGCTTGTTCATTAAGCGCGGTGTAGGGCTTCCGATTCTGGGCTACAACATCTCAACCGCCGAAAGAGTGATGCTTGGTGAGTTCCCCTATCGCGACTTCCTCTACAACTACACGCCGGGAGTGCTCTGGCTCAACGCCGGGTTGATGAAGCTGATGGGCACGAGCTTGATCGCAGTCAACGCTGGTCTTTTCGCCTTCAAGCTCGCTGCGTTGATTGCGCTGTACGTTGTCGCAAGTCGAGTGACCAACTCTAAAGCAGCGCTTATTCCTGTCGCGCTGACGCTCGCGTGGGTCGGCTACAGAGTTGTTTTGCGTCCCTATCCGACACAGTACTCCATGCTTTTTGTGCTGCTCGGGCTGATCTGCATTTTGAACTTTGACAAGAGCGGGAAGACGCGCTGGCTTTCGCTGTGCGGCGCGGCCATTGGCCTGGTCTTCGTCTTCAAACAGAATGTGGGCCTCCTCCTTCTTGGGTCGGCAACAACCGCTGTATCCTTGAGAGGTTTGCTCGGACCAGCTCCGTTCATCAATTTGCGTGACAGGATTATCGACACCGCGAAGAATGCTTCGATCTGCTGGGCTGGTTTCGCCCTCATTGTAGCCGCGCTGTTTATCTTCATTGCCTGGGCAGGCGCGCTTGGACCGATGTCTGATCATTTCTTCTCGCTCGCAGGTGAATACGGCGCGAAGAGAGCAATAACGCTTCCGCCGCTGAGACTCCTGGCGCCAGTGACAGCCGGGGTTTTGGCTGTTTTCGTCATTGCCTTTCTAGCGCTCCGCAAAGCGCCGAGACTCTTCGAGCCGTTTGTTATCGCAGTGCTCGCTGTCGGAGCGACGCTGCTCCTTATTCCCGGGAGACTGTCCGCCGTCAAAGACTCGGCTACAGCAACCATATCCTACATACCTTTTCTGTTGCTGATTCTGGTTTTCGCAACGTTTTGCCTGGGATTCAAGAACGATCGCCATAGCGCGGAGCGAAGAAACACCTGGTGGCTAAGATCGGGGCCAATCCTGATGGTCGCGCTGTTTGCGCTCGGCGCCTACAGTGAAGTCTATCCCCGTGCTGACTATGCTCATTTGGTTCGAACGCTCCCGCCGATATTTCTCCTTTTGTCTTTGGCCGCCGGACAAATGGTTCCTGTGCTCACTCGTTACTTTCAAAACTTTTTGCCGTCGGCGCGCCGCGCGGCCTTGCTTTGCGCCGCCGCGCCGCTTGTGTTTATGTGCATCGTTGGTATCAAGGATACGTGGCAGCCTCGATTCGATTCTCGTTTTCAATTTGTCGATCAAACCACGCTTACGATTGAGCGAGCGCGAGGTATGTTGGTAAGCCGCCGGCAGGCTGCATTCATCGAAGACCTGACGGCCGCGATAGACTCCAACAGCTCGCAAGACGACTACATCTTTTCATTTGCCCCCCGAGTGACAGCCTTCTATTTTCTGAGTTCGCGCAGAAACCCGACTCGGCTGGTTTGGTGGAGGTCAGCAGGAATCAAGAAAGCAGACAGAGATGCGGTAGTAGAGAAAATCGCACAGGGTATTCCCAAGCTCGTGCTAATTCCCGAAGGTTTCCACAACAATGAAGTCCTCGATCAGATTGCGTCGCGCTATCATCAAGTAGGCACGGTAACCGATATCAGGATTTACGACAGAAACCAGTGAACACTTTGAAGCACAAATTTGATTTTCTGCTGCTTGCGTTGGTCCTGACGGGATTCGCCTTTGTCGCCGGGCAGCGGCTTGCGACCGTGCCTCTTCCAGACAGCGACGAAGCGATGATGCTTCAAATCCCTTACGAGATTCTGTATCGCGGCAAGTTGGCGTTTCCAATGAAGAGTTTTTATGGCGGCAACATTGAAAATGCATGGCACTCGCTCACCCCTTTGGTCTTCGCAACCTTGAGCGGGTTCTTCAAAGTATTTGGCTGGGGTTTGAGTCAGGGGCGGGCCTTTAACCTGATTACCGCGCTGCTGGTGTTGTTGATGGTTTACTTGATCGCCCGCAGGCTCTTCACCTGGCAAGTCGGTCTGGTTGCCATACTGCTCATAATCTCGGATCCGCTATTTCTAGCCCGGAGCCGGTTGCTGCGCCACGATCTCATCTCAGTCGCGTTCGGCTTGCTGGCATTTTATCTGTACGAAAGAGCGGAAGAGCGCGAGAGCAGATGGCGTTATCTTTGTTCGGGTCTGGCAGCGGGCGCCGGAGTAATGTGTCACACCAATCTGCTCTATATGCTCGCCGTTGTCGCAGTGTTGATGTTGATGAGGAACGGTTGGCGCGTGCTCAAAACGGCGAAGCCTTACCTTTTTTTTGGAGGCGCACTTGCAGTGATGGCCTATGAAATTGTTTTTGCCATCGCCGATTTCAAGAACTTCAGGTTGCAGACCGGCGCGGACGCCGTTCATTTTAGCGTGCTCAAGCCCGCAGGGTGGCTGAGCAACCTGCAGGCGGAACCCGTTCGTTATAAACAATGGTTCGTCGCGGACGGGGCGAGATTCGAAACACACATCGTCCTTCTTCAGATTTTCTTATTGATCACGGTTGCCGCGATCATTTACCTGATAGTTCGCGTGTTCATTGCGCTCAAAGGCGGAAACGTGATGCGCAATCCGCGCGCGCGTTTGCTGGTGGCCACGGTTATTGTGGTGCTGTTTTTTGCATTTGTGACTCAACGCAAGATAACTCAATACGTGGTTCACATTTCACCCTGGTTTGCGCTGTGCGCCGCGGTCTTTCTTAACGACTGTGTGTCGGGGATTCGCAGACTGCGCGAGGCGCGGTGGGCCCGGGCCCGCGTTGTGTACAGGGTAGCAATGGTGATTGTTGCGCTGCTTGTTGCCGGCTTCGGTTATGAACTGTTTCAGCAGAACAGGACATATCTGGCACAGGTGCGCAATCCGGAGCAGCCAGCCTTCGAAGAAATCAAAACTGCGCTGAGGAGCATAGTGCCCGAGGGCATCTGTCCGGTTTCAATTGGATCCGCGTATCTTTGGCTTGCCTTTCCCGAACACGATCGCTGCTACTTCGCCTCTATGGAAGCTCGCCCAGATCATCGTTTGGATTTGAATGGAAAAGATTATGCGATGATTGTGAAACCGAAGTTTGAGAATCGGCTGAGGAAGCTCACTGGAGCCGGGTTTGAACAATATCATCTGCTTGGCGAATTGAATAAAACGGCCTACGGTACTTTCTATATCTACTACACAGGATCAGATCCGCGGTATCTCGAGCTGGCGCCGAAGCGATATCAATTCTTCCGCCGCCAGCGCGGTTATGTAGCCGAAGAGCAAGCCAAAACCAATTGAGCATCAGCATCATCGCGGGGTCCAGTCTTCACGGTGATGCAACCCCCACAACTTCAGTTGTGGGTTGGATAAACTTTAGTCTGTCGTCGACAAACTGCGTTGGCGGTAACCGCGTAGCGGTGTCCTCTCGGTAGCTTGCGTGGAGTGTGCGACACCCTGGGCCGCGTAGCGGTTACCTCTGGGCGTCAAAATCGATTTCTAGTCAAAAAAGGTAACCGCTACGCGGCCCAGGGGTGTCGCACACTCCACGCAAGCTACCGAGAGGACACCGCTACGCGGTTATCCTTTGTTTTCTTGCTGAAATTGGCGAGCGAAGTCACCGGCGCCACCGCAATATGATTAATGTTCTCCGCTGTCGCCCTTAAGATACATTCTGCCGGAATTAGACTCGTGCCGTTCGCGTCAAGGATCGAACACTGTCCCACCAGTCTCGCAAGTGCCGGCTCACTTCCCTGTTTCATTTTCGCTACAGCATCTCTCGCCGCGGGTTGATACTGATTGATCCATTTGTCATCTGCAATGTATTCGGGCGCAAATGCGTCACGATCAACCAGAACGTAATCAACTCCGTACGTCCGAATAAAGTTCTGCAGTTCTCCCAGGTCCGAGCTGTAATGAGCATTGATCAGATCGACGGCCCGTCGGCGAATCTGTGAGTAATACCCCTTATGAAACGGAAGAGCCGTTTCTCGACCTACCAGAATCGCGCGTTTTGTAAAGATAGGCAGATTCTCCGTTTCATTCGACAGCGATGCAATGAGAATGTCCTTCGGCTGACTCGCGAGGTACTCGTATAACTCGGTCGTCTGTCCGGTCTTATACCGCGTATCTACAACCGTGCCGGTAATAAACGGCAGGATCAACGCCGCCGCCAACAAGCCAGCCGCCCCAACTGTGACCAGAGCTCGACGATCAGCCCAACGGAAGATCGCATCGAGTATAACGATCGCGGTAATCCCCGCGGCCAGCGCCAGCAGAATGCGAAAGCTGTTTACCGTGAATCGGCTCGGCAGATACAACCTGAACAGCAACACATTGGCAGCAAAGAACAGCCCAAGCGACGCCAGTAAGATTTCAGGGAATAGTGCAAGCCCCTCCGATAACCGATCAACGAGGGGAAATCGTTTACGAAACAAAATAATCAACGGCAGCAACAATCCCAAACTCAATGTGAAGGGGGAAAACACCGCGGACGAAACCATGCCGGTGTGGTTTCCGGTCAGCCAATAACTGACTAAGTCATCTCGGAAGACCACCATCCGCCCTCCCGGGAGAAACTCCGGCATTGTCCTTCCTTCGACGGCGTTTACTACCGGGCCGAAGCCGGATGATCGAAACGCGTATGGAAGCAGCACCAGCGCTGCGATTCCCAAACCCAACGCGCAGAACACGTAGTCCCGTCGATCCCTGGAGTAACTTAGGCGTCCTCCTTCCCATCTAAAAATGCGCAGACACAATACCGCAATTGCGATGAACATAGTTGACGGAAAGAAAAGTCCCATCAATCCGACGGTTAATAACGAAGCAACCATCCGCCGTCGCAACAAGAAGAACATGAACCCAAGAAGAAGCGGAGAGATGAACGCCCTGGGTGTGGCTGAAACCAACCCGTTACGCATCCATAGACTCTCATTCAACAGCAGGCTTCCGATAAAACCGGCGGCCGGGACTCGAAGAATCTGGAGAGACACGC
>Ga0114129_10011132_pt1 | contig 12821 bp, 7 predicted proteins | sample RhiMetdeltSRZDD1_FD_80071 | JGI IMG/M metagenome (GOLD analysis project Ga0114129, IMG submission 80071) | Populus rhizosphere microbial communities from Tennessee, USA - Rhizosphere MetaG P. deltoides SRZDD1 (version 2) (version 2) | ecosystem: Host-associated > Plants > Roots > Rhizosphere >...
GAACACCTCGCGCGTGAGATGACTGGCCGCGCCCTGGGGATCGATGGTGGCGCGCCCGGATTCGTGCGGCTTCGAGGTCTGCTGCGAGATCCTGTCGATGTGGACGTCGAACGTGTCGCCCGGTCCCACCGAGACGTGGAAGCTGGCGCCTCCCGACCACTCACGAAGTCCGGTCTGGTTGCTGTGGAAGTAGTTCGCCCACTTGCCGTCGACCGCGAACTGCCTCGAGAGCACGAGAGCCTTGACCAGGGCCCGGCCGTCCTTGGCCTCGTAGGCCAGCGCCGCCGTGCTGCCCGGGACGTTGACCGTCCCCACCAACGGCACTCGAATCGGTGCCGCCGGGTTCTCGTGAACCCCCACGACTCTCGTCACCTGGTCCCAGACGCCGAGCTCCTTGAAGCGGAGGTAGGTGGCGACCAGAGTCCGGCGGTGCGCCTGGCCCAGCCTCTGCCAAACGTCCTGAGTGATCCTGGTCTGGAGGTCGTCGGGGAGCCTTCCCCATTCGACGGCCGCGCTCGCCCTCGATTCGTCCTCCGCGCTGTCGCCACCGCCCGGCGTCTCGTCGAGGAGGGCCCACGAGCCGGCCTCCTGAACGCCGACTGCGACGTGCGGTCTGGACTGCTCCACCCGCAGCAACAGCTGTCCGGGAGCGACGGCGCCACTGGCGTCGGTGATCTGCCGGGCTCGGGGCGGCCCGGAACGCGTCTCCGCCTCGACGACGACCGCATAGCCGCCGGGGGGCCCTTCCTCGACGGCGACACCCTGCGCCGCGAGCTGCTGCGGGACCGCCAGCTCGCCGCGGGCGAGCGCGGCGGCGTAGCCCAGACCCGGCTCGCCCAGCGCCACGCGAACCAGGACCAGCACGTCGTCGTCGTTCCCCGACAGCGGCGCGGGCGGCCGCTGGCCGGGAAGCGCGACGACGTGCAGCCCGGGCAGGCGGGTCAGCGAGCCGGCGACCGCTTCCCGGTAGAGGCGGTCGGGCGCGTGCCCGATCCCCTGGAGGGCGTGAATGGCGTGTTCTCGCGTCGGCATGGCGGTCCGTCCTTCCCTGTTCGTGACTTCAATGGGCTTTGGAGCGGCTGGCGATCTGGGCCTCGACGTCCGACAAGTGCTTGTTCTTCGCCGAGAACACCACGATCTCGGCGGCATAGGCAAAGCACCAACTGACCTTTTCGAGCACGGCGGTCGCGGCCGCCATGACCGCGGCCGCTCCCTTGGCGCCACGCTTGGCGAGGAGGGGGGCGAAGGCCTCGCGCAGGATGGTGTAGTTGGCCGGATACGCCGCGATGTTCGACGACCCCCAGCCATGCCCTTTGACGTTCGGATCGCAGTCGTCCAGGAACCCGTCGACCCTGGCGGCCGTCAGGTTGACGTACTCCCCCTCGACGGTGGCGAGGGCGGCGGCCTTCTCGGCATTCTTCTCCTGCAGCCGCAGTTGCTCGGCGCGCGCCCGGTGATCGACGAGGCGCGCGATCCCGCCGGCCACGTCCTGCATGTGCTCGAACGTCACGCGCATGAGACCGGTGGTGAGTCCCAGCGCGCCTTCCCAATACAGGTGCGCCGCGCCCAGGACCACGAAGTAGGTGGCGAGAACCGCGATCGATCCCGGTCCTCCGGCCAGGAACCAGCCGATGCTCGTGCCGATGCCCACCACCGCCTTCTCCTTCTGGGCGTTGGTGGATCTCGGGTCCAGCAGGACGAACACGCCGTGGACGATCTCGATGCCGGCCACGACGTTCGCCAGCAGGTGTCCGGCGGAGCGGGCGACCGCCGATGCCGTCGCGGCCACGGTCGCCTGGCCCACCAGCTTGGCCAGCCCCGCGGCCAGCGTGGCCGTGAAGCTGAGCCCGCCGCCGACCAGCTCGACCACACCGAGGACCAGCTCGGAGTAGGTCGCGATGCCGTGGAAGACGCCGCGGATGTTCTTGAGCTCGTGCTGGAAGTGCTCGTCGTCGAGCGTGAGCCAGCCGTCGACCATGAACAGCAGGTTCTGCAGATGCACCAGCTTGCCCGGCAGGTCGGCGGGCATCTGTTGGTCCTTGAGCAGCTTGAGGTTTTCAAGGTCCTTCGTCAGGTGCGCGTGCAGGTGAGGAAGGCGGATGATCTGCTCGTTGGCCATCTTCAGCGCTTCGACGAGCTTGGGCAGGGTGCGCCTGAGCAGCGCGGCCTGCTCGCGCGGATGCGCGTCGTCGGGGATCTCGAACACCTTCCCGTCGATGGTCACCGAGCCGGTGACCCGGTCCCGGGCCTGCCAGAGGAGGACGTCCGTTCCCAGTCGCACGATCCGCTCACGCTGGTGGGCGGGCAGTTTTGGAAGGACCGCCGCCAGGTCCTGCTTCATCCAGTCGTACAGCTCGACGCCCCGCCGCCCGCGAACGGGCGCGCGGTTGCTCGCCGATTTGTTCACGAACTGGTGCAGGGCGGTGAGCGAGTCGCGGTAGCGCGTCGGGCCTTCGTCCTTGATCAGGCGGCCGGTGCCCCGCTCCATGATGTCGTCGATGACCCACACCGCGAGGTCGACGGCGTACTCGTCGGCCATCTTCTGTGCGGGGTTGTCGGGGATCGTGGTCTTCTTGCCTTGGACGTCCTCCGCGTTGCCGTCACCGCCCGCCAGCTCGTCGGGCCGGGGCGCCCGGAGCAGCATTTGTCCCGGAGGGACGATCCCGTCGGCATCGGTGATCCGGCGCGCGCGGGGCGGCCCGGGAAGCCCCTGTCGCTCGACGACCACCGCATAGCCGCCCGGGGGGCCTTCCTCCACCGCGACCCCCTGCACCGCGAGCTGCTGCGAGGTCGCGAGCGCCGTGCCGGCCAGCGCCGCCGCGTAGCCCAGTCCGGGCTCGCCGAGCGCCACGCGGACGAGCACCAGGTCGCCGACGCTCCCCAGGAGCGGAGCGGGCACGCGCTGCCCCGGAAGGGCGACGACCTGGACCCCGGAAAGGCGACCCGTCGATCCCGCAATCGCCTCGCCGTACAGGCGGTCGGCGGCTTGCTCGATCTCCTCGAGGGTCCGAAACGTTGCGTCAGACGTCGGCATGGCGATCGCTCCTCCCTTGTGTGCCGCGGGCAGCCTCCCGGCAACCGCGGCCAGTGCCCTGTCCATGTCCAACCGGCCGGCTCCCACCCGGGCCGGGTCGCACTCTTCCTCACAGGCCGAGGCGTGCCCGAGCAGCAAGGCCCGCGTCTCTTCGATGTGGAGCGGCCTCCCCGCCGCCTCGAACAGAAGGGCGACGGCCCCGGCCACATGGGGCGCGGCCATGCTGGTGCCGGACATGCTCACCAGACCGCCTTGCCCCGGGGCCAGGCCGCGCGGCGTGGAGCGCGCGGCGAGGATGTCCTTTCCCGGCGCGCTGATGTCGGGCTTGTAGCGTCCGTCGCGCGTGGGGCCCGCGCTGCTGAAGCCGGCCGGCTCCCCGGTGGCCGGATCGTAGGCGCCCACCACCAGCGTCCGGTAGCCGTTGGCGATGGTGCCGATGGTCGAGCGCGAGGACGACTGCTCCGGGGCGAAGGTCGACTGCCCGGCCCGCGACACGTCGCGCTCGATCCAGGCGTGGTAGCGGCCGTCGACCACGTCCACGCCCTCGAGGATCACCTGCCAGCTTCCCGCCGGTGCCGCCGGGTCGAGGAACAGGTCCACATGGTGATCGCCCGAGGCGGAGTCCTTCGCGCGGTGGTAGAGCCGGCCGACCTCGAGGCCGTCCACGACGACGCTTCGCTTCTCGTCCAGGCCGGCGGCGAAGACCGCGCCGGCGGGGGAGACCAGCCTGACCACGTAGCGGTCACGGCCCGAGTACCACACCTCGAGCTCGTTGGGGGTGTCGTCGTCGGGCTCGATGCGCCACTCCAGGACCGCCTGCCCCCCCGGACGCAGCAGGCCTTCCGCGTGGAGGTTCCTGGCGAAGTAGTTTCCGGCGCTGAGGACGCAGGCCCGGCCCGGCCACTCCTCCAGCACGCTGTCGATCGCCCGTTCCACGAGGGAGCGCCCGGTGTGGTCGCCGCCGGTGCGGCCGAGGCTCATGTTCACCACCCAGGGCCGGGTCCCCGCCGTCTGCCGCACGAAGTCGATGGCCTCGAGGACGCGCACACAGTCCCCCAGGTCCTGGAGGGGCGGCGTGATGCGCGCGGCCAGGTGGACGAAGATCAGGTGGGCGTCGCAGGCGACACCGACCGCCGAGCCGCGCAGGCGGCCGTTGCCGGCGGCGATGTCCATCACGTGGCAGCCGTGGGTGCCTCGCTTCGACGGATCGGCCTCGTCCGGGTGGTAGCCCAGCGCGGCGTACGGATCGGCGCTGAAGAGGGCGCGGTCGATCTCGTGGCTGCGGTAGATCGTCCCGTAGCCGTAGCGGTTCCCGGCGCGGGCCGGGCGGCGCTGATCCCAGAGCGCCAGCAGCCGCGTCCTTCCGTCGTCCCGGCGGAAGTTCGGATGGGCGAAATCGCATCCCCAGTCGAGCACGGCCAGGATCACGCCCGTTCCCGTGGCTCCCCAGGGTCCGCGTCGGACCGTCGCCCCGGGAACGGCCGGGAGCTCCGGCTCGCCGGCCACGAACTCGGTGCCGCCGTAGGCACGCGAAGCCTTGAGCGCGAGCACCCAGGGATGGCGGCGGACCTCGACGATGGCGTTCACGTCCAGCCGGCACGTGACGACGTCCCCGAAGCGCGCCACCAGACGGGCCGGGGGCGGAGGGTCATGGCCGGGCTGCAAGAGCATCACGGCTTCGGTCTCGTCCTCAGGACGGCCGAAAGCGATCTGCTCCTGCAGCGCCGGGTCGATCATGACTCAACCTGCGGGTGTGCTACCGGATGGCGACGCGTCCGATGTAATAGGCGGCGCCGCCGAGCGCGGCCGGCACGAGCGCCGCCTTCAGCACCGGCTTGTCCGCGATGGATCTGTCCACACTCTCGGCCACGGCGGGCAGCAGCGCGGCCACGGCCGTCTGCCACCCTTTGAGCCCGCCGCCCTGGCTCAGCGCCAGGCCGACCTGCACGGCGGCCGCCCAATAGTCGGAGTCCTCGCTGGCCGTGATGCCCTCCAGCTTCGTGCCAGCGGTGCCACCGCTCAGGTCGCCGTCGACCCGGCCGCCGCCGTCGGCCGACCCCTCTCCCGCGCCTCCGCCCATGGACGTGCGCGGGTATGGGCTCAGCGCGGGGGCCGTCTCCACCCGGGTCTCGAGACTGGACAGGCGCAGGTCGAGCCGGCCGAGGAACTCTTCGATCTTCTTCAGCTCTTCAGTCATCATCTCCGTTCTCCTCTACCTCACGGTCAAAGCCGACCCTTGGTTCCGGGCCGAGTCGTCTGCGGTCTGCTGCTGCACCAGCCTGACAACCACCGGCGCCAGGGCCGAAGCGACGCCGATGAGCGCGGCCTGCTTGCGCGTCCGCGCGATGTCCTTCTTCAACTCCGCGACCTGGGCCCCGAAGAAGGCGGCGTCCTGCCGCTGCTGGGTCTCGAGCTGCTTGATCGCGTCGGTGGTCTTCTTCGCGTCGCCGGCGATCAGGCCGACGGTCTGCTGGAACTCCTTCAGCGACGGGACCCGCTGCTGGAGGGCGATCCGCGCGTCGCCCGCGGGCGTCCTCACCAGCCCACCCGCCACACCCTTCATCCCCCGTCCGTAGCTGCGCTGCTGGGCGTAGCGGATCTGGCGGCGGGGCGGGACGCGCCGGCGCCGGCGCGACCGACCCTCGGCATCGCCGATGTCCTCCTGGTCCTCCTGGTCCTCTGCGTCCTCGGCGTCGAAGTCCGCTTCATCGATCTCGGCGGCCTCCAGATCGGCGAGGTCCTCCACCCACGACTCGGTGCTCTCGTTGCCGTCCATCTCTGCCTCCCCTCAAATTGGCCGCGCTTCCGCGCGCGCCGTGTCCTTCCCACTCTCCAGGTACTCTTCGACCAGCTCCCTCCTGTCTTCGAACAGGGGCGCCACGATGGCCTCGAATGCCGCCGGGTCCGGCTCGAAGAACCCCGCTCTTCCCTGGCCGCGGCAGTCCGGGCACGCCCGGTCCTCGCCCCAGCACTCGCAGGCGCCGAGGGCGCCGGCCAGGAACGCGTTGCGTCGCCCGTGGGCCTGCATCGCCTGCTGGATGCGGCGCAGGCGCTGCTGGGCTCGCTGCCTCCGCCGCTGGCGCTCCTTCTCTTGCTCCTCGGCCCCGTCGTCGTCCTCGTTGAGGGCCGAGATCAGCAGGTCGGTGACACCCTTGACCATCGGGTTGCCCTTGCCGACCGTCTCCATCAGTGCTCCCACCGCCGCCGGATCGAGCTTCATGGCTACACCAGCTCGGCCAGGCCGGACTCGATCAGCCATTGCTCCGCGGAGCTGGTGACCGACTCGGTGAGCGCTCCCGCGCCGGCTCGCTCGGCCTGCAGCCGCTCGAGCAGCACGCGGGCCCGGGCCGCCGGGCTGGCCACGTCGGTGACGTACGCTCCGTCCGGCCCCCGGAGATAGCCATCGACAGGGGTCTGCCCCATCGTGGGCATCTGCTGTGCGGCCTCCTGGGCCAGCCACGAGACCAGGTTCAGGAAGGCCGCCGGTGGCGCGACCGTTCCGGCCACCGGAATCTCGCTTTGTCCCTGGGTGCCCGCGGCGAGGGCCGCGCGCAGGCGCTGATCCTCGAGCACGGCCAGCAGGGCGGCCGCGGCGGGATTGGCGGGGCCCGGACCAGCGGGCACCGCGCCCGGGGCCGGCACGGTTGCCGCAGGCGGGCCCGGCGCGACGCCGCCCACCGGGGGCGCGACGCCGGCCGCGGGTCGTCCTTGGATCCCGGGTGCCGCCGGCGGGGGCGTGCTCGTGCGGGGCGTAACGACGGCCCCGCCGCGCGGCCCGCTGAGGCGAGACACGCCACCGGCCACGCCGCCGATCACGGCGCCGTACGGGCCGGCCGCCGCGCCTGTCTTCGCACCCTGGATGACGCCAGGGAGGGCGGTCTGCGCGTAGCGCCCCAGCGATCGGTACCAGTCTTCAGCGTCGTCGAGCTCTCGGTCATGCATGGTCATCACCTCTCGCTCCTCGGAGCAGGTTCGCGGTCGGCGGGTACGGCCGGCCCCGATCCGCTCCGTCTGCCTTGAGAGGCGTGACGCGCCTGTGCCATGCCGCGGCACAGGTGGTGTGTCATCGGGCGGCACAGGCGTGTCACGCCTGCAAGGGTGATGGGCCAGCCGGCCCACGCCGCCGGGTCGATCCCGAGCGGAGATCGGAGGAGCGTCATGTGGACGATCGAATACACCGCATCCCAGCTGGTCGCGCGTCACCACGGCACGCTGCCCGTGATCCTGACGTGCCCCCACAACGGCGATGCGGGGGCGCCGGAAGGAGTTCCCGAGCGGAACGGTCAGGGGCTACCGTCCAACTGCCACTTCAGCACCCGGCCGGATCTCGAGACCCGTTTGATCACGATGGGGGTGGCCCAGCGCGTCCTGGACATCTGCGGTGAGGCTCCCTACGTCGTGATCGCGAGGTTCAAGCGCGCGTTCATCGATGCCAACCGCCCTCGGGAATGCGCCTACGAAGTGCCGGCCGCCCAGCCCTTCTACGACGCGTACCACGACACCATCCGCAGCTTCGTCGACGAGATCCGCGCCGAGAACGGCGGGCTGGGGCTGCTGTTCGACATCCATGGGACCGTCGGCATCCCGTCGGATCCCGCGGCGCTGTACCTGGGCACCGCAAATGGGCAGACGGTGGCGCGCCTGTTGCGCGTGGACCCCAAGGCGCTGTCGCGCCCGCGCAGCCTGCGCGGGCTGCTCACGGCGGCCGGCTACGTCGTCTCGCCGCAGCCCGGTCGACCCGAGACGCCCACGCTCGACGGAGGGCATACGGTTCGAACCTACGGCAGCTTCAACACGGACGGCCTGGATGCGTTCCAGATCGAGATCGACGACGCGCTGCGCTCCCGCCGGGACGAGCGCAACCTGCTCATCGACCACCTCGCTCACGCCATCGTCAGCCTGGTCGAACGATATGCCGACACGCACACGATGGCCGCCTTCCAGAGCGTGAGCCTCTTCGGCGAACAGGGCGGCGACCACTACCTTTGGGTCGATACGTACGGCCGGCTGCGGATCTCGGCCACCGATCCAGCGCACGACAGCAACGCGGGGACCGTCGTCGGCACCCAGGCCTGAGGCCGAGCCCTGCTCTTCCTTCCTATCTCTCGAGCACCAGCCGTGGCGGCGAAAGAAGGCCCGAGGGGAGCGGCTGCAGGCCGTCGAGATCCTGCAGCCGGGTGCGCTGCCCGTATCGCTCGGCGAGCGCCTTCATGTCCGGCAGCCGCCCGCCCTCGGCGAGCCGGTTGATCGCGGTGTTGTACACGTCGACGCGGATCTGGTTCGCGCCGTCGCGCAGCAGCTCGGTGACGTCGACGCGGTAGGGCGGCGCCCACACCGAGCCGGCGCGCCGGCCGTTCACGAAGACGGTGGCCGCCTCGCGGACGGGCGCGGCCAGGAGCGCGGCGAAGGAGTTGCCGCGCAGCGTGCCGCCGGGGAGCGGCTCGCGCTCGATCGGCCGGGCGTCCCCGAAGTCCAGGTAGACCCGCCCGCCGGGTGATCGAAACGCGGCCGGCGGCGTGAGCGCGAGGCGGTACGTCGCCGTGCCCGAGAAGAAGCGCCGGTCCGCGTCGTCGCTCCAGGAGTGTGGCAGGTCGACGGGCGCGCCGGCGCCGGCGCCGAAGCTCACGCTCCAGCCGGAACGCAGCTCCTCGGACGCGGTCACCGTGCGGACCGTCGCGGCCGGGGTGGTGCCGGCGTCCTTCCGGAACACGACCACGCGCGAGCCGTAGGGCTCGAGCGCGAGCGCGATCTCCCCTTCCCGCTGCTCCAGCCCCTCGCTCCTGCCGGTGAACGGGTCCCAGCGCTCCGCGTGCGGCGTGGCCGCTCGGAACCGGGCGCGCACGGCGACGGGCACGTTGCCGGTGTTGGCCAGGAAATAGACGTCGGCATCATCCAGGCGCCGGTGGACGAAGCCGACGGCGGCGGTCGGAGGCGTCAGCGTCACGTCCGGCGGCACCGTGCGGGCGAGGCGCACCGAGAGGTCCTCTTCGCTCACGAGCTCCAGCGACGGCCACTCGCCCTCCGGCTTGCGCCGCACCGCCAGCACCACTCCCCCGCGGCGGGAATAGTCGGCGAGCCAGCGCCTCGTGGCCTCCGGCATCCACCGTACGCCCGGCAGGACGATCGTCTTGTACGCGCGCCGGCCTGCTTCCTCGAGCATCCCGTCGTCCACGAGGTCGAAGCCGTGGCCGGCGTCGAGGACGGCGGGGACCACCTTCGGCCCGATCGCCTCGACGATCTTCTGGAACAGGTTCACGTGGCGCGGCGTTCCCGGCTTGAACGTCGACCACGCGTCCTCGGTGGGCGCGTAGAGAGCCACGTCCGCCACCGGCTCGCCTTGTCGCAGGAGGAAGCTGAGGCGCTGAAGGTACGCGGCGAGGTCGGGCATCACCGGCCACCAGGGATTCTTGTCGCTGAGCACCGCCGCCGCGTAGAACGGCCAGCCGGGAGTGCCGGCCTCGGGTGGCGAATAGGGCCAGCCGTGGCCGATGAGCTGGTTGACCCCCGAGAGGAAGTGCTGGTCGGCTTCGGCCTTGACGTCGAGCGGCGTCGCGCGGAAGGCCGGCGAATGCAGCCAGGTCCAGGTCTCGGACGTCGTGACCGGCTTGCCGAGCAGGTGCGAGGCCGACGAGGCCCAGCGCGACGAGGTCAGCGTGCGGAAGTGCCAGCCCTCGCCGTCGATGAGGTCGGCGTGGCGCGAGCTGGAGAGCGACGCCGGCGGCTCGCCGTAGTTCTGGATGCGGAAGAGCACTCGGTTCCGCGTCGCCCACTCGCGCATGGGCGCGAGGAAGCGCTCCTCGTACAGCTCGGTGAGCGTGCGGCCGAAATCGCGCCGGAGCGCCTCGGACCGCTCGCCGACGTCGTACTCGAGCAGCGGCAGCAGGCCGCGCAGGTCGTACCCGCGCCGCTTCCGGAACTCGGCGAGCATGTCCGCGGTCCAGTCCGCGCCGTAGACCTCCAGGCTGTCGCAGAAGGCGGCGTGGACGCCGCCCGGCCCCGCGGCCGCGAGGAGCTTGTCGCCGGCCTCGCGGAGGTGCGTCTCGATGGCCTCGCGCTGGAAGTGGTCGAGCACGTAGCCTTCGGCGCCGATCGCCGCGCGCTTGACGACCTGGCCGGTCTGGCCGGAGAAGTAGAGGAGAACCAGCCGGGGGCCCTCCCCCGGAGGCAACGGGATCGGGCCGCCGCCGGCGACGTCCAGCTCGCGGAAGGTCGTGGGATCCACCTCCGCCAGCGAGCCGCGCCCGACGAAGGCCGCGATCAGCCGGTCGCCCTCGAAGGGCACGGGCCGGGCCACGCTCGTCACGTCGGGCGTGACCTCGCGCCGGTCGGAGCGAAGGCGCGCCGCGGCCAGCGCGGGCGTGATGTACGGGCCGCCGTACGACCAGCCGCTCCCGATCGTCACGTCCATGCGCAGGCCCAGCTCGCGCGCCTTGCGCGCCGTGAACGCGACCTTCTCCAGGAACCCGGGAGAGAGGTAACCCTCGTTGCGGAGGCCGCGGGCCGGGTCGTCGAGCGCCATGGGATAGACGACGGCCAGCTCGAAGCCGCCGATGCCGCCCTCCTTCATCCGGCGCATCTCGGCCTCCACCTCCGCGGTCGTGACCGAGGGTCCGAACCACCACCACCGCATCAGGATGCGGCTGTCGTCGGGGGGCTTTTGAAAGAGCTCCTGGAGCGGCCCGTTCAGGAGCAGCGACGCGAACAGCAGGACGGGCGCCAGCACCACGCGATCCTAGAAGTAGACCTTGACCCCTAATTGAACGATGCGCGGGTCGCGCGTGCGGTTGGGCTCGCCGAAGAACGTGCCCAGGACCCGGCTGTCGCCCGCGGGCCGCAGGTTGTTCGTCACGCTCAGGCTCGAGTCGTCGTTGAAGATGGCCGCCCCCGTCTGCCCGGCGCCGTTGACGATGTTGGTGGCGGTGTTGAGCTGATCGAACTGCGCGGTGTTGAACAGGTTGAACGCCTCGAGGCGGAGCTGCAGGTAGCGCTTGCCCTCGCGGCCGAACGGAAAGCTCTTGAACAGCGACACGTCGAAGTTGGTGAAGCCGGGGTTGCGCAGGTAGAAGCGGTCGTAGGGGCCCCGGTCGTCGATCCCCGGCACCGCGAGGGCCGCGGGGTCGATCCGGCTCACGCCCGACCCCTTCCCCGGATCGCCGGCCAGCCGGAGGCGCGGCTGCAGGCCGCCCGCGTTGCCGCCCGAGTCGGTGCCCAGCAGCCGCTGTGCGGCGTTGACGCCCGCGATGTTGACGCCCAGCTCGATGGGATTGCCGGAGGCGATCCAGGTGATGCCGGACAGCGTCCAGTTGTCGAGGAGGGCGCGGCCGAGCCGGCCCCCGCCGAGGAGCCGGCCGCCGCTCGGCAGGTTCCAGACGTAGTTGGCGACGAAGTAGTGCGTGCGGTCGAAGCTCGCCAGCGCGTAGTCGTACGCGTCCTTGTCGAAGGGGTGGGTGGCGTCGGTGGCCCCGGCGGAGTCGGTCTTCGCCCTCGAGAGCGTGTAGGACACGCCGAAGGTGAGGCGGCGCGAGAACCGGCGCTGGAGCGCGACCTGGAGCGAGTCGTAGGAGGCCCGGCTGTCGAAGGAGCGGAACCGCATGCTGCCGTAGCCCCGGAACGGCCGGAGCTGGTCAGGGTTCAGCCCGTTGACGCCGCTGAAGGAGAGGCCGGCGTTGCGGTGCGCGGCGGGCAGGTTGGGCTCCACCGCGGGGACGACACCGCCGTAGCGCGTGGGGTCCTGTCCCTCCCGGGTGAACATCGCCCCGTAGGGAACGGCGTTCAGGTCGGTCTGCCGCGGGTTGTGGCGGGACTGCGTCCCCACGTAGGCGACGTCGACCACGATGCCGGCGCCCAGGTCACGCTGCACGCCGATGCTGTAGCTGTAGACGGTGGGGACCTTCTCCTCGCGGGCGTAGCCGACCACGTTGCTCTGCACGGGCACGATGTCGCTGCGGGAGGCGCTGGCCAGGGTGTCCAGGCTCCCGAGGCTCAGCGTCACCTGGGAGATGCCGGGGGGATTGGTGATCGCGTCCGCGATGCGGTCGGTGTCGACCCGGTCATAGGTGATGCCGAAGCCGCCGCGCACGACCGTCTTGGTTGCGGCGCCCACGTCCCAGGCGAACCCGACCCGCGGCCCCCACAAGAGAGAGGCCGTCTCGAAGCCGCCGGCGGGATAGCCCTCGGCCGCCCGCCCCAGGCCGTTCAGCGGGTCCCCGGATCCCGGCACGATCGTGTTGAGGTAGCTCGACGGGCGCGTGTTCGCGAGGGTCGGCGCGGCCGTGAGCGCGGGATCGACGGCGCGCACCGTGCACGGCGAGCCCACGCAGGCCGGGCGATAGAGGCGGACGGCGCGGGCGGGGTCGTAGAGGTCCGGGTTGAACACGCTCAGCCGGCCCTCCCGGTCGTAGATCGGCTGGTAGTGCGAGACGCGCAGGCCGTAGTCGAGGGTGAGGCGCGGCGTGAGCTTCCAGGTGTCCTGGAGGTAACCCTCGATGCTCTGGTAGAACCAGTTGCTCTCGATCTTCTGCTCGGCCTGCGTGTAGCTGTCGAAGATTCCCAGCAGGGCGTTGGCGAAGGGGTGGCCCGTGTTCAGCGGGTGGGCGCTGTTGTTGGCGAAGACGATGTTCGACTGCACAGGACCGAAGGACGTGCGGCGGTTGTTCGCCCGCTGGTAGTAGAGCCCGCCCTTGAACGTGTGCCGGCCCGCCACCCGGGTCAGGTTGTCCATGAAGTTGTTGATCACGAAGCGCTGGTCGAAGGGCGTGCCGTTGAAGTCGGTCCCGGCCACCGAGCA
>Ga0114129_10011134_pt1 | contig 12821 bp, 7 predicted proteins | sample RhiMetdeltSRZDD1_FD_80071 | JGI IMG/M metagenome (GOLD analysis project Ga0114129, IMG submission 80071) | Populus rhizosphere microbial communities from Tennessee, USA - Rhizosphere MetaG P. deltoides SRZDD1 (version 2) (version 2) | ecosystem: Host-associated > Plants > Roots > Rhizosphere >...
CCGCCGCCGAACGTGAGATGGACGTCGCTGAAGGTGATGCCTTCGATCGTGTCCTCGCCGGCGCCGTTCACGACGATGGCCGTCCACTTCTCGCTGCCCGTCTCGTTGTCGCGCGGGCCGGACTTCCAATGCAGGTAGTCGTGCTGCGGAATCGAGACCACCGAGCCGCGGATGCCTTCGAAGCGCAGGTTGCGGATGACGCCGGCCAGCAGCGGCGGCTCGGGCGTGGGCGTGGCATTGGGGTCGGCACCGGCGCTCGGTGTGGCCCGCGGGTTCGGCCGCCGCGATCCGCGCCCGAGGCCGATGGAGATCGGGCCGGTGACGTTCTTCATGATGATGTTGGAGAACGTCACGTTCTCCATGCGGTCGGGCTGCTGGTCGGGGCGGTTCTGGCGCCGCGAGCCCATGCGGATCTTGATGGCGCAGCCGTACGTGTCGTAGATGATGCAGTTCGAGATCGTGATGTTCTCCGGCTGGCCGCCGCCGAAGCGGAAGATCGCCCAGCGGGTGCTGAAGCTCGAGCTCGTGATGGTCACGAACTTGTTGCTGCCGAACAGCGCGCAGGCGTCGTCCTGGCACTGGATGTCGCAGTTGCTGACGTGCACGTACTCGCAGCTGCTGAAGTGGAAGCCGTCGTTGTTCGTGTTCACGCGGTTGTGGATGCGCACGCCGTCGAACTTCACCTGCTTGCACTGCAGGATTCGGACGCAGTGATAGGCGCTGTTCGTGAGGAACACGTCGCGCATCCGCACGCCCTCGCAGTTGTAGAAGACGACGAGGTGCGGGCGCTGGAAGTAGCCCTCGGCGGAGTTCTGGCCGGGGCCGGTGTTGTCGCCCTTGCCGGTGAAGAACTTCAGCCCCTGCCCATCGATCGTGCCCGGCCCCTCGATGGCGATGTTCTGCGCGTTGGCGGCGGAGAGCAGGACGATGTTGCCGTTGCTGGGAGGGATGCCGTTGCCGGCCTTGAAGTGCGCGGGGTCGGCGCTGCCGAGCAGGCGCCCCTTCGCGGCGAGGCGCAGCGTCACGTAGCTCTTGAGGTCGAGGGTGCCGACGAGGAAGTCGCCGGCGGGGACGAGGACGATCCCACCATCATCTTTACTTGCGGCATCGATGGCCGCCTGCACGGCCTCGGTGTCGAGGGTGGTGCCGTCTCCCTTCGCGCCGTACGCGCGGACGTTGTGGAGGCGCGCCCCGCGATCGTTCGCCGCGCCCGCCTCCACTTCCGGCTTTCCGTTGGCCAGCATCGCCGCCGGTGCGGCCGAGGCGGCCAGGGCCGGCGACACGAGGCTCAGCCAGTCCCGTCTCGACAGACCTTCGTCACGCGTACCGCCGCTCATGGGCTCCCTCCGCCAATGGGCCAGTATAGGGTTGCCGTGTTAACGTGGAGCCGGGGAGCTGGTCATGGAAAAAAATAAAGAGGCCTGGGACCACGCGCGCGCTGCCGCCAGCGAATTCCGAAAGAGCGTGGCCTCGATGCTGCCGCCTGAAGTGGGCCAACACGGCCGCGCCGCGCAGAAGGAAGTGCTGCTCGCCGTCCGCAGCCTCATCGACGGCGCGCTGGAGCGCATCGAGAAGAAGAGCACGCCAGACTCACCGTCTCCGGCGGGCCAGCAGTAACACCCAGCCGAGCGACAGCGCCGCGCCCACGAGGAGCGCGATCCCCGACCGCGGGTGGCCCACGACGTTCAAGGCCACGCCCGTGATCAGGAACGCCGCGAACACCACGCCGCCCGTGAGCTGCCGCAGCGCGATCTCCACACGCTCCGCGCGCACCTCGAGCTCGGGCACGCGCAGCACGAGCTCGCCCTTCTCCATCCGCGTGAGGACGGTCTCCGCCTGCTTCGGCACCGCGAACAACGTGCGCACGACGTCACCCAGCTTCTGCACGTAACCCTCCACCAGCGACGGCGCGTCCTCGGCCACGAGGCGCCGCGCGAACGGCACGAAGTGCGGCCACGGGTTGAACTCCGGATGGATGCCCGCGCACATACCCGACAGGATCCCTACCGTGCGGCCGAGCAGGATCAGGTCCTGCGGGATCTGGAACGGCATGGCGTACAGGAGCGCACGCGCCTCGCCGATCACCTCCTGCAGCTCATCGAAGCCGACCTTGTTGAGCTCGGCCACGTTCTTGCCCCAGAACCGGTCGAGGATCCGCGTCAGCACGCGCTCGAGGAGCGCCAGGTCGGCGCCGGGCAGGATCATGCCGAGCTGCTGCGCCGCGCGCACGAGGCCGCCGGCGTCCTTCGTGGCCAGCGCCACCGCCGACGCACGCAGTCCCGCGCGCATCGACGCGGTCACGCGGCCCACCATGCCGAAGTCGACGAACCGCAGCTCGAAGCCGCCCGCCGTCTTGACCACGAAGAGATTGCCCGGATGCGGATCCGCGTGGAAGAAGCCGTCCGTGAAGATCTGCTGCAGGTACGCATCGTAGAACCGGCCGGCGAGCGCATGGCGGTCGATCCCGGCGGCGTCGAGGGCGGCGTGGTCGGTCAACTTGATGCCGAACACGTCCTCCAGGGTGAGGACGCGGCGCGTGCTGTGCGTCCGCACGACGCGTGGCACGCGGATGCCGCGCCGGCCGGCGAAGTGCCGGGCGAACGTCTCCGCGTTGCGCCCTTCCGCCTCGTAGTCGATCTCCTCGTGCAGCACCCGCGTGAACTCCCCCAGCAGCGCGGGAATGTCCGCGCGGCGGCGGATCGGCGGATAACGCACCAGCCAGCCGCCGACGGTGCGCAGCGCGGCGAGGTCGGTCTCGATGAGGCTCTCGATGTTCGGCCGCTGCACCTTGACCACCACGTCGACGGGGCCGTCGCCGGCGGCCTCGGGCGTCAGCGTCGCACGGTGCACCTGCCCCAGCGAGGCGGCGCCCATCGGCGTCTCGTCGAAGGTGGCGAAGCGCTGCCGGAGCGGCGCCCCCAGCTCGGCCTCGGCCAGCGCGCGGATGTCGTCGAACCTCTCCGCGGTGACCTCGTCCTGCAGCCACTTGAGCTCGGACGTGATCTCGTCCGGCAGCACGTCGAGCCGCGACGAGAGGAACTGGCCCACCTTGATGAGGACTCCGCCCATCCGCAAGGCGAGGCCGCGGAAGCGAACGGCCAGTGCGCGCAGGCGCGCGGAGCGCGTACGTTCCGCGCGGCCGCGGAGCCCGAGCCGCGGTGCGAGCAGCTCCCAGAAGACGAGGCCCAGGAGCGCCCGCGCGAAGAAGACGACGATCTGAAGGTAGCGCCGCCGGAACACTCCACCGGCAACTATACGCGCGTCACGGATAGTTGAAGTTCGTGCTCCCGATCAGGGTGCAGCCGTTGCCGTTGCTGGGATCGTACGGCCGCCCGTCGACGTACTGCAGCACGTTGTCCTTGCAGTAGCCGCCCGCCACCGCGATCCCGCTGTCGCCGACGTTCACCACGCGGTTGCCGATGGCGATCGACGTGAAGCAGTACAGCATCATCCCGTCCGGGCTCCCGTCGGGATCACCCACGCCGACGTTGATGATCGTGTTGTTGAGGGCCTGCACCGATCCGCCGAACTGGTTCTCGCAGGCGGCCACCCCGTCGACGTGAAGCCCACCGCCTCCGGTGTCCATCACCAGGTTGTTGCGCATGATGTTCTCGAAGCCCTCGAGCTTGATCGCCTTCCAGCGGTTCTGCTCGAAGCGGAGCGCCTCCACGACGTGGTTGCCGCTGTCGCCGAGGATGTCGAGGTGCACGCCCACGAAGAAGCCGACGATGCGGCCGTTGCGCACGGTGATGCGGCGGCGGTCGAGGGAGTGGACGCCGTCGGTGCGGGTGGAGACGCCGGCGCCGAGGTTGTTCAGGGTGTGTCCCTGCAGGTCGACGGTGACGTCGTTGGCGGCGACCTCGATGGCGGCCCCGCTCGTCTGCGACGTCTGGAGGTCTGCGTTCAAGCAGTAGCGGCCCGGGGTGGTGATGGTGAACGGGACGGCGGAGATCGTGGTGCAGGTCTGGGCGAGCGCCGTCCGCGCCGTTGCGGCGAACGCGCCGGCGGCCAGCGCGAGGCCAACGAAGAGTCGCTGATGGATCACGGGTGTGCTCCCTGGATGAGCCGCCGGAGGATCGGCGGGGATGAAGTACGCCACCGGTGTTCGAGCAACCGATGTGCCAGCACGGAAGCGCGGCTTTCCGCCCTGACGACGCTCCCGGACGGCATGCCGATGCCGTGCTTGAGGCCGCGCGTTCCTACGTGGCATTCCACTTCGGGCCGCCACCCGCATGAATGCAGGCCGAAACGCCACTGGCAGCACGCTTGCACCCTGCGTTGCCGGCGTTCCTTTCGCGCCACCGGCCTCGCCCGAGCGGCAGTCATCCCTCACCACTCGGAAGGAGGCGGTTATCGACGTCCCCGCATCGCGGAGCCAAGGATCCATGCACCAGAGAATCCACACCCGAAGTGTCTCGACGCTCATCTTCATCTCGCTGTTGCTCGCCGTGCAGGCGCCGGCGCCCTCCGTACGCGCCGCCGCCGGCCGGGCTGCCCCGCTGACGTTCGAGGAGAACCGCGGCCAGGCCGATGCCGAGCACGGCTTCGTGTCCTACGGCGCACGCGCGTTCTTCGGCGTCGCCGCCGACCACGCCACCCTCGCCTTCGAGGACCATCCGCCGATCCGGATCGACCTCGTCGGCGCCCGTGCCGATGCGGCGGCGGTGCCGCGGGAGCCGAACAAGGCCCGCAGCCACTACTTCCGCGGAGCGAAGCCGGAGACCTGGCTGCGCGACGTGCCGCACTACGGCCGCGTGCGCTACTCCTCGGTCTATCCGGGCGTGGACGTCGAGTACTACGCCGACGCCGACACCTTCGAGTACGACTTCGTGCTCGCCCCGGGGGCCGACGTCGCGCCCGTGCGGATGGCTGTCGGCGCTGTGGACGCGGTCCGTCTCACGCCGGAAGGCGAGGCCGTGTTCACCCTCGGGGATCGCGAGCTGCGCCAACGACGGCCCAAGGCGTTCCAGGATATCGGCGGCCGGCGTCGCGAGGTGGCCGCGCGTTATGTCCGGCGCGGCGGCGGCGCCGTCGGCATCGAGCTGGGCTCGTACGATCGGCGCCAGCCACTCGTCATCGATCCCGCCATCGCTTATTCGACCTACCTCGGCTTCCCGTCGTGGGACGAAGGCAACGACGTGGCCGTCGACACCGACGGCAACGCCTACGTCGCCGGACTCACCACCTCCGCGAACCGTGACGCCTCGATCGCGAAGTTCGATCCGTCCGGCGCCCTCGTCTATCGCACCGTCCTCGGCGGGCCGAACCACGACGGCGCCACCGCCATCGCCGTCGACGCCACCGGCCAGGTCTACGTCGCCGGCTGGACGACGTCGTGGGGTTTCCCAGTGCAGAACGCGATCCAGAGCAACTTCAGCGACGCCTACCAGGACGCGTTCGTGGCCAAGCTCGACGCGAACGGCCAGATCGTGTACTCCACGTACCTCGGCGGCAACGGCGAAGACATCGCGAACGCAATCGCCATCGACGCGGGCGGCAGCGCGTACGTGGCCGGCCGCACGACCTCCACGAACTTCCCCACCGCCGCCGCCGCGCAAGGCTCCTCGGGTGGAGATGCGGACGCGTTTGTCGCCCGGCTCACGCCCGCGGGCAGCGCGCTCACGTTTTCGACATACCTCGGCGGCAGCGGTGCGGAGGCTGCGCAGGGCATCGCCCTCGCGAACGGGACGGTGTACGTCGGCGGCCGCACCGCGTCGTCGAACCTCCCCACGCGCTCTCCGCGGCAGGCGGCGTTCGGCGGCGGCGCCGACGACGGCTTCGTGGCCAAGCTCCCGGTGACGGGCGGCGCGTTCTCATACGTGTCCTACCTCGGCGGCGCCGATCACGAGAGCGTGCAGGACGTCGCCGTGGATGCCGGCGGTGCGATGTACGTCACGGGCTGGCGGCTCAAGTGGCCGATGGCGCTCACCGCCTTCACCGCGCGTCTCGATACCGGCGGCGCGACCACATACTCGATGGAAGGCCGCGGCGGCGAGGGCATTGCCGTCAACGCCGGCGGCGAGGCCTACGTCACCGGCATCGGTCCCTACTTCTGTTCGAAGCTCTCGACGGCAGGCACCGTCGTGTCCGACTTCGCCGGCATCGGCGGGCGCGCGGTGGCGGTGTCGTCGGCCGGCGACGTGATCGTCGCCGGCACCACCGACCAGACCGATCTGCAGACGGTGAACCCGTACCAGGCTACGCACGCCGACGCGGGCACGACCGAATCCAACTTCGGCACGCTCCGACGCCGGACCGATGCGTTCCTGACGCGCATCACCGACGGCCCGACGCCGCGGCCGACGGTGCCGCCGCGCACGACGCCCACTCCGACACCGACGGCCACCGGCACGGCGCCCCCCACGGCTACGCCCACGCCGCGGCCCACCGGCGCGCCGACAGCAACTCCGACACCGCCGCCGTTCGTCGTCCGCTACGAGGACACCGCGACCCTGATCGCCTACACCGGCACGTGGTTCACGAACGGCTCGAGCTTGCACAGCGCCTCGAACGCGCACCTCTCCGTCGACACCGGCAGCCGCGCGACGCTGACGTTCACCGGTACCGCGGTGAGCCTGATCGGTTATCAAGACGAATGGAGCGGCATCGGCCGCGTGCTTCTGGACGGCGCGCCGGTCGCCACCGTGGACTTCTACCGCACTCCACAGCGCGCACAGGCGGTGCTGTATTCGACGACGGGTCTCGCCGCCGGCACCCACACGCTGGCCATCGAGGTCACCGGCACACGCAACCCCGCCTCGGGCGGCAACGGGATCTGGATCGACGCCTTCGACGTGGCGAGCGGTGGCTCGGGTACGCCGACGGCGACGCCGACGCCGGCGCCGCGCGCAACGATGACGCCGTCGCCGACCGCCACCCCATCACCCACGGGTACGCCGACCCCGCGCGGCACGCCTCCGCCGATGACGCGCTACGAAGACACGCACCCGGCCGTCGTCTACGTCATCGGCGAGGGCAATTGGTTCACCAATACGGCCGCGGTGCACAGCGGGGGCACCGCACATGCCGCCATCGATCCCGGCAACCGCGTGACGTTCACGTTCAGCGGCACCGCCGTCCGCGTCATCGGCTATCAGGACGAGTGGTCGGGCCTGGGCCGTGTACTGATCGACGGAGTCGTGAACGGCACCGCCGACTTCTATCACGCCCCGGCGCGGCCCCAGGCCGTCGTCTATACGGCGAGCGGCCTGCCCGCGGGAACGCACACGATCACGGTCGAGGTCACCAGCACGCACAGCCCGGGGTCGTCTTCGGACTGGATCTGGATCGACGCGTTCGACGTGACGCCGTGAACGGAGAAGTCGACAGTCGGTAAAAATAAAAACGCCCGGGAGGGATCCCGGGCGTTCGTTATTTCAAGCGATTCGTCAGATGCGGGTGACGTTCGCCGCGCGCGGCCCCTTCGGGCTCTGCACGACCTCGAACCTCACGCGGTCACCCTCGGCGAGGCTCCGAAACCCCTCCGCGCGGATCTCCGAATGATGAACGAAAACATCGGGACCACCGTCCTGCGACAGGAACCCGAAACCCTTGGCATCATTGAACCACTTGACCGTACCTTCACTCATTCGACGCAGGCCTCCTTGACCTGTTGCTGGTGTCCTCGCGCGCTGAAAACGAGAAGCCTTGTGAAGGGATGCTCGAGACGCACTTGCGAACGACCAGGCAGGATTTCAGCATATCAGTCCTTCCGACGCGGCACAATCCTTCTTCGATTGGCGCTTGCCACAATCCATGGAATCGGCGGTGGAAACCAATACCTTGGATCCCAGGACCCCGGCGGTTGTCGCCCAAATCCCGCATACTATTTATAGATAAGCACTTACAAAGGCCACTGCCGTGGGTACGACACGTGCTAGTCATCACATCGCGTGGACCCCGTGCCGGCATTCTTCCTCGCAGGTCGCGAGCGACAGGGCGCAACGTTTCGGACCAGGGTCCTTGTCGCAAAGAGCGGGATAAACCCTTACAGAAGGAGGCGTTCGATGTTCAAGAGACTAATGCTGTTAGTCCTTGTCCTGGCCCTGCCCGCGACGATGGTTTCAGCTCAGGAGCGGTTCGGGGACATTTCGGGCAAGGTCACCGATCCTAGCGGAGCTTCCGTCGGCGCGGCTGTCGTGACCGTGACGAACCTCGCCACCAAGCGAGCCGTGACGATCACCACCGGTGCGGACGGGATGTACTACGCGCGCGAGCTGGAGCCAGGTCACTACTCCGTCGCCGCCCAGCACGCGGGCTTCTCGTCGGTCGAGATCCCCGATGTCCAGTTGCTGCTCGGCCGCAGCCTGCGCGTCGACGCCGGCCTCAAGGTCGGCGCCCAGGTCGAGGTCCTCCAGGTCGTCGGCGAGGCTCCGCTCATCGACCTCGAGAGCACGGCCCGCGGCCATAACGTGCCGTCCGAGGAGTTCGACACGCTCCCGAAGGGCCGCAGCTTCCAGGCCCTGGCCGTGACCGCTCCCTCCGTCAACGAGGGCGAGCTGGAAGGCGGCATCCAGGTCAACGGCGCGTCCGCCGGTGAGAACAACTTCACCGTGGACGGCGTGTCCGTCAACAGCCAGATCCATGGCCACCAGCGCCAGGACGCCGTCTTCGAACACCTCGCCGAGGTGCAGGTGAAGACGTCGGGCCTGTCCGCCGAGTACGGCGGCGCCATGGGCGGCGTGATCAGCGCCGTGACCAAGTCGGGCGGCAACGACTTCCGCGGCTCGCTCTTCTACTACTACGTCGGTGACGGGCTTCAGTACAACAACGGCGTAGACCGCCGGTTGGTGCTCGACCCCACGACGCAGAACACGGCCTACTACATCGAAGACGACGCGCAGACCTTTACTCGTCACGAGGTCGGCGGCTCGATCGGTGGACCGCTCATCAAGAACAAGCTCTATTTCTTCGCGGCGGGCTCGCCGCGTTTCGAGAACCGCCAGCGCGACTACCTCATCGAGAACGGCACCAAGACGGCGCCGATCAAGCGCGACCGCACGACGCTCAGCGGCTTTGCCAAGCTCACGTTCGAGCCCTCGAGCCGCCTGCGCATGAACCTCTCGACGCTGCAGACGCCCGACAAGGCGACGGGCACGCTGCCCGGCTTCGACGGCAACGAGAAGAACTGGAGCACGGCGCCCCAGGCCTCCATCGACGCCAACAACGCGCGCGGTTACGAGGTCCCGCAGTTCAACGCGGCCTTCACCGCCGACTACACGCTTTCGAACACCTCGCTGCTCTCGCTGCGCGCCGGGTACATGAAGGACGGCTTCAAGACGACGGGCGTCGACACCTCCCAGACGTTCGAGTACAACTCGTCGTCGCAAGGGATCGCCGGCGTGCCCGCGCAGTTCCAGCAGCCCGCGAACTTCTCGAACCTGCCGCGCGTCTCGATCAACCTCAAGGACGATACGTCGCGCCGTTACACCAACCTGGAGCTGACGAAGGCCTTCTCCGGCGCGGGCACGCACAGCCTCAAGGTGGGCACCGGCCTGCTCCATGCGGACAACGACGTCGAGATCGCGTATCCGAACGGCGGCTACGTCACCGTCTTCTGGAACCAGACGTTCACCAGCGAGGCGACCGGCCGGACGGACCGCGGGACCTACGGCTACTACACGATCGACGATATCGGCACCAAGGGCGAAACGGGCGCCAACATCATGCACTTCTTCGTGCAGGACACGTGGAAGCTCACGAACCGCCTGACCCTGGACCTCGGCCTGCGCGCCGAGAACGAGGTCATCCCCACCTTCCGCCCCGACATCCAGAAGAACGCCATCGAGTTCGGCTGGGGTGAGAAGATCGCTCCGCGCGTGGGCATCGCCTACGACGTGCGCGGCGACGGCAAGATGAAGGTCGCGGCCGCCTTCGGCCGTTACTACGACTGGACGAAGTACGAGCTGGCCCGCGGATCGTTCGGCGGCGACCTCTGGACGACGCGTTATCGCAGCCTCGACGATCCGGATCCGTCGAAGCTGAGCCGCTCGGCCCTCACCGGACGCAACCTGTGGACGAGCGAGGCGGACTCCTTCCAGGATCACCGCATCCCGAGCTTCGGCGACGACTCGATCGATCCCAAGATCAAGCCGATGAGCCAGGACGTGATCAACCTCAGCGGCGAGTACCAGATCGGCACCCGCACTGTCGTCGGCGTCAACGTGACGCGCACGAACCTGCTCAACACGATCGAAGACATCGGCACCGTCGTGAACGGCAGCGAGGTCTACATCTACGGCAACCCCGGCCAGGGCCTGGCCCGCCAGCCGGTGCCCACGGGCGCCACGCCGGACTTCGACATGCCCAAGCCGAAGCGCAACTACACGGCCCTCGAGCTCACCATGAACCGCCGGTTCGCGAAGAACTGGTTCATGGGCTCGTCGCTCGTGTTCAGCCGGCTCCACGGCAACTACGCGGGCACGGTGAACACCGACGAGTTCACGGCCCCCGGACGCGTCAGCACCGTCTCGCAGCAGGCCGCCGGCCAGCGCACGCGGCCGGGCAGCAACGCCACCCGCATGTGGGACCTCGACGAGATGATGTTCGACGCGCACGGCAACATGGGCGTCGACGGCCTGCTCCCGACCGACCGTCCGATGGTCTTCAAGGTCTACGGCTCCTACACGTTCAACTTCGGCACGAACCTGGGCGGCTACCTCTACGGCGGCAGCGGCACCCCGATCACCCGCACGGTCTACACGGGCTTCGGCGTTCCGGTGTTCGTGGACGGGCGCGGTTCGATGGGCCGCACGGACTTCCTGAGCCAGGTCGACCTGTATGCCTCCCACGACATCAAGCTCGCGAAGAACCGGAAGATCCGTGTCGAGTTCAACGGCCTCAACGTCCTCAACCAGAGGCAGGAACGGCACGTGATCGACTTCGTGAACCGCGTCGGCGCCAACGGGCGCTCCGTGAGCGGCTCGCGTATGCGCATCAACACTGAGAACCTCCAGGCCGGCTACGATTGGGAGGCGCGCCTGGCTGCGGCGCCCGACAACACGAAGCCGGCATCGGCGGCGGCCAGCGGCGCGAAGGATCCGCGCTTCGGCATGGCGGACATCTTCAACCCCGGCTTCAGCGCTCGTTTCTCCGTACGCTTCATGTTCTAGAAGCCGCTGTCGTCGGGACGTACCGAACGGGGCCCGCAAGGGCCCCGTTTTTTTGTTGAGCGTGATCGAAGACACGGTGTCGGGACAGGGAGGTGCGCTTCGTGCGGACGCTCCGCGAGCGCTCCCTTCAGAAGGAAGATCTGCTAGCGCTCGCTCCACTCGACGACGAGGTGAACGCCACCACCATAGGCACCTCGTCGACGCCGCACTCAACGCACCTCCCTGCCCCTTCCAGTAGTCTTCGATCACGATCCCTGAGTCCTGTACCTCGTACGTGTCGCCTTCAATCCCCGGCTCAGTCCTTGGTGGTGGCGGTGCGGACCGGGCGTTTGTCGCCGAAGGCGACCGTGAGGTTGCGCGCGAGGAGCGAGCCCGGTGTCGCGCCTTCGTAGGCGGCGGCGATGTGGGCGCCCGGCTTGTCGGGCGACTCGCGCCGGATGAGCGCGGCCGCGAACTGCATCTCGGCGTTCGGCCGCAGCTCGAGGGCGCGGGTGACCCAGGCGTAGCCGTCGAGGCCGGCGATCGGTGTCCCGCGGCCGGACAGCTCATAGGTGGCCGCGAGGTATCCCGCGTCGAACCAGGCGAGGGCGTCGGAGGCCTTCTTCGACTCCGCGGCCAACACGCGGGCCATCAGGGCAGCGACGAGGTCCTGCGCCAGGTCACGATCGCGAGCGTACTCGGCGGCACGGCGCAGCGTCTCCATGCGGACGATCACGGACCGATCGGGTGTCAGTAGCGCGAGCGTGTCGGCCACGAGCTTCTCGCGCGGATACGAAGGGGCGGGCACGCCCCAGTAGTTGTTCGGCGTCCACGGCAGCGAGGTCTCGGTGCCGATCTCGTACCGGCGGCACAGGAGCTGGCTGCCCGCGAAGAGCGGCGCGGAAAGGGCCAGGACGGCAACGACGGTAGCGGCGGCGAATCTGCGGTTCATGTCTGACCTCCTCGTGAGGCAAGACGCGGCCGCGGGGCGCTCGTTAGCGCGAGGCCCAGTCCGCCTTCCACTTCCTCCAGAAATCGACGGAGCCGAGACCGAGGGCGCTCCACCAGGCGTCGATCGGTGCGCGTTCACCGCGGAGGACCGCCTCGCGCGACACGCCGGCGGGCGGGGGCACGAGGACGGCGAGCGCGTCGTAGACGTGGGCGCGTTCGGGCGCCGCCGTACGCGTGAGCAGATGCCACAGCGTCATCGCGTCACGGGCGCGGGCGTGGCGGAGAACGCCTTCGAGGGCCGGCTCGCCGCGCTCGAAGGCGGCGAGGGCGTCCTGGAACGCGGGCGAGGCGTCGAGGTACGACGGCAGGCCAGGACCCACGTGGCGCCGCGTCGGACACCGCGCGCCCGCGGGAACGAAGGCCTCGCGTCCGCCGTGCTCGAGGGCGACCCAGCCCGACTCGACGGTGAGCAGCCCGGAGCCACGGGCATCGACGGCAATCGTGTAGGCGCAGCCGAGGTCCACCGCACGCGCCGAGGGCGTGTCCACGAGGAACTCGCCGGGCGGAGCCCAGACGACCGCGCGCAAGGTGCCGCGCTCGAGGGACAGCCGGTATCGCGATGCGCGGTGGTCGAGCAGGCGGACGCGGGACTCGGACTCGACGAGCACGGTCCCGATAGAGCCGACGTCGATGCGCGCCCGCGACGTGGCGTCGGTTTCGACCATCTCACGAGCGATGCGCGGGGTGCCGTCGATCGCCGAGACGTCCCACGGCCCGCCG
>Ga0114129_10011135_pt1 | contig 12821 bp, 8 predicted proteins | sample RhiMetdeltSRZDD1_FD_80071 | JGI IMG/M metagenome (GOLD analysis project Ga0114129, IMG submission 80071) | Populus rhizosphere microbial communities from Tennessee, USA - Rhizosphere MetaG P. deltoides SRZDD1 (version 2) (version 2) | ecosystem: Host-associated > Plants > Roots > Rhizosphere >...
CAGACCTGCACGGATGCTGGGGTTGGCGCTGAGTATGAGCATGACGTAATCGTTGTTGACGGCCCGGAACTCACTCTCGGCGGGGCACTTCCCGCTGACTCTCCGCCCGGCAAGAAGCTCGTAAGTACTCGCGCTGGAATAACGGAAGCAGTACAGCCGGTCGGTGTCAGTCACCGGAATGCGTTCGCTAGTGGCATCGCCCTTCGAGAGGACGACTGCGAGCGCGCCTGTACGCTCTTTACCCTCCGTGCGGCACCGGTTGAGGTCGGGCTGCGGCCCCCGATTGAACGAGAGCGCAAGCTGGGCAAACGGGACATCGAGCTGACGTTTCGTGGTCTCGTTGATGGCGTCGTTGGCGAACGCGAGGAATTTGTTGGCAGGGTCGGTGTAGGGGTTGGTAGGGATTGGCAGCTTGCTGAGGACGCGGCCTGCCAGATCGAGCAACTCCCCGAACGAGTTCCGAGACCGCGTTTTCGCGAGTGAGATGCCGAGGCCGATGTCAGTCGTGACGACCGTGCCCTGGTTCAGCGTCAAATACGAGGCGATCTGGTATTCAAGCGGCAGAGAGACACGGCCCGAGCGTTCGCCCCGGACGCTGACCAGAGAGACTGATGGGATCTGGACGTCCACGCTTGGGCCGGAGCTGCGGCCGGTCAGCTTTGCTGTCGTGAGCACGCCCGCGCGGTCATCCTGGGTGAATAGCGAGTCTTCTCTCTGAGTGAAGATGCGGCGCACGTGGAGAGTGATGTCTTCGGTGAGCGCATCGATGCAGTGGGAGCCTGACGGATCGTCCACGCGAACGATCACCGACCCTTGTGCTCCCGCCTTAATCGGCACGATGAGAACGAGTAGAGTCCAAACTAGGAACCGCTTCATTTGGCGCCTCCGCTGAGATTGGCTATGAGTCATCAATATGGACGGACAAGGTTTCGAAAACTCTCAGCCGAATCGCTTCAGAAGAAGGCTTCGATCGGTATCAAGCTCATTGAGAGTGGCTTTGAGGGATGGTGGGCGAATTCGCGCGTCGCGCGACGAGGGTAAACCTCGTCGCGCGACGCGCCGAACAGTTGTCGCCGTCGACGCTTAGAAACCTAACCGGGCGCCGAGCTGGAATTGCCTCGGGAAGCCGCCGCCGCGCAGCGTCGTCGGGACCAGGAACTGTCCCGAACGGCGATCGCCGGTTGGATTGTCGAAGTTGGCGCGATCCATGACATTGAAGATCTCGCCGAAGATGTCGACCGTCCGCGTTTGTTTCACGCGCAGGCGATAGCCGATGCGCATGTCGAACTGCTGGAAGCCGGGACCGCGCGCGCCGTTGCGCCCGCCGTCGTTTTCCACCGTGATGGCATTGGCGCCGGTGCCGCTGTAGGTTCCGGCCGGCAACGGATCGAACAGGATGCCGTTCCGGTCCGGATCGACGTTGGTGTCCTGAATCGTCAGCGGCGTGCCGCTCAGGATGCGATAGACGCCGCTGATGCTCAGCCCGCCCGTCCGTGGCACCACGCCCCTGAAGCTCACCACGAAGTTGTGCGTCCGATCCGATCCGCTCGGCCCTTCCTGCATGTCGAGGTTCAGATCGTCGAGGAACTGGAAGTTCGCGCTGTCCGGCAATCCGCCGTTGACGTTGCCGCGCGCCTTGCCGATCGCGTACGAGACGCGGCCGCTGAAGTTGTGGCTGTAGCGTTTCTCGAGCGCGAGGTTCAAGCCGTCGTACATCAGCGACCCGAGGTTGTCGCGGACCTGCACCGAGCCGGCGAACGGCGACAGCCCGAGGCTCTGCGCGACGCCCAGCAAGTCGGTCCGCGTCAGCGGGCCGGTGCGCGTGGTATTGGCGCGCACGGCGGGATTCACTTCGCGATTGACGAACTGATCGCGGCCGTCGGAGTGAATGAAGTCCGCGCTCACCGACATCACCTGGCCGATCTGTTTTTCGTAGCCGATCGTGATGTTGTGGTTGTACGGAATCTTGCGGCCCGGGAAATCGAGGAACACCGTGCCGGTATTGCGGCTCAGGGTACCGACCGGCACGAGCTGACTCAGCAACGCCCGATTGACGACGGGACCGTTGACGAGCATCGGATCGGTGGGACGCCGGCCCTGCGAGGGACCGGGATCCGCCTGCGCGGCGGGGAAAAGCGCCGTGAATGACGACGAGTACACGCCCGCACGATTAATCTCGTCGACCACGGTGAGGCTGGTGCGGTCGTAGAACATGCCGTAGCCGCCGCGGATCACCGCCGACCCGTTGCCGCTCACGTCGTAGACCACGCCCAGCCGCGGCGCGAAATTGTTCTTGTCGATTGGATAGTCGAGATCGTTATCCATCAGCGGCGCCACCACCGGCGCACGGATGGGAATGATCTCGAGGTCGTAGCGGATGCCGAGGCTGAACGTCAGCCGCGGGGTGATGCGCCACTTGTCCTGCACGAACCCGATGATCGCCTTCGACTGCATGAAGCTGTTGTCGGGCGAGGGCACGCGAATCGACAACCGCTCGGGCCACGTCAGCGGATCGTTGACATTGAACGCGGCGTCGCTGCGGAACGTGAACGTGCCGTTCATGTTGGTCTGGTCGTCGAAGCGGTGGTTGATCGCCTGGAACTGCGTGCCGAACTTGATGTCGTGATCGCCCTTCTTGCCGGGCACGAACCACGTGAACGTGTTCTCGAGGTGCCAGGCATGGTTGATGCGCCGCTCGCCGGCGGCATTCTGCACGTCGACGAAGCTTTGATACGACTGCGTCGCCGGCAGCTCCCACTGCTTCTGACCGTTGGCGAAATACTGCGGGTTCGACCGGTTGATGTCTTCCATCGTCCACGACATGCGCAGCGTATTGAAGCGCGTGTTGCCGAAAACCGAATTCAACTGGCCGACCACCGTCTGATCGATGTCGGTCTCCTGGCGCAGGGAGTCGATGGTGTTGCCGGGATTGAACTGCGGATTCTGCGGCGAGTTCTCGAACAGCCATCGCATGGAATAGGTGTGCCGGGAGGCGAGCTGATGATCGACGCGGCCGAGCACGTTCCAGACGTCGGTGTCCTGGCTGATCGCGAAGTTCTTGTCGGGCCTGGTGGTGAACACCGACGAGCGGCCTTCGTTGATGATGATGCGCTCGAGGCTGAAGAAGAAATGCGCCTTGTCTTTCACGATCGGGCCGCCGAGCGTGCCGCCCCATTGCTTCTTCGTGGTTTCGGGCTTGGGCAGGTTCTGCGTGCGGACGAAAAAGTCCTTCGCCGTCACCGTCGAATCGGTCCAGAAGTTGAACAGGCTGCCCTTGAACTGGTTCGATCCCTGCTTGGTGATGGCGTTGACGACGCCGCCGGTGGTGCGGCCGAACTCGGCGTCGTACTGATTGGTGAGCACCTGGAATTCCTGGATCGATTCGAGCGCGGTACGCGCCTGCGAACCAAAGCCCTGGCCCAGATAGTCGTCGTTGTTGTTGCCGCCATCGACCATGTAATTGTTCGACGCCGAGTTCTGGCCGTTGACGTTGACCGTGTCGGCGCCAAACGAGATGGTCGAACTATTCGGCACCACGCCCGGCAGCAGGCCGAGGAATTCGATGTAGTTGCGATTCACCGACGGCATCTCGTTGATGTCCTCGGCCCTGACGTTGCCGCCGATCTCGGGTGAGGTGGCGTCGACGAGCGGGGCCTGCGTAGTCACGGTGATCACTTCCTCGATGCCGCCCACTTCGAGCTGCAGGTCGACGGTGGTGGTGCGGCCGATCGACAGCACAATGTCGCGGCGGACCGATTTCTTGAAGCCTGACAGCTGCGCCGCCACCTCGTAATTCCCCGGCACGATACCGGTCACGAAAAAGGTGCCGTCGGAATTGCTGATCACTTCACGATACAGGCCAGTCTCCTGGTTGGTGACGACAACGGTGACGCCGGGCAGGATCGCGTTCTGGGTATCGCTGACACGGCCGCGAATCTCCGACACGCCCTGCTGGGCGGCGATCGATCCGGTCAGGAACACGACGAAACTTGCAATAACGCCAAGGAAAAACAATGGGCAACGTCGCATGGGTCCTCCGCTTCAGGCGTCACGATACGGATGCCGGGGGGAAAGGTCAATGCCATTCGTCCCGAGTCGCCTGGTGGCGTTGTTGTCACATTCGCGAGGATGTGATCTCTGGCCCCAACTTAGCGATTCGCTAAAAATCGGTGTCTGACCCCAGCTTAGCGAAATTCGTGCAAGGACTGTCTATATACGAAATGATATATACTCGCGGCCGTTATGTCTGACCGGCCGCGAAGCCTCGATCACCGGCTGCCGTTGAAGCCCAAGGTGCTGCACATCCTGCTGGCCCTCGCCGACGGTCCGCGGCACGGCTACAGCATCATGCAGGAGGTCGCCGCGCGTACCGACGGCCAGGTGCGGGTGTGGCCGGCGGCGATGTATGGAACGCTGCGGGAGCTCGAGGATCAGGACCTGATCGCGGAGTCGGAGAAGCGGCCGAGCGACGATGACGAGCGGCGGCGGTATTTTGCGCTGACGCCCCTCGGCAAGCGCGTGCTCGGTGAAGAAGTCCGGCGCCTGGAAGCGATTGTCGATCACGCCCGCGCGAGCCGGGCCCTGCGCAGGGCGAGAAGCGCATGAAGCCGCCAGTCTGGCTGCTGCGCGGCCGTGATCCGCAGGAACAGCGAGCCATCAAAGAAGACGCAGCATTGCTTCTGGACGAAGCGCGTGCGCAGGGGCGAGCGGCCGTGGCCGTAACGTGGCTCGCGCTGGTGTGGGATCTGATCGCCGGCGGCGGACATGACCTGGCGCGGGCGCTGCGATCGCTGGTCCGCGCGCCTGGATTTGCGCTCACGGTCTCTCTGCTTCTCGGTCTCGGGGTTGCGGCAACGACCACGCTGTTCGCGCTGATCAACGCCGTCATCCTGACACCCTTGCCGTACGACGACTCAGATCGGCTGGTCATGGTCTGGGAGTCGAACGTTCCCCTCAATCGCATCCGCGAAGGCCCGTCTCCGGGCAACGTCGACGATTGGGTGGAACACAACGACGCCTTCGAGTCGCTGACCTCGTGGTGGACGGCGCAGGCCACGCTGCGTGGACGCGACGGCAGCGCGCCGGTCACCGGTTTGCAGGTGACGAAAGGCTTCTTCGATGTCTTCCCCCGCACGCCGCTCATCGGCCGGACGTTCGCGGACGAAGAGTACATCGGTGCGCCGTCGATCCCATCGGGGAGAACCGGCGGCAGCGAGCCGGTGCTGGTGCTCAGTCATCGTCTCTGGCAGAGCCTCGGCGCGGATCCGGCATTGGTCGGCGGGACCGTTTTCGTCGAAGGCCGCAACTGGCGGGTGCTCGGCGTGATGCCGGCCGATTTTGCCGTTCCCGACATTGGTGCGGCGTTCTGGACGCCGTGGGACATCCGCGATTCGTATCGTGGTCCGCGCTTCGCCGACGGGCCGCCGCGCGAAGCGAGATTCCTGCGCGCGGTCGGCCGCCTGAGACCAGGCCTGTCGCGAGCGGCCGCGACGGAGCGGATGGAGATTCTTGCGGCTCGCATTGCTGCCGATCATCCGCGCACGAATGAAAACTGGAGCGTCGAGTTGGTGCCGCTGGGAGACGAGTTAGTCCGCTCCAGCCGCACCGAGTTGCTGCTCGTCTTCGGCGCGGTGTTTGGTTTGCTGCTGCTCGTCTGCGCCAACGTGGCAAGCCTCGCGGTGGCACGCCGCGCCGCGCGGGCGCGCGAAATGGCCATTCGATTCGCGCTCGGCGCCGGCGGGGCCCGCATCATCAGGGAACACCTGGCGGAGACGGCGCTGTGCGCCGTACTGACCACGCTGGTGGCGATCGTGTTCACGGCCTCGTCTCTGGGCGCCGCGATCGCGTTTGCGCCGGCGGATATCCCGCGGTTGCACGAAGTCGATGTGAACGCGCGCGTCGTGTGGTTCGCGATCGCCACCGCGCTGCTGGCCACCATCGTCGGCGTGCTGCTCCCGGGCCTCCGCAGGAGTGCGACGGAGATCTCATCGACGCTGAAAGACGGCGCGCCGGTCTCCGGACAACATGCGAGCCGGGTGCGGCGCGCGCTCGTCGTCGCTGAAATCGGCGTCACCGTCGTGCTCCTCGCCGGAGCCGGACTGCTGGCGCGGAGTTTCGCGACCCTGCAGCGCGTGGACCCCGGCTTTGACATCCAGAATTTGCTGGTGCTGCGTATCGCGCCCGATGTCACCAGGTACGAAGGGGCCCAGCTGAGGACCGACTACTACAACCGGGTGCTCAGCTCCATTCGCGAATTGCCCGGCGTCAAGTCGGCTGCCGCGGTCACGGTGCTGCCGATGAGCGCGATCGGCTCCGACTTCTATCGTCCCTACTGGCTGGAGGGACGCCGTCCGGAGGGAAACGCCGTCCCGCAGGCAAACGTTCGAATGGCAACGCCGGAGTACTTCACCACGCTTGGACTTCCAGTGGTGTCGGGCCGCGAGTTTTCCGATCGCGATCGACTGGATGCGCCGCGGGTGATCGTCATCAACGAGAGCCTGGCTCGCCTGGCGTGGCCGGGCCAGGATCCGGTGGGCCGCTCACTGATCCTCGATTACCAGGGTGGCGCGACCGCGCGAGAGGTGATCGGCGTCGTCCGCGATGCGCGCTACGACGGGCCGCGCAGCGATCCGGCGCCGGAGATCTTCATCCCGCACGCCCAGAACCCGTATCTCGTCATGAACGTCGTCGTGCGCACGACGATCGAACCGGGCGCGTTGGGTCCGTCCGCCCGCGCGCAGGCGTTGACGGTGGATCCCGATCAACCCGTTCACTCGATCACAACCATGGAAGGGTTGCTGGATGACATCCTGCAGCAGGATCGATTCGCCATGTTGTTCGTGGCGCTGTTTGCCGCAGCGGGCCTGGTTACCGCCGCCACCGGCGTGTACGCGTTGCTGGCCTACACGGTTGCTCAGCGACGGCGCGAAATCGCGGTGCGCATGGCCATCGGTGCGTCATCGTCTTCCGTGGCCTGGTCGATCGTGCTGGAGTCGTTGACGCTCGCGCTGGCGGGCTGTGTGGTCGGCGCGCTTGGCGTGGTCGCCGTCAGCCGGTTGGTGCAATCGATGCTCTTCGGCATCGCCCCGCAGGATCCGCTCACGCTGGTGTCGACCGCGGCCATTCTGCTCACCGTGGTGCTGGCGGCGAGCTGGCTGCCGGCGCGTCGTGCCGCAAGAACCAATCCGGTGTCAGCGCTGCGAATCTGATCCGCCTTCGCGGGCGTCCCGCCCGCTACGGCGAGACCGGCCTACGGCCGGCCGTCTTCACATACTCGAACGGCTGGCGAATCTGCTTCGCGCATCGCTGATCGAACCGCGAGTCTTTCTCGCGCCGCTCGCGCACGCTGTCGTGCACCCAGACCGGCTGGCCGCCGGGCAACGGATAGATCTTCCGGCGCCGCCAGCCTAACAGCCACCAGAGCGGCAGCAGCGGATTGTGCATCTGTCCGTGCGGATTGGGTGCGAGCCCGGGATCATCGGCGGTCTCGATCAGCATGCCGAACTTCGCCGCTTCAACGAGCATCCACTCGAGCGCGATGTCCGAGAGACTCGCGTCGGCATAGCTGCCGCCGACGTCGGCGTGCACGCCGGCGAACCAGACCTGCGCGAACTCGTGGCCGTTTGGCTTCTCCCACAGGTTGGTCCTGAACTTCGATCGCTTCTCGTTCAGCGACACCGCGTGCCGGCCGTTGGTCACGCCGCTCATGTCGGCGGTGTGCGGAAGCTTCGACGAGCCTCTCAGCACGCCGACCGAGTTCACGGTGTCCCACACGCCGACGAAATGAATTGGACAGGCGCGGCAGAAGATCTTCTTGAACCGTGCCATGCCTTTCCAATCGGGCTCGCGGCGCACGGGTTCGAAGTAGCGCTTCAGCGCATGCTCGACCAGTTGATCGTTGCCGGATTCGAGCAGGCCGACCCGAAACAGCAGGCCGGCAAGCGCGCGAACGGTGTAGGCGCCGCGACTGAAACCGAAGAGAAAAATGCGGTCGCCATCCTCGTAGTTGCGCATCAAGAACAGGTACGCGTCCTTGACGTTCTCGTGAATGCCATAGCCGAAGGCGAGACCAAGGAGACGCGTCAGGCTGGTGAATGTCCGCGTCCGAAAGCCGGGTGTTCCGAGCGTGCCAAGGCCCGGATCGTAATAGTTGATCTGCCGCGCCGGGTCTTCTCTGCTCAGCCGGCGATAGAGCTTGACGACGTTCGTGTATTCGTTGGCGTTGACCTCGTTGCCGGTGCCGTCGCAGCAGATGACGATGTTCTTCACTGTGGCGGCGGTGTCACGCTCGACGCCGGCTTCGTCCCCTTCAGGATCCATCGCTGAATGCGGCGGCCGTTGCCGGCTTCGCCGGTGTACATCCGGTTCTTCGAGTCGATGGCGATCATGTGCGCGCGGATGAATTCGCCGGCCTGGCGTCCGGGCCGGCCAAACCGATCGAGAATCGCGAGGTCCTTGCGACGCAGCACCCACACGCGCTGATTGGTGCCGTCGATCAGGTAGAGCAGGCTCTGATCCGGATCGCGCGAGAACTGCAAGCTGAAGCCGCTGCCCGATCCGCCGGTTTCCGGTCGGACGAACCTTTCCATCAGGTACTCGCCGTTCTGCCGGAACACCTGGATGCGATTGCCGCGGCGATCCGACACGTAAATCAGACCGTCCTTCGATCCGACGAGGCCGTGCAGCGTGGAGTACTGCTGCGGCGGATTCGCGACGTTGACCGGGTATTTGTATTTTTGCGTGTCGTCCGGCGGCTTCCCGTATGCGCCCCAATGCCGTTTGTACTTGCCGGTGTCGGCGTCGTAGACCACCACGCGCTTGTTGATGTAGCCGTCGGCGATGAAGAGCTCGTTGGTCTTCGGCTCGACGTAGAAGTTCGCCGGCCCGCCGAGATGATCGGGATCGTTGCTGCCCTTGTTCACGCCGGGCTCGCCGATGGTCAGCAGATGCTTGCCGTCCTGCGTGAACTTCATGACGTGGAAGCCGTTGCTGGTGCCGGTCCACACGAATCCCTTATGGTCGATGTAGATGCCGTGCTCCTGGCTGTACCAGGTATAGCCGTCGCCGGGCCCGCCCCACGATCGCAGCACCTTGCCCTCCGGGTCCATTTCCACGACCGGCGGCGCCGGGAGGCAGCAATCGGCGATTGGCGGCTTCTGCGCCGCGCCGATCTCCTGGTCGGTCAGACTCGACGGCATGTGGATCACCCAGAGGTGATCGCGGTCATCCACGAACAGCCCGCGGATGTCGCCGAAGATCCAGTCGTTCGGGAGCGTCGGCGGCCAGGTCGGATCGATCACGTAGATCGGCAGCTTGTCGGCCGTTGGCGATCCCGGAGCGGGTTTCGCGTTCGCGCCTTGCGCACCGGCGGCCGCGGGCAAAAACAGGGCGACAACGAGCGCTACAGATAGACCTGCACATCTCATGACGCGGGATTATATGCTCGGATGATTGGTCGATCGCGACCGGGCGGAGGCTGAGTATGCAGTTAGGGATGGTGGGATTGGGCCGCATGGGCAGCGCCATGGTGCAGCGGCTGCTCGCCGGCGGACATTCATGCGTGGTGTTCGATGCCGCGCCGGCCAGCGTCACAGCATCGGCCGAGCTGGGCGCACGCGGCTCGCATTCCCTTCAGGACCTGACCGCACAGCTGAGCGCGCCACGCGTGGTCTGGCTGATGGTGCCCGCGCACGTGGTCGACGCGGTGCTCGACGACTTGACGCCGCATCTGCAGTCCGGCGACATCGTGGTTGACGGCGGCAACACCCGTTACATCGACGATCTTCGCCGCGCGCGGGCCCTGTCAGCGCGCGGCATCCATTTCGTCGATGCGGGCGTGAGCGGCGGCATCTGGGGACGCGAGCGCGGCTACTGCCTGATGATCGGCGGGGAGCCGGCGATCGTGCGCCATCTCGATCCGATCTTCGCGACGCTGGCGCCCGGCGGCGACGCCGCCGCGAGCAGTACCGCCCAACGCGGATACCTGCACTGCGGGCCGACCGGCGCCGGCCACTTCGTCAAGATGGTGCACAACGGCATCGAATACGCGCTGATGGCGGCCTATGCCGAAGGATTCAACCTGCTCGCGCACGCGAATGCCGGCGCCACGGACGCCAGGCCCGACACCACGCCCCTCGGCGACCCGCAACACTTTCAGTACGACTTTGCGCTGGCCGACATTGCGGAAGTCTGGCGTCATGGCAGCGTGATTGGCTCGTGGCTGCTCGATCTCACGGCGCGCGCGCTCGCCGCGGATCCCGCGCTCAGCGCATTCACCGGTCGCGTGTCGGATTCGGGTGAAGGCCGCTGGACCGCGCACGCCGCGATCGACACCGCCACTCCCGCGCCGGTGCTGACGGCGGCGCTGTTCCAGCGATTCACGTCGCGCGGCGACAGCCAGTTCGCCGATCGCCTGCTGTCGGCGATGCGTCACGAGTTCGGCGGTCATGGCGAAGCGCCGGTGCGAGACGGCAAATGACCGGCCCGGCGTCGGACGCGCTGGTCCTGTTCGGGGCGACGGGCGACCTCGCCTATAAACAGATTTTTCCGGCGCTGTACGCGATGTCGCGGCGTGGTCAGCTGAACATCCCGGTGATTGGCCAGGCGCGGCAGCCATGGTCCGACGCCGAGCTGCGACAGCGCGCGCGGGAGAGCATTGCCGCGCACGGCGCCGTTGATGAGGCCGCATTCGACCGGCTCGCCAGCCGCCTCCGCTACGTCGCCGGCGATTATCAAGATCCGAACGTGTTCGCCGCCCTTCGCCGGTCGCTCGGCCAGAGCCGCAGGCCGCTGTTCTATCTCGCCATTCCGCCGAGCATGTTCGGCGCCGTGGTCTCGGGGCTGGCCGGCTCCGGCTGCGCCGCCGGCGCGCGCGTGGTGGTCGAGAAGCCGTTCGGGCGCGATCTGCGTTCCGCTCAAGCTCTCAATGCCACGCTCCGAGAGACGCTCGACGAGCAGGATATCTTTCGCATCGATCATTTTCTCGGCAAGGAGCCGGTGCAGAACCTGCTGTACTTCCGCTTCGCGAACGCGTTTCTCGAGCCGATCTGGAATCGCGATCATGTCGAGCGCGTCGACATCACGATGGCCGAAGCCTTCGACGTGGCCGGACGCGGGCGCTTCTACGACGAGACCGGGGCGCTGCGCGACGTGGTGCAGAACCACTTGCTGCAAATCCTCGCGTTGATCGCGATGGAACCGCCGGTGGATGCGAGCGGCGAGGCCGCTGATGCCGCGAAGGTCGCGCTGCTCGAGCGCGTGCGTCCGCTGCGCGCCGAGCACGTGGTGCGCGGCCAGTATCGCGGGTATCGGAAGGAAGCCGGCGTGGCTCCCGCCTCCACGGTCGAGACCTACATCGCCGCGCGGCTCGAGATCGACAATCCGCGGTGGGCCGGCGTGCCGTTCGGGATTCGCGCGGGCAAGTGCCTCGATACCACGACGCAGACGATCCGGGTGCGATTGAAGCCGCCGCCGCGGCCGCTGTTCGATCCGGGACGGCCGGCGCGAAACGAATTCTGCTTCGAGCTCAGTCCGCAGGTGGTGCTGGCCCTCGTCGTTCGGTCCAAGACTCCCGGCGAGGCGATGGTTGGCGACGACATCGATCTGGTGGAAGTCCGGCAACCCGCGGATGCGATGCTGCCCTACGAGCGGCTGCTCGGCGATGCTCTCGAGGGCGATCACACGTTGTTCGGCAGCTTCGAGGGCATCGCCAGCGCGTGGCGCATTGTCGAGCCGGTCCTCAATGCCGGCACGCCGGTCTATGAGTACGACTGCGGCAGCAGTGGACCGGCCGAGACCGTAAGCTAAAGACTCTTCTTCATCCACACCGCGGGCATGCGGAAGTCGTTGTCGAGCACGACTTCACTCCGCTCGGTCACGATGTATCCTCGCGAGGCGTAAAACGGCTCGGCGTTGAGCGACGCCGCCACCTCGAGGCGCGTTACGCCACGATCACGCGCCAGCCGCTCGATTTCACGAAGCAACGCGGAACCGCAGCCGCGGCGCGCGCCTTCAGGAGCCACGTAGCAGGCGCGCACTTCCGATTTCTCGACGACCAGCGCGGCCATGCCGACGGGCGTGCCGTCGAGCTCGGCGATCAACCGCACTTCGTTGTCGGGATTCCGTCGCAGCTCGGCGAACGTCTCTTCGGTGGCCGGCACACACCATCCTTCGATGATGTCGGGTGCGTAGTGACCCGTCGCCAGCCCCCGAATTGCGCGTCCGTGAATCTCCAGGTAGAGCCCGAGCTCCTCGTCTCGCAGTGGACGAACGACGATGCGGCCCGCGGCCCCCATCCGGGGAGCTTAAAGCGACTTCAAGAATTCAACCAGATCCGACTTCTGCTGTGCCGAGAGATTCAGCGCAAACAGCTGGTCGTAATGATTCACCACCGCGAGCAGCGTTGCCGCGCGGCCGTCGTGAAAGTACGGAGGTCGCTGCCAGGCGCCTCGCAGCGGCGTGGTGCGGTATTTCCCCGTCGCGCTGCGCGACGCGTAGACGGGTTCGGCGCCGACTTCCACGGCATCATGGAGCAACGGCACCTTCGGATCGGGGCCGCTCGAGACGTCGGTATAGGTCGGCGGTTTGTGGCACCTCGCGCAATCCGCTTTGCCGGCGAACAGCCGTTCGCCCCGGCGCGCGGCTGCGGCGTTGAAGCTGCCGTTCGGAGGCGCCGGTGGCAACAGGCTGAGCTGATACTCGAGGAGCGCCGGCAGTTTCGGCGTCACGCGATCCGGTTTCTGAGTGATGGTGAGCCCGATCCGAGGATCGCTGAAGTTGCCCTTGCCGCCCATCTGCGATACGCCGACGTAGCTGTTCCAGTA
>Ga0114129_10011136_pt1 | contig 12821 bp, 9 predicted proteins | sample RhiMetdeltSRZDD1_FD_80071 | JGI IMG/M metagenome (GOLD analysis project Ga0114129, IMG submission 80071) | Populus rhizosphere microbial communities from Tennessee, USA - Rhizosphere MetaG P. deltoides SRZDD1 (version 2) (version 2) | ecosystem: Host-associated > Plants > Roots > Rhizosphere >...
ACCTGATCTGGGGCCTCCCCTGACCATCGTGAAAACACTGCCCACGCCGAGATGGATCTCTGTTACGCTGAGCATGAAGACGCAAGACGGAGGCGACGCTCGTGGTTGAGAGCGCGACCCTAACGGAGCTCACTATCCAGGTGCCGAAGCAAGCACTCGCTCGCATCGAATCGCTGGCCGCGCAGACCGGCCAGACCACATCAGATCTGGTGGGTGAAGCGCTCGCCAACTATCTCGACTACCAGGAATGGAAGGCCGCCGCCATCCCCGAAGCCGTGAAGGAAGCCGACGCTGGCGCACCGTTTGTGGAACATGAGCGGGTCGAAGCGTGGGTGAAGTCTTGGGACACTGAGAACGAGCTGCCCCGACCCACGTGAGAATTCACTGGTATCCTCTTGCGCGTCGTCCACGGCGCGCAACGGTGGCCGGCGATCTAACGTTTCGGCATCTCTCGTCACGACAGGGGCTGGCGTGAGGTCATTCCCAGTCAACGATCGGGCAATTCGAAGCTCTGGCTCAGCAGTGGCGTTCCGTCGAGCCGCTCGGTCGCCACGCTGATGCGCCCCACCGGGTGCGTCGGTCCAACCTGGTAGTTGATCGAGACCCGCCCGGCCGCGGTCTTGTACACGTACGGATACGGTAAGCTGATCCCGAGCTCGGAGCCTTGCTCGCGGTGGATCGTGCCGATCGGGATCAACCCCTGCCCCGCCGAGACGCCCGTCGAGCCGTTCCACTCGCGCGCCATCAGCGTCAGCCCGACGATCGCCGGCCCCTCCACCAGGGACACCCGCTTCCCCTTCACCCAGAACGGCGCGCAGGCGTTCTTCTGATCCACGTTCCCCATGCCGTAGAAGATCGCGTCGCCGTTCATGAAGACGCGCGGGTCCCGAAAGTCGGAGAACTCCTTGTCCGCCATGCCGGCATTCAGGGTCCGGATTGCAGCACGCTCCGCCTCCGCACGCGTCGCCAGCCACTCTTCGATCTGGGTCGAGGCGACCTCAGTGCCCGTCCGCTCGACCAGCTCCGCGAGCAGGTCCAGCGCGTGCACCCCACCGATGTCCCGCACCAATGCTGGCGGCCCGACTACCGGCGCGGCAGCCGGCGGCACCACGCGCGGCGGCGGTGGGCTGCACGCCGCGCTGAGTGAGGCAGCAACCGAGAGCGGCACCAGCACACCGGCCTTCAGAAACGTTCGCCGATCCATTCGTCTCCCCCGAGACTGCGCACTTCACGCGCACCGCGTCAGACACACGCAGCATCAGGGAGATGTCGCCGGCCGCCGATCGGTTCCCAAACTGCCCCGGTCGTTGACTGACAGTCAGCAGTCAGAACCGCGCGGCCAGGCTCGCCCGCTGCCCGCCGGGCGCGGCCGTCGCCGTCGGCAGTGTAAAGTGGACCGTCGTGCCGCGCTCGACCTCGCTCTCGGCCCAGATCTGCCCACCGAGTGCCTGGACCACATGTTTCGCGATCGCCAGCCCCAGCCCCGTCCCCACGGCCGCCCGCGCCCGGTCCACCTTGTAGAACCGCTCGAAGATCCGGGGCAGGTCCTCTTCCGGGATGCCCATCCCGGTGTCCGCCACCGAGAACCGCGCGAACGCGCCGTCAGCCTCCACCGCCACCGTGACGGTGCCGCCCGGCGGCGTGAACTTGATCGCGTTGTGGACCAGCGCCAGCAGCACGTGCTCCACCCGAGTACGGTCGGCCAGCACCGGCGCCAGGTCGTCCGACGCATCCCAGGTCAGGCGAATGCCCACCCGCTCCGCCTGAGGCTGGAGCCGCTCGGCAGCTGACCGGACCAGCTCGTCTGGCTCGACGGCCTCCAGCGTGAGCTGGGCCCGGCCGCTCTCCACCCTGGACAGCTCCAGCAGCTCCGCCACCAGTTGCGCCAGCCCATCCACCTCCACGTGGATCCGCCGCAGGAAGTCGCGAGCAGCCGGCGGATCGTCCAACGCCCCCTCTTCGAGCGTCTCGACCAGCGCCTTGAGCGCCGCGATCGGCGTCCGGAGCTCGTGCGAGACGTTCGCCACGAAGTCCCGTCTGAGGTTTTCGACCCGGCGCTCCTCGGTCACGTCGCGCAGCACCAGCAGGCCGCCCGCCTGCTCGCGGAGCGGCGCCGCCGCCACCCGCAGGTGCCGCGCCGATCTGCCTGCCCGCCGAACCTCCGTCCGACGCGTCCCGTGCGCCAGCGCCTCGTCCAGCGTCTCGCAGATCTCGTGGTCTCTGACCGCCCGCGCCAGCGACAGCCCCTCCGGCGCCTCCACCATGTCCAGCAGGCGCCGGGCCGCCTCGTTCGCGATCACCACCTGGCCGTTCTGCCCCACCACCACGATCCCGTCCGTCATGTTCGTCAGCACGCTCGCCAGCACGTCGCGCTCGTGCGCCAGGCTCAGCATCTGCGCCTTGAGCTGGTCCGCCATCTGGTTGAACGCCTCGGCCAGCCGCCCGATCTCTCCCTCAGGCGAGACCCCCAACACGGCCAGCGGGCTCCCACGCGCCACCTCGTCCGCCACCGTGGTCAGTCGGCGCAGCGGTCCCGTGACGTATCCCGCGATCCAGAGCGCGAGCCCCACCGCGATCACGGTCGCCATCACCAGCGCCACCCCGACGACCAGCATCACCTGGCGGATCGCGGCGTTCACCGCCCGCAACGGCACCGCCAGCCTCGCAACGCCAACCACGCTGTCGCCGGCCAGCACTGGCGTCGCCACGTACAGCTCGCTCTCGCCGAGCGTCGCGCTCATCCGCGTCACGCTGTTCGAATCGCCGGTACCGGCCAGCGCCGCCGCGATCTCCGGACGAGCCGCGTGATTCTCCATCCGCGCGGGGTCGGCCATCGTGTCGGCCAGGACGACGCCCCGCCGGTCCACGATCGTGATGCGAGCGTCGGTGCGCCGCGAGAGGCGCTCTACCTGCGCCCGAAGCTGCGCCGCCTGCTCCACACTCAGATCCGCGCCCCCGGCGACGATCAGCGTCGGCAGCACCACCTCCGCGACGAGCCGGGCCTCCGAGGTCAGACGCGTCCGCAACGACTCGACCTGGACCTGGCTCAAGAACGCGGCCAGATACGCGCTCAGCCCGAACAGGCAGAGGCCGATCAGCACCATGTACGGAATCGCGATCCGCCAGTGCATCCGACTGAAGATCTGCCTCATCGCCCTTCCCACCACTCGGCCCCACACCCCGCCGAATCGTTCCCGTCCATCAGAGTGTAGTCCCGACACACCGCGTCGGTCTGGACCGGTCACACCGCTGCTTGAACCCGACCTCCCCTCGCACCATCCCTGCGGCCCACCGAGGAGGTCCGTTCGTGAGTCGCGTAGCGACGACACTATGGTAGACGTGGACTTTAGTCCACGGCTCGGTGACGCGGCTGCGACCCACGGCCCCGGTGACTCGCCTGCTTGCCTTCAGCCCCGCCCCACCTCATACTCCCCCACATGGAGAAGGCCCGCTGCATCGACGCGCTGCTCGCCGACAGCGCCGCCCTCGCCGAGGCCGCGAGACTCGGCCTGGACGCCCCCGTGCCATCCTGTCCCGGCTGGAGCGTCGCCGACCTGCTGGAGCACGTCGGGCGCGTCCATCGCTCTGCAGCCAGGCGCGTCCGCGATCTCGAGGCCGAGCGCCATCCCGCGGCCGATATCCCCGTGCCGCCGCGCGACGAACTGGTCGCCTGGCTCGAAGCCGGCGCCGAGGCGCTCGCCCAGGTGCTCGCGGCCGCTGAGCCCGACGCCTGCGTCTGGAACTGGTCCGTCACCCCGAAGCTCGCCTCATTCTGGTGGCGGCGGATGGCCCAGGAGACGGCCGTCCACCGCTGGGACGGCCAGGCGGCGCACGGGCGGCAGCAGCCGATCGACGCGGACGTGGCGCTGGACGGTATCGACGAGCTTCTCGACGTCTTCTTGCCCACCGACCTCGCCGAGCAGCCAGCCGCCAGCCTCGGCGGCACCGTCCAGCTCCGCACCGCCGATCGTTCAAACTCCTGGCTCGCCACGGTCAGCGGCAGCACGCTGACTGTCCGCCGAAACCAGCAGCCAGACCCCACCGACGCACGGCTGGCGACCGTCTCGGCCGCGGCCTCGGACCTCCTGCTCTTCCTCTGGAAGCGCGTCCCGGCCTCTGCCTCAGAGATCACCGTCACCGGCGACACGGCGCTGCTCGCTCGCTTCGCCGCCCTCACCGATCTGTCCTGACTCTCGTCTGTCCCGACATCCGAAGGAGGACCAACAGATGGCCGACGACGCCGGCGGCACCCTCTACCCCGTCGACCAGCTCCGCGCCTTCACCCTGCGCGCCTTCAAGACCGTCGGCGTGCCGGACGAGGACGCCGCGATCGTCACCGACAACCTGATCGAGGCGAACCTGCGCGGCGTCGATACCCACGGCATCACCCGCCTGCTCGCGATTTACGTCAAGCGTCTCAAGGTCGGCATCACCAACCCTACTCCGAAGATCGAGGTCGTCAGCGACGCGCCCTCGGCGATCGTCGTGGACGGCGACAACGGCCTCGGCTCCGTCATCGGCACCTACGCCATGCGCGAGGCGATCAAGCGCGCCCGCGAGACGGGATCGTGCTGGGCCGGCGTCAGGAATAGCAATCACTTCGGCGCTACCGCCTACTTCACGACGATGGCGGCGGAAGCCGGCATGGTCGGCCTCGGCATGACCAACGGCCCGGCCGCGATGGCCCCCTGGGGCGGCGCCAAAGCGTACATGTCCACCAACCCGTTCTCGATCGCCGTCCCCAGCAATGACGGCCCCGTGATCCTGGACATGGCCACCAGCGTCGTCGCTCGGGGGCATATCCTGCTTGCCTCAACCCGGGGCGACAAGACGATCCCCGAAGGCTGGGCGCTCGACCGAGACGGCCGCCCGACCACGGACACCCAGGCCGCCCTCGAAGGGACCGTCATGCCGATGGCCGGCTACAAAGGTGCCGTGATCTCGATGATGATCGACGTCCTGAGCGGCACGCTGACCGGCGCCTCGTTCGGGACCCACATCGGACCGCTCTACGGCAAACTGGACAAGAAACAGGACATCGGCCACCTGTTCGGCGTGATCGACATCGAGAAGATGATCCCGCTGCCCAGCTTCAAGGAGCGGCTCGCCCAGATGATCCGCGAGGTCAAGTCGGTCCCGCTCGCCGCCGGCGCCACCGCCATCTACGCCCCTGGCGAGATCGAGGCCGCCAAGAAGGCCCGCCGATTGGTCGAAGGCATCCCGATCCCGGACGGCGTCAAGCGAGAGTTCGAAGAGACAGCCGCCGACCTCGGCATCACCTTCCCGTAGCCCCCACCCTCGCATGATCTCGACGACGCACGCACTGCCGGCTCAGCCGACGCCCCTGATCGGGCGGGCACGCGAGGTCCACGCCGTGCGTGCGCTGCTCGACCGCCCCGACGTCCGGCTCGTGACGCTGACCGGCCCGGGCGGCACCGGCAAGACGCGGGTCGGGCTCCAGGTCGCCGCCGAGCTGGCGGCCGAGCTTGACGACGGCGCAGTCTTCGTCGGGCTCGCGCCGATCAGCGACGCCGGACTGGTGCCGTCGACCATCGCCCAGGCGCTCGGCCTGCGTGAGACGGCCGGCGGGTCGCTAACGGCAAGCCTCGCCGCGGAGCTGCGCGACCGACGCCTGCTCCTCCTCCTGGACAACTTCGAGCAGCTCCTCATGGCCGCGCCGCTCGTGTCCGGCTTGCTGGCGGCCTGCCCGGGCCTGAAGGCGCTCGTGACCAGTCGGGCAGCGTTGCGGCTCTCCGGCGAGTACGAGTACCCGGTGCCGCCGCTGGAGCTGCCCGACTCGACGCGACCGCCCGCACCGGAGGCGCTGGCGCGGTACGAAGCCACAGCCCTCTTCGTCCAGCGCGCGCAGGCCGCCCGGCCCAGCTTTGCGGTCACGGCGGCGAACGCCCGAGCGATCGCCGCGCTGTGCGCGCGCCTGGATGGGCTGCCGCTGGCGATCGAGCTGGCCGCGGCTCGGGTCAAAGTTCTCTCCCCCGAGGCGATCCTCGCCCGCCTGGACAGTCGGCTCAACCTGCTGACCGGCGGCCCTCGCGACCTGCCGGCCCGCCAGCGGACGCTCCGCGACACGATCGACTGGAGCTACGGCCTGCTCGAACCTGGCGAGCGGGCCATGTTCGTCCGGCTGGCCGTGTTCGTCGGCGGCTTCGACCTGGGTGCCGTCGACGCAGTGGCGAGTGACGAGGGGAGAGGGACGAGTACAGATCGCCCTCCCTCGCCCCCCGCCCCTTGCCCCTCGCCCCTCGATCTCGTCGCCTCGCTGGTCGATAAGAGCCTCCTACGGCAGGCCGACGGTCAGGACGGCGAGCCGCGCTTCGCGATGCTGGAGACGATCCGCGAGTACGCGGCCGAACGGCTGGAGGCGAGCGCGGACGCGGAGGCGATTCGGCGGCGCCACGCCAGCTACTACGTGGCACTCGCGGAGCAGGCCGACCCGGCTTTGCGGGGGCCGCGGCAAGATATCTGGCTCGAGCGACTGGAGGCGGAGCACGGCAACATCCGCGCGGCGCTGGCCTGGGCACTCGAGCGGCACGAACGCGAGGTGGCCCTGCGGCTGGCGGGCGCGTTGTGGCGGTTCTGGTGGGTCCGTGGCCACCTGAGCGAGGGAAGCCGATGGCTGGCGGGCGCGCTCTCCGAGACGACCGGCGCTCCGGCCGCCGCGCGGGCCAGGGCGATGAACGGGGCGGGCAACCTGGCCTGGAGCCGCGGTGAGCATGCCTCGGCCTGCGCGCTGTTCGAAGAAAGCCTGGCTATCCACCGGCAACTGGGCGACAAGCTCGGCACCGCGAGAGCGCTCGGCAACCTGGCGGCCGTTGCCCTCTTCCAGGGCGATTATGGGCGCTCAACCACGCTCTTTGAGGAGGGTCTGGCGCTGTTCCGGGAGCTCGGCGACGACGACGGCATCGCCCGGTCGCTCAACTACGTGGGGAGCATCGCGCGCAACCAGGGCCAGCACGAGCGGGCGACGGAGCTGTTCCAGGAGAGTCTGGCGCTGCACCGGACATTGGGCGACAAGCACGGCGTCGGCAAGGCGGTCCTCAATCTGGGCAGCGTCGCGCTGATCCGGTCCGAGCACGACCGGGCGACCGCGCTCTTCCATGAGAGCCTGGTGCTGCACCGCGAGCTCGGCGGCAAGGAAGGCATCGCCTACTGCCTGGAAGGCCTGGCCGGAGTCGCCGGGGCGCGGCGACAGCCCGAACGCGCGGCACGCCTGTTCGGGGCGGCCGAGGCTCTGCGCGAGGCGATCGGGTGGCCTCTGCCGCCGGCCGAGCGCCCGGCCCACGCGCAAAGCGTGGCCGGCGCGCGCGCCCGGCTGGACGAGCGGGCCTGGGCGGCAGCGTGGGCGGCCGGGCGCGAGATGCCGGTGGAGCAGGCCATCGCGGACGCGCTGGCCGCCGGAGGTTCTCCCGCGGCCCCGAGCCCAGCGCCAGCGGCGGGCACTCGACCGCCGGATCCGCTGACGCGGCGCGAGCGCGAGGTGGCGCGGCTGGTCGCGCAGGGCCTCACCGACCGCCAGATCGCCGAGGCGCTGGTGATCGCCGAGGGCACAGTTGGCGTTCACCTGAACAACATCTTCACGAAACTCGACCTCCACTCGCGCGCCCAGCTGGCTGCCTGGGTCGCGACGCACGGCGGCTGAGCGGCTCGCCCTGGTCCGCATGCCCCACGCGAGGAGACGGCCGCCGACCTCGGGATCCGGTTCCCGTGATCAGCTTCGCACCGGTGTCGCGTCCCCAATCGTCGGCGACGGCCAGTTCAGAACCCCGGCGCCGCTGCTCCCATCCTGGGCTGTCCCGATAGCGCCTGCCCGGGCATACGTGGGAGCGCGGCCGTCCCGGCCGCTCCGGTCGTATCCTAGAGGCTCGCAAACCTCAATTCTGTCCAGATCTCGCGGAACGTGTTTCATGACCGACAGCCCGGAGGCCCGCAAGGCCCAGGTAGCGTCGCTGTTCGGTGGCCTTGCCCCGGAGTACGACACCGGCGGGGCCTCGCTCATTTTGGGCGACGGCTATTTCGTCGGGTACTTCGGCCAGGTGGACGCGTCGGCGTCTCCACGTCGCACGTCTCGGTGACTCAGGATCTCACCGCCGTGCTGCGCAGTATGGGCCTGGGGGCTGGTCCGCCGCCAGGATGGATCACCGACCCTGACGTGTTGTCACAGCTCTTGACGCAAGCTGGCTTCTCAGGCGTCCAGGTGGCGGCGGACACACACGTCTTCCACCGGGCAGACCTCGACGCCTACTGGCAGAGCGCGCGGGGCGGTGGCCCGCGCCGCGACATCGACGCGCTGAATGCTGAGCAAGCTGCGCGCGTCCGCGCCGCCCTCGCCGAGCGGCTGGAACAGTACCGGCAGGCCGACGGTTACCACGTCCCGGCCACCGCGCTGATCGCCACGGCCAGCAAGTAGTCAGGCCGCCCCGGAGATCAGCCGCAGGAGCTGCGGCGTCACCGCCGTCACTACGATGTACTGCCCCTTCTTGACGACTCGGAGCAGCGCCATCCGCTGCGCGACGTCGAGGATGTGCTCGACCAGGAGGCCCGACTGCTCGGTCCTCCGCGCGATCTCGTGGACGTCGATGCCAACGTCCTGGCAGACCAGCCTGAAGATCTCCTGCCGGATCCGATCGACCGCCCCGACGAACCGATAGCAGTACTCGTCCAGCCCCTTCTCTGTGAGCTGCAGCACGATCTCGGGGTTGTGCGGATCGTCGTCGGCGTACAGGTAGCCACACGTGCTGAGCGGCTGGAGCGAAGCCTCGATCTGCCGTCGAGAGATGTGCGTTGCGCGAGCGAGGCGCGCCTCGACCTGGTCGAGCGTAAGGCGGCGATCCCAGAGGTACATCGCCTCGTCGCCGGCCGCCTTGAGCACGCACGTCTGTACCCAATCCAGGCCGGTCGCACAGCCAATCGCCGCCCGGCTGACCGTTGGTCGCCGCGGTTGGGGATGTCGGGGATCGCCATCGTTGCGATTGACCGTCATCGCTTCCGCCCATGCCGTTGCTGCCCGTCGCCCCGGCACGCCGCCCGCCAACGACCCACGGGACGCTAAACGATAGCCGCGGCGTCGCGCACCGACAAGCCGCCGTCCCCCGGGCACCTGAGCCTACCGACGACCGTGACCTGCGCCGTACACCTCGACCGCTCTGCTCGCACGAGTTTCATCCGACCGGCCCGATCTCTGATTTGACCGGAACATCGCCACCGGCAGCCGACCACGGCGGGAATATTTTCGGTCCGAGAATCGTTCTGTCTATTGACAAAGAGTCATAACGAGCCCATCACACTGATATTCGAACGATACCTTGACGAAACGGATGTTCTTACTCGAAAGAGTGCCCATCTTTCGGGCTGTGGGAATCGTTCGGCTCGTTGACAGACACAACATCTTGTGGCATCCTTCCTGCCTGAGCACAAGATGTTGTGGGTGGACGCCGGGGCAGGTGGTGATTCAACTCCCACGCACAAGCCTCAGCCGCGAGGGAACGCGATGCCACGAGAAGCGCGCAAGGTGCCAGTTACCGTCGCCAATAGCAAGCTGCTCACGTCGCCACCGGAGCCCACCGATCACGCCGCGAACGGCAACGGCAACGGGCACGCAAACGGCAACGGGCACGCCGCGTTGGAGGTCGAGGTCGTGACCCCGACGAGCATCGTCAAGCGCGACGGCCGGGTCGTCCCGTTCGACGTCGAGCGCATCGAAGACGCCCTCGCCCGCTGCTTCGCCGCCTTTGACCGCACCCCTGCCACCTCCGTCAAGGAGCTGGCCCATCGCGTCGTCAACATCGTCGCCGCCAAGGCGAACGGCGAGCCGCCCACCGTCGAAGGCGTCCAGGACATCGTCGAGATGGTCCTCCAGGCCGCCGGCGAGTTCGAGGCCGCCAAGCGGTACATCCTCTACCGCGCCGATCACGAGCGTCAGCGTGCCGAGCGCCCGATCCCCGAGGAGGTCCGCGAGGCGTTCGCCGCCTCGGACCAGTACTTCCCGACCCCGCTCCAGCGTTTCCAGTTCTTCGACAAGTACTCGCGCTTCAATTACGAGCTCGGGCGACGAGAGACCTGGATCGAGACCGTTGACCGCTCGATCGACTTCATGCACGAGCTGGCTGGCGACCGTCTCGCCGCCGAGACCTACCAGCGCCTGCGCAAGGGCATCCTTGAGATGCGCGTCATGCCGAGCATGCGCCTTCTCGCGATGGCCGGCCCGGCCGCCCGCCGCAATAACATCGCCATCTACAACTGCTCCTACCAGCCCGTCGAGAGCATCGACTCGTTCTGCGAGGCCCTGATCATCTCGATGAGCGGCTGCGGCGTCGGCTACTCCGTCGAGAGCAAATACGTCGAGAACTTCCCGCGCATCAAGCGCCAGACCGGCGCCCGGCCGGACCTGTTCGTGGTCGAGGATTCGGCTGAGGGCTGGGCCGAGGCGTTGCGCTTCGGCCTGGAGCGCTGGTTCGACGGCGGCGACGTCCGCTTCAACCTCGATCTGATCCGGCCGTCCGGCGCACCGCTCCGGATCAAGGGCGGCCGGGCATCTGGTCCCGAGCCGCTTCAGCGGATGCTCGACTTCATGCGCCGGCGGATCATGGCGCGCCAGGGCTCGTACGTGCGCCCGATCGACGCCCACGACATGATGTGCGCCGTCGGCTCCGCGGCCGTCTCGGGCGGCGTCCGGCGCACCGCGATGATCTCGCTGTTCGACTACGACGATACTGAGATGCTGACCTGCAAGGACGGCGACTTCGAGCGCGAGAACAGCCAGCGCTGGAACGCCAACAACTCGGCCGTCTGGCCGGACCAGGGGCTGGACCAGCTCCAGTTCATGAACCAGTTCTACGAGATGGCCAAGAACGGCCGCGGCGAGCCCGGCATCTTCAACCGCCAGATGGCCAGGGAGATGCGCCCCGCCCGCCGCGCCCTCGCCGAGTTCGGTACGAACCCATGCATCACCGCCGACACCTGGGTCCTGACCGACCAGGGTCCGCGCCAGGTGCGCGAGCTTGTAGGCGTGCAGCATCGGACAATCGTGCATGGCCAGTCGTTTGCCACCACGGAGGACGGCTTCTGGAGCACCGGCGTCAAGCCGGTCCTCCGTCTGAAGACCCGCGAGGGCCACGAGCTTCGGCTGACTGCCAACCATCAGATCGAGACCGTGACCTACCGCACGCGCAAGGTCGAGCGGTCGGAGTGGCGCGAGGCCGGTAGCCTCAAGCCGGGCGATGTCGTCAAGCTCCAGACCCATCGCGGCGATCTGACCTGGGAATCGTACGGCACCTTTGACGAGGGGCGTCTGCTCGGCGCGCTCGTCGGCGACGGTACCTTCTCGCAGAAGATCGGCAGTGCGGGTCAGACGCTCACGATGGCCCACCTGGAGTTCTGGGGCGAGCAGGCTGCCGAGCGGATGACGACAGCTGTCGCGACCGTTCGCGAGACGGTCGGCGGTCGCAGCGACCTTCGCGGTATCACTTGCGTTCAGCCCGGCAAGTACCGTGTCCAGTCGGCAGGGCTGGCCAGGCTCGCGGCGGAGTACGGCATCGAGCCCCGAGCGAAGACCATCACCCCGCAGGTCGAGCGTGCGTCGAGTGCATTCTACGGCGGCTTCCTTCAGGGCCTCTTCGACGCCGACGGCAGCGTCCAGGGGACGCAGAACAAGGGTGTCAGCGTCCGACTCGCCCAGTCGAGTCTGCCCACGCTCCAGGGCGTCCAGCGGATGTTGATGCGCCTCGGCATTGCCTCGACCATCTACGCCGATCGCCGGCCGGCCGGCACACGAATCCTGCCTGACGGCCGTGGCAGCACAGCCGAGTATGAGTGCCGGGCCGATCACGAGCTGGTGATCGCGAACGACAACATCCAGGAGTTCGCGATTCGGGTCGGCTTCGGCGAGACGGGGAAGTCCGAGCGGCTGTCGGCGGCGATCGGCAGCTATCGGCGCCAGCCGAACCGGGAGACGTTCACCGCGGTCGTCGAGTCGATCGAGCCGGATGGCGTCGAGGAAGTGTTCGACTGCTCGGTGCCTGGCCCCAACTGCTTCGACGCCAACGGATTCGTAGCTCACAACTGCGGCGAGATCATCCTCCGCCCCTTCCAGTTCTGCAACCTGACCTCCGTCGTCGCCCGCCAGCACGACACCATCGAGACGATGCGCGAGAAGGTCGAGCTCGCCACCATCCTCGGCACCATCCAGTCGATGGCCGTCCACTTCCCGGGCCTGCGTCCCCAGTGGAAGCAGAACTGCGAAGAGGAGCGCCTCCTCGGCGTCGACATCTCCGGCCAGATGGACAGCCCGATCGCCCAGGACGCCGGCGTCAAGGACGGCCTGCGCCACGTCGCCGTCGAAGTCAACCGGATGACCGCCCAGGCGCTCGGGATCAACCAGTCCGCCGCCATCACCTGCGTCAAGCCGAGCGGCAACTCCTCGCAGCTCCTGGACGCCTCCAGCGGCATCCACGCCCGCTGGGCGCCGTACTACGTCCGCAACGTCCGGGTCGGCGCCTCCTCGCCGCTCTCCAAGGTACTCAAGGACGCAGGCGTGCCGATGTCGCCCGAGAACGGCGACGATCCGGTCAACCCGCGCACCTGGGTCGTCTCGTTCCCGGTCAAGGCTCCGGAGGGCGCCGTCACCCGCAACGACCGCTCGGCCGTCGAGCAGTGCGAGTTCTGGCTCCAGAACAAGCTCCACTGGACGGAGCACAACCCGAGCGTCACCATCACCTACCGCCCGGACGAGGTCATCGACCTGATGAAGTGGGTCTGGGACCACCGCGAGAAGATCGGCGGGATGGCGTTCCTGCCGGCCTTCGACG
>Ga0114129_10011137_pt1 | contig 12821 bp, 12 predicted proteins | sample RhiMetdeltSRZDD1_FD_80071 | JGI IMG/M metagenome (GOLD analysis project Ga0114129, IMG submission 80071) | Populus rhizosphere microbial communities from Tennessee, USA - Rhizosphere MetaG P. deltoides SRZDD1 (version 2) (version 2) | ecosystem: Host-associated > Plants > Roots > Rhizosphere >...
AGGCTGGCTTCGAGCGCCGGGAGGAGCCGCGCGTGGTGGAATTCGTAGCCCAGCTCGACCGCGCGTTTGGGGAACACGCGCTGGCTGCCGACGATGACGTCCGCGGCACCTCCCATCGCAGCTTTCACGGCGGCGAAGGGGACGCGGATGGTTGGACGGCCGATCACGCTGGCCGCCGTGCGCGCCAGCTCGCCGAGGGTGGTGAAATACGGTGAGGTGGCATTGATCGGGCCGCGTACGCGCTCGTCGTCGGGCTGCCGTTGATGCGTCTGTCGGGCCTCGCGGCGGGCATCGCAACGTTCGGCGTGCTCGAGATCACCCACAACGTCCTCCGTTACTGGGAGAAGATCGGACCAGGCGTCACGACCTTCTCCGCCGTGCCCGAGACGACCGGGTTGCTGCAGGCCTCCGTCGGCGCGGTCATTGCCGTCGTCGTCGCGTTCGCGTATCAGCGCAGCCGCTACGGCCGGATGTTGCGCGCCACGCGCGAGGACGCCGCCGCCGCGCGCGCGGTCGGCGTTTCGATCTACGTCCAGCGGCTCGTCGCCTTCACGCTCTCCGGGGCGCTGGCCGGGCTTGCGGGCGGGCTTTACGTCCATGTCCTACCGATCAACACCGAGCTCGTCTATCTCGACCTGACGTTCATCACGCTCGCGATGCTCGTGATCGGCGGCGCGACGAGTCTCTGGGGGGCCGTCGTCGGTGCACTCGCAGTCAGCGCGGTCGACTCGTTCCTCGCCGAGGCTGAGAACGGCTTGCGGATCTTCGGCGGCACGCTCGACCTCCCGGCCGGCACACGCATCGTGGTGGTCGGCGCGTTGATGGCGCTCGTTCTGATCCTGCGCCCATCGGGTCTCACGGGCGGACGCGAGCTCCCGCTCCCGCGGGCGTTCGCCCGCAACCTTCTGACAAAGTTCTCCGCGTGACGGGGACGGCGATCGAACGCCTGCGCGAGCGCCTGGCGGAGGTTCATGACCTCAGCCGCGCCGCGATGCTGCTGACGTGGGACGAGCGGGTGATGATGCCCCCAAACGGCGCGCAGGCGCGAGCGGAGGCGCTCGGGACGGTGAGCAAGCTGGCCCAGGAACGCTTCATCGACGTCGACGTCGGGCGGCTCCTCGACGAGCTTCGCGACGTCGAGGAGAGCTCGGACCCGGACTCGTTCGAGGCGAGCCTGATCCGAGTAACACGCCGGCGGTACGAAAAAGCAACCCGCGTACCGCCGGAGCTCGTCGGCGAGATGCGACGTGCATCGGCGCTCGGGCTTTCGGCCTACGGCCCTGCCAAGGCCGCTTCGGACTTCGAGAGCATGCGGCCGTATCTGGAGAGATCCCTCGAGCTTCGGCAGCGCTATGTGGAGTGTTTCCCGCCTGCCGACGAGAAGTACGACATCCTGCTCGACGATTACGAGCCCGAGATGAAGACCGCGGAGGTGCGCCGGATCTTCGACGAGCTCAAGGACGAGTTGCGGCCGTTGATCGAGGAGATCGCGGACGCCGGTGACATCGACGACTCCTTCCTTACGGGCGAGTTCGACCCGGCGACGCAGCGACGCGTCGCGCTCGAGATCGCGCATGCGTTTGGCTACGACGAGCGGGAGTGGCGGCTCGACCCGACGCTGCATCCCTTCATGTCGTCGCCGGGCGCAGGCGACCTCCGGCTGACGACGAACTTCCGGCCGAACGACCTCACCTCTCTGTTCGCGACAATGCACGAGTTCGGCCACGGTGTGTACGAGTGGGGCGTCGACCGGGCGCTCGCGCGCACGCCTTTGGGAACAGGCGTCTCCCTCGGCGTGCACGAGTCGCAAAGCAGGACCTGGGAGAACCTCGTGGGACGCAGTCGAGCGTTCTGGCGCTGGTTCTATCCGCGCCTGCAGGGTGCCTTCCCTGCGCAGCTGGGTTCGATCGACGAGGAGTCGTTCTATCGCGCGGTCAACAAGGTGCAGCCCTCGCTGATCCGGATCGACGCGGACGAGGTGACGTACAACCTCCACATCATCCTCAGGTTCGAGCTCGAACAGGAGCTGATCGAGGGACGCCTCGCAGTGGCGGATCTGCCGGAGGCGTGGAACGCGCGGATGAAGGAGTACCTCGGCATCGACGTGCCCGACGACGCGCGCGGCGTGCTGCAGGACATGCACTGGTCAGGAGGGTCGCTCGGTTACTTCCCGACCTACGCGCTCGGCAACGTCATGTCCGTGCAGATCTGGGAGCGGGCGGTCGGGGATCTGGGCGACCTCGACGACCGCTTCGAGCGGGGCGAGTTCGGCGAGCTGCGCGAGTGGCTCCGTGAGCATCTCTACAAGCTCGGCGCCAAGTTCACGCCGCAGGAGACGATCGAGCGCGTCACGGGAAACCACATCGACGCCAAGCCGTACTTGCGTTACCTGCGCGAGAAGCTCGCGCCGCAGATGGCATGAGCGTTACTGCGGCACCACTACCGCTCGACCGGTTGAAGGCGATCCTCGCCGAGATCGCCGACCTCAAGCACGCAGAGTCGATCGCCGACTGGGACTCGCGGGTCTCGATGCCGCCCGACGGCGCCGCGGCGCGGGCGGACATGACTGCGACGCTGACGCGGTTCATCCACGGGCGCCTCGTGTCAGACGAGATCGGCGAGCTGCTCGAGGAGGTCGGGGAGCTCGGCGACGAGGTCGACGCCGCACTCGTGCGCGTCACGAAACGGGAGTGGGAGCGCGCACGTCGAGTCCCGAGCGACCTGGCGGCGGAGCTGACGCATTCGGCCGGCATCGCCGTCGCAGCGTGGGACAAGGCGAAGGCCGCGTCCGACTTCGAGTCGTTTGTCCCGCACCTGGAACGGCAGCTCGAGCTGAAGCTGCGCTACATCGCATGTTTCCCGGAGGTAGAGACGGCGTACGACGTCCTGCTCGACGACTACGAGGAGGGCACGACGACGGCCGACGTCGAGCGCATCTTCGCGCGGTTGAAAGAAGAGCTGGTGCCGTTGATCGAGCAGCACGCGGACGCCGGGCCGGAACTCCAGGGGCCGTTCCCGCTCGAACGGCAGCAACAGGCAAACCGGCTGGTGCTCGACGCATTCGGCTGGGACCCGGCGTCCTGGCGGATCGACGAGACGCCGCACCCGTTCGCGTCGAAGCCCGGCGCGCGCGACATCCGCCTCACGACCTACACCAGCGAGAGCGACCTGACGTCGCTGTTCTCGACGATGCACGAGTTCGGTCACGGCGTCTACGAGTTCGATATAGACGAGGCGCTCGCGCGCACGCCGCTCGCTACCGGCACTTCGAGCATGATCCACGAGTCGCAAAGCCGGCTCTGGGAGAACCTCGTCGGCCGCAGCAGGGGATTCTGGCGCTGGTTCTATCCGCAGCTGCAGCCGCTCTTCCCGGACAGGCTCGGCGGCATCGACGAGGATGCATTCGTTCGTGCGATCAGCGCGATCCGGCCGGGCTTGATCCGATGTGATGCCGACGAGGTCACCTACGGGCTGCACATCATCCTGCGCTTCGAGCTCGAGCAGGATCTGCTGGCGGGGAAGGTGGCCGTCCGCGACCTGCCCGAGGTGTGGAACGCGCGGATGAAGGAGTACCTCGGGGTCGACGTTCCGGACGACGCACACGGCGTGTTGCAGGACATGCACTGGTCCACGGGGCTGCTCGGCTACTTCCCGACGTACCAGCTCGGCAACATCGCATCGGTCCAGATCTGGGATCGCGCGCGCGCCGACCTCGGCGACCTCGAGGAGCAATTCGCGCGCGGAGAGTTCGCCCAGCTGCGGGAGTGGCTGCGTGACCAGATCTACCGTCACGGCAGCGTCTACCCGCCGCGCGAGCTCCTCCGACGCGTCACGGGCTCGGATCTCGATCCCGAGCCATACCTGGCGTACCTGCGCGCGAAGTTCGCGTGACGGCGTGCGTCGCCGGCGCCGGCTCGATCGGCAGCCTCTTCGCCGCACATCTCGCAACTGTCACCGACGTCGTCGTGTTGACGCGCCGCAACGACCACGCGCGGGAGCTCAACGAGCACGGCCTCCGCGTGAGCGGTCGCCACGACTTCGCGGCACGGGTCACTGCCACGTCCGATCCCGGCGAGCTTCCTGACGTCGACCTCGTGATCGTCGCGACGAAGGCGACGGGCGTCGAGGCCGCTGCGTCAGCGCTCGCCGGGCGCGTTCCGGGTGCCACAGTGATGACGGTGCAGAACGGGCTCGGCGCCGAGGAGATCGTCCGCGCGCACGGCGAGTGGCCGCTCGTCTCGGGCGTGACGTTCATGAGCGGGACGAAGCACTCCGACTCCCACGTCGAGTACATCCTCGACACGCCGACGTGGATCGGCCCCTACGACGGGACGGCGTTCGAGCGAGTGCAGGAGATCGCGCAGTTGATCGTCGATGCCGGCCTCAAGGCAGAGGCGCTCCCGGACCTCCTGCCCGCGCAGTGGTCGAAGCTGATCTTCAATGCGACGGTGAACGGCGTCGCCGCACTCACCGGGCTGCCACACGACGCGCACTTCGCGGCCGAAGACGACGTCGGAGACCTCGGCTACCTGGTGCACGATCTCGTCGACGAGGGCAAGCGCGTTGCCGCGGCGGCAGGTGTCGAGCTCCACGACGATCCCTGGGAGATGAACGTCCTTGCGACGAAGCGGGGCAGCGCGCACTACCCGTCCATGCTCGAGGATGTCGAGGCTCACCGGCCGACGGAGGTCGAGCTGATCAACGGTGCGCTGGTGCGTGAGGCGGCACGCGTCGGGGTCGAGGCACCGCTGCAGACAGCCGTCTATCGGCTCGTGAAAGCGCGGGAGGCGTCTTACTCGTGAGGGTCTGCGTCGTCGGGACCGGAGCGGTCGGCTCGCTCTTCGCTGCGAACCTCGCGCAGCTCGACGACGTCGAGGTCTGGGCATTCGACCTCGCCCAGGAACACGTCGACGCGATCAACCGCGACGGCCTGCGGCTGAGCGGCGCGGGAGATGTCGTCGGTCGTCCGCGCGCGACAGCCGACGCGTCCGGGCTCCCGCCATGCGACTTCGGCATCGTGGCGACGAAGGCGATGCACACATCGGCTGCGATCGCCGCGACGGCACATGCGTTCACGGACGGCTGCGTCGCGACGGTCCAGAACGGCCTCGGAAACGAGGAGGCGATCGCCGAGCACGTCGCGCGCGTGATCCGCGGCACGACGTTCCCGGCCGGCAAGGTCGTCGCTCCGGGACACGTGCAGTGGGACGTGAAGGGGGACACGACCTTTGGGCCGTTCGAGCCCAAGCCGGCGCCCCGCGAGGCGATCGAACGGCTGGCGGAGGCCTGCACGCGCGCGGGGATGCCGACGACTGCGGCGGAGGATGCGCGCGGGCCGCAGTGGCGGAAGGTGATCTTCAACGCGTCGACGAACCCGATCGGCGCTCTGACGGGGCTCACTCACGGTCGCGTCTGCGAGGACCCGCCGCTGCGGGCGCTCGTGAGCGGGCTCGTCGACGAGGGGAAGGCAGTCGCTGCTGCGCAGGGGATCGAGCTCGACGCGGATCCCGAGGAGTTGATCGACCACGCCGCTCGTCCGGACGTCGCGTACAACCACAAGGCGTCAATGCTCCAGGACGTCGAGGCGCGTCGACCGACGGAGATCGACTACCTGAACGGCGGGATCGTCCGCTTCGGCGACGAGCACGGGGTTGCGACGCCACTGAACCGCGCAATCTGGGCACTCGTGAAAGGGTTGGAGCGGTCGTGGTGAGCCCGCAGGAGATCGAGCGCCGCTACAGCACGGTGCGCGGCGCCATGGACGAGGCCGGCGTCGACGCGGTTGTTGTATGCGGCTCCGAGTACACGGGGTTCGAGGGTGCGGTGACGTATCTGTCCGGCTTCGGGATCGTGCACCGCTACGCGTACGTGCTGCTGCCGCGCGAAGGCGAGCCGTCGATCGTGTTCCCGGCGGAGGCGCGCTATGTCGGAGAGCACGGGACGTCGTGGATCGAGGACCAGGTGTTCGCGGACAGGCCGGGGGAGTGGCTCGCCGAGCGTTTGCGCGGCCGGCGGGTCGGCGTCTACGGGCTCGACTATGTGCTGACGGTGCGCGACTTCGCCCCGCTGCGCGAGGCGGCTGACGTCATTCCCTTCGACGTCGAGTTCGATCTTGCGCGTGCGGTGAAAAGCGATGAGGAACTCGAGTCGGTGCGCGACTCCGTCCGCATCAACACGCAGGGCTTTCATCTGTTTGCGGAGGCGTACGCGCCTGGGAAGTCGGCGGCCGAAGTGCTCGCCCCGGCCGAGGAGTACTTCGTCGACGAGGGCTGCGGGCGGTTGACCATGAACATGGTGCTGGTCGGTGCGGAGTTCGCGATCGCGCGCAAGGAGACGAAGCTCGGTGACTTCTGCATCCCGTCGCTCGAGATCGCGGGGCCGGGGGGCCATTGGGTCGAGGTGTCACGTGCGCTCGGCGCTCCGAATGCGGAAGTGAGCCGGATGCTCGAGGCATACGAGGAGTACTTCGAGGCGGCGAAGACGGCGCTGCGGCCGGGAGCGACCGCGCACGACGCGCACCGCGCGGTCTCGAAGGGCTTCACCGACCGCGGCTACCGCCTCGGCCACGTGACCGGCCATTCGATCGGCATGACGATGATCGAGCATCCGAAGATCGGCGAGGGCGTCGAGACGGAGTTGAAGGAGAACATGGTCTTCTCGATGCACCCGCACGTCATCGCCGACAACGGAACCGACTGCCTCTACATGCAGGACACGTGGCTCGTGACGGACCTCGGCGGCAAGGCGCTCGCCGGGTTGCCCATGAAGATCTACTAGGAAGATTTGGCGAGGCGTCGCCTCGCAACGTTGACGACTGCGTAGCCGGCGCCGGCAATGGCGCCCATCGCCAAGGTCAGGACGTTGCTGGTGACGCAGGTCCGGCAGGCGTTGCAGCAGACGGCAACAGTGGGAACGTTCTCGCTGTATTTCACCGTTGTCTGGGCCACTCGGCCCGTCCAGATCTGCTTCACGTCCGGATTGTAGGTACTAACCCGTCGCGAGCACGATCGCGACGACGCACGCGATCAGGATCTCGACCGCTCCGAAGAATGCAGCCACCGCCGACGCGGCGAGAAAGGGAACGCTCACGAGCGGCAGGAGGGGCGCGTACGGCGTCAGAGTTTCGCGTGCGGACGCCGTCGTGCGCGTCAAGTCCCAGAACACGCGCGCGAGGCGGAAGCGACTGCCGCTCGCGGCGCGTGCGCGTTCGAGGAGCTCGCGCAGCTGCTCGCCGTGCTGGCGGGCCTCGAGCGGGAGACGCTGCAGGCGCGCGGGCAGGCGGATGAGCTCGCCGAGCGCCACCCACAGTGCGCTCAACACGAGCGGCGGCGCTGTGGCGGCGATGATCCCGATCACGGCGAGCGCTGCCTTACCGCCGGCGGGGAAGCCGTCGCGCACGATCGCGTACACGAGCACCGCCGCGGCGACGGCTGCAACAATCGCGAGCCGCAGGATCCAGCGGCGCGCGGCGATGACGAACGTCACGCGATCTCTGCGTGGATGCGGCCGCTCGACTGCTTGAGGCGCCCACCGTCACGGCCCGCGCGGACGGCCATGATCTCCGCGAGCATCGAGACTGCCGTTTCGGCCGGCGTGTGCGCGCCGATGTCGAGACCTGCCGGTCCGCTGATACGAGCCAGCTCGAGCTCGTCGACGCCCGCCTCGAGCAGGCGTTCACGCCGCCGTTCCTGGTTGCGGCGCGACCCGAGCGCACCGACGTAGTACGCGTCGGTCGCAAGCGCGCCGGTGAGCAGCGGGAGATCGAACTTGTCGTCGTGCGTGAGGACGAGGATCGCCGTCGCGTGATCCGGTGCGACCTGGGAGAGCGCCTCGTCGGGCCAGGCGACGATGATCTCGTCGGCATTCGGGAGCCGCTCGCGGGTCGCGAAGCGGCCGCGTGCGTCCGCCACGATCGTCCGCCAGCCAATCGCATGCGCGGCAGCGCACAAGGCGTCGGCGGTGTCGACCGCGCCGTAGATGAAGAGACGGGGCGGCGGGCCGAACACGTCTGCGAACAGCCGGCGGCCGTGCAGCTCGACGACCTTGCTGTGACCCGCGCGGATGAGCTCGTCGGCGACGTCGTTGTCGCCTTCCGGCACGAGTCGCTCGGTGCCGTCTTCGAGGTCGACGAAGAAGACCGCCCGTCGCTCGTCTCGCACCACTTCCACGAGTTGCTGGAGAAGCGTCGAGTCGGGCTCGTCGATCCAGACGTCGATCTCGCCACCGCAGGGGAGGCCCACGCTGAGGGCCATGTCGTCCGTGATCCCAAAGGTCACGAGCCGCGGCGCACCGCCGCCGAGCACCTCCCGGGCGGCCTCGACGACTTCACTCTCGACGCAGCCGCCGGAGACGGATCCCGCGAGCTCCCCGGTCTCGGACACGACCAGCTTCGACCCGATCGGCCGCGGAGCCGAGCGGCGCGTCGCGACTACGCGGGCCATTGCGATGCGGTCACCGCGGGCGTGCCAGCGATTGAGCTCCGACAGGATCTCCCTCACGGGAGTGATCGTAGCCCTGGCGTTAGTGGCAGCGGCAGATCGTTTCGCCCAGGGAGCTGCGCTCGAGCTTGAGGCCGCAGCGTCCGCAGAGCGGGGGAGCGATCTGGGCGCGGACGAGCAGCGCGCGCATCAGTGCAGCCCACAAGACCATGTACGGGACGAGGAGCTGGCTGCTCATACCCTGCGTATCGGCCGGTACGAGGCTCGGGTTTAGCCCGCAGCTAGAATGCGAACGTGGGCTGGCTGATGATCGCCCTCCTCGCGTTCGCGGTTGCGGCTGTGATCGGAGCAGAGTGGCCGCGCTTGTCCGCTCGCTACGGGGGCGAGGCACGGCGGCGGCGTGAGCGAAGCAAGCAGAAGAGTCAGCTCAAGCTGCTGCGCACCGAGACGGAGGAGTTCGCGGCGAGCGTCGAGCGCGACCTCGACAACCTCCCGACGATCGAAGAGTCCGACCGGAAGAGCTAAGGATTCGTGAAGGCGCGTTGGGCGCGCCGGGTGTTCGGGAGGACGCCGGCGACGTTCTCGTTGTTCTTCACTTCCTGGTAGTCCGCCGCCGTGAAGGCGAGCGTGTGGCGGCCGCGCCCGATGCCGCTCACTGAGATGCGCGCGACACCGTCCGAATAGGCGACGTCGCGTTCCTCGCCGTCGATGCGCGCGGCGAGCTCCGCGGGGTCGACGCCGGAACCGCGGTCCGTCACGGCGACGCGGAGGATGCCGCCGCGCACGCCGAGGACACGGATAGCAGGCGGCGTGGTGTCGCCCTCCCACAGGCGGAACGTGAACCGTCCCGGTCGCCCGCCGCCCGGCGTGTCGAACACGACGTCGTAGATCCCGGGTGCGGGGAAGAGCGCACCGACGACGAGCCTGTGCCGGCCGTTGGCGGCGCGGTACGGGTTGGCGTCGTAGGGGAGTGCGACTTCGCCCGCAAGCCGGTTCTCGTCGTTCGAGCGCACGATGCGCGGCTCGACGGAGACGCCGCGCGAGCGCGATGTAACAGCAACGCCGAAGTTGGCGTAGCGCTTTGTGATGTGGATGCGGTACACGAACTCACGGCCCGGGAGCCGAATCGGGAACGGCCCGTGCCCGGCAGGGATGTCGGGGTAGCGGTACGACGTCACGCGTGCCGCGCCGCGCCTCGTGTCGCCGCTGTAGGTGCCGGGACGCCTGAGCGTGATGTGCGGATCGAGCGGCAGGCGCGGTCGGTCGGGAAGGAACCAGTAGGGGATCCGCCGCGAGTCGCTTCCGCGCGTGAGAACGACGAAGCCGCTCATCGTCGTGGACGCCGTCTGCCGGGGGATGAACAGGCGTACGCGCAGCGACCCTGGGACTGTGACCGTGGCGGGAGTCGTGACGAGTGCGTTCGTCGTCGTGACGTTCCACGTTCCCGCGCCGCCGCCGGCATCGGTCAGGGTGATCGTTCGAGTGACGCTCGTGTTCGGTCGCCGGAGCCCGAATGCGATTGCGTCCGGGCTGGTGAAGAGCAACGGGCGGTCTGCGCGCGGAAGGTCGATTCGCCCGCCGCCTTCACGAAGCGGTCCGACCTCGCCTTCGGCGCCGCGCACGGCGACGCCCGTCGACATCAACGCGGACTTGAGCTGTGCCGGCGTCCAGGTCGGGTGACGCTCCTTGAGGACGGCGACTGCGCCGGCGACGTGCGGTGCGGACATGCTCGTCCCGCTGAGGATGGCGTACGACCCGCCTGGCACGGATGACGCGACGCCGTCGCCGGGAGCGGTGACGTCAGGCTTGAAGCCGAGCGAGTAGGGGGCAGGCCCGAGCGACGAGAAGTCGGTTGTCGTGTCCGACTCGATGCTGTCGTGTCCGCCTGTCGATGCAGCCGCTGCGATCGCCTTCGAGGCGCTGCCCGGCGAGTCGATCGAGCCGGGACCGAGGTCACCCGAGTTGCCGGCGGCGACGGTCGAGACGACGCCCGCGTCGGCAGCCGCGTTCAGCGCACGCTGGAGGATGTCGCGCGTCGGTTCGATGTCCGTCTCGCCGAGCGACAGGTTGATGACGTCCATGCCGTCGCGCACGGCCGCTTCGACGGCGGCGGCGAGCTCCGGCGAGTTGCCGTTGAGCCCAAACTGGCTCGGCACGCCCATTGCCTTGTAGTTGCCGAGGTACGCGCGCGGAGCGATGCCGGAGAGGCTTAAGCCGGAGCGCGTCAGCGTTCCGTTGTTCCCTGCTGCGATCCCCGCGACGTGCGTGCCGTGTTCCGACTGCTCCGGATCGAACGGGAGTCGCGCAGGCGCGTACGTCGTGCCCGGCGGCGCGAACGCACGCGCGACGATCACCTTCGGCGTTGTGTACGCCGTCTGGCCCTTCGGGAAGCCCGGCGGGTACGAGTAACCGGCCGGACTGAAGAACGGATGCGTCTGGTCGATGCCGTCGTCGATGATCCCGATCTTCATTGCCTGCCCGGCAGTCGCGAGCGTCGGGCCCCACACCGTCGGCGCGCCGATCAGCTGCGGCGTGCGGTCGAGCAGCAGGTGATACGTCGCGCTCGGCCAGACCTTGACGACGCCAGGGATGGATTCGAGCCGCGCGAGGCGGCTCTGCGGGACGACGACGGAGAAACCGTCGAGGACGACCCCGTAGTTCCAGCGCGTCAGCGCCGGCGGGATCGCGGCGCGGATCCGCTGCGCGACGAGCCGCTGCGTTTGCGCGAGGCGGTCGAGGTACGCGCGGCTGGCCGGAGTCGTCAAGACGAGCCGCTGCGGCCGCGCGAAGCTGGAGTACGCGAGCGTGTGCGCCTGCGCGAACGCTTGAGCCAGCGCCGGCGCCTTCAGCGTGACGACGACCTCAACCCGAGGGTCTGACCCCGCAGGGGTCTGACCCCGCCCTTTCGCACCTGCCGGTGACGCGCAGGCGAGCAACACGCCACAGATCACGAGACCCCGCTTCAGGTTGAAGATGCTACGTGCGCCTGGCCGCTACCGGCGGGCAGTCTGACGAGGAAGCGGCCGCCTTCGGCAGCTGCGTCCGCGACGACGTCGCCGTCGACGCTGCGTGCAAGCCTCCGGGCCAGCGCCAGGCCAAGGCCCGCGCCCTGCTCGCCTGGCCGTGGCGCCTCGCCCCGCACTCCCGGCTCGAAAATGCGTTCGCGCTCGTCCTCCGCGACACCCGGACCGTCGTCCTCGACGGCGTAGACGACGCTCGAGTTCTCGCGGCCGATCCCGACCGTGACACGCGACGACCCGTAGCGACAGGCGTTCTCGAGCACCGGCTGGATGATTCGCTCGGCGAGATCCGCGTCGATGCCGATCCGCAGCGGGCGCACGGGCCTACTCACGTCGAGCTCGAGCGCTCGCTGCTGGGCGAGACCACTGCACGCGCGCGCTGCGCCTTCGGCCACGGCTTGCGCGTCCGCGGTTCCACGCTCGCCTCCGGCCTCGTAGCGCGCTGCTGCAACGAGCGCGTCGACGGTGCGCGCGAGCTGCTCGGCGTTTCGGTGGATCAGCCCCAGCGCCTGCCGGTACTCGTGCGGCGCCCGGTCGCGGCGTAGCGCCAATTCCGACTCCGCGAGCACGCGCGCAAGCGGTGTTCGCAGCTCATGCGACAGCTCGGCGGAGAAGCGTCGCTCGTGTCGTAGGCTCGCGGCGAGCCGGTCCAGCAGGCCGTCGAGCGTTGCGGCGAGCTCCGTCAGCTCGTCGTGCGGCTGCCCGAGCGCGAAGCGGTGGTCCACGTCGTGCTCGCTCCATTCCGCCGCCTGCCTGGTCATCCGCACAACCGGCCTGAGCGACGCGCCCAGCAGCCAGCCGGCCGCCACGAGCACGAGCAGCAGCACGAGCCCGCCGAGGACTAGCGACGACAGCAGTGCGAGCTTGCGGGTCTGCTCGTACGGTGCCAGCGAGACTCCCGCCACGACGGTGCCGAGCCGTCTGCCCTGCACGACCACCGGCGCCGCGTACAGGCGCGTGTCAGTGCTGGCGACGTCGAGGTAGCGCGCGCGCCCGTCGGCGAGCTGATGGGCGGCACGTTCGATCGCGGGCGTGGTCTGCGGCCGCTCGATCTCACGCGCGCCCGAGAAGACCCAGACGAATGCGTCTGCCGAACGCTCGTCGGGAGCTTCGGTCACGCTCAACCGTCCCCCCTTCGTGCTGAGCGAGTCGATCTGCGCGACTGCGCGCGTGCGCACGAGGTCCCGTGCGTCACGATCCAGCACGTGTCCGAGGATCACGTTGAAGCCGGCGACCAGTCCGACGAGGGCCACGGCAACAGCCGCTGCGACCGCAAGCTGCAAACGGCGACGCAGGCCGAGAGGGCTCATATGAGCCGGTACCCGACGCCGTGGACGGTGTCGATCTCAGGTGTCTGCTCGAA
>Ga0114129_10011138_pt1 | contig 12820 bp, 10 predicted proteins | sample RhiMetdeltSRZDD1_FD_80071 | JGI IMG/M metagenome (GOLD analysis project Ga0114129, IMG submission 80071) | Populus rhizosphere microbial communities from Tennessee, USA - Rhizosphere MetaG P. deltoides SRZDD1 (version 2) (version 2) | ecosystem: Host-associated > Plants > Roots > Rhizosphere >...
GATTGCCGGCAACATGGGCGTCGTGCCGCCGGCCGATGGATTCCTGGCCGGCCTGCGCGAGATCTGCACGGCCAACGGCGCGCTGCTGATCTTCGACGAAGTGATCACCGGATTCCGCGCCTCGCCTGGCGGCGCGCAGCGGCTGACCAAGGTCACGCCCGACCTGACGTGTCTCGGCAAGATCATCGGCGGCGGCCTCCCGGTCGGCGCCTCCGGCGGCCGGGCCGATCTGATGGATCTCGTCTCGCCGGCCGGCCCGGTCTACCAGGCCGGAACGCTTTCGGGCAACCCGCTGGCGATGATCGCCGGCCTCTGGTCCCTCGAGCATCTGTCGCCGGCGCTCTACAGGACGTTGCGCTCGCTGGGGGGACGTCTCGCCGCGGGCCTGGCCGATGCGGCGCGCGACGCAGGCGTCGCGCTGCAGGTGAACGCGTTCGGATCGGTGTTGACGCCGTTTTTCACAAACGTGCCGGTCACGGACTATCGATCCGCGATCAGCGCGAGCACGGACAAGTACGCCGCGTTCTTCCGCGCCATGCTCGCGCGCGGCGTGTACCCGCCGCCGTCGCAGTTCGAGGCGTGGTTCCTGTCGGCGGCCCATACGGGCAGAGACGTCGACCACACGATCCGCATGGCCCGCGAGGCGATGAAAGCGATTGCGAGGGGGGCAGGTAGGGTTAGTGGGGCGGGTAAGGCTGGTAGGTAAGACCTCCCGACCTGCCCCACCCGCCTGACCTGCCCTACCCGCCTGAAATCAACGAGCCAAAGAAAGCGGCGCATCCACTCGTACGCGCAGGACCGTCCCCACGGGCAGCTCGACGTCCTTCCCTTCGGTCGCGGCAATCGTGCCGCCGCCGCCGATGAGGATGCCGGCCAGGGCGCCCTTGGCGCCGCCGAGGATCGCGCCAAGGATGGCGCCGGCGCCCGCGCCGATGCCGATCTTCTCGGCCTCTCCCTTGATGCCTTCGCTCTCGAGCGCCTGCGTGACCGTCGCCCGCAGCGGATAGGACCGCCCGTTGATGGTGACGCGGTCGAACGCCACGGTCATGCTGCCCGTTCGCTCGAGACGGCCGGCGCGCTTCACCGAACTGACGATGCCGCCCATGACCGAGCCGGCGGGCACGAGCACGCGATTGCGATCGTCCCGGAGGTCGACGAGCGTCGTCGCCTCGAAGCGGTCCTCGACCTCCGCGGTCTTCGAGCTCAATGAGTTCTGCAGGCGCACGTCGAATTCGGTGCCGACGGGAATTTCGTTGGCGGTCGGGCGGCCCGAGGTCGACGCGGGCGCCGGCCGGCGATCCGGCTCGATCCCGCCCCCGGCCGGCGGATTGTATCGGCCGCCCGAGTCGGCGCGCGCCCGGCTCCGAATGTTCTCCACGCGATCGCGAACGTCGTTGAGTTCGCCGCGCGCAATGGGTTCGCGCTTGCGCAGCTTCACTTTCAGGTAGATGGCCTCGTCGCGCGCGTCATCGAGCTCCGCCTGGAGCTGCGAGGCGAGCGACCCGTCGCGCATGCGGACGTCGGACAGCTCGCGCGACGCATCGTAGATCGTCTCCTGCAGGCGCTGGATGTCGGCGCTGGTCACCGTCATTTGACTCGCCGTCGACCGCGTCTGGGCCGCCGCGGAGGGCGCCAGGGCCACGGTGGTCGTCAGCGCGACAACCAAGAGCCCGACCAATCTCATCAATTTCACGGAAACCTCCTCGTCTGGCTTGTGCAAAAACGAGTCCTTCGGTTTCGACGCGTGAAGTCCGCTCCGGGCCGTAGGTTTTCGACTGGCGACTGCTAATGATTGAATGACTGGCGACTGTCCTATCGCCAGGGCATCAGCCGTTCGATCCAACTGATTCGTGTGAGGTCGTTGTAGATGACAGTAACCATGAGCACCATGAGGACGACGAACCCCGCGAGCAGCATCTTTTCCTTCATGCGGATGCTGAAGTCGCGGCGCGCCGCGCCCTCGAGCGCCATGATGAAGATGTGGCCCCCGTCGAGCACCGGAATAGGAAGCAAATTGAGGAGCCCCAGGTTCAGGCTGATCGACGCCATCAGGCTGAACAGCGCCACCCATCCGAGCTGCGCCGATTCGCCCGAGAGCTGAGCGATCGCCACCGGACCCATCAACTGCCGCGGTGACGTTTCGAGCGTCAGCAGGCCCCATAGCGTTCGCCCGATCAGCCACGCCCACTCGATGTTCTTCTCGACGCTCATCTTGACCGCGTCGATCGCGCCCGGCTTGATGGTCTTGAAGGCGTCCTGGATACCGATGCCGATCCAGCCGTTGGCGCCGTGCTTGACGCTGTTGACGGCAATCGTGAGCGTCGTCCCGTCGCGCAGGACGGACAGATTGATCTGCTGGTTCGGCCTCTTGGCAATCGCGTCGCGCAGCTGCGACGAGAACGTGATTGGCTCGTCGTTGACGGCCACGATCACGTCTCCGACCTGAACGCCGGCGCGCTCCGCCGGATCGCCTTGGACAAGGGACGGCACACGGGGATGCACGTCCGGAAACACGCCGACAAAACCCACTTCGTATTCGCTCTGGCCGGCCAACACCTCGGGTGTAACCTTGCGCGTCAACTCGGCCCCGTTCCGGAGCAGCCCGATCGGAATCTCACGATTCGGCCGCGAACCGACGGCCACCAGAAACTGTTCCCACGTGTCGACGTGGTGATTCGCGACGGACACGATGCGGTCGCCGCCGCGAATGTCGGCGCGCGCCGCTGGAGAATCCTTTGCCACCGAGCCCACGACCGGAGGCTGGTCGTAATAGACAGGCACGGGCGCGCCCTGGTACAGCACGACCGCAGTCAGAACGAGCGCCAGGAGCAGATTCATGACCGGGCCCATGATCAGCACCTGAAAGCGTTCCCACTTGGTCTTGGAGAGGAACTCGTCGGGATTGCCCGTGCGGTTTTCCTCCGGGCTTTCGCCGGCCATCTTGACGTAGCCGCCCAGCGGCAGCGCGCCGATGCCGTATTCGGTGTCGCCTCGGCGGAAGCTCACGATGGTCGGGTTGAAGCCGAGCTGAAATTTCAGCACGCGGATGCCGACACGCTTGGCGGCGAGGAAGTGCCCCAGCTCGTGAACGAAAACGAGGACGCCCAGAACAAAGGCGAATGACAGAATTGTCGTCACGTGCCGAACCTCAGACTCTTAATTGTATCCTGCGTGCAATTTCCGCCGAAAAATCGCGCGCCCATTCGTCGACGGCCCGGACGCTCTGCAAGGTACGGACCTGAGCCGGAGCATGGGCGTCCATGGTGGCCTCGATAATCTGGGCGATCGCGGGGAACGGTACCTGACCCTCGAGAAAGCGCGCGACGGCCACTTCGTTGGCCGCGTTCAGGACGACGGGCAGACTGCGGGCATCATCCAGCGCGCGATACGCCAGGCGCAGGCACGGGAAGGCGGCGGTATCCGGCGCATCGAAGTCCAGCCGGCCGGCGCGCGCAAGATCCAGCGCCGGCAAGGGGCTCGCCCATCGCTCGGGATACGAGAACGCGTACTGAATCGGCAGCCGCATGTCGGTGACGCCGAGCTGCGCGATGACCGATCCATCGGTCAGCTCGACCATCGAGTGCACCACCGACTGCGGGTGAATGACGACGTCGATTTGATCGGCGCGCGCGCCAAAAAACCAGTGGGCTTCGATCACCTCGAGCCCCTTGTTCATCAGCGTCGCGGAATCGATCGTAATCTTCCGTCCCATCCTCCACGTGGGATGTCTGAGCGCCTCCTCGGCCGACACGCCCGCGAGGTCGTGAGCCGTGCGGCCTCGAAACGGGCCTCCCGACGCCGTCAAGACGAGGCGACGCATCTGCGAGCGCGGCCGGCCGTCGAGACACTGGTGGATGGCGTTGTGCTCGCTGTCCACGGGCAGCACCGACACGCCGGCTCGCGCCGCCGCTTCAGTGACTATGCCGCCCGCCATCACCAGCACTTCCTTGTTGGCCAGCGCGATCGTCTTCCCGCGCTCGATCGCCGCGAGCACCGCCTCGAGCGCCTCGGTGCCGCTCGACGCGCACAACACGAGATCCACATCGGGATGCGACGCCACGGCGGCCAGGCCGTCGCGGCCGGCGCCCTCGAGCGTGACGCCGTCAGAGGCGCCCGCCTGCTTCAAGCGATCCAGCGCTCCGCCGGTGGCCATCGCCGCGACCCGAGGACGGTAGCGTGCGATCTGCGCGCCGAGGAGCTCGTGGTTCTCCCCCGCCGCGAGCCCGACGACCTGCAGGCGATCGGCGTGCGCATCGACGACGGCGAGCGCGCTCTGACCGATCGATCCGGTGGACCCGAGGATGGCGATCCTCTTCATCTCATCACAAATGCGCTACCACCGAGGACACGGAATTTCTTTGGTTGATGGTGTCCTCCGTTCCGTTCCGTGGCCTCCGTGGTCGAGCCTTTCGGACGTCGTGGTAGCGCCTTTCAGACATACTTCAGCACGACGTAATAGATCGGCGCCGCGAACAGCAGCGCATCGATGCGATCGAGGATGCCGCCGTGGCCTGGAATCAGCGCCGAACTGTCCTTGACGCCGACGCTGCGCTTCAACATCGACTCGAACAGATCGCCGGCAATGCCCAGCAGCACGACGGCCGCACCGACGAGCGCGCGCAGGGCGACAGGAAGCGCCGGCAGCCACCACGCGCCAACCACGGTGAGCAGCGTCGCGCCGCACACGAACCCCCCGACGGCGCCCTCGACCGTTTTCTTCGGACTGATGGCCGGCGCCAGCAGCGTACGCCCGAACGCGCGGCCGCTGTAGTACTGGGCGGTGTCGCTCACTATGATCGTCAACAACAACAGAAACAACGCTTCGCGCCCGCGGATCGCGCGCAGCGCCACCATCGCGCCAATCGGCAGCCCGAGGTAGAGCGCCGGAAACAGCGCGGCGGACGCGCGGCCGAGCGCGTCGCGATCGCCGCGCCACGCGATCAACGTGAGCGCCGAGAGGAGCACGAACCCCGACATCAGGATCGCGTCGAGCGCGATGGCGGTGCCAATCACGCTGTCCCCCATCCACTGAGTCGAGGACACGCCAATCGACGCGAGCAGTGTCACGGCGCCGGCCGCAACCGCCGGGATCGGGACGCCGGCGGCCGCCGCGAGACGCGCGTACTCGATGAACGCGAGCAGGAGCAAGATCTCGGCGACCGCAAAGAAGACGACCGGCGGCGCGAACCAGACGACGGAGATGGCGATGGCAATGAGGACCGCGCCGCTCAGAACTCGGGTCATCCGGTCGTCCGGAGCGGCGACTGGCTCACTTGGCGCCGATCGCCACGGGTGACGGCTTGATGCCGCCATAGCGTCGGTCGCGTTTCTGATAGGCCAGCACCGCTTCGAGCAGATGACGGCGGCGAAAATCGGGCCAGAGCGTCTCGGTGACCCAAATCTCCGCATACGCGATCTGCCACAGCAGGAAGTTGCTGATACGCATCTCGCCGCTCGTCCGGATCAGAAGGTCCGGATCCGGCTGCCCGGCCGTGTACAGCAGGCTGCTGAAGAGCCGCTCGTCCAGATCGTCGGCGCGGACGCCGGCCGCGATCGCCCGCCGCGCGGCGTCGACGATCTCCGCACGGCCGCCGTAGTTGAGCGCGATGTTGAACAGCATGCCTGTGTTCGCGGACGTCTGCCGGATGCCGATGGCCAGCTCGTCCTGCACGTCGGGCGGGAGCTCGTCGGACCGGCCGACGACCTGGAAGCGAATGTTGTTCTGCAGCAGCGTGCTGAGCTCCAGACGGATGTACCGCTTCAGCAGCATCATCAGCGTGTTGACTTCAGCGCGCGGCCGTTTCCAGTTCTCGACCGAAAACGCGTACAGCGTCAGCACGCCGATGCCCAGGCGCGCCGAGGTTTCGACCACGTCGCGCACCGATTCGATCCCGGCGCGATGCCCCTCGACGCGCGGCAAGTGACGCTGCGCGGCCCAGCGCCCGTTGCCGTCCATGATGATTGCGATGTGCGCCGGCAGGTGGTCGAAGTTGACCTGCCGCGCCAATGTCTCGTCGGGCGATCCCGGCGGAATCCACGCCAGGAGCTGCTCAAGCGACATGACGGTCCTTGGGAAGTAAATCCCGATTGTACGAGCTTTTAACGCTCACTCGCAAGGCGCGCCCGGCGTCTGGTAGTCGACGCGCGTCAGAAAAAGCCCGTGCGGCGGCGCCGTGGGGCCGGCCAGCGACCGATCGCGAGAGGCGACGAGCTCGCTCATCCACCCGGGTGCTCGCCGGCCGCGACCGATCTCCACGAGCGTGCCCACAATCGTGCGGACCATGTGGCGGAGAAAACCGTCGCCGGTGATCTCGTAGGTAATCAAGTGACCGCTGAATGCGCTACCTCGGAGGTCACGGAATAGATTCATGTCAACGGAGGCCACTGATTCACTTCGATCAAGACTTCCGTGTCCTCCGTTTATGTAGTTCCTGTCCGTGTCCTCCGTGGGAGAGCTTTTCCCGACGCGCGAGGACATGACGTGACGGACCGTGGTCTTCACCTCGCTCCCCGTCGCCCGAAACACCGCGAAATCGTGTGTCCCCTCGAGGAAGCGCGCGGCGGCCTCCATGGCCCCCACGTCGAGCGCACCGATCACGTGCCACGCGTAGCGGCGTTCGAACGGGCTCAGAACGCCGCCGTTCCAGATGCGATACCGGTACGTCTTCGATCGCGCGCCGAATTGCGGATGAAACTCCGCGGATACTTCATCCGCCTCCAACACGCGAACGGTCTCGGGCAGTCGGACGTTCAACGCGCGCACGACGGCGTCGCCGGCGATCGTGCGCTTCACCGTGAAGGCGGCGACCTGACCGAGCGCGTGCACGCCCGCATCGGTCCGGCCCGCGGCGACTACGGTGACGGCGCCCTCGTCGAGCTCCGCCAGCGCGTCTTCGAGCAGGCCTTGAACCGACACACCCGTCGCCTGACGCTGCCAACCGACGAAGTCGGTGCCGTCATACGCGATCGTGATTTTGAAGGCAGGCAACTCTGAAATGAATCTGAAATCTGAAATGTCAGGTCGCAACCGGGCGACTCCCCGGCTTCATCACCGGGAGCCCTCGCGCGCAAAGCGGGCAGGCGTTCGGCTCGTACGTTGGCAGATCGATCTCGAGCAGCGCCGCGAACGGGACGTCGAACCGCACGCCGGGGCGTCCGCTGCGATCGACAATGGCTGCCGCACCCACGACCTGCCCCCCCGCCGCCTTCGCCACCTGCATCGTCTCGCGCGTGGAACCGCCCGTCGTGAGCACGTCCTCGACGACGAGCACGCGTTCGGTTTCGCCGATCACGAAGCCGCGGCGCAGCGTGAGGGCGCCGTCCTGCCGCTCGGCAAAGAGCGCGCGCCCGCCGAGCGCGCGCGCCACCTCGTGGCCGATGACGACGCCGCCGAGCGCCGGCGACAATACGACCGACGGACGGAGATCGCGCGTGCGATCGGCAATGGCGCGGCCGAGCGCCTCGGCGTGCTGCGGATGCTGCAGCACGAGCGCACATTGCAGATAGCCGGAGCTGTGGAGACCGGACGTCAGACGGAAGTGCCCCTCGAGGAGTCCGCCCGAACGGCGGAACAGATCAAGAAGCTCGTCGCGGGTCATTGCCTTTCAAATTGTCGTCGAACAGCTTGAGGATGCGCCTGTACTCGTCCGCCCAGCTCGTCTCCTCCTCGAAGCCGTGGTTCTCCACCGGGAAGGGCGCGACGGACCAGTTCTCCTTCCTCAGCTCGATCAGCCGCTGCACGAGCCGCACGCTGTCCTGGAACAGCACGTTGGTGTCGACCATGCCGTGGCAGATGAGCAGCGCGCCCTTGAGGCCTTCGGCGAAGTAGATGGGCGAGCTCTTGCGATACGCGTCGGCGTCGGCCTGAGGCTCGTTGAGAATGTTCGACGTGTAGCCGTGGTTGTAATGCGACCAGTCGGTCACCGGCCGCAGCGCCGCGCCCGCCGCAAAGGTGTCGGGCGACGTGAACATCGCCATCAGCGTGATGAAGCCGCCGTAGCTGCCGCCGTAGACGCCGATGCGCCGCGCGTTCACCTTCTGAGCGGCCACCAGGTACTTCGCGCCGTCGACGACGTCGTCGAGGTCCTTGCCGCCCATGTGGCGATAAATGGCGGTGCGCCAGTCGCGTCCGTATCCCGCGCTCGCGCGGTAATCGGGATCGAGCACGACGTACCCGCGCGACGCGAGCAGGTTGTGGAACATGTACTCGCGGTAGTAGCTCGCCCAGTATTTGTGCGCGTTCTGCGCGAAGCCGGCGCCGTGGACGAAGACCACGGCCGGCGCGGCGGGATCGCGCCGCGCGCCCAGCATTTCGGGCGTGAACAGGCGCGCGTACACGTCGACGCCGTCGCGCGTCTTGTAGGTGATGAGCTGCGGTTCGACCCATTTGAACGATCGCCACTCCTCGGTCGGCGTCGTCGTCACCTGCGTCGCGGCGGCGCTCGCGCGATTGGCCATCAGGTACACCTCGTGCGGCTTGTTCATGTACGAGTAGATCATCCCGACCATGCTGTCGTCGGGCGAGACCTCGCTCGCGTGGCCGCCCGTCATCGAGGTAACCCTCGTCCGTTCGCCCCCGTCCACCGGCATCGAGTAGAGATGCCGCTCGCCCGGATGCACTTCGGTGCTGGTCACGTAGAACTTCTTCCGGTCCGCCGAGAGGCTGGCGGACTCGATCTCCCATCGGCCCTGAGTCAATTGACGGGCGCTCGGGCTCGCGGCGCTCGCGTCATCGGTGTACAGATGCATCCACCCATCGCGCTCGGAGAGGAACCACACATGTTTCTGATCCGCCAGCCATCCGAACGACGGATCGCTGGGGCCGAACCCGCCGACCTCGCGGATCCATGCATCGTCGTGCAGCGCATCGATGACGCGCGCGGCGCCCGTTTCGGGATCCACGGCGACGAGCCACCGATCCTTGTTGTCGGTGGCGCGGACGTTGGCGACGGCGAAGGCGCCGTCCTCGGAAATCTGCGGCATGCCCCACCGCACGTCGCGCTTCGACGCAAACTCGGCCGACGCATTGACCGACTTCTTGGTTTCCAGATTCATCACGACCAGCGTGCGCTTGTCCTGCGCATCGCCGACGTACGTGCGCGCGGGAATGTCTTCCGTGTAGCTCGACTCGGTGACGTAATTCGGCACGTTCGGCCGCTTGGCCGCATCGGCGCGCTCGGTGATCACGACGAACACGTGCTTGTCGTCGGGCGCGAGCTGCAAGTCAGTGGCGGACTGCCGTTCGGCGAGCTCGTACTTCGGCAGCGCGCGCGCGTTCTCCTTCTCTTCGGCCTTCTTCTTCTTCTCCGCCTCCACGCGCGTGTGCTCGATGAGCTTCTGCTCCTCGGTCTTCACGAACTTCTGGCTGTCGGTGTCGCGCGGATCGCGTTTTCGAGGACCGATGTCGGTCAGCTGGATGATCCCGCCCGACGCGCCGCCGTCGAGCGTCACGACGAACAGGTTGTTCTCGCGCACGAAGGTGACCGCCGACTCGCGGCGCGCCCAGCGCGGAGACGATTCGGCCGCGGTCGTGCGCGTGACGTGTCGCCGCGTGTTGCTCACCGAATCGACCAGCACGATGTCGCCCTGATCGACGAAGAGGACGCGGCGGTGCGCGCGATCCCAGGCGCCCGCGGGCGGCGGCGCGTTACGCCGTTCGTCGTCGGTCAGCTTGCGCAGGTCGCGGCCGTCTCGGCCGACCACCCATGTGGCCGGCTCGTCGTCGCCCGGACGCCGCCACTCGAAATAAAGATGTGACGAATCGCCGGACCATCTGAGCCCGGTCTGCGGATAGCCCACCAGCTTGGGCCCGCGCATGATGCTGTCGACGGTCAGGGGGAAGGCGCCGGACGCGCCCGTCAGACGAGCGCTCGTGCCGATGATCGCGGCGGCCGCCACCGTGAGACAGACGCGTGTGGAAATACGCATGAAATCCTCGAAAAAATGGGCGTTCATTATACAATCGCTCTGAAACCGGACCGGCCCGCCGCACGTCTAACAACATCTGATCATCGTGTCATCTAGTCACTTGGTCATGTGCATTTGCTCGATAAATGACCAGATCAGCCAGATGACCCGATGACCAAATTCATGGAGCCCTTCATGCCCCTGCGAATCCCCACGATTGCGTCGCTGATCCTTGGCATCGCCGTGTCCGCGTTCGGACAGAGCGGACAGTTCTCGCTCGCGTCATCGCTGCACGCCGCCGCCGAAGCCGCGGCGCAGCAGCCGAGCGAAACGGTCCGACGACTCTCGATGGACGAGGCCGTCAAGCTGGCGCTCGAACAGAACCTCAACATCCGCATCCAGCGCTTCGATCCGCAGATTCAGGACGTCGGGATCGCGCAGGCGAAGGCGTTCTGGGCGCCGAGCCTCTCGACGAACGTCTCGAGGAGCTCGCAGACGCAGCAGCCGACCAGCTCGCTGGCCGGCGGCGCGACCAACATTCTCAACAGCAACATCAACAGCTCGATCGGCCTGGCCCAGACCCTGCCTTGGGGCGCGCAGTACTCGGCCACGTGGAACAGCTCGCGCTTCACGACGACGAACCAGTTCCAGAGCTTCAGTCCGCAAATCGGATCGAACCTCAACCTGCAGTTTTCACAGCCGCTGCTGCGCAACCTCGACATCGATCAGATTCGCATGCAGGTGGCCGACAGCAAGAAGGCGCGCGAGCTGTCGGATATTCAGCTCCTGACGGTGATCACCCAAACGGTGCGCAGCGTCAGAAACGCCTATTGGGATCTCTCGTATGCCATCAACAACCTGAAGGCGCAGCAGGAATCGCTCGCCTTGGCGCAGCAATCGCTGCGCGACAATCAGAAGCGCGTCGAGATCGGCACCATGGCGCCGATCGACATCGTGCAGGCGCAGGCCGAGGTCGCCAGCAACGAGGAGCGGGCCATCGTGGCCGAAGCGACGATCAAGGCGGCGCAGGACAACCTGCGCGCGTTGATCCTCGATCCAGGGGCCGCTGATTTCTGGTCGGTCGTCTTCGAGCCGACCGACGCCCCGGCGTTCACGGCACAGGCGATCGATGTGGACGCCGCCGTACGGGCGGCGCTGGAGAAGCGGTCGGATCTGCAGGCGGCGAAGAACAGTCTCGAGCAGAGCGAGATCAACATCCGGTACTACTCGAACCAGATCAAGCCCGACGTGAACGCCAACGTCTCCTACATTACGACCGCCGCGGGTGGGACGCAGCTCAGCCCGGTGGACTTCGCGGCCATCTCGCGCGGCGACCAAATCACGCGCTCGATCGTGTCCCAGCGCAGCTTCGGGACGGTCCTGGGCGACGTCTTCCAGAACGCGTATCCCAACTGGACGGTCGGCGTGACGATCGGGTACCCGCTCGGTGCCAGCGTCTCGCACGCCAACCTCGCCCGCGTGAAGCTGCAGTACGAACAGGCGCAGACCCAGCTGACGAACCTCAAGCTTCAGGTCGCCACGCAGGTGCGGAGCATCGCACGGAACGTACAGACCAACCAGCAGCGGGTGCAGTCGGCGAAGGCGTCGCGCGAGCTGCAGGAGAAGAAGCTCGAGGCCGAGGAGAAAAAGATGGCGGCGGGCATGGGCCAGACCTTCTTCGTGTTCCAGGCGCAGCGGGACCTCTCGCTGGCGCGAACCGCCGAGATCCAGGCCATTGCCGACTACAACAAGTCGCTCGTCGACTTCGAGGCCGTCCAGCTCGTGCCGGTCGGCGGCGCCGCAGGCAGCATTACGACCGCGGGTGCGGGCACGCTGCAGGTCGGGGGCATCGTCGTGACGGGGCGGTAATCTGAGAGGGCAGAGGGCAGAGGGCTAAGGGCAAAGTTCTTCCGCCCCCTGCCCTCTGCCCTCTGCCCTTTAACCTCTGCCCTCTGCCCTCAAGTACACTCGCCCGGTGCCGAAGCTTTCGGTCACCGTCATCACGAAAAACGAGGCGGCGGACATCGGCGCCGCGTTGGCGTCCGTCGCCTGGGCCGACGAGATCGTCGTCGTCGATTCATACAGCACTGATGGGACGGTCGAGATCGCGCGGCAGTACACGTCGCGCATCGTCGTGCGCGATTGGCCGGGATACGTCGACCAGAAGAACCACGCGGCTGCAATCGCGTACAACGATTGGATTCTGTCCCTTGACGCCGACGAGCGGGTGACGCCCGAGCTGGCCCGCGAGATCCAGTCGCGCCTGGCCAGCGACCCGCGCGAAGCCGCGTTCCGGATGCCGCGCGTCACCTGGCACCTGGGCCGATGGGTGCGGACGACCGACTGGTACCCGGACCACCAGGTCCGACTTTACGATCGGCGCGCGGCCGAATGGACGGGCCGCTACGTCCACGAAGCGGTGACCGTCCGCGGCGCAACCGGCGAGCTGCGCGGCGAGCTGCAGCACTACGCCTACCGCGACATCGCCGATCATCTCGAGACCATCGATCGCTACACGACCTCTGCCGCGCGGCAGATGCACGAGGACGGCCGGCGCGCGGGCGTCGCGCAGATCGCGGGCCACCCACCCCTCGCGTTCCTGCGCAACTACATCGCGCACGGCGGCATCCGCGACGGCGTCCCGGGCTTCATCATCTCGGCGTTGAACGCGTATTACGTCTTTCTGAAGTTCGCGAAGCTCTGGGAGCTTCAGCGGGAGTCCGCAGCGCGGGTCTTTCAGGCCCGCGACCAACGGCCCTGAAGGGCCACCCTACACGCGCGTGTTTTCCCTACATGTCGACACGGCGAGAACCTGGCGAGGCGGGCAGAACCAGGTCCTGCTGACCGTCAACGGTCTGCGATCGATCGGCCAGCGCGCGGCGCTCGTCGCGCACCCCCACGGTGAGCTGCGCCA
>Ga0114129_10011139_pt1 | contig 12820 bp, 15 predicted proteins | sample RhiMetdeltSRZDD1_FD_80071 | JGI IMG/M metagenome (GOLD analysis project Ga0114129, IMG submission 80071) | Populus rhizosphere microbial communities from Tennessee, USA - Rhizosphere MetaG P. deltoides SRZDD1 (version 2) (version 2) | ecosystem: Host-associated > Plants > Roots > Rhizosphere >...
AGCTGACCGCCGGGCAGGACGTCAAGATCATCAAGGACCTCGGGCTGGCGGCGATCGCCACGTTTGGTCTCTTCATCGCGGTATTCATCGGGATCGGGCTGGTCTGGAAGGAAGTGGAACGCCGCAGCATCTACAGCCTGCTGTCGAAGCCGATTCGCCGATCCGAGTTCATCCTTGGCAAGTACGCCGGCCTGGTGCTGACGCTGCTGGTCAATGTGGCGATCATGACGGCCGCGTTCTACGCCGTCCTGGCCTATCTCGATACGCAGTTCACAGACACGGTCCGGGCGAGCTGGCCGGCGCCTGCCACCGACCCGGGGATGCTGAAGGCCATCGCGCTGATCTTCGTCGAACTGATGCTGGTCACGGCCGTAGCGCTTTTCCTGTCCACATTTTCGAGCCCGTTCCTCTCTGCCGCGCTCACCTTCGGACTCTGGGTCATCGGCCACTTCAACACTGACCTGCGGAATTTCGAGGCGGTGGTCGAATCGCCGTCGGCTGCCTATGTCGCACGTGGCCTGTACTACGTGCTCCCGAATTTTGCGGCGTTCGACGTCAAGTCGCAGGTGGTGCACGCGCTGCCGGTGGGGGCGTCGTACGTGGCGACGACGGCAGCCTATGGCGCCGTCTACGTGTCGTTGCTGCTCACAGCTGCCGTCATGGTGTTTTCGAGGCGCGATTTCAAGTGAGGCTGCCGGCTGCCATCGTCATCCTGCTGCTGGGTGGGGTGATCGGACTCCAGGCCGTGCACGAGCGGCTCGGCGGTGTTCCCGCAGTCGATACGCCCGATATGCTGTACGTTCGGTCGCCCGAAGCGATGAGGCGCCTGGCGCTCTCATACCAATCGCTGCTGGCCGACGTTTACTGGATCCGCGCCGTGCAGCATTACGGCGGCACGCGGTTGTCGAATGATCCGAATGCCAGCTATGACCTTCTCTATCCACTCCTCGACCTGACGACCTCGCTCGATCCCCGGTTCAACGTTGCCTACCTGTTCGGCTCGCTGTTCCTGGCCGGGCCTCCACCCGGCGGTCCCGGGCGGCCGGATCGTGCGATCGCGCTCCTCGAAAAAGGCCTTCGGGCGCAGCCGGAGAAATGGGAGTTCGCCCAGGCGATCGGCTTCGTCCATTACTGGTGGCGGCAGGATTATCCGGAGGCAGCCGCGTGGTTTCAGCGCGCCGCCGACATGCCGGGCGGACCCTTCTGGTTGAAGTCGATGGCAGCCGTGACGCTGGCTGAAGGCGGCCGCCGCGACTCCTCGCGTCAGCTCTGGCAGGAGCTCTCGCGATCGGAATTGGAGTGGATTCGAAACGAAGGGCAGCGCCGCCTGCTGCAGCTTGATGCGATGGATCAGATCGACCAGCTTCAGGCGGCTGCCGATGCCTTCGAGCGACAGCTTGGCCGACCAGTAGCGGACTGGGACGACCTGCGGCGGGCCGGCTACCTGCGCGGCTCACCGCAGGATCCAACCGGGGCGCCCTACAGAATCGAGTCGGGCCGCGTCACCCTCGATACCGCGTCACGCCTGTATCCGTTGCCCGTGCAGCCGCCGCACGCACAATGACGCCGCTCGTCGTCCTGGTGTTCGCGCTCGCCGGCCTGATGATCGGCAGCTTTCTCAACGTCTGTATCTACAGGCTGCCGCGGCGCGAGTCGATCGTCTGGCCGGCGTCGCACTGCACCTCATGCAATCGCCCGCTCGCCTGGTTCGAGAACGTGCCCGTCATCGGCTGGCTGGCGCTGCGCGGCCGGTGCCGGACCTGCGGCTCGCGCATCTCCGCGATCTACCCGCTCGTCGAGCTGACGACAGGCGTCGTGTTCGCGGGCGGGGCGCTGGTCTACGGCCTGTCGCCGCTGCTCTTTGTGCGGCTCGCCTTCGCATCCGCCCTGATCGTGCTCTTTGTCATCGATCTGCAGCATCGCATCCTACCGAACGTCATCACGCTGCCGGGTATCGCCGCGGGTTTCGCCGCCAGCCTGTTTCTGCCCCCTGGATGGCTGTCGTCTCTCATCGGCATCGTCGCGGGCGGGGGCATTCTTTTCGCAATCGCCGAGGCTTACTATCGCCTGCGCGGGATTGAAGGGCTGGGAATGGGAGACGTGAAGATGCTCGCGATGATCGGCGCGGTGCTCGGATGGCCGCTCATGCTGCTGACGCTGATCTTTGCCTCATTCGCCGGGTCGCTGGTCGGCGTCGGACTGATGGCGTCGGGCCGCGGCGGCATGCAGGCGGCGCTTCCGTTCGGGACGTTTCTCGCGCTGGGCGCCCTAGTGGCGGCTGTCGCCGGCGATCCGATCCTCACCTGGTATCTCTCGTTCTATCGATGAATCAGTACGGCATCGCCGTTCTCGGGCTGATGGGCATCATCGTCATGATGGCCGCCGTGCTGGCATTTGCCGCGCTCAAGCTCGTCGTCGGCGCACGCCGTTCGCGTCGGCGCCAGAACGAGGGCAGGGATGCGACGCTGCTCTCGGCGGCGCTGCAGGATGCGATGACGCGGCTGCAGGAGCAGGAGCGCGCGATGAGCGCGAGGGCCGTGGCGTCCGAGCAATTGAGCAGCCAGATCGTCGACGGCATTACCGCGGGCCTGCTCGTCGTCGACGGCAGCGGCCGCGTCGAAATTCTGAACCCCGCGGGCCGCCGGATGCTCGAGGCGATGGGGGAGGTTGTCGGGCGCGATTATCGTGAACTGCTCGCGAGCGCTCCGCCGCTGAGCGATGCGATTGCCGAATGTCTGGCGACCGGACACGCGATCGTCCGCCGATCGGTCGAGATCCCGGGCTTCGGCCGCATTTTACATTTTGGCATCACTGTTTCTCCGCTTGAGGCCCCGGGCGGCGGAGGCGCGATCTGCCTCTTTGCTGACCTGACGAACGTCGTCGAACTGGAGGAGCAGCTGCGGCTCAAGGAAGCGCTGGCGCGGGTAGGCGAGCTGACAGCCGGGATCGCTCATGAATTCCGCAACGGCCTCGCGACCATTCACGGCTACAGCCGGCTGCTGGTTCCTGATGCGCTCCCTGTCCACTACCGCCCGTACCTGGAGGGCATTCGTCAGGAGACCGAGGCGCTCGGACAAATCGTGACGAACTTTCTGAACTTCGCGCGTCCCGAGACGATGTCTCTGACGGCCGTCAGCCTCGAGCCGCTGGCGCGCCGGGCAGCCGAGGAACTGCGGCATGAATTGCCGGAGGGCACCACGGTCAATGTGAACGGTGACTTCGGGCAGATCCAGGGGGACGAGGTCCTGCTGCGGCAGGTGTTCGCCAACCTGGTCCGCAACGCGGCCGAAGCGTGCGAGAGCGCCCGCATCACTCCCGCGATCCAAATCGAGGGTTCTGTCGATGCGAAGCGCGGCATCTGCCGCGTGTCGGTTGGCGACAACGGACCCGGCATTCCCGAGTCAGCGCGGGAGCGGGTGTTTCAGCCTTTTTTCACGACCCGGTCTCGCGGCACCGGCCTTGGGCTCGCTATTGTTCAGAAGATCGTCGTGACTCACAACGGTCGGGTGGCCGCAGGGGCGTCGCCGCCGGGCGGTGCCCGAATCGAAATGACCTTCCCGTTGGGCTAGAACCTTCCCGCCGCTGCGGGAGTGGTTACTCCAGCTCGAGCCACGCCGGTGGCACCTTCTGCGACTCCGCGAACGTTCGAAGCTGGGCGATGTCGTCGTTGCGCAACTTCAGGTCGCTCTGAAGCGACGAGAGTGTTGCAGCAGTCAGCGTGCGTTCGCGCGCAGCCGCTGGCGTCTGTGGCCCCGCCTCGAGCGCAGCGAGGCGCTTTTGGGTTGCCGCGATGTTCGCCCTCAGGGCGGCAAGCCGTGCGCGGAGGTCTTTGGATCGCCTTCGCCAGTACTGCTCGTCGCGGTTGCTGGCCGCCGGAGGGGCATTGATGTTGAGCGTCCCTTTGGTAGGGTTCTCCTGGATCACGACCCCTGAAGGCTTGGTGGTCGTAACCAGGGGTGCAGTTTCGGTCGGCGGCGCCGGCGTTGCTGGCGTCTCCGGCGGAGCGACTGCGTCGAGATCCTCGTTGGTGTAGGTCTTACCCGTCTGGGCCTGCTGATTGCGTCGCTCGGCTTCCTGCCGCGCCACGTCGCCGAGCGACTGGGCGGAGGCGGCGCCCGCTTCGAACGCGACGAGGATCAGGACCGCCGCGACCGAAGTGGCGCGAATCCAGCGGTCAGTCCGCATCTCGTACGTCCCTCCAGGACGACACGGTATAGGTGCCAGTTCCCAGCGTTCCGCTGTATGTGATCGACGCGTTCCCGTGGAGCGAGTTGCTGGTGACCAGGCTGCCAACCGGCTCGTCGTTGACAATCAGCTGACCGTCAAGCGTCGCATTCCCGCCGATGTCGACCTGTCCCCGCACGAGCATCTGCCCCTCGACGTTTACCGATTCGCCAATCAGGTCGATCGTGCCGAGAATCTTCAGATCCTGGTCGGTGACGAATAACAGCTCGGTCGTATCTGGCGCGAGTTTCGGGCTGCCGGTAATGCTGATGGAACCTTCGGCGACGATGCTCAATATCGCCGGCGTCTTGGCGGTTCCAGGGCTGCCGGATATGGTGGCGTTGCCTTCGACATAGTACGTGCCCTGGGGAACCGTACTGCCATTGAGCGACCAGCCGTCTCCAGCGGTGTACGCCCAGTCGTTGCAGGTGGTCTTGCCGTCGGAGGTACACAGAACTGCACCCGCGGAATTGGTCATCGTCCCGTCTGACTGGAGGATGAAATCCGCCCACACAAGGTAGTCGCTGGCATGCACTTCCGGAAGCGGAACCCGTGTGGCCCCCCCGGTAACCGTGCCCGGAGGATTGACGTTGCTGCACGGGTCATCGCAATCCACAGTCCCGGACGCGCTGACGTTGCCGGTAATTTCAGAACTGCCGCCATCGAACGTGAGATCGGCGTTCGAATGGACAGCGGGTTGCCCGACGGGGCCTGTGACGGTGACGTTACCGTCAATCAGGAGATCACCCTCGGTCACGACAGCGGGGAGCTTCAGCGGCGAGATCAGCGCTTCCAGCACCACTTTCGTCCCGTCGGCTGCGCGTCCCGTCGATCGAATGACGAGGATGCCGTTGGCGTCATTCGCAGCATTGCCGTCTTCGCCGGGGACGCCCTCGTCATCGAAGATCGAGGTTTGGTAATCGACGGCACTCATGCCGGCACTGATGATCGTCGATGAAACCGCCATCGGCGTGTTGGGAGGAGCACCCAGCACGGTCAGGAACGCAGTCACGCTGTCGTCGGCAGCGCCAACGGGTGTATCGCACGTCGTCGCGCCGGGACCCGCCAGGAACGTGTTGACCGCGGCCGCCACTCCCGCGTCGACGCCGCCGCCGCCGCCGCAGTTGTGCGACTTCCACTCGAAAATGTAGTTGACCGCCAGCTGCACCACATGGTTCAGGCCTGCCTCGGAAGAGAGCTGGGCCTGAGTCGCGGACATCGTGTTGCGCGCGACAAAAGTTTCGGTCTGGCTGTTGACGGTCAGCGCTGCGACCAGCGCCGACATCATCATCAGCAGCAGCAGCACGCCGATGAGCGCCGCGCCGCGTTCGCCGTGCGCGGATCTGCGTGGACGCGAAGTAAGGAATCTCATAATCATCGCACTCGTATGCGGACTTCGGTTGACAGGGTGAACTGAGTAAACCCAGTGTTGGTGTCTCGACCTTTGGATCGCCCGGTGACCGCGATCACGACGTAGGCAATCTGCGCCTCCGATGCCGTCGGATTGTGCGAATCGTTGAGATACGTGAACTGAAGATTGGTGATGACGGGATCCGTCATCGCTACTGCTCCGGCGCCGGTATCGAGCGTGATGACCCTGGCGACGGGATCGAGTGCAATGGTGACGTCCTCTTCGCTGTCGGTGCAGTCCCCATCGGGAGGATTGATGTCAGCCTGGACGCGCACGTCGTCGTCAGCGCCGTTGCCATTCGGATCGAGCCAGATCGGCTGGAACACGGCGCAGGAGTAGGGATTACTCCCGGCTGATCGCACATACCGTGCGACCCAGTCGAGCGCGTAACGCACCTCCTGCTCCACGGCGACATCATCGAGATCGGCGGTATACGCCTGCTGAATCGACGCCGCGAGCCCGACCGTCGCGCCGAGCACGACCGTCGTGATCGCCATCGCGATGAGGAATTCGATCAGCGTGAAGCCGCCGTCGCCGTTCAGGTTCTTCCTCGGCATCGTTACCAGTCCCTGACGATGGTGGCCAGGTTCAATTCGCGCTGCTGTTGCGCGCGCAGATTGATCACGCGAATCGACACGATCCGGGTGTCAGCCGCAGGCCCCGCCGCCACAGCCCATCGCAGAGTGATGCCATTGAGTCCGTCTGGAGAGGTTTCGAAGTGATTGGCGAAATTCGTCGTCAGACAGGTCTGGATATTCGCGCAAATCGCCATCGCGGGACTGGTGGCGAAATCCGCCTTCATCAGCTCATCGATCTTCGCTTGAGCCAGCCGCATGGATCGCGCCGCCTCGCGGGCGCCGATCTGCTGCTGCACCGTGAACGCCAGCATCGCAGCGATGGCGATCAACCCCGTCGTCAGGATGAGCGTACAGATCATCACCTCGACGAGGGTGAACCCCTGGTCTTTCCGCAGCGCGTTACTGCAGGCGGACCTGGCCGCTCGCTGAGACATTGATTGTCCTGTTCTGTGCTGCTGTTCCATTGGTCACCGTAATCACGACCGGCGCTGCGAGACGTCCTGCGGTCGTGAATTGCACGTCGGTAAAGGCGCCGAACGTGATCTGTCCTCCCAGCGTTTGCGGCAAACCTACAGCGGCGTCAACCGCATCGACGACCTGGTACTGCCCGGCCGCCGGAAAATCGAATCGCACCTTCAATATCTGGTTCCTTGACACGGCCTGGATCCGCGCCGCGCGAATCGTGCTGACGACCTGCTGCCCGGAGGTGAGCAGGTCGTACCGTGCGATGGCGCCTTGCACCGAGGGCACCGTCATGGCCGCCATCGTGGCCACCAGGGCGACGACGATCATGATTTCGACGAGCGAGAAGCCTTCGTGACGTGCCGGCTGCATTCGATGGCTAACTGAACAAGATGTATTCCGCATGGCAACCCGCTATTTCCGGGGGTTTTCTGCAAGGTGTGTCGCATTCCGCCACACACCCATTACAGATTTGGGCGTTCGCACCCAGTTCGCGGGCGGTACGGCGTTCTTGCCACGGGCCAGGCGCCCGCCGCATTGAAAAATCTGCACGCCCGTCGCCGTGAAAGTCGTCTAAGTCCTTATCGGTCAATAGTTCGGGCTGGACCAGCCTCCGGCACCCCGCTTGCGACCGGGGCGGGCATGCACCTCGTCGAAGTCCTCATCGCCGCGAGCCTTCTGGCTGGCATATGCGTGTCGCTGCCAACGGCGTTCGTCGGCGCCATCAGGGCGAACCGGGCAGCGGGGGAGGCGACATGGACGACAGTTCTGGCCGCTCAGAAGGTCGAGGAGCTGCGGTCGGGGCCGTTTCCGACGGCTGTCGTCACTGAATCCTCCGATCTCCTCGGCGAGGCCGGCGAGCCGGTCGACGGTTTATCGTCCACGCCCGCCTTCGGTCGCGCCTGGCGTACCGAGCCGCTTGCGTTTGCGCCCGACAACACAGTCGTCATCACGGTTCTGGTCGCGCCGTACCGGCGCGCTGCACTGAAGGGCGTTGACGAACAGCCGCCCGGCGCGACGCGTCTGGTCACGCTTCGAACCCGAAAGGCCCCATGACGATCGGCGAACTGCTCATCGCGTCCGCCATCGCGCTGACCTTGATGGGGACAGTTCTGGGCGTCACGGCTCCTTTGCAGCGTGTCTTCGACACCCAGCCTGAATATGCCGATATGCACCAGCGACTGCGGGCGGCAATCGACCCTCTTGCGAAGGATCTCCTGGCGGCTGCGCCGCCCGTGATGCCATATCGGACGGGCCTGCGCCAAGACGACCCGAGCGCCGGCGTGTTCTACCGGCCCGATGCCATCACCCTGGTCCCGATGCCCTGGGATCCCGGCGCAGGTGCGCATACCTATTACTTCAAGGGCGATGCATCAGCGGGAACGGGGCAGCTGATGCGGTACGACGGCGACGAGAGCGATCTACCCCTGACGGATCACATCGCCGGCCTCGCATTCGTCTACTTTGACGCTGGAGGCGGCGCTCTCGCACCAGAGACGCTGCAGGATGGACCGTGGTTTCCGAGTGAGAGCGACATCCACCGGTTTGACACCGACCTTTTGAAAATCCGGCGCGTGCGCGTCATCCTGCGCGTGCAGGCTGCCACTCCAGTCCTCCGGCGGATGCTGCCCGATCGCACCGTCACGTTCGATGTCGCACCGCGAAACGCGAATCGTGAGTAACCAATCCGAGCGCGGCGTGGCCCTGGTCCTCGTCATGATGACAACGACACTGTTCGTGGTGCTCGTCGGCTCGCTGGCGCTGGCCGTGCTGACTGAAACCGCTGTTGCTGCGAACCATCGCGACGCCGCCCGCGCGCTCTACGCGGCGGAGGCGGCCGTGGAGTTCGTGCTCCAGGAGATCGCGGTCGCCGAGGATTGGACCGAGATGCTCGCCGCGCCCGGCCAATCGTCGTTTGTGGATGGGGAGCCTGCCGGCGTCAGGCAAGCCGGGGCAGCGAACATCGATCTGTCCGAGGCGACTATGGACGTACGCGCCGCGGCGAGGCCGCCAGCGGGAGCCGTGGCTCTTCCGCCGGTGCTGTATGCGTTCGGCCGGTTTAGTGACCTCATACCGGATGGTTCCGCCCGCGCTGAAACGTACGTGGCGGTCTGGCTGGCCGACCGGTCCCCTGCTCCGAAAGACGAGGACGAGCCGCCGACAACGCTGTCGGTGGTGGGGCAGGCGTTCGCAGGGCGCGGGATTCGCCGTGCGGTCGAGGTGCTGGTCGAACGGGCCGACACCTCAGCCGTCCGGGTGCTGGCGTGGCGGGAATTGCCGTAGGTTCAACGCTATAGCGGGTACTGCCGCCGCCCGATAAAGATCATGCGAGAATCCTAGACATGAGGTACTCAGGCATGCGAAGCATGGTGGTGGCGGTGATCTTTTGTGCTGCCGCGACGGCTTCCGCGCAGTCGCTGGCCGACGTCGCCCGCCAGGAAGAAGCGCGCCGCAAAGGCGTGGCGGGCACCGGCAAGGTCTACACGAACGAGGCGCTGCAGCCTGAGCCGCCGCCGTCGCCAGGCAGCATCCCTGCCGCGACTCCGGCTGCCCCTGCCACGCCGCCTGCCGCGGCCGGCGCCGACAAACCCGCGGACCCCGCGGCGCCGGGCGCGACGCCGAAGACCGAGGCCGAATGGAAGAAGCGGATCGCCGACGAGCGCGACGCCCTTTCGCGCGCGCAGACATTTGCCGAGGCACTCCAGAGCCGGATCAACGTGCTGTCGGCCGATTTTGTCAACGTCGACGACCCTGCGAAGCGCGACGTGGTCGCCGCTGACCGCCAAAGAGCGCTGTCCGAACTCGATAAAGTGAAGGCGGAAATCCAGGCGCACCAGAAAAAGATCACGGATATCCAGACTGAGGCCCGCAAAGCCGGAGTGCCGGCCGGCTGGGTCAGGTAGTCTGTCCTTCCCCGTCCTTCTCGTTGAAGACAAAGACTCGCTGCGAGGCATGCTCCGCCACGCGCTGGAAGCGCAGGGGCATTTCGTGCTCGAGGCGCGTGACGAGCCTGAAGCGCTCCACCACCTCCAGCAATCGCGTCCTGCCGTCGTTCTAACCGATCTCAAACTGCCTGCCGGCGACGGCTTTGGCGTCCTGCGCGCCGCCAAGGAGCTGGACCCGGAGCTGCAGGTCGTCGTCATGACGGCGTTCGGCAGCATCCAGGACGCGGTTACGGCGATGAAGCAGGGCGCGATGGACTTTCTCGCCAAGCCCGTGGATCCCGATCACTTGAACCTGATGGTGGAGCGCGCCATTGCGCAGCGGCGCATGCTCAGCGAGTACGTCCTCCTGAAAGAGGAGCTCGCGCAGCGTCGCGGCGCCCCGCGCATCATCGGCGAAGATCCGCAGCTGCGGCAGGTGTCACAGCAGTTGCACCGCGCCGCCCAGACGGATGCCACCGTGCTCCTCGAAGGCGAGAGCGGCACCGGAAAGGAACTCTTCGCGCGGGCGCTGCACGCGTTGAGCCCGCGCGCGGACGGCCCGTTTGTCGCGATCAATTGCGCGGCGATCCCCGATACGCTGCTCGAGACCGAGTTGTTCGGCCACGAAAAGGGCGCGTTTACTGGCGCCGTCGGCCGCAAGCCGGGCCGGTTCGAAATGGCCCACCGCGGGACCCTCTTTCTCGACGAGATCGGCGATCTGCCGCTCGGGCTGCAGGCCAAGATCCTCCGCGCGCTCGAAACCAAGCAGTTCGAGCGGGTAGGCGGCACCAGCTCGCTTCACGTCGACGCGCGCGTCGTGGCGGCGACCAATCGACAGCTCAAGGCGCGTGTGGCCGCGCGCCAGTTCCGCGAGGATCTGTATTTCCGCCTGTCGGTGTTCCCGATCACAATCCCTCCGCTTCGCGAACGCGGCCCGGACATCCCGATGCTGGCGCGTCATTTCGTCGACAAGTTCTGCCGCGATCTCAACAAGCAGGCACTGTTGCTGTCCCCGGCGGCGCTCGACAATCTTCGCGCCTACCCCTGGCCCGGAAACGTCCGCGAGCTGCAGAACTGCATCGAACGCGCGGTCATTCTCTGCGAAGGCGACACAGTCCAGCCCAGGCATCTCAACCTCTCGTTCCGCGATGCATCCGACACCTCGTTGCCCCAGCCGGTCCCGGCCGCCGCCATGGCCCCTCCACCGCCGAACGGCCAATCGCTGGCGCAGATCGATCTGTCGGGGACGATGACGGAAGCGGTGAAGCGGGTGACGGCGGTGGTGGAGCGCCTCAAGCTCGAGGAGGCGCTCAAGAACGCCAAGGGCAATAAGGAGCGCGCCGCCGAGGCGCTGCAGGTCAGCTACAAGGCGCTGCTGCAGAAGCAGCGCGAGCACGGGGTGACGGACTAGGTCCGGCTGAAGCCGGACACTACGTACGTAGTGTCCGCCTTCAGGCGGACTTGAGCTTTGGCTCGGACATCAGCGCGAGCGTATTCCCTTCCGAATCCTGAAACTCCGCCAGCCACACTTCCCGATCGGCGAGCGTCGCGATCTTGTGCGGCTCGCCCGTGAACGTCACGCCACGGGCCTTGAGGGCCATATGCGCCCCGGCAATGTCGTCGACGGCGAAGTAGAGCACCGATCCCGGGTGATCGAACCCGGGCTCCGGCGTCGACAGCATCAACCGCACGCCGCCGCAGTCGAAGAACGCGAGCCGCGGCGGCGCCGCGAACAGGAACGGCACGCCAAGCGCGTCGCGGTAGAAGCGCACGGCCCGATCGACGTCGTGCACGCGCATCGAGATCTGGTGGATCCGCGAGAGGCCGGTCGTGACGGTCATATCTGACTCCGCTATCGCTTCAGGCCGAGACGCTCGAGCACGGCTTTCAGTTCGTCTTCCGACACATCGTCAATCGTCATCGCCGCGCCGATCTGGATCGCGATGACAAAGTGCAGCTTGCCGTCCACGACCTTCTTGTCGCGGCGAATCGCGTCGAGAATCTCGCCGATCGGCAGATCGCCGATTGGCGGCAGCGGCCCGAGTTTGGTGATCAGCCGGACCAGCGCCTGCCGCTCGCGGTCGGCGAGAGCTCCGCGCGCCACAGCCAGGTCTGCGGCCGCCAGCATTCCGTAGGCGATCGCTTCACCATGGCGGAAGCGGCGGTACTTCGTCACTGCTTCGAGCGCATGGCCGACCGTATGGCCGTAGTTGAGAATCCGCCGGAGATCGCTGTCGCGCTCGTCCCGGGTGACGACATCGGCCTTGATGCGGCATGACTCGACGATCGCCGGAACGAGCACCGCTTCCTCGCGGCCGAAGATCGCCTTGGTGTCGCTGGTGATGCGGTCGAACAGGCTGCGGCTGGCGATCATTCCGTACTTCACGATCTCGTAGAGTCCGGATCGGAACTCCCTCCGCGGAAGCGTGCCCAGCAGGAGAGGATCGACGAGCACCAGTGCCGGCTGATGAAAGGCGCCAATCAGGTTCTTCCCGAGCGCGAGGTTGACGCCGACCTTGCCGCCGACCGAACTATCGACCTGCGCCAGCAGCGTCGTCGGGACGTGCACGAGCGTGACGCCGCGCAGAAACGTCGCCGCCGCGAATCCGGCGGTGTCGCCAATGACGCCGCCGCCGACGGCGATAATGGTGCTGCCGCGATCGGCCCCGGCGCGGATCAGCGCCTCGTAGATGCGCGAGACCGATTGAAGGTTCTTGTAGCGCTCGCCGTCGGGGATGAGAATCGGGTCGCCGGCGCTGAACGCGCGCGAGATGCGTTCGCCGTGAAACCGCCAGATCACCGGGCTCGAGACGACGAAGCGCTTGCCGCCGGCGCGATGCGCGTCGAGCAGCGCGGCCGCCCGATCGGTGACGCCGTTGCCGATCCAGATCGCCGACGCGCGCGTTCCCGCGTTGACGTCGACGCGAACCGGGTCCTGTACTACGTCAAGGCTCAAGGCACAAGGCTCAAGGCACAACACAATCACAAATCACAAATCGACATCACAAATCACCAATCGCAAATCACTTCGTGACTTGAGCCTTGTGACTTGTGCCTTGTGACTTGTTCGGATTGATAGGATAGCACCCGGTGAATGTGCGGGCGGACTTTCTGGTGATCGGCAGTGGCATCGCCGGACTGCGTGCGGCGCTGTCGCTGGCCGACGCGGGCGACGTCGTCATCCTGACGAAAGCGGATCCGCACGAGAGCAACACCGGGTA
>Ga0114129_10011140_pt1 | contig 12818 bp, 12 predicted proteins | sample RhiMetdeltSRZDD1_FD_80071 | JGI IMG/M metagenome (GOLD analysis project Ga0114129, IMG submission 80071) | Populus rhizosphere microbial communities from Tennessee, USA - Rhizosphere MetaG P. deltoides SRZDD1 (version 2) (version 2) | ecosystem: Host-associated > Plants > Roots > Rhizosphere >...
CTACAAAGTAGCGTTGGTCCGTACATTGTCGATTTTTTCTGTCCGGAAAAGCGCGTCGTTGTGGAATTGGATGGAGCGCGGCACTTCGGACCGGCAGCGGGCGATTACGACGACAGGAGGACGAGGTATCTGGAGGAAAGAGGAATTCAGGTAATACGGTTTGAAAATAGAAGACTCTATAAAGATCTTGAAGGGGTGTTGGAAGAAATCAGGAAGGCGCTCAGTGAACGTAACTGTTAAATGACCACCCCGTCTGCGCTATCAAAGGTAGCTTCGCAGCATTTTCTTGATGCGCAGCCTCCCCTCCTGTCTCAGGAGGGGAATACCGCATTCCTTTCTTTCACCGAATCCCCTCGCACATTCACGGAGCCATTTATCGTCCGACTATCCCCTGCTCTCAAACCCTGCGATTGCAGCGTCGTGCTTGAGGACGTAGCCGATCTCGTCGAGGTTTTCCAAAATGCACGTCTTCGAAAACGAGTCGATCGGAAATTTCACCGTTGGTCCGCCTTCAATCGACAGCGTCTGATTGTCGACGTCGACCGTGAGATTGGTTCCGGCATTCAGCAGCGCGTGCGTCTGGCGATCCACGACAATCGGAAGGAATCCATTCTTCAACGAATTCTGACGGAAGATATCCGCGAAGCTTGTGGAGACAACTGCTTTGAATCCGAAATCCACGAGCGCCCACACGGCATGTTCCCTCGAACTGCCGCAGCCAAAGTTATCGCCCGCCACGAGGATCTGCGATCCACGCTTCACGCCGAAATCCGGCCGGTCTTCAAAGAGATGGTCCCCGATGCCGACCTTGTCTGTCGTCTTCAGGAAGCGCGCCGGGATGATCTGATCCGTATCGATGTTTTCCTGCGGCACGAGAACCGCTTTCGATGTGAACTTCATTGCAAACCTCCCAGTTCGCGAACATCGGCAACATGGCCCGCAATCGCGCTGGCGGCTGCAGTCAATGGCGACGCGAGCAGCGTCCGGCCACCCTTGCCCTGGCGTCCCTCAAAGTTTCGATTGCTCGTGCTGACCGAAGTCTGCCCCGGTTCGAGTTGGTCGCCGTTCATCGCTAGACACATGCTGCAACCCGCTTCACGCCACTCGGCTCCGGCTTCTTTGAAGATCTTGTCGAGACCCTCGGCTTCGGCCGCTTTCTTGATTTGATACGAACCTGGCACGACAAGTGTCCGAACCGACGGACTCACCTTGCGGCCTCGAAGCACTTTCGCTGCGTTTCGTAGATCCGACAGCCGGCTGTTCGTGCAGCTGCCGATGAAAACCACATCGATCTTGTGGCCGAGCAGCGCCTGGCCCGGTTCAATGGCCATGTACCTGAGCGCCGCAGCGTCCGCCGCATTTTCCGGCTTCGGCACACGACCCGTGAGCGGGATGCTCATTCCCGGATTTGTGCCGTAAGTGATCATGGGCTCGAGGGACGACACATCGATGTCGACGACGCGATCGTAATGTGCGCCCTCATCCGAAGGAAGCTGTTTCCATCGAGCCAACGCCTCGTCCCACGCCTTGCCCTTGGGCGCGAACTCGCGTCCGGACATGTATTGGAATGTCGTGTCGTCGGGCGCAACCAGGCCGGCGCGCGCGCCTCCCTCGATCGACATATTGCAGATCGTCATTCGCGCGTCCATATCCAGCGCGCGGATTGCAGAGCCGGCGTATTCCACGACATGTCCTGTGCCGCCGCCAATGCCGATTTTTGCAATGAGCGCCAGGATCATATCCTTCGATGTGACGCCACGCTGAAGCTGCCCGTTGAAGTTCACTTTGAGGTTCTTCGATTTCCTCGCGAGCAGGCACTGCGATGCGAGAACCATTTCGACCTCAGTCGTGCCGATGCCGAACGCCAGCGCGCCAAACGCGCCATGCGTTGACGTGTGGCTATCGCCACACACCATCGTGCGGCCGGGCTGCGTGAGACCGAGATCCGGACCAATCACGTGAACGATACCCTGGTTCGGACTGTCGAGACCGTAAAGCGGAATGCCGAATTCCTTGCAGTTCTTCTCAAGCTGCCGCACCTGGTTCGCGGCGATTTCATCAAATCCCGTCAGCGAACGGCTCGTCGTCGGGATGGAATGATCCATCGTCGCGAATGTTCGATCGGGTCGGCGGACTTTAAGTCCGCGCTTGCGAAGGCCGGAGAAGGCCTGCGGCGACGTGACCTCATGAATCAGATGCAAATCGGTATAGAGGATTGCGGGCGCATCAGTCTCGGGAGTAACGAGGTGTGCGTCCCAGATTTTGTCGTATAAAGTTTTCATAGGTTTCATAGTAGCCGCGGATTTCACGGATTAAACGGATTCAATCCGCGTAATCTGCGCAATCCGCGGCTTTGATTACGTTGCGTCGGGCGTTTTTATGTAATCACAGACCATCTCGCCCATTTCCTTGGTTGAGATGATCTTTTCCTTGCTCTTCCCCTCGCCACGGTGTTTGAGATCGGCGGTTCGGTACCCGCGGGCCAGCACCTTTAACACAGCCCGTTCGATCTTCGTCGCTTCGTGGTGCAGTTCGAGTGAATGTTCCAGCAGCATGGCGGCTGAGGAAATCGCTCCCAGAGGATTCGCAATTCCCTTCCCCGTGATGTCCGGCGCTGATCCGTGGATCGGCTCATACAATCCGACTTTACCGCCGATGCTGGCCGACGGCAGCAGTCCCAGGCTTCCCGGCAACATCGAGGCTTCGTCGCTCAGAATGTCGCCGAACATGTTGTTCGTGACGATCACGTCGAACTGTTGCGGCCTCGCAATGATCTGCATGGCGCAGTTGTCGACGTACATGTGCGTCAGCTTCACATCGGAAAAGTCCTTCGACACTTCAATAATCGTCTCGCGCCACAATTGTGAACTGTCCAGCACATTCGCTTTATCGACCGAACAAACAGATTTCCGGCGATGCATGGCCAGGTTGAAGGCGACCTTCGCAATCCGGCGGACTTCATCGCGGCTGTAGATTTCGGTGTTAAACGCGTGATCCTTCTCAATGCCGCGCGGCTTGCCAAAGTAAATTCCGCCGAGTAGTTCCCGCACGATGACCAGGTCCGCGCCCTGAACAATTTCTTTCCGCAATGGCGAGCTATCGACGAGTGATTCCGGAACTGTGACAGGCCGCAGGTTCGCAAAGTTGCCGAGAACGGACCGCATTCTCAGCAGGCCGCCTTCGGCCCGCTCGGCCGGCGGCAAATGATCGTATTTCGGATGGCCGACGGCTCCGAGCAGGACCGCCTTTGAGCTAAGGCAGACTTCTTCGGTTACCTTCGGAAATGGATCCTTGTGCCGATCGATCGCAATCGCGCCGATGTCGGCTTCAACAAACTCAAATTTGTGGTTGTGTTCCGAGGCGATGACTTCAAGAACCTTTCGAGCTTCGTGAAGTACTTCAACGCCAATTCCGTCACCCGGCAGATATGCTATGCGCGCTTTCATGAATGGAAATCAGATCCTTATCTTCAACTCTCTTTTTTCGGTCCGCCAGCGTCAGGAACTTCATATACGCGCGTTCCAGTTGCTCGCGGGTTAATTCGTATCCAAGCTCGCGGTAGCGCGCTTCGAGCGCATGACGGCCGGAATGCTTGCCCAGAACGATGCTGCTGCGAGGAACACCCACTGTATCCGGCGACATGATCTCGTAGGTGACCGCCGCTTTCAGCATGCCGTCCTGATGGATTCCCGCTTCATGCGCGAACGCATTGTCGCCGACAATTGCCTTGTTCACCTGAACCGGCTTGCCGGTAATTTCACTCAGCATGCGGCTCGAGCGATACAGCTCCTGCGTTTTGATTCCTGTCGTTGCGTTGAAATACCGCTTCCGTGTATCGATCGCCATGACGACTTCTTCGAGCGCCGCGTTGCCCGCGCGCTCACCAATGCCGTTGATGGCGCATTCCACCTGGCGTGCGCCGTTCTCGATACCGGCAAGGCTGTTGGCAACCGCAAGCCCGAGGTCATCGTGGCAATGCGTGCTGATCGTGATGTGGTCGGCCTTCCGCAAGCGATCGCGAAGCGTTCGAATCAACGTGCCGTATTCGGCCGGCGTTTGATATCCCACGGTATCGGGGACGTTCACGATCGTTGCTCCCGCTTCAATCACGGCATCGAACACAGTGCACAGGTAGTTGATCTCGGTCCGTCCCGCATCTTCCGCCGAGAATTCGACTTCATCGCAAAGTTTCCGCGCTCGTTCGACAGCCTTGACTGCAAGATCGAGTGCTTCGCCGCGGCTCTTGTTCAGCTTGTACTTGAGATGGATATCGCTAGTCGCAAGGAATGTGTGGATACGAGGCTTGGCTGCGCCTTCCAGCGCCTGCCAGCAGCGATCGATATCGAGCGGCACGGCGCGAGCGAGTCCGGCGATGGTCACACTTCGGATCTCGGCAGAGACCTTTTTCACGGCTTCAAAGTCGCCTTCCGAAGCTATCGGAAATCCCGCTTCAATGATGTCCACCTGAAGCCGCTCAAGCTGCCGGGCAAGCCTCAGCTTCTCTTCCACGTTCATGCTGAAACCGGGAGCCTGTTCTCCGTCTCTTAAGGTTGTGTCGAAAATTGCGATTCGGTCCATAGTTCTCCCTTTAACGTTGAGCCCAGAATTCCTCTAAGAAAAGTTTGTTGGAAGCTGCTGACGATTTCGTCGAGCCGGATCGAACCCGACGCTTTGTACCATTGATAAGTCCAGTTCAACATCCCGAGCAGCGCGAACGCTGCAAGCTTGGGATTGACGTCCTTGACGTCGTACTTGTTCAGGACGTCCGTGATCAGATTCGTTGTCATCTGCACATATTTCTTTTTTCGCTGGTTGATTTTGCTGGAATCACTTTCCGATAGCGTCTTGCACTCGTGCAGGAGGCCGGTGATCTCCAGATTGCGCGCCTCGAGGACAACGTGCAGGTGAAGCTCGATCATCTTCTTCAGCCGCTCGAGCGGATCCGCGATCTCCTCGAGCGGCTTCATGACATACGCTTCGGTGAGATCCAGGCCATAGTCGAGCACCGTGTAGAGAAGCTGCTCCTTGGACTCGACATGGTGATAAAGCCCCGCCTTTGTCAGGCCCGCCGCGCTGGCAATATCGCTCATGGAGGTGTTGTCGTAGCCTTTACGGTGAAAGACTTCGGCCGCCACCTCAAATACGCGGTTCCGCGTAAACTGGCTGCCTTCACCATCTTTCTTGAGTTTTGCACGTATCATTTATCGACCTACCGACCGATCGGTAGGTTAAGGCGGATGAGGGGAGGAAGTCAAGCAGTGGATTTTGTATTAGCCGCGGATTACGCGGCCCTTTGTCTGAGCCCACCCAGGATCTCATCCGCGGCTCGATAGCCGCTGGCGATGGCGCCGTGGACGGTTCCAGAGTGGCCCCGGAAGTTGGTTGCTTCCCCGGCGAAGAAGAGCGTGTTCCTTATGGGAGCAGCAAGAACGGCGGGCACGGTGACCGCGCCGACGGGCGCATAGCTATAGGCACCGAGACTGAAGGGATCACGCTGCCAATCCGTGACAATGGCGGCACGGAGTTCGACTTCGACCGTCTGTCGCGACATTTTGAGACAGCGAGACAAGACATCGATCACGCTGTCAAGCGAGACCCCTTCGGCGGCGGGTCCGGCGGCCCACCCGATAAGGATCGGAATATCGACGGGATACGTTGTCCACCATGTCCGGGGACTCAATTCGGGCGAAAGCAGGAATCCGAGATTCTCGAGACCTCGCTCTTTCCAAAACGCAGACCGAAAACTAAGGACGATCTTCATGACTTGTCCCATGATCAACTGCTCTGCGGCGGCTCTCTTTTCGGGCACGTCAGGAATGAAGCGGACGGTGTCCGCCTGAAGCACTCCAAGAGGAAGCGTGATGATGGCCTGCTCCGCTTCGAATCCGTTGATATGCACGTATCCCTCTCGCCAGCGAATCTCCTTGACGAGAGTGTTCAAAAGGATTTTCACGCCCGCAGCCTGTGAGGCAAGCCAATCCACGATCGTGTCATAACCGGAGAGAATCCGCGACGGCGTGTCGCCGCCCACTTCTTCACTTGCCTTTAGCGAAAGGCGCAGATATTCGACACCGATTCGCTCGGCCTCTGCTGCGTTGAAGCCTTCGACGTACGCGATGGCGCTCTTCCGCGTCTCTTCATCGAACTCCGGATGGTCGGAGAGAAACTCAAGAAAGGATCGATCTCGTTCAGGTCTTTCCTGAAGAATCGCCTGCGCGACTGTCTCCCATTGCGACCAGAAACCGTTGCAACGTTCCAGTGCTCCATCCTTGAAACACCAGTTCTCGGCACCTTCCATGTTGCCGAGGACAAGGTCGCAGGCATCAATGGCCTCCTGGAGCTCTGGCGGCTGGCCGTGAACGAATTCGGCTCCGCGCTCCAGTGGGATGGGAAACAAAGGATTGCGCACCGTGTCCACACGCCCGCCGATGCGGTTGCGCGCTTCGAGGACGGTGACGTGTTTTCCGGCGTTTACAAGTCGCCGCGCTGCCGCAAGGCCGGCGACACCGGCGCCTACGATGATTACGGACTGCATACAGCACTTAGACGAGCCATATTGGCAGGACCACTTCCGTCCCATATCCGTCTAATGATGTCGCGCATACCATAAACCGTGCCTCGGACGAGGAGGTCAGAGATATGAAGACTGCGAAGGCAAAGACCGCAACCGCCGCCAATCTCCAGCCCGTGTGGTGTCATCACTGCTGCATCCGGATCGCTCCCTACGATCTGCGAACGGTCTCCCGTGGCAAGGACTATCACCGCGACTGTTTCACCAAACTAGCCAACGGCAAGGCCGCCAAGAATTAGCTTTTCCGTTCTTTCAATAGATAAAGGTCCGCAAGTTGCACGACCAGTTTGCGTGATGTACGACATACGCAAACCAAATCCGGAACCGCCGGAACCGAACCCAAATCCCGAGCCTGTTCCGGCGCCGGCGCCGCAGCCGGCTCCGGACCCGACTCCATCGAGCCCGCATCCGACCCCGCGCCCGACGCCGCAGAGCATAGCCGTGGTCATTAGTCCGGCTGGGCCCTGCCGCTGAACAGCTTGCTCTGCAACTCCTGAGCTTTCTTCAGGTGCGTGTCGAGTTTGGGAATCGTGGCATCGACATAATCCTGAACGTCAGTATCATGCGCGCTGAACGAGACGGTCCGGAACAGTTCGAGAGTCTTCTCATGACCAGCAACCATCATGTTGATGAACTCCCGATCGAATTCTGAACCGGACAGACTTGCCAATCGATCGATGTCCTGTTTCAGGTCACCATCGAACGTCTGAGGTTGCGCGATGTTTTTCTGCCTCATGAGCTTCGTCAGATCCTGAAGGCTCTCCTGATGCTCTTTCAGAATCAACCCTGCATAACTCTTCACCGCACCATTCTTCGAATGCATCTTCGCAACACGCGCCATCTCCATGTCTGCAAGATGCGCTGCGGCCGCCTTTGTCATGAAATCCCGCTCGGATATCGAATCGTCCGAGGAGACCTCGGCCGCAGCCTCAACATGAGCGCGTTGAATGCATCCGTGAAGCCCCACGTGCGACAAAAACGATATGAGAAGAAGAGTCGGCCAGCGCCGATGTCTTACGACAGGTCTTCTGCTCACCGGTAGAAAAGGAAGATGATAAGCAGGATCAAAACAATAAGGCCGATTGGTAAATACATAAAACCCCTCCCCCTCATGAAGGCGCACATGGCGTGCCAACGATCGCCCGAAAGAGTTATTGTTGCTATTCAGAGAGTTGGGGGACCTGCATCGTTTGAACTGGTTTCCACATAAACTCAGACTCAGGTAAATTTTCCGTGCGGATTGTTACGTACAACATTCACAAGGCACGCGGAATCGACGGCCGCGTGAGCGTCAAAAGAATCGCCGAGGTGCTGGCGGACCTGGACGCCGACATTATTGCGTTGCAGGAAATCTACGCGGACTGCGACAGCCATCAGGGTCAGCTGGAAAGCATAGCTGAAAAGCTCTCAATGAATCCGGCGTTTGGATGCACGCGCCACCATAAGGGACGCCCGTACGGTAACGCAATCCTGACCCGCTGGCCGATTCTCGAGTCGCGAGATATGGACATCTCCTGGGGAGTTCGCGAGAAACGCGGCTGCATTCGCGCCGACATCAAGACGCCGAAAGGAACGCTGCACGTGTACAACATCCACATGGGAACACGATACTTTGAACGGCGGCACCAGGTGCGGAGGTTTCTGGCTTCGCGGCAGCTTCACGAAGATCTGGAAGGCCCGCGTGTGCTGGTTGGAGATTTCAACGAGTGGATCAAGGGACTGACCACACGAATGCTTTCAGAAAAATTCGAAAGTCTGAACCTCGAACTGCACATCGGAAAGCGGCGGAGCTATCCAGGCTTTCTCCCGCTGCTGCACCTCGACCACATTTACTTCGAAAGGCCGCTCCATATCGACAGGGCCGAACTCATTCGCACACGTCTGGCGAAGGTCGCGTCCGATCACCTGCCCCTTGCGGCGACCTTCGAATGGCCTACGGACTAGCGAGCGCTTTCTCGATTGCCCCAACCATTTGCGGCGATAGCGGCTCAACCTCGGAAAGAAAACGGCCGATCACTTCGCCGTTCCTTCCGATGAGAAATTTTTCGAAATTCCACGCAACATCGCCGCCGAATTTTGGGTTCGTTTGCTTCGACGTCAGGAACCGATACAGTGGTGCCTGACCTGAACCTTTCACGACGATCTTCGAAAACATGTCGAATTCGACGCCGTAGTTTTTCGTACAGAACTCCGAGATCTCCGCGTTAGTACCGGGTTCCTGTTGGCCGAAGTCATTGGCGGGAAATCCCAGGATACGTAGTCCTTTTCCCGAATATTTCTTGTTCAATGCTTCGAGGCCGGCGTACTGCGGTGTATAACCGCACTCACTCGCCACGTTCACCATCAAAACAACATTCCCCTGGTACTTCGACAGATTAACGGGTTTTCCAGCCAGACTGTCCATCGTGAAGTTCAAAGCTGCGGGCACTTTAGCGCTCCCTGTAGGTATGGTTTGTACGGTCGTCAGGGCTGCGATCAAACCGAATAGCACTTTCATGGTCCAATATCGTACGCGGCTTTTCGCTAGAATCAAACATATGAGGCGGTTCTGCTCATTCTGGATGTTTCCCTTTCTCGCGATTCTGCTCATCTATGTTTCGCGGTTGATCGAACCCGAAAGGCAAGGCGGTGAGCTGTTCTGGCTGTTTCTTGTAGGCCTGTTCGCGTGGACGCTTCTTGAATATGGGCTTCACCGATTCGTGTTTCACATCGACTTCGAATTCCGAAGTCCGAAAACGGCAGCGTTTATCAACGGCTCGCACCTGAACCACCATCTCGCACCGAGAGATCCTGACCAGCTTCTCGTGAAGCCAGGCTACGGCTTGACCGTGTCCGCGATTCTCTTTGGATTGGCATACCTGCTCTCGGGCAGCCTCTTTACAGCATCGGGTATCATGACAGGCATCTGGACGGGCTTTCTATATTACGAAGCGGTTCACTACCGCGTGCATCTCACAACCGCACCGTCTGGATTCATCGCGCGGCAGCGTCGGCGGCACTTCTATCATCACTTTACGAACAAGGAGAAATGTTTCGGTGTGACGTCGCCATTGTGGGATTACGTGTTTCGGACACAACGATAGTTTTCTACTCCGCTGGCCGGGCGACACCTCTCTGCGCTTTGTAGGCGGATTCTTTGGCTTCTCTCAGGTCTTCTTCCAGGCCGGCGATTTGTTTTTTCAGGCGTCGGCGTTCGGCTTCCCAATCGTCGGCCTCGTCCTGATGCTTGCGTTCAAGGCGGGAACGCATTCGATTGGCTTCTTCCCCTTTGGACTCGTACTGGCTTTGCAACTCGGCTATGACCTGCTTCCGAACGGCTTCCTGAGCCTCGGGCAGCGCCTGTTCAAGTTGGGTGATACGGGCGGTCAACCGATCCTTCTCGGCAGCGAGCTCAGCCCTCACTAAACGAAGATCGTCTTCAAGTCGATTTCGTTCGCGTATCGCCTCGGCAAGCTTCGGCTCGTATTCCGAGCGCATCTCCTGGAAAATATCCGAGCGCATGGAATCTTTCGAGCGATCGATTTCGAGTTCGAGCTTTTTGATCTTCAGATTCAGCTGGTCACGCTCGTTGTTCCACTGAATCTTCGCGTCTTCGAATTCCCTTCCCCATTGATCGGCTGTCTTGCCGACAGGACCTGCAGAACCCGGAGGTAGTTTGCCGAGTTTTTCGAGGACTGCTCGGCGTGTCGCTTCCTTTTTCTCCTCCGCTAGAGATGGGGCAGCCGCTTTCTTGAGGCGCTCGATTTCCGCAGTCAGGCGCTTACGCTCGCCTTCCGACTGGAGCTGCCATTCCTGTTTTGCGTCTTTAATACGCGCATCGACCTGATCTCGAATGGCTGCCGCCATGCGAGAAGGATTGTTCGATCGTTCCATCGCTTCGACAACGCTTGCCTGCATGCCGGCGATTTGAGCCTTGAGATTGTTTCGCTCGGTTTCAAATTTCTGGCGGGCCAGGACAAGATCGGCTTCGGCCTGTTGGTGTGAACGAACCGCCTCTTCGAGCTGAAATCGGAGCTGCGATTGCAGTTCGTCGGAAACCTGCTGCATCGCAACTTCGCGAGCCCGTTCGGTAGTTTCCTCGAGCTGTTCGATTTCGCTGTTAAGGTTCCGCCGCTCGGTACGCCATTGTTCGCGGGCATTCTCGAATTCCTCTTCGAGTTGCGCATGCACTCGCTTCATTTCCTTTAGTTTCTTTTCGTACTGCGACTGGACTTCCGTGACGAGCTGCTGCGTCGCGGATTCAGACCATGCCACTGCGTAGAGATCGATCGGTTCGGCTTTACCCTTGAGCTCCGCACGGCCCATCTTCGCGCATTCGAAACCGGCTTCTTTCGCGGCGTCGTAGAGAACATCGGTTATCAGAACCTGTTCGGTTTCGGCGGAATGCTGAACGCGCGCCGCTGCATTGACAACGTCTCCAAAAACGTCGCCGTCTTTAATGAGACCAAGACCGGTGTGAATTCCTACGCGAATGTGTATCGGCTCGAGATCGGGTTTGGTGTTGCGCTCTTCCTCGAGGACGCGCTGCATTCCAGCGCCCGCTCGGATCGCGGCAACAGGATCATCGAACCGCGCCATGATCGCATCGCCAATCGTTTTTACGATGACGCCGCCTTCGCCCTCGATGACGGGGAAAAGAAGATCGTTATTGCGATTGAGCAACGCCATATATTCAAAGTCTCCCTTTTTTTCCGCGTATGGCGTCGATCCTTTGATGTCGCTGAAGAGAATCGTGACGGGCGTTCGAAGTTTCTCCAACTCCAGGTCCGCCTGGGCCCGTGTCTCCAAAAGTTCTTGAAGCTTGTCCTTATCCATCACAGCGTTGTCCCGCCTCGGGGCTGGGATTATAACAAAGGGACTTTTCCGTCAACGTAGACGATTACTGAAATAACAAAGCTTTAGGCTGGCCGGATTGTTCGAAGAAGGACATTATGCCGGCAGAGCTGGAGGCGAACAAAATGAACTGCGTGCTGTAGCCGCCGCCATCGGCAAAATGTGGAAAGACAAGCTCAGAGCTGTTGATGGCCGCCGCCGGATTCACTGCCGCTGTGGTTGTGATCAGGAAATCGCCGCGTTCATTGGTACGCCCCCTGATCCCGGTCACCGCGAATGGAAACGAGGCCGACACACTGATGAGCCCCCGCAACGGTAACGGCAACGAGGCGAATTCCGGAATTTCGTTCAGGAAGAAGGCCCGTTGGCCATTTGGCGGCACGTCCACACTGGTGAACTGGCCGGCAAATGTGATCGCTACTGTTAACGGAAAATCCGTCGGGTTCGCAACGGCAAGGCCCGACCGAATAGTTCCGGACAACTCACCGTAGAGCACGAACGATGCCGTATCCGGTAACGCAGCCGCGCCTGCTTGTGACACTGTTACACCGTTCGCACGATAAGTAAAAATGGTCGTCGCAGCCGGTGCGATGTTCCCGCCGACGAGTGAGACCCGCACCGAACCGGTTTGAGCCGTTGAGGCTGTGCCGTCGGTCTGAAAGCGAGCCGCACTTCGCGGTGCGAGGGTGAATGGCTCGGTTCGCAAGGTCTGCCCCTCACTGCCCAGAAACTGAAGCGAGCCGGTGATGGAGGAATCGATCGGGTTGATCAAAACGACCTGGGATCGCCAGCCGCCACCGTCTGTGAAGTGGGGCAACGTCAGACGGCCACTCGTAACAGCGTTCAGTTGAAGAACCGGCAATGTCGTCATCAGAAATTCTGCACGCTCATTGTTGAAACCGCGAAGCGCTATGGCTGAAACCGGAGCCGATGACGAAAACGTGAACGTGCCGAATAAAGAACTGCCGCCATTGAAGGGATCCTGGTCCAGAAAGGCAACGATCTGGTCATTACCGGGAATTGAGAAGGTTCCCTGACGAAAGTTTGCACCGCCGGAATCGGTAAAAAAGAAATTGATCGACACGGCCTCGCTGTTGGGATTGACAATCGCGATGCCGGTGTTGATGCCTCCACCCACCTCTGCAAAAATCCGTCCGGATGAAATCAATGGAGAGATCGGCACGGATGCTTCCGAGACGAGGGTTCCGCGGGAACGAAATCCGAAAATGGCGAGACCGGACGGCAGAGTATTTCCACCGGTCGCCTGAACACGTGTGTAACCGATTCCAAGTGCAGCTGCGCTGCCGGCACTGGTAGCGACAAACGGGGTCGCGCTCGCCACGGTGAACGGACGGCTGGAGGCGTTGATCCTGTCGGGATTAGTGAGACGAAGAACAGATCCACCAATATTCAC
>Ga0114129_10011142_pt1 | contig 12816 bp, 8 predicted proteins | sample RhiMetdeltSRZDD1_FD_80071 | JGI IMG/M metagenome (GOLD analysis project Ga0114129, IMG submission 80071) | Populus rhizosphere microbial communities from Tennessee, USA - Rhizosphere MetaG P. deltoides SRZDD1 (version 2) (version 2) | ecosystem: Host-associated > Plants > Roots > Rhizosphere >...
ACCGGTCGCGACACCGCGCGGCTGAAGGTGCAGTTCGGGACGACCGACGAGTGCTTGCCCGGGCCGCCCGCGACGATCACCATCACGTCCTCGGGCGAGGGCACCTGCGGCAGCAGCGCCTCGTCGTCCGTGACCGCGTGCATCCAGCGCGGCCAGTCGTGAATCCCCCACATGCCGCCGAGCTTCAAGGTGCGCAGCGGAAGCCGGGCGTGCTCGAAGACGAAGCGCTGGACGTCCGCCCGGCTCAAGCCGTCGTCGGCGATCGTGCGCGCGTGCTCCGGGCCGAGCACGATCAAGATCTGGCTCTGCGAGAAATACCAGCCGACGTTCGAGCCGAGCGATACCGCGGTGTCGGCGACGGTCGCCAGGATGCCGCCGGCGGTCGTCGACACGTGGTCGTTCACGTTGTGCGGCGGCTCGCCGCCGAACACGGTCACGACGTTGTCCTCGTGGAGCGGCCCCCACGGCGAGTCCGCGCGCTCCGCGATGCAGTAGGAGAACTTCGCGGGGCTGCCTTGCGTCGCCATGTCGTGGCGACCAGGCCAGGCGCCACCGACGTTGAGCAGGATGAGGCGGATCGCGCGTCCGATCGTCGCGTTGGCGCGAAACCCCGGGCCGAAGCAGCCGCTGCCGGAGTGCACGCCGAGCTCAGCCGCGATCGGGCCGTGCACGATCAGGAGCGGCGCGACCGAATGCGTGGTGGCCTGGACACCGTAGAGGTTGAACGAGGGATCGAGCATCGCCTCGACCGCGGCGACGATCAGCGGAAACGCCGCAGGCTCGCAGCCGGCCATGACCGCGTTCACCGCGAGCTTCTCCAAGGTCGCCACGCGCCAGAGCGGCGGCATGACGCCGAGCGGACGATCACGGTCGGCTCCAGCCAGCATCGCTCGCACGCGGTCTTCGGTCGGCGGCACGATCGGCAGCCCGTCGCACCACTGCCGCTCGCAGAACGCGGCCAGGAGGGCCTCTGGGGAGTCGGTGACGGTGATGAAGTCGGGAGTTGTTGTAGCGGGGATTATTGTAGCGGGGTCCGTGAGGCCGGTTTGGATCGAGGGTGGCCTGACAGAGGAGCTTGCCGGCTCCGGACGCCCGCTCTCACCCTTCGCGACAACTTGAGCCCCAGACAGCAGGCGGGCGATCTGATCGACGGCCTGGCGGGCGCGGCGCGTGACGCCCTCGCTACGCTCGCCCCCTAGCGGGTGCTCGATCGTGACCATCGGCAGCCCGGAGACGCCCAGCGCACGCAGCTCGCTCTGCGCCAGCCCCTGGAACACCGTCGTGCCGATGACCGCGCTCGGCGTTCCTGCCTTCGCCAGCTCGATGGCGTCGTGGAGACTCCACGACGTGCAGGACCCTCAGTCGGCGGAGCCGGCGAAGACGACGTCGCAATCCTTCGCCAGGCCGGCCAGGATCTCGGGCGCGGCCGGCGTCGCGGCGTTCGCCTTGCGGCGCCGGATCACGGTCTTGACGCCGTGCTCGGCGGAGAGGATCGCGCCGATCTCGTCGGCGAGCAGGTCGAAGTTAGCCTTCCGATTGTCGATGAAACCGACGGTGAGGCCGGCGAGCGATCCCGGGATCCGCGGAACGTTGACTCCGCCGCTGGACGCGGCGGCGACGGGGCTTAGAACGCGAATCTGGCTCATGATTTTCTCCGTGTCATGCCCGTGGATCGGGCGAGCAGGCGTCCCAGGTTTTCGTGCAGCTCGACGAGGACGGTGCGCTTGATCGCGACGGTCACGTTCTCGACGGGCTCGGGATTGCCTTCTCGATGGATGACGAGCGCGCCCACGAACTTCTCCGCGCGCTCGTCGGTAGCCGCCAATCCTCTCAAGGTGAGAATTTCCCACGTCTCTGGCATGGGGGCTATCTTAACTCAGTGGTCATCGCGCTCGACGTCGGGACCTCGTCCACGCGCGCGGCGTTCTATGGCGGCGACGGTCGGAGCATCGCCGGTCGCTCGCATCAGGTGCAGTACACGCCCACCCTCACCCGGGACGGTGGAGTCGAGCTCGACGCCCAGCGGCTGCTCGAGGCCGTCGTCGAATGCCTGGATGCCATCCATCCGAATCGGCCGCCCGTGGAGACTCGAGCGGTCGGTCTCGCGACATTCTGGCATGGCCTTCTTGGATTCGACGCCGGCGGGCACCCGATCACGCCGATTTACATGTGGGCCGACACGCGGAGCGCGCGCGAGGCCCAGGTGCTGCGGTCCGCGCTCGATGACGAGGGGGTCCACGCGCGGACCGGCTGCCATCTTCACTCGTCCTACTGGCCCGCGAAGCTCAGGTGGCTCGCTCGAGAGCGCCCCGCGGAGGTAACCCGCGTTGCACGGTGGGGCTCCTTCGGGGAATTCCTGGAGATCAGCCTGTTCGGCGAGGCAACGACGAGCGTCTCGATGGCGTCGGCGACCGGCCTCATGGATCAGGCGACCGCGAGGTGGGACGCCGAGGCGATGGCCGCGGCCGAGATCGACGAGAGCCACCTCTTCCGCCTGAGCGATCGGACCGACCCGCGCCGCGGCCTGCGCTCGTCATGGTCGAGCCGCTGGCCCGGCCTTCGAACCGCCGCGTGGTTCCCGGCCGTCGGCGACGGCGCGGCCAGCAACGTGGGCTCTGATTGCGTCGACCCGAGCCGGATTGCCCTCAACGTAGGCACCTCCGCCGCGCTCAGGGTCATCAGGCGCGAGCGGCTGGCCCCGCCGCGCGGACTCTGGAGCTATCGGCTGGACCGCAACCATGCGATGGTGGGAGGAGCCACCTCGGAGGGTGGGAACATCTACGCGTGGTGCCGTCAAGTGCTGCGGCTTGGGAGCCACGAGGAAATCGAGGCCGCGCTCGCGGAGCTTCCGCCCGACGATCACGGTCTCACGATGCTTCCTCACCTGGCCGGAGAGAGGTCGCCGAGCTGGCGCGACGATCGGCATGGAACGATCAGCGGAATTCGCCTGGGCACGAGCAGCATCGAGATCGTGCGCGCCGCGCTGGAGGCAGTCGCGCTGCGGCTCGGCGCCGTCTACGACTTGTTGGCGCCTTGCGCCGCGCGCGACCATATGATCGTTGCGTCGGGTGCCGCGCTCGGCCATTCGCGCGCGTGGACGCAGATCGTCGCCGACGTCATGGGGCGACCGGTGACGTGGGCGGCCGAGTCCGAGGCGACCAGTCGGGGCGCCGCGCTGCTGGCTCTGCAGGCAATCGGGGCTCTCCCCGACCTGGTGTCAGCTCGCCAGCCCGTGGGAGAGACGTTCGTGCCCGATCGGGCACGCCACATTCGCTACCGTGAAGCGCTCGAACGCCAGCGCCGGCTGGACGAGAGGGTATGATCTGATCATGGCCTCCGACGCAACTCTGACCGTGTGCCCAGACCCTACAGCCCTCGCGGAGACCGCCGCGAATCTCATCGTCGACTCTGCCACCGAAGCCGTCCGAGACCGCGGGCGCTTCATGCTCTGCCTGGCCGGCGGCGCGACTCCGCGAGCGACCTACGAGCGGCTCGCGTTGCCCGCGCTCGCCGAACGCGTGCGCTGGGATCGGACGTGGGCGTTCTTCGGCGACGAGCGGGTCGTCCCGCCTGATCACGCCGAGTCGAACTATCGGATGGCGCTCGAGACCTTGCTGTCGCGCGTGCCCATCCCGCCCGCGCAGATTCTCCGCATGCGCGGCGAGGACGCCGACGCCGACGGCGCCGCGGCTGCGTACGCCGCCACCTTGGCCGAAGCGTTCGGCACCCGCCGCGGCGAGCTGCCGCGCTTCGATCTCGTGCTGCTCGGCCTCGGCGTCGACGGGCACACCGCGTCGCTGTTCCCGGGCTCACCCGTGCTCCGCGAGGTCTTCCGAACCGTCGCGGGCGTGCACGTCACCGCAGCGCAGATTCCGCAGCGGATCACGCTCACGTTCCCGGTGCTCAACGCCGCCGCGCGGGTCATCTTCCTGGTCGCGGGCGGCGAGAAGGCGAAGGTCGTCAAGGCGGTGCTCTCCGACCAGGCCCTGCTGCCGGCCGGTCTCGTGAGACCGACCGACGGGGAGCTGATCTGGCTGGCAGACCGAGCCGCGGCGGCGCTGCATCCGATCGGCGGAGCTCGTTGAATGCCGGCGCTCTCCGACGAGCCGTTCACGCTGGTCATCTTCGGCGCTTCCGGCGATCTGGCGCGCCGCAAGCTCGTGCCCGCGCTGTGGAGCCTCTACGCGGGACGTACGCTGCCGGAGCCGTTCGCGATCATCGGCACCGCACGCAGCGAGGTGACGGACGACGAGTTTCGCGGACGCATGCGCGAGTCCGTGCGCGAGTTCGCGCGCGTCAAGCCGCCCTCGGCCAACGTGTGGGACCGCTTCGCGTCCTCGCTCTCGTACGTGAGCGGCGACCCGGCTGATCCCGCGCTCTACCCCTCGCTCGAGCGATCGTTGAAGGCCATCGAGAAGGACCGCCCCGGCCCGGCGAACCGCCTCTTTTACCTCGCGACGCCGCCGAGCCTCTACGAGAAGATCGTCGAAAACCTCGGCTCCTCGGGGCTCGCTCGACCCCAGGGAGGCTGGACCCGCATCATCGTCGAGAAGCCCTTCGGGCACGATTACGAGAGCGCGCGCGAGCTGAACCGCGGCCTGGGCCGGGTGTTCAGCGAGGATCAGATCTATCGGATCGATCACTACCTCGGCAAGGAGACCGTCCAGAATCTCCTGGTGCTGCGGTTCGCGAACGGGATCTTCGAGCCGCTGTGGAACCGCAACCACGTCGCCCAGGTACAGATCACCGTCGCCGAAACGATCGGCGTCGAGACGCGCGGGGCGTACTACGAAGAGGCCGGCGCGCTGCGCGACATGGCGCAGAACCACCTGCTCCAGCTCTTGTGCCTCATCGCGCTCGAGCCTCCCGTCACCTTCGACGCGGGCCCGGTGCACGACGAGAAGAACAAGGTGATGCGCGCGATCAGCCCGATCGATCCGCGCAAGGTCGACGAGGTCGTGCTGCGCGGACAGTACGGGCCCGGCTTCGTCAATGGCAGGCCGGTGCCGGGCTTCCGCCAGGAGAAAGGTGTCGCGCCGGAGTCGACAACGGAGACCTACGCCGCGCTGCGGCTCACCGTCGACAACTGGCGCTGGGCCGGTGTGCCGTTCTATCTGCGCACGGGCAAGCGTCTGGCCAAGCGCGTGAGCGAGATCGCGATCAGGTTCCGCCGCACCCCGCACATGATCTTCCGCCGCGACCCCGCCGCCGGCGTCGATCCCAACGAGCTCGTGATCCGCATCCAGCCCGACGAGGGCGTGGCGTTGACGGTCGCCGCCAAAGTGCCCGGGCCCGAGCTGAAGCTCCTGCCGGTAGGGCTCGACTTCCGCTACGGCGAAGTGTTCGGCGCCGAGCCTCCCGAGGCCTACGAGCGGCTCCTGCTCGACGCGGTGCACGGCGACTCGACACTCTACGCGCGCGCGGACTGGGTCGAGCAGGCCTGGTGGCTCCTCGGCCCCGTGCTCGACGCCTGGGCGCACGACGGGGCGGCGGGACCGTATCTCTACGAGGCGGGAACCTGGGGGCCGCCGGAGGCGGAGTCGTTCATCGCTCGCGACACTGGAGCTTGGCGAACTCCTTAGCTGGCAACTTCGACGCTGTACGCCGGGTCGGGGAAGGGTCGTGGGGTGCCTCCGCCGACCTGCTAGCCAACGCCCGCCAGGTTCTGTCTAGGCCGATTCGTCGGCGCAACGCTGACTACACAGGTCGGCGGAGGCACCCCCACGACCCTTCCCCGACCCTGACGTGCAGAGGCGACGTAGCCTCTACGGCGTCGTCGCTACTTGGTCGTAGCGCACGGCGACGGGCGCTACTTCGTCTGGGCCCGCTACGACGCCGCTACTCGGTCGTCGCTCACGCCGGTGTGACAGTTCGCCGGTCACGTCGGCCCGGCTCACGTCGTGGCGGCGGCGCGCTACTTCGGCGTAGGCCACGGCGGCGGCGCCAGTACGCCGCCGCTGCGGTGTGGCTCGCTACTTCGTTGCTTGCTGCTGGGCGCGGCTGGCTGTCAGCTCGACGAACGTGTACCACCAGCCGTCGAGCAGCCGAACCTCGAGCGAGCTCTGGGACTTCTCGTAGACCTGAGTCACGCCGTGGTCCCCCGCGGAGGTGGTGCTGACGTGGCGCCAGCCGTTCGCCTCCAAGGTGGTCCGCATCGCGGTGCCCAAGCTCTCGACCTCCAGCCGACCGCGATACACGAGCCGCGCGGCCTTGACCGTGGGCGACTCGATGATCGTCGACTTGCTGGGCTGGTACGTGAGCCCCTTCGGCACCGGGATGTCTTCGAACTCGCTGCGAGCCGCCTTCGGCGACGTCGTAGCGCACCCGGCCGTGAGTGCGAGAACGAGAAACGCGGCGAGAGTCGTACGTTGAATGCTCATGCTTGGGAGCCTATCAGGGCGCGCGGAACGTCCCAAAGAAAATCCGGCTTCGACGTGCGTTCTCGCGCTCGCACAGCGGCGATTCTCGCCGTTGAGGAAACGCGCTCGAAACGTACCAGCGGTGAGTTCTCGTCCAGCCGCGGCGATCAGCCGAGGACGGAATATCCGCCGTCGACCGGGATGGCCGTCCCGGTCACGAAGTCGGACGCCGCGCTCGCCAGGAAGACCGCCACGCCGGACATGTCGTCTAGAGTTCCCCAGCGGCCGGCCGGCGTCCGCCGCAGGACGTTGTCGTGGAGCTCGGGCACCTGGCTGCGGGCGCCGCGCGTCAGATCGGTGTCGATCCAGCCGGGCAGGACGGCGTTCACCTGGATGTTGTCCTTGGCCCAGGCCGTCGCGAGCGACTTGGTCAGCTGGACCAGCCCTCCCTTGCTCGGGCCGTACGCCGGCGAGAACGAGACGCCGAAGATCGACATCATCGAGCCGATGTTGATGATCTTGCCGCCGCCCACAGCCTTCATCGGGGCATAGACCGCGCGCGAGCACAGGAACGCGCTGGTGAGGTTGGTGTCGATCACGTGATGCCAGTCGGCCAGCGTGTAGTCCTGAGGCTGCTTTCGGACGTTCGTGCCGGCGTTGTTCACCAGGATGTCCAGGCGCCCGCAGCGGTCCACGGTCGATTTCACGAGCGCGGCGACCGCCGCCTCGTCGGCGACGTCGACCGCGATCGAGAACGGCTGGCCGCCGAGCTTCTCGAGGTCGCGAACCGCGGCCTCGGACTTCGTTTGGTTGCGCGCGGCCACGACGACGCGGGCGCCCGCGCGCGCCAGTCCGCGAGCCATGCCCAGACCGATACCGCCATTGCCACCGGTGACGATCGCGACTTTCCCCGTGAGATCGAACATGCGCTCCTCCGGCCCCAGATCTTACCCGAAGTCGTGAGACGGCACGTGGTGGCCGAGAGCGGGAAGCGCCTTCACTCCGATGGCGCGCACGGAGATGACGCCGTCCTGCTGCTGCGCGATCCCGTCGACCAGGAGGTACGGCTCGGACACCAGGGTCAGGCGATAGCGCATGAAGACCGGCGGCCTGACGATCGCGTTGGCGATTCCCGTCTCGTCCTCGAGGGACAGGAAGACGAAGCCTTTCGCGGTGCCCGGGCGCTGGCGGACGATGACGCTGCCCGCCACCAGGACCCGAGCGCCGTTCTGCACGCCGGCGAGGTCGCGCGCGCTCAGCACTCCACGGCGCCGGAGCGCCGCGCGGCGCAGGGTCATCGGATGGCGGCCGAGCGTCACGCTGGTCCCGGCGTAATCGGCGGCGAGACGCTCGACGTCGGTCATCTCGCTCAGGGGGCTCGGCTCGCTCGGCGGATCCGCGAACAGCGGCCCGGGGTGCGGCATCGCGGCCGTCCAGAGATTGGTCCGCCGCGTCCCGCCGATCGGGGCCAGCGCGCCGATGGCCGCCAGGGTCTCCAGCTCGTCGCGGTCCAGATGGGCCCGGCGCGCGAGGTCGTGGATCGAGCCGAACGCCCGAGCTCGCCGCGCCTCGACAATCGCACGGCCCGCCCGCTCGCGTAGTCCCTTCACATAGCGCAGCCCCATCCGCATCGTCGGGCGCGCGCCATCGATCGGCTCGATCGTGCACAGCCACTCCGAGCGCGTGACGTCGATCGGCAAGATGCGTAGCCCGTGGCGCTGCGCGTCCTTCACGATCGTCGCCGGGTGATAGAACCCCATCGGCTGATTGTTGAGGAGCGATGCGTAGAACGCCGCCGGATGGTGCACGCGCAGGTACGCGCTCGCGTAGGCGAGCAGCGCGAAGCTGCTGGCATGCGAGTTGTGCACGACGAGGTCGTTGGCGAGAAAGTTGTGATCGCCTTCGATGTGAAGATCGTAGGTCTCCTGTTCGTCCACGTCGGATGTGCTCTCGACCTGATCCCAATCCACCTCAGTCCCATCGATGGCATCGCTCGCACGCGGACGAAGCGCAGCGATTGCATCGCCCGGACGAAGAGCTCCAAGCGGGGTCCAGCCACTCGGTGTAAGTAGGGGATGCTCGGCGGTAGCCATCAGCTCCCGGTGAAGCGCCGTGCGAAGACGATAGACCATACGTCGACCGCTCGCCGTCGCATTCAAGACGCGGCGCTTTCTCATTTTCATGCCCGCATCGCACGCAAACGTGTGCTCGACGCGTACGCGCCCGCTGACGACGTCTTCGATAGCCACCCAAAGCCCGGTATCGGCATCGATCACCCGCGTATCGCCGACGACGCACTCCGGAAAACCGTACAGCGCGAAGGCGGTGATCGCGTGGACGATTTCTTCCGCGGCGGCGCCATGGATCCCCTGGCGCGCCATGCCCGCGCGCAGCTTCGTCTCGACCTCGGCCATCAGGCGCTCGCTGCGTTTGAAGCCGAACGCGCGACGGAGCTCCTCGGCCTCGGTCGCCGAGAAGCCGGCCGTCACCATCGCCATCTTCAAGAGCTGCTCCTGGAACAGCGGCACGCCGAGCGTGCGCCGCAGGATCGGCTCGAGGCTCGGATGGGTATACGTCACGGGCTCGCGACCGCGGCGGCGGCGGATATAGGGATGCACCATGTCGCCCACGATGGGCCCGGGGCGGATGATCGCGACCTGCACGACCAGGTCGTAGAACCGCTCCGGCCGCACGCGCGGCAAGGTCGCCATCTGGGCCCGGCTCTCGACCTGGAACACGCCGATCGTGTCGGCTTCCTGCAGGCTCCGGTACACGGCGGGATCGTCCGGCGGCAGCTGCGCCAGATCGACGGAGCCGCCGGTCTCACGCACGAGCGTCAGCGAATCCTGGAGCACCGACATCATGCCGAGTCCGAGCAGATCGACCTTCACGATGCCGAGCCCCGCGCAGTCGTCCTTGTCCCACTGCACGACGACGCGCCCCGGCATCGTCGCCGGCTCGAGCGGCACGACGTCGTCGAGCCGGCCGGCGGCGATCACCATGCCGCCCGAGTGCTGGCCGAGATGGCGCGGGAGATCCTGGATCGCGAGCCACAGCGCGGCGAAGCGCCGGATGCGCGGCGAATTCGGATCGCAGCCCGCTTCGGGCAGATGCTTGGTCAGGAGCTCCTCCGGATCCTGATAGCCCCAGTTGGCGACGAGCTTCGCGAGGCGATCGCGCATGTCGCTCGGGAGACCCAGCGCCTGGCCTACCTCGCGCGCCGCGCTGCGGCCCCGATACGTGATCACGTTGGCGGTCATCCCGGCGCCGAGTCTTCCGTAACGCCGGTAGACGTGCTGGATCACGGCTTCGCGCCGCTCGCCGCTCGGCAAATCGAGATCGATGTCGGGCCACTCGCCGCGGGCCTCGCTGAGAAACCGCTCGAACAAGAGCTCCATGCCGACCGGATCCACCGCGGTGATGCCGAGCGCGTAGCAGACCGCGCTGTTGGCCGCCGAGCCGCGTCCCTGTACCAGGATGTCGTGAGTGCGGCAGTGCTCGACGATGTCCCAGACGATCAAGAAATAGCCCGCGAGGTCGAGGCGGCCGATGAGCTCGAGCTCGTGCGCGATCTGACGCCGGGCGCGCGCGGCCAGCGAACCGTCGCCGTAGCGCACGCGGAGGCCGCGCTCGCTCAGCTCGCGCAGATATCCGAGCGGAGTCTGGCCGGGCGGCAGCGGAAACTCCGGGAACCGGTATCCGAGATCTTTCAAGGTGAACGCGAGCCGCAGCGCCAGCTCGCCGGTGTTGTCGAGCGCATCGGGGATGTCTCGGAACAGCTCGGTCATCGCGGCGGAGCTCTTGAGGCACCGCTCGCCGTTGGCCAAGAGACGCCGGCCGGCATGATCGAGATCGGTCTTCTCGCGGATGCACGTGAACACGTCGGCGAGCGGACGGCCGGACGGCCGCGCGAACAGCGGCTGATTGGAGGCAGCCAGCGGCACGCGCGCCGAGCGCGCGAGCGCCACCAGCCGCTGCAGAACCTGCTCCTGCTCGCGGTCATAGTGGCGCTGGACTTCGACAAAGCAGCTCGAGCGTCCGAAGAGCGCCACCAGATGGTCGAGCATCCGGCGGGCGCCGTCGTCGTCGCCGGCGGCGAGTCTCGACGCGAGGGGCCCGCGCGCGCCGCCGGTGAGGCACACGAGCCCCGCGGTGTTCGGTTCCAGATCGTCCACCGCCAGCGCGGCGGCGCCTTTGGGAGCGCCGAGCTTCATCCGCGTGATCAGACGACAGAGGTTCTGATATCCCTCGCGGTCTTCCACCAAGAGCGGCAGCCGTGAGCCGTCGGCCAGGGTGATCTCGCTGCCGACGATCGGCTTGATCCCCGCTTTCGCCGCTGCTCGAGCCAGCCGGGCGGCGCCGTAGACCCCGTCGCGATCGACCAGCGCGATGGCGGGCATGTCGAGGCGCGCGGCTTCGGCGGCGAAGGCCTCAGGATGCTCGGCGCCTTCGAGGAAGGAGAACGCCGACTGCACGTGGAGCTCGATGAACACGGCTCAGTCGTAGAAGCCGTCGAGGTACCAGTGGCCGGTGACACGGTCGCGGGCAAGCCGGCAGAGCGCGCCGTCACCGAGCACCACGTCCCACTCGTCGCGCGCCCAGGCCTCTCGATCCCACCACTCGCCCGATGCGCGCCACGGCCCCGCAGAAGCGAGGACGAGCCGTGTGTCCACGCGCGTCGGGCGCTCACCCGCGGTCTCGACTTGCACGCGCCGCGCCGGCCGCATCCGGCGCAGCGCGAGCCGACCGCGCTGGATGAACGAGCGCGGCGGGGCGTCGCGCTGCGGCGGGTCGCCGCGCCGACGACGCGCAGGGGCGGGCTCGGCCGGCGGTGAGAACGCGAGCATCGTGAACGCATCCGTGCGGTGCGAATCGATCGGCACGGGCGAGCCCAGATTGTCGGCGCCGACGAGCGCCGAGAGACGGGCGAGCACGGTGACGAGATCGCGCGGCGCCGGTGCGGGCGGCTGCCAGAGCCCTCCCTGCCCCGCCTGCGTCCGGATCGGATGCGCGCTGATCGTGACGCGAACCACCGCGGCCGGCGGCGGATGCGTCTCGAGATCGAGGACCGCCAGGGTGAGCATCGGCTTGACCTCGCTCATCGGATACGCGAGCGCGACGTCGCGCGCGTGATGGCCGCCGGAGGCGAGGCCCAGGCGGATCTCGAGCGCGTCGGCGACGAGCGCGACCGCTGCGAGCCGCCGACAGAGCCGCTCCAGCACGGTCTCGAGCACGCCGGCCAGAACCCCGAGCGAGTCGATCTCCCACTCGAGCCCTTGCGCCTCTTCCCAGAAGGGCGGCGGCGTCCAGGGACGGAACGGATCGCGATCGAGACCGACCGCCAGGTCGTGAGCGCGAAGCCCTGGAAGCCCCAGCCGCATGGCCACGCCTTCGCGAGGCAGCGCCGCCAGCTCGCCCAGAGTCCTGACGCCCCAGCGGCCGAAGGTCGCACCGAGCTCGGGACCGAGCTCGAGCGCTGCGATGGGAACTTTCGCCAGCATCGCGCGCTCGCGCCCTGACGCCACGACCGTCACCGCCGCGGATCCGGTCGCCGCCGCCATCCGCGCCGCGGTGCGGCTCGCCGCGAGTCCGACACGCGGGACGAGCCCGATCGCGCGCACCTGATGCACGAGACGCCGGCCGATCGCCTCGGGATCGCCGATCAGCCGCTCGAGGCCTCCCGTGTCGACGTACGCGAGCCCTTGTCCGCCGTCTTCGATCCGCGGCGATACCGCCAGCGCGGCCTCGAGGAGCGCGTGCCGCGCCGAGGCGACGTATTCCTCGACCCACGGGCGCGTCAGCAAGGTGGGGCAGCGGGTGCGGGCCTCGGTCTCGGTCATGCCCGGACGAACACCGTGCTCACGGGCAGCGGCGTTCGCGTCGAGCGTCGTCATGATCCGCGAGGCGGAGCTGCTGCCCGGCCCCGAGCCGTGGTCGTCGATTAGCCCTTTGAGGATCGCCAGCGGGCGCTCGCGGAGCGCGGGCTCGCACCGCTCGACGGCGGCCGCGTCGAAGTGCTCGACCAGCACGCAGGCGAACCGGCTCATGTGCTCCACCAGCGGGCCGGCGGCCGCGCGGTCTCGCCGCGGCGGGCGCGAAGGACTCGCGTGGTCGTTCGCACGCGCGCCAGCCGTGTGGGTGCCGGCCCCGGACCGGCCCACTCGATCACCTCTCGCAGGGTCTCCAGCGCCAGCGCCGCGCTCGATCCGGTGAGGCGGCGGCGGCCGATGATCAGCAACGCGACGTCGGTTCGTCGGACCGCGAACTTCAATCGGAAGGCCATGGTCGGCGGCAGGCGCGGCACACGCTCACCCAGGTCCAGCGCGACCAGCGCGAAGCCCGGACAGCGCACGAGCATGTCGGCGGCGCGCAGCGCGAGCTCGCGATTGCCTCCACAGCGCACCCACAAGAGGCGCCGTAGATCGATCCCGGCGTGCGCGGCGGACTCTGGATCGAA